>Ga0315282_10001897_pt1 | contig 39073 bp, 26 predicted proteins | sample YL17G07_20_MG_FD_203693 | JGI IMG/M metagenome (GOLD analysis project Ga0315282, IMG submission 203693) | Sediment microbial communities from Yellowstone Lake, YNP, Wyoming, USA - YL17G07_20 | ecosystem: Environmental > Aquatic > Freshwater > Lake > Sediment | place: USA: Wyoming | collected... | reverse complement strand
ACGGTGTGTTCCGAGAGCTGAAGGAGCTCGGCCGCCTGCTTGGTTGTCAGCACTTCGGTAGGCATCTCTGCCTCCTCCGGTGGTTTTCGGTGCTTATCGCTGGATTACAGCATATGACGTAGGTTGGCGGCGGCGTCGAGCGCCTATGATGCAGCTGGCCCGCAGGCTCGCTAGAGGGCGCGCCCGGAGGGTCGCTCGTTCGGGACCGCCGGCGTCCTCGCCGGGGCTCCCAGGCGCATCCGGTTGGTATCCTTGACCCCCACCGGTGCGGCAAGTATGCTTCCGCGTGCCGGCGACATGCCCCCGTCGTCTAGTGGTGAGGACAGCAGGTTTTCATCCTGCAAACAGGGGTTCAATTCCCCTCGGGGGTACCACTTCAACAGCCCGCTGGTGGGCGGGTAGCTCAGTTGGCTAGAGCGTCTGGTTTACACCCAGAAGGTCGTGGGTTCGAGCCCCTCCCCGCCCACCATTCCCCCTTCCTCCGCCGCGCTCCGGCCGGCGTATAATGCGCCCCGGGCTCATGCGCGGAGCCTCACACACAGCGGGAGGAAAGCCCCCTCACATGAACAGGACCAAGATCGGAGTCATCGGCTGCGGGAACATCAGCGGCGCCTACCTCACGGCCGGCGGTAGGTATGAGATCCTCGAAGTCGCCGCCTGCGCCGACATGGACATGAGCCGCGCCGAGGCCAAGGCGAAAGAGCACGGCATCCCCAAGGTCTGCACGGTCGGCGAGCTGCTCGCGGACCCCGACCTCGCCATCGTCCTCAACCTCACCCCTCCATTCGCCCATTGCGAGGTCGCGACCCAGATCCTCGAAGCCGGCAGGTCCGCCTACAGCGAGAAGCCGCTCGGGGTGAACCGCGCCGAGGGACAGAGCCAGTTGGACCTCGCCAGGTCGAAGGGCCTCCTGCTCGGCTGCGCACCCGATACGTTCATGGGCGCCGGCATCCAGACATGCCGCAAGGTCATCGACGACGGCCTCATCGGCGAGCCGATGGGCGCCGCGGCCTTCATGATGTGTCACGGGCACGAGAGCTGGCATCCCGATCCCGAGTTCTACTACATGAGCGGCGGCGGGCCGCTGCTCGACATGGGCCCGTACTACATGACCGCCCTGGTGAACCTCCTCGGCCCCGTCAAGCGCGTCACCGGTTCCGCGACGATCACCTTCCCGGAGCGTACCATCACCAGCCAGCCGAAGAACGGCACCGTCATGAAGGTGACGTGCCCCACCCATGTGGCCGGCGTGATGGAGTTCGCGAGCGGAGCGATCGGCACGCTGATGATGAGCTTTGACGTGTGGGCCGCGCGCGTGCCGTGTATCGAGATCTATGGCACGGAGGGGTCGCTCGCGGTGCCGGACCCGAACGGCTTCGGCGGGCCCGTGACCGTCTGGCGCAAGTCGACCGGCACCTGGGAGGACGTTCAGCACACGCACGGCTACGCGGACAACAACAGGGGCATCGGCGTGGCTGACATGTGCTACGCGCTGAGGTCGGGCCGCCCGCATCGGGCGAGCGGCGACCTGGCCTTCCACGTGCTCGATACGATGGTGACCATCTACGACGCTTGGGACGCGGGCAGGTGGGTGGACGTGGCGAGCACATGCGAGCGGCCGGCGGCGTTGCCGCTGAACCTGAAGCCTGGCACACTTGATGAGTAGCCTCGGGGGCGGCGAAGGAGGCGCGCAACCGGTGAAACGCAGGGAGTTCATCTCCACGTCAGTAGCGGCGCCGCTCGCGGCAGTGGGTGCATGTATCCTCACTTCGGGGCGCGCGCACGCCGCAGAGCTACCGCGGCGCAAGTACGGCAAAGAGGGTTTCGAGCTATCGGTGATCGGCTTTGGGGGCATTATCGTATCTGGCGAGACGCAGGAAGACGCGAACCGCATGGTGGCGGAGGCGGTCGAGCGTGGCGTGAACTACTTCGACGTGGCCCCTACCTACGGCAACGCCCAGGAACGCCTCGGTCCCGCGCTGGAGCCGTTCCGCAAGGACTGCTTCCTCGCGTGCAAGACCGAGAAGCGCGACGCCGCGAGCGCCCAAGCAGCCCTCGAGGAGTCGCTGAAGCTGCTCCGCACAGACCACGTTGACCTCTATCAGTTGCACGGCCTTACGTTGGTCGAGGAGGTCGAGACGTGCTTCGCCGCGGGCGGAGTCATGGAGGTGTTCACCGCCGCCCGCGACAAAGGCCAGGCGCTGCACCTCGGCTTCTCCGCGCACAACGTCGAGGCGGCCCTGAGGGCCATGGACCTCTTCGACTTCGACAGCGTCCTGTTCCCCTTCAACTGCGTGTGCATGATCAACGGCAAGTTCGGCCAGGAAGTGCTGGACAAGGCGAAGGACAAGGGCGTGTCGTGCCTCGCGCTCAAGGCGCTTGCGTGGACGCCGTGGCCCGAGGGCGCCGAGCGGACGTACCCGAAGTGCTGGTACGAGCCGATCGCTGACAAGGAGAAGGCGCGTCTCGCGCTGCGCTACACGCTGAGCCTGCCCGTCGTCGCCGCCGTTCCGCCCGGGCACTGGGAGCTGTTCGATCTCGCCCTCGACATCGCGACGGCGTATGAGCCGCTGGAAGAGGGCGAGATGGATGAGTTGATGACGCTCATCGCGGGCGTGACGCCGGTCTTCAAGCACGAGGCGGTGTAGCGCCCGTCGACGGGCCCGTAGGGGCGCGGTTCATCGCGCCCGGAAGGCGGCGTGAGGGCGTGGGCGTGGCGCCGATGCGATAGAGTGCGGAGGGCAAGCCAGGATGCTGATAGTCGCGGCTGCCGCGTGTGTGTGCGCGGCTACAGACGACAAGGCTATCGACCGCGCGACGCTCGACCGGTGGGCTGCGCCGTACCGGGGCTGGCACTACTACCCCGACTTCGTCATCGGTCCCGATCCGGGCGTGGCGGGGTACGACCAGATACACATGACCGACTGTCCTACCGTGTTCCAGTTGCCGGGCGACGACCGGTGGTACATCAGCTTCATCGGCTTCGACGGGATGGGCTACCAGTCGTTCGTCGCGAGGAGCACGGACCTCGTCCACTGGCAGCAGCTCGGGCTGGCGTTCGGGTACGGCCCCGAGGGCCAGTTCGACCACGGCGGGCGCGTCCTCGGCGCGTACCTCTACGAGTCCTACGACGTCAAGGCGCCGCGCACGCTGAAGCGGCACAAGGGCGCGTTCTGGTCGCTGTACGGTGCCTACCCGCTCCAGGGCGGCTACGAGCTGCGGCCGGGCTACGAGGGCGTTGCCTCCAGTAACGACGGCCTTGCCTGGACCCGCGCGAGCGACCGCTACATCCTATCGGTCCATGACCCTGACTGCGGTGAGTGGGAGAAGGACTGCATCTACCAGCCGTGGCTCGTCGAGCGCGACGGGAGGTTCTACGACTTCTACAACGCGGCCAACGGCGGTATCGAGCAGCTAGGAGTTGCCACGTCCCCCGACCTGATTCACTGGACGCGCTACCCCGGCAACCCCGTGCTCCGCAACCGACCGGGCGGGTACGACGAGCGCTTTTGCTCGGACGGCAAGGTCTTCTGGGATACTGATCACTGGGTCGTGTTCTACTTCGGCGTGGACGCCACCGGGCACGCGCATGTGATGATCGCGTTCTCGCGTGACCTGGAGCACTGGACCGCCCACCGCGAGCCGCTCTATAAGGCGGGCGGCAACCCGAGCCGCATCGACGCCGAGCACGCGCACAAGATCTCGCTCGTGTACCGGCCGGACAACGACACCTTCTACATGTACTACTGCGCCGTCGGGCCCAAGGGCCGAGGCATCGGGCTCATCACGAGCAAGCCCATTGCTCCCTAGAGGCGGACGGCGCATCAGCGGCAGGGGGTCGGGTCGTGGGAGATTGCCTATGTGTGACTATAGGGCCGGCGGCGGCGCTGGTTGCGTTCGTCTGGCTGGTGGTTCGGCTGGTGAAGGACGCCGATACACGTGGAGCGTGTGCGACGGGCGCCGTGCTGGGCGGGCTTGCGGGGGTCCCACCGGGGTTCGTGCTAGCACTGCGGACGTACGCCGCGCATGACACATCGGGCGATGCGTCGGCGATCACCGCCGCACTCGGCGTGGGCATTCTCGTGGGCGCCGCCCTGGGGCTCGCGTCGGGGGGCGTCGGGGGCTACTACCTCGCCCGGTGGTCCGCCCTGTATGGGTTCGAGTCGGTGACGCTGCTGTCGGCCCTGGGCTTCGGGGCGGTCGGGCTGGCGCTATCGGGAGTCATCTTGCCCCTCATCGGCCTCGCCCCTTCCGACTCGACAGAACGGGCGATCGGCGCCCTAGCAGTCGCGGGCGCCGCGGGCTGGTTGGGGGCCATCGCGGGGGCTATCGTGGGGCGCTTTCGCTCCGCGGAAGCAGCGTAGGGACCAGAGCCCGTCGCGGGGCGACGTATCAGCGACACCTAGGAGACTTCACTGTGAGCAGACCGAACCCCCCATACTACGGAGCCGCGTACTACCCCGAGGACTGGCCGCCGGAGCAGATAGACGCGGACGTCGAACTGATGAAGGCCGCGGGCATGAACTGCATGAGGATCGCCGAGTTCGCGTGGAGTAGCATGGAGCCGAATGAGGGCGAGTACCGCTTCGACTGGCTCCATCTTGTCGTCGAGAAGCTCGGCGCGGCCGACATCGCGGTCATCATGTGCACCCCCACCGCCACGCCGCCGATCTGGCTCGTCGAGCGCTGGCCCGAGGTGCTCTTCGTCACCGACGAGGGCAAGCGGATAGGCCACGGCGCGCGGCGGCACGTCTGCCCCAACGACCTCGTCTACCGCGACTACTGCGCGCGGATCGTCGCCAAGATGGCCGAGGAGTTCGGTCAAGACGACCGCATCATTGGGTGGCAGATAGACAACGAGGTCTCGGGCGTCGGACCTTGGCCGCCCCGGTCATGCTGCTGCCCGACGTGCGTCCAGCTCTTCCGGCGGAGGCTGCGCGAGCGCTACGGCACCGTCGAGGAGCTCAACCGCAGGTGGTGCCTCGCTCTGTGGAGCCAGGAGTACCGCAGCTTCGACCAGGTCCCGACACCGAAGCGCGAGATCTGGCACCATCCCTCGCTCCTCGCCGAGTGGTCCGAGTTCGCGAGCGACTCCTACGCGGAGTACATCACGCATCAGGCCGACATCCTCCACCGGCTCACTGAGCACCCAGTCGGTACCGACATGATGCCCTTCTCAGGCGTGGACTACGTGGCGAGCCACCGGTCGCTCGACCTCGTGCAGTTCAACCACTATAGCGAGATGGACAACCTCTGGCGCGCGGCATTCTGGTTCGACTTCATCCGGCCGCTCAAGAGTGCGCCATTCTGGAACACCGAGACGCAAACCGGCTGGAACGGCAGCGTCGCGATCAACGGCGGGGTCAAGGAGCCGGGCTGGTGCCGCGCCAATAGTTGGCTCCCGATCGCGCTCGGCGGCGAGGCTAACCTCTACTGGCTCTGGCGGCAGCACTGGGCGGGCCAGGAGCTGATGCACGGCGCCGTCGTCTCGAGCAGCGGCCGCCCGCTGTACATGTGGGACGAGGTGAAGGAGATCGCAGCCGGACTTCGCGCGGCCGAGGGGTTCCTCGGCTCGACTCGCCCCGCCGCGAGCGGCCTGGGCCTCCTGTGGTCGCAGCGCGTCGCGCGCGGCTATCAGTGGCAGCCCATCATGCCCGGGTTCCACTACGAGTCGGCGCTGCAGGATCGCGTCTACCACCCGATGATCCGAGCACAGCTTCGCCCAGACCTCATCACCCACGACGCCGACCTCGCGGCTTACAGCGTGATCGTGTGCCCGTTCATGGCGACCCTCGACCAGGGCGGCCTACGCCAACGCCTGCGCGCGTGGATCGAGGCGGGCGGAACCTTCGTCGTCGGACCGATGACTGACATCCGCAACATCGACCTGGCGAAGTACACCCACGCGCCGTTCGGGTGCCTCGAGGAGTGGACCGGCGTCCGCTGCAAGCAATCGCTGCCCGGGATCCCGCGCGAGTTCGGGCTCAGGTGGACCGCCGACGGCCGGGAGACGACCGGCTCGGCGTGGTACGACGGCTTCGAGGCCGGGGGCGCCGAGGTGCTGGCGGAGTACACCGACGGGCCGAACGCGGGCCTGGCGGCCGTCACGCGGTCGAAGCTCGGCAATGGCCAGGTCATACTCCTCGGCACGATGCCTCAGCCGGACCACCTGACCGCGCTGCTCATCTCGCTGGGCGCAGTGCCGGTGGCCGATGCATCGCCGAACCTGCTGGTCGTGCCTCGCGAAGGAGACACCGCCGGCCTCGTTGCGGTCGAGCTGGAAGGCAGGCCGGCGACCCTCACACTCCCATCTCCGATGCGCGACGTGCTCTCCGGCGACACGCGCTCCGGCGCCCTGGCTCTGCGGCCCTACGCGGTGGTGGTGCTGGAGGCGGCGCCGTGAGGCGCCGCCTCGCGGCCCAATCGCCGGAAGAGCGGCAGGCCCCGGATCGCTCACCCCGGAACCACCCCGCTGACCCCTATCATCCTCTCGTGCTATCGGCCGGAAGGAGCGCACAATGCCCAACATCGGTGTCGCTGTGATCGGCGCCGGGTTCATCGGCCCGGTCCATGTAGAGGGCCTTCGCAGGGCCGAGCTGACGGTGACCGGCATCCTCGGCGTGGATCGGGCGGAGTCGGAATCGGCGAAGGCGTCGCTCGGGCTGCCGCGGGCCTACACTAGTCTCGGCGACGTGCTGGCCGATACCGACGTGCAGTCCGTCCACATCGCGGTGCCGAACAGGCTCCACTTCGAGATGTCGAAGCGCGCGCTGCAGGCCGGCAAGCACGTCATCTGCGAGAAGCCCCTCGCGATGAACTCGCGCGAGTCCGCCGAACTCGTCGAGCTGGCCAAGAAGACGGGGCTCGTCGCCGGGGTGAACTACAACCTGCGCTACTACCCGCTATGCATCGAGGCCGCGGACATGATGCGCCGCGAGTCGCTCGGCTCGGTCTACTCCGTCTGTGGCAGCTATGTGCAGGACTGGCTCTTCTACCCGACCGACTACAACTGGCGCGTGCTCGCAGGCGAGGGCGGGGAGCTTCGCGCGGTCGCCGACATCGGGACGCACTGGCTCGACCTCGTCCACACCATCACCGGCCTCGAGGTTGAGTCGCTGTGCGCGGACCTTGCCACCTTCCACAAGCAGCGCTATCGCCCCAAGGGCGAGGTGCGGACCTTCAAGGGCAAGGACGACGAGCCCGTGAAGGTCGACCTCGAGACCATCGACATCGACACCGAGGACCACGGGTCGATCATGCTCCGCTTCGCGGGCGGCGCACGAGGGGTGCTCTGGGTGTCGCAGGTGACCGCGGGCCGCAAGAACAGGCTGAGCTTCGAGCTCGCCGGCTCCAAGTGCGCGATCTCCTGGTGCAGCGAGAGCCCGAACGAGATGTGGATCGGCCATCGCTCCCGGCCGAACGAGGTCATGCTGCGCGATCCGGGGCTGGTGTCGAAGGCCGCCGCGCGGTTCGTCAACTACCCCGGCGGACATAACGAGGGATTCCCGGACACGTTCAAGCAGTGCTTCAGGGCCTTCTACAGCTACGTCGAGGCGGGCGACTGCTCCGCCCCGCCCACCTACCCGACCTTCGCCGACGGCCACCGGGAGATACTGCTCTGCGAGGCGATCCTCCGGAGCCACCGCGAGGGCGGCTGGGTGTCTCCGGAGGGGCGATGACGCGATGAAGCTCGGATTCGTGAGCGCGATCCTGCCTGACCTGTCGCTGGAAGAGGTGCTTCGCTTCGCGGCCCAGACGGGCTACGACTGCGTGGAGCTCATGTGCTGGCCCAAGGGTAAGGCCGAGCGCCGCTACGCCGGAGTGACGCATGTCGATGTCGACGGCTTCGACGAGGCCGCGGCCGCGCGGGTGAGCGAGCTGCTTGCCTCTACCGGTGTCGGCATCAGCGGGCTTGGGTACTACCCGAACCCGCTCGCGCCGGACCGCGCCGAGGGTGACGTCTACGCGCGGCACATCAGGAAGGTCATCTTCGCGGCTGAGATGCTCGGCGTTCCGGTCGCCAACACGTTCATCGGGCGCGACTGGACTCGCTCGGTTGACGACAACTGGCCGCGCTTCCGCGAGGTCTGGCCTCCGCTGATCGCGTTCGCGGAGGAGCATCACGTGAAGGTCGCGATCGAGAACTGCCCGATGCTGTTCACTAAGGACGAGTGGCCGGGCGGGAAGAACCTTGCCCACTCGCCGGCCGTCTGGAGGCGGATGTTCGAGGAGATCCCGAGCGCTAGCTTCGGGCTCAACTACGACCCATCGCATCTCGTGTGGCAGCGGATGGACCCCGTTGCTCCCGTCGCGGAGTTCGCGCCCAGGATCTTCCACGTTCACGCCAAGGACGCGCGGCTCGACCGGGGCCGGCTCGATCAGGTCGGCATCCTCGCGCACCCGAGCGAGTACCACACACCGAAGCTGCCCGGCCTTGGGGACGTTGATTGGGGCGCGTTCCTCTCGCTGCTCACGGACTCGGGCTACGACGGGCCTGTGTGTGTGGAGGTCGAGGACCGAGCGTTCGAGGGGACCCCCGAGCGCCGGAAGGCCGCGCTCGTGCAGGCCGAGAGGTACTTGCGCCAGTTCGTCATCTGACCATGGGGGAGGCCGAAGGGAGCGGGGCGAGATGACCAGCGGCGTGTCGCGCCGAGCGTTCCTGTCGAGATCGACCAAGACCGTCATAGCTGGCCTGGCGATCCCCGCGATCGTGCCGGCGATCGCGCTGGGAAGGCAGGGCCCCGCACCCTCTGACCGCATCCTCACGGGTCACATCGGCTGCGGCGGGCAGGGCTCCGGCCTCATCAAGGGGTTCAAGACCACGGTCGCGGCGGTGTGTGACGTGGACTCCACGCGCCTCGCGGCCGCCGCCAAGCTCGCGCAGGAGCAGTCCGGCCGCGAGCCCTTGACCTACAGCGACTTCCGCCGGGTCCTCGAGAACGACGACATCTCCGCAGTCGTCGTCGCCACGCCCGACCACTGGCACGCGCTCATCACGGCGATGGCGTGCGAGGCCGGCAAGGACGTGTACTGCGAGAAGCCGCTCGTGCACACCATCTCCGAAGGTCGAGCCGTCGTGAACATCGCGAGACGCACGGGGCGGATCGTCCAGACGGGCAGCCAGCAGCGTTCGGACGCGAAGTTCCGCACAGGCTGCGAATACGTGCGGTCGGGACGCATCGGGAAGGTCCACACTGTACGCGTGGGACTGCCCGGCGTGAACATGAACGGCGACCCCGTCCCGGACAGTGATCCGCCGCCGGAGCTGGACTACGACATGTGGCTCGGAACGGCGCCGGATAGGCCGTACAACGTCCGCCGCGTGCACTACTTCTTCCGCTTCTTCTGGGACTACGCCGGTGGGCAGATGACCAACTTCGGAGCCCATCACCTCGACATCGCGCAGTGGGGCCTCGGCACGGACGGCACCGGCCCTGTCTCGGTCGAGGGCAACGCCGGCTTCCACCCCACCGGCCTCTATGAGACGCCCCAATGGGCGGAGCTGAAGTACACTTACGCCGACGGCGCCGTGCTCCTCTGCACGCTCGGCAAGGGCGATCCAGCGGGCACCATCTTCGAGGGCGACAAAGGGACGATGCACCTCGAGCGCGGGGTCCTTCAGTCCGACCCGCCCAGCATTCTGGAGGAGCCGCTCGGCGATGGTGACGTGCATCTCTACAAGAGCGACGACCACATCGGCAACTTCCTCGATTGCGTGAAGACGCGCAAAGAACCGGTCTGCGGCCCGGAGATCGGCCAGCGGAGCTCGACGATCGGGCATCTTGGCAACATCGTCGCGCGCACCGGCCACCCGCTGAAGTGGGACCCGGAGACCGAGTCCGTCATCGGCGACGAGGAGCAGGCGGCCCTGACGCGTCGAACGTATCGCGCGCCGTGGTCGCTGCCGACGGAGTGATAGGCGAAGGAGCCGAGGCCATGCGCGAGGTGCGGTGGGAGAGGATGTTCCGGGACGAGCTAGAGCGGGCGTTCGCGGAGTGCCCGCTCGTGTACTTCCCCTACGGGCTGTGCGAGCCGCACGGGCCGCAGAACGCGCTCGGACTCGACGGCCTGAAGGTCCACGCGATCGCGTGCCTGGCCGCTCGCGAGCACGGCGGGATCGTCGCTCCGCTCGACATGTGGCACATCCACGACCTGGGCCTCTACTCGTCGTGGGGGCACGCGGTGATCGGACCGGTGGAGCGCTCGTGGATGACGGCCATGCCGCCCTGGCAGCACTTCCGCAACGTGATGTACCACATCCGCCAGGCCGACGCGCTCGGGTTTCACGGCGCGGTACTCCTGACCGGTCACTATGGCCCGAACTGGGAGGATCTGAACGACCTTGTCGCGCTCCTTCAGCCGTCTGTCGGCACGCGGCTGTGCGCGCTGCCCGACTTCGAGGCGAACACGCCGGGGTTCGACAACGACGGCCGAAGCGGCGGCGATCACGCGGGCAAGGTCGAGACTTCGCTCATGTGGGCGCTCGATCCCACGTGTGTGGACGTGTCGCGCATCCCGCCGGCGGACGCGCCCGGGCACCACTTCGCGATGGGGCGCAATGCCCTCGAGTCCGACCGGAGGGTGGGGGAGAGGATGGTAGCTGACGAGGTGCGCTACCTGGGCGCCAAGGCCCGCGAGCTGCTCCATCAGTACGCCGCGCTGAAGCCCGAGCACCGGATGACGACCTTTGCCGATGTGGAGCGCGCGTGGTCGGCGGTCGTGAAGCCGGCGATGAGGAGCTTCCGCACGGTGGGCGGCGCGTCGAACACGGCAGACGCGCCCCCCGAGGGCTCCCCCTGGCTCGCGAACTGGCCCGTGCCGGAGGAGTGGTGAGTAGGGGCGGACCAACGTGGCCGCCCTGGGCGAGCACATTAGCTCGCCCCTACGCCCGCTCGCGGGGCGGGCCGGTGAGGAGGCGTCTTTGCGCCTCCCCTGGGAGAGTGTCGGGATGAGGGCCGTTCGACCCCTCCACCCGACTCGACACCAAGTCCGTTCGCGCTGAGCCGGGCGAAGCCCGTGACGGAGGGCCCTCACCAGCCCCGGGTGCCCCCTGCGGCAGTACGGCGGCGCCCGGAGGGTCACGCCGGCTAGCGGTCGAACCTGTGGGCCGTGACACGGAGGGAAGCGCGACATGCGGTACTTCAAGGTCACGGTGCTGTGGCTCCTGACGGTCCTGCTGCCCGTGGTCATCGCGGCCTGCTACGGGGTTCGCACGAGCAAGTGAGAGTCGCGGCGAGGGAGGGCGCACATGAGACACGTGAACCGCGCGCTGCTGTGGGTCCTGACGGCGACGGTCCCGATGGTCATCGCCGCGTGCTACGGGGTCATGGGCATGTTCACCGCGCGGGGCTGGTGTGTCGACCGCGACTCGCGTCGGGGGATCGCGGGCATCGAGATTCGCGCGAGGGACTCCCAGCAGGCTATACGGTTCACCGCCTCCAGCGAATCGGGCGGCGCGTTCGACCTCTCGCTGGATCCATCCGTAGCGACCGTTGACTTTGTCGATGTCGACGGCGCCGAGAACGGCGGGCCCTACGCGCCTCGCTCGTTCGATGCCACGTCGGTGCCGCAGTACGTCGAGATGGCGCCGGAGTCCTAGGGCTCATGCGAGCGCTGCTCGGCGACTGGACCATGCCGCTCCGTCGGCGCCTTGAGACCGACGTTCACCCTCTGCGCTACCTGTTCCTCGAGGTGACGCGCCGCTGCAACCTACGCTGCCGCCACTGCGGGAGCGACTGCTCGCGGGCGCCGGTTCCGGGCGAGCTCAGCACAGCGGAGTGGTGCGGCTTCATCGAGGGCCTCGCGGCGCGCACCAGACCGCGCTCGATACTGATGGTCCTCACCGGCGGCGAGCCGCTCTGCCACCCCGAGCTGTCGGCGATCCTGCAGACCGTCCGCCGCTGCGGCTTCCCGTGGGGGATGGTCACGAACGGCTGGTCCCTCGATGGCGAGACGCTCGGGACGCTGCTCTCGCTAGGGCTGCGCTCGCTGACTGTAAGCCTCGACGGACTGCGGCCATCGCATGACTGGCTCCGCGGAGTAGCGGGGTCGTTCGATCGGGCACTCGCCGCGTGTGAGCTGCTGGCGGAGGCCGGGCCCCCGGTCTGGGATGTGGTGACATGCGCCCACCCGCGCAACCTGGAGGAGCTTCCGGAGGTCCACGCCCTCCTGGCGCGAGTGGGCGTGCCGGTGTGGCGCATCTTCACGATCTTCCCACGCGGCCGCGCGGCCACGAGCGATGAGCTGCTCCTGAAGGCTGAGGAACTCAGGTCCCTCTTGGACTGGATCGCTTCCGCCCGCTCGGGCGCGGCTCGCGGCGGCCTGCTGCCGAGCTACGGCTGCGAGGGATACCTACCGGCGAGCGTCGACCGAGCGGTACGCGACCAGCCGTACTTCTGTCGCGCCGGCATCAACATCGCGTCGGTGCTCGCTGACGGCTCAATCGGCGCGTGCCCGAACATCGACCCCGCGCTGATCCAAGGAAACACCCGCGGGGACGACTTCCTACGCGTGTGGGAGGACCGATTCGAGGCGTTTCGCGATCGAAGCTGGATGCGAACCGGCCATTGCGCGGAATGCGGCGAATGGCCTCGGTGCCAGGGCAACTCGCTACACCTGTGGGACACCGAGCGCGCCGAGCCGGCACTATGCCACTTCAGCGCGTTGCAGTAGGGCTCCGCGCCAGCCCGCCAAGGCGCCCCTAACTCACCTTCGCAATGCGGCGCATTACGTCCCCCGACAAGCGTTCGATGAGGGACTGAGCGAAGGCCGCCGGCTCGAGGGACGGGTCTGCGACTAGTGGCGTAAGGTCCATGGCGATCACCGCGGCAGTCGTCTCGTCGACCCCGTGCGACTCCGCGAAGGTCGCGTTCGCCCTGCGGCGGCCCTCGGCGGCGAGGTCGTAGCGCTTCCCGCCGCAGATCTGCGAGTCGAAGACCCCGAGGAGCGCGGCACTAACGTTCTCGTGTGCTGCCACGTCCAGGCTGACGCGATCCATGCCGACGAGCCAGTCGAGGTCGCGCCACACCTCGCAGCCGTACACGGCCTCGGGACACGCGTCGGCCGGCAACGAGCGCAACGCCGCGATGACGCGGAGCGCGACCGCGACGTGCGTATCGTGCTTGTCCGTGAGGTTGTGAGTGTAGAGCACCCTCGGCCGGGCGACGGAGAGCACCTTGGTGAGGTCGACGACGGGGCCCGGCTCGGCCGCGTTCTTCACCTGAGCGCTGCTGAAGTCGAGGAGCACCTGCGCCGCGTACTCGCCGATGGCCGCCGCCTTCTTCTGTTCCTTCCGGCGGACGACCATCATCTGCTCGTCGGTGTAGTCGGCGTAGAGGTCGTCTCGCGGACTCCCGCCTCCGTTGGTGCAGGTGACTCCGCAGAACCACTCGCGCGCGGTGCCAAAGCAGTGCAGGATGCCGTGCAGCGACATGATCTCCAGATCGTCCTGGTGGGCGCCGATCCCCATGTGCGTCGTACGTGTCAGCGCGTCCGGCAGCACCATCGCGTCGGGAACGAAGACCTCCGCCCCGGGGCATGTGAACATCATCGAACCTTGCTCCTTACTCCAATGAGGGCAGGCTCGCGGCGGCGATGGCCTGGCCCACGCGTCTGCTACGCTCATCCGGTAGGCTCACCGACACGCGGCTCGCGATGTCGGCGAACTCCGTCTTGATCACGCTGTTCGCCCGCTCGACGAGCAGCGGCCCTCCGGGCCCGGACGTCACACGCCCCAGAACCAGAACATGCTTGAGCTCGTAGAAATCGGCGTAGTGGGCAATCGCGTAGCCAAGATACGAGCCGATCGACTCGTACACAGGGGGCACGCGCTCGTCTCCGGCCGCCATGCGGCTCTGGATGTGCGCAAGCTCCTCGGGCACGCTCAGGCCCTCCGGGAACTCAACCCCGGCCACCTCGGCCAGTCGAACCGCGCCAACTTGGCTGAGGTGCGTCGCGCCCACGCCGCGGTCGCCCGACCACTCATCGGCCACTACGTCGGGCTGGTAGTCCAAAGGAGCGAAGGCGAGCTCGTTGAGCCAGCCGTTGATCCCGCCGGCCGAGTTCACGTAGCCGACCGCCTCGCTCGATCCCATCGCTATCCCGAGGACCGGCTGGTCCTGGAGCGACAGGGCGCCGGCGAGGGCCGTGACGTCGCCGTCATTGATGACCTCCAGCGGGCAGCCCCACTCCCGGCCGATCTTCACGAACATGTCCGCGACCTGCGCGTCGAACAGGTCCTTCGGAATGCCCCTGAAGAGCGACGCGACGCGCACGCGGTTGCTGATGTAGATGCCGGCCGAGCTCCCGCCGATGGCGTCCACGCGCGGCAGGTGCTCCGCCGCCTTCCTCAGGCCGGCTACCACGCGCTCGCTGTGGTAGCTCGGGTCGGACTGGTTCCTGGGGTCCCACCCGGTCTCCTCGGCGAAGACCGTCTCGCCATCGACCACGGCCGCGACCTTGTAGTCGCTCGCGCCGAGGTCGAAGCCAATCCTGCAGCCCTCCAGGTGGCCACCCACGGGTCGGGCCGTCTCGTTGGACTCGGGCACCTCATGGATCGGAACCGAGTCCACAGTGAAGGGGTGCTCGTAGACACCGCCCATGAACTCCGCGTCGAAGGCGCGCGCGCCCGCGGCCGAGTAGACCCGGCGGATGTGGTCGGCAAGGTCGGGGGCCCCGCCAACGATGACGCGCCACCCGCCGCGCTGCCACAGAAGGAACTTCACGATCCGCTCGATGTACATGAGGTTCGATGGGGCCTGCGGGGCGTCAGCCGCGAACACCTCGGTGCGAAAGGTCGACACGAGTCCCTCGCCCCGCTCGAGCGCGATGGCCACCGGCCGACGGCTGGCGGATGCTTCGAGCCCCTCGCGGAAGGCCCGGTTCGCGAGAGCGGCGGGGCGGAAGCCGGGGTCAAGCGGGGCCGGCACTGCGGGTTCTGCTAGCTTCATATCGCGCTTTCTCCTGCCGATCGGTGTGGTGCTTCTCTGATTGGTCCCGCAGAGGCCGTAGCTGTTTCAGACATGCTGGCACGGCTAGGCGACGTACTGCGTCGCGCGGGTGAGTCTGCAATTGCCCAGCGAATGCGGCAGCACCTTCCGCACCGACGCGTCATGCAAGCGCTGCCACCGTAGTTCCTACATGGTGCGCTGACAGGAGCGGGCCGCGGACCGGCGAACGCGATTCCCGCCATCAGGTATCGACTCCGGCCCCACAAAGGGTATAATCACGACATAGGCACGCAGGACAGGTGGGGAGCGGATCATGCCGATAAAGGTACGCGTCCTGCTGGACGATCAGAGCTATGTCGAGACAGAGGTCGACGGCGCCACGCCGATCGGTCAGGTGATGTCCTGGGCTCGCGATGAGACCCGCACCGCCGTGACCGACGTCGCCGTCATCAGCGCCGACCGCGCTGAGTGCCTCGTTGCTCCGGTGCGGCAGCCCAAGCGAGCATGGAGCAGACCGATCGTGCGGCTAGTCGCCGCATAGCGGGGTACTCGTCGGGCATCCGCCGTGGCTGCCGCGCGTTGTACGTAGCGGCCACCCGGTGGCAGCGATCGCTGCTTCGTCCGCACCGTTCGTCGCTCGAGTCTCCCGAGCCCGTGCTGACCCCTTCGGCCATCGGCGTCTTGACTTCCATACGGCACGGGTGTCCCCTGTTGCGCACACTGCGACTCAGGTGGAGTGAGTGTCATGCCGATCCCGCTTCCGGTCCCGCACGACAGCACAACGCCTCGCCGGATCGTGGCGGCGAGTGCGCGAGCCACCCTCGCCGCCCTGCTCGTCGTGGGCTCCGCTTCCGCGTCCGCGCACGCCGGCGGCGTGGCCCGGCTGCTCCTCACCGATGACACGGGGGCTCCTCTGGCCCGACAAGTGTGCGCGCACCTCTATGACACCTACGCCGAGGTGGGCGACGGGTTCCAATCGGACGGCTCTGGCTTCCTAACCGTACCGGACCTCCCGCAAGGCAAGTACGACCTGTGGGTCGAGGGCGATCTCACCGGCGACCCGGGCGGGGTGGTGTACCGAGGCATCGAAGTGCAAGACGTCGGGATCGCGCTCTCTATACCGAGGCCGGGACGCGTGTTGGGCAAGCTAATGCTGCCGGACGGCACCACCCCGGCTGTGGGCTATGTCGTCGCGGTCCAGTCGGGCACCGTTCCCGAACGGGGCACGCCGGCCGAGAGGCAGGCCGCCGCGTACGCTCGCGGCGCGCTGACCTGCTATGCGCAGACGACGGTGGGCGACGACGGCTCCTTCGAGCTTCGTGGCCTGACGCCCGGCAAGCTCTCGCTCGACGTTCGGAAGCCGGGCGAGGCCGATCCGTGGTGGACGATCAGCGGCGTGGACGTCACGGCCGACTCCGCGACCGATCTCGGCACGATGGCGGCCTCCGTCAACGGTTGGCAGGGAATGTTCGACCGGCGGTCGCTCGACGGATGGGCTGAGAGCGGCCTCTACGGCCAGAAGCCCGTCAGCGTCGATCACGACACGATCGTGCTGCCGCACGGCTCCGACATGACGGGCATAACCTGGCAGCGAGACCTCCCCCGCATCGACTTCGAGGTCAGCCTGCAGGGGAAGCGCGTCGAAGGCAGCGACTTCTACTGCGGGCTTACCTTCCCCGTCAACGACTCGTACTGCTCGCTCATCCTGGGTGGCTGGGGCGGCTCGCTTGTCGGGCTCTCGTGTCTCGACGGCTCGGACGCGTCGCAGAATGAGACCAGCACATGGATAGAGTTCGAGAACGAGCGCTGGTACCGCATCCGCCTCCGCGTGACGGCGAGCCGGATCACTGCCTGGCTCGACGACAAGCGGATCGTTGACGCACACATCGAGGGTCGGCTCATCTCGACGCGGTGGGAGGTGGACAAGTGCCAGCCGTTCGGCTTCGCCACCTGGCGGACGACCGGTGCCCTCCGCGACATCCGCATCCGCCGGCTCGACGCGGCCGAGATCCCCGGGGCATAGGCCCGGGCGGGCCTGCGCGGCGGCAGGTGCCGCCGCCCTCGCGCGGGAAGTCCCCGCCACGTTCGGTCGCTCCGCGCGTCCGGACGAGGACGCTGCAGGGCAAGGGGCGTCCCTTGACTGCACCGTCGGGCCTCATCGGGCCGCCGGGAAGGCCCACATGACCCTCCCGTCTCCGGACTCCAGAGACCATGCCCAGCCACCTGCGTCAGCGCTCTTGCGGCAGCGCGCCGCGAAAGGGGTCCGTGCCGATGTTCGGCAGCTCGCTCAGTCTGGTCAGCATCATCATCTGGGCGTCGGTCATCGTCGTTCTGTTGCTGGTTCTCCCCTCGATCCGCGTGATCGGCCCGACGGAGGTGGGGCTGGTCACCAAACGGTTCTCGGTGCGCAGACTCAGCGGCGGGAGCCCGATCGCCTTCCGTGGGGAGGCCGGGTACCAGGCCGTTCTCCTAATGCCCGGCTGGCGGCTCAAGCTGTGGATCGTTTACCGGGTCGACAAGCACCCGTGGGTGCAAGTGCCGGCGGGTCAGATCGGCGTGGTGATCGCCCAGATCGGGAATGCGCCGCCGATCGGCGCGAAGTCGGCGGTCTACTCACCGGCCTTCGGCGACTATACCGACCTTAGGGCGTTCGTTGAGAACGGAGGCGAGAAAGGCGTCCAGCGCCCCGTGTTCACGCCCGGCACCCTGGCGCCCATTCACCCCGTGGCCTTCCTGGTCATCACCATGAACCGCGTCTACGGCGTGCCGGTCTCCCCGGAGATGCGCCAGATCGCCGCGCGAAGCAGGGGCATCCTGACCTGCGGCTCCTTCGGCCTCGCGCCCGAGCAGCTCGCGGTCACGGTCATCAGCCGCCAGTCCACCGGCGAGGGTGACCGAGTGGTCGACATGATCGGCGTGGTTGTCACACTGGAGGGACCTCCCCTGGCCTCCGGAGACATCGCCTGCCGCCTTGGCGGCACCGCCGGCTTCGACGACATCCGCCAGATGGAGCAGCAAGGCGTTTCCTCGACGAATGTGATGGAAGCGCTCCTCGGCAGCAAGAACACCCTGCACAACAACTACCAGGACTACCAGGCATTCCTTGACCACGGTGGCAAGGTTGGCCTGCAGCACGACCCGCTGCTCCCGGGCGCCTACAATCTCAACCCCTTCCTCGTTCGCGTCGACCTTGTGCCCATGCTCGTGGTCGAGCAGGGGCAGGTAGCGGTTGTCAAGGCCTACGTCGGCCTGCCCACTGAGGACGTATCGGGCAAGGACTTCAAGTTCGGCTCCCTCGTCAACCCCGGCCACCGCGGCATCTGGAGTGAGCCCCTCCGCACCGGCAAGTACCCCATCAACCCCCATTGCTACCAGTGGGAGATCGTGCCTACTTCTATCCTGACGCTGAACTGGGCCGAGGCTACGTCCCAGGCGCACCACCTCGACGCTCGCCTGACCCAGATCGAGGCCAAGAGCCGTGAGGGGTTCGTTTTCCAGATTGACCTGCAGGTGCAGATTCATGTGCCGGACGGAGAGGCGCCGAAGGTCATCTCTATGGTCGGGACCATGCTGAACCTGGTCACCGAGGTATTGCAGGCCGCCGTAGGCAACCACTTCCGCGACAAGCTGCAGGGGATGGAGGCGGTCGAGTTCATCCAGGAGCGCCACCGGGTACAGGCCGAGGCATTCGAGTACATCGGTTCGCAGCTTAACCAGTACCGCATCGAGACCAAGGGCGTCTACATCCAGGATGTCGTCTTCCCCGCTGACCTGGTGGGCGTTCTCACCGCCCGCCAGATAGCCGTCCAGCAGACCGAGACGTACCAGCGCGAGAAGGAAGCCGAGGACCAACGCATCAGGATGGAGCAGGCCAGAGGCACTGCCGACATGCAGGCCAGTCTCGCCAAGGCCCAGGTCGGCGTGGACATCGCCCGTAACGAGGCCGAAGCCAGGAAGGCCGCGGCCGACGGCGAGGCGACCTACATCGAGCGCACCGGCACGGCCAAGGGCGCGGAGGTTCGTGCGGTCGGCATGGCTCGGGCGGAGGCCTACAAGGCCCAGGTCGAGGCCCTCGGCTCGGTCCCCACCGCCGTGGTCAACGCTATCACGGCCCTCGCCGAGCGGCAGCTTCCCTTCGTGCCGAACAATCTGGTGATGGTGAACGGCGGCAAGGAAGGCTCGGCAGGCACGATAGACGGCCTCGCGGCGATGATGATGGGAGCGATGGGCGCACAGGGCGGGAAGCTCGCCGAGCCGACTGCCCCGCACCCGCCAGCCTCACAGCCCACGCCGCCGTCCATGGAGGGGCAGGGACACATGTAGGCGGGCCGCCGGGCGTACAGGACTCGGTAATATGCGCTGTTGTCTCAGCGCGTGTGCTCCGCGCGGTTCGTGTCTGGCCGTGGCGCTAAGTCCTCGGCCCCGGGTGGTGCTCGAGCAGCTCCGCGGCCCTTCCGCCCGGTGGGACTCCGCCTCATGCGGCTGCTCCCAAGGGCAGCCTCCTCATGCCCGACGAGAGGACATGCGCCCCCCCCATGAGCGAAACGGCGCGGGTTCCCGTGAGCCGCCTGACCGGGGGTCGAGAGGGAGGAGCAACGACTTGGAGGCTCTCATCAGGAGGATGCCCTTGCGGGCGAAGGTTGCCCAGATGGTGTTCGCGTCCGTGTTCGGAGACGGCCGGGACACCGACCGGGCTCTGGAGCTCGTGCGAGCCGGTACTGGGGGGCTCGTTCTCTACGAGGGCGTCTCGCCACGCGAGACCGCCACGCTCATTGGTCGACTCCGGGCGGAGGCCAAGCTGGGCCTCCCCGACGACCTCGGCGAAGCGGACAAGAAGGCCCTCGGCCTCGCCATCTCGGCGGATCAGGAGAACGGCGCGGGGCAAGTGGTCAAGAGTGAGATTGAGCCCCGGCCGAGATGGCCGGGGCTCTTCCAGGCCCTGACGAGCACCCGCGGTGAAGCTACCTCTTCCTCAGCTTGCGCACGACCGCGCCCAGGGCCGGAGCCGCACCGACCAACGCGAACGCCGGCAGACCGGGGGCGGCGGTCAGGAATACGGTGCGGTACGCGCCTATGCCAGAGCAGTCGGTCTGGCCGCTGCCCCAGTAGACCCCCTTCTCGCTGGCCGCGATCCCCGTGAAGCTCGCGACGAGCGACCCGTCGACTCGCACCTCGGCTTCACTCGCGCCTGCGCCCTTGCTGATGGCATATCGATGGAACTCAGAGGCATCGACGCCCACAGAGTAGGTGGTGTTTGCGCCGTCGGTGGGTCTAACCAGCGCGTCGCCAGCTCCGTCTGTCCCGAGGGCGAAGCCCCAGTAGTGGCCGGCGTCGGAGAAGATCGCGAAGACGGTCCACGACGGGACGCCCGGGATCGCCGGGTCGGTGTGGTTTGGCCCGGACAGATCGGCCAAGTCCACGGTGAAGACCCATCCATTCGACTCGAGGCTGCTGAGGTCCGCGCTGGACACCGCAGCGGCGTACTGACACCACTTGCCGACCGGCTGGTCGACGATCCATGCATCGAGGTCGGTATCGGGGCTGCCCAGACTAGCGTTGCCGAGCATTGACCACCCTTCGGTCGTCGGGTCGTTTGCCCCGTGGTGTTCGGCCACCGAAGCCGACGCCTGCCCCACGCAGACCAGCAGCGCGACTAGGCATAGTGCCCTCATCACTGTCATGACCATCCCGCTCCCTCCATACACTGTCTCCCGGGGGCAAGGCCCCCGCGACACCAGACATCTTTGACCACCCGCACTGGCGCCAGGGCCATCGGGTGACTTTGCAATGGGTACTGAGGCGGCGACGCCGGCATTACCGCAGAGCCGTATCAGGAATCTTGCGCGGCAGGAGGTGGGTGGACGGGGCCGAACGTGCACGGCACTAGGCGCCCGACGGGACACGCGCATGGCCCGCTCTCACCGGCAGCGCAGACTGGGGACCGTCTCAACCGCGTTGGGTGTGCTCGCCGTCGTGGGTGGCGTCGCGTGCGTATCGGCCGCCGCCAAGTACCAGGCGCCCACCCACACCGAGACGCTGCGCAACGAAGCCGGCTTTGCCGAGGTGGCAGCGCTGGAGGCGCTGGCGCGGAGTCGCAGTGTCGCAGACCAGGCCAAGCTTAGCGCGGCTGAAGACAGGTGCGTCAAACTGGATCGTTTGATGCTCCCCGAGGCCATCGCCTCCGGAGACGAGGCCCGGGTCCATTTGCGCCGGCACGAGTTGGTCTGCGAGCTACTCAGCTCGTCGAGATGCTACTGGCCTCTGTCCGATAGGTGCGTGGTCGAGGACCCACCCACAGCCCTAGACCTGGCTCGGCAGTCGGTGGCCGCTGCTCGCGAGGCTGTGGCCGCGGGCGGTTCGTGCGCCGACCGAGACGCTCTGGTTAGAGCGCTGGTCTGCGCGGCGGACCTCCTGTGCAGGCTGGGGCAAGACGGTACCTCGTATCTTCCGGAGGCCGAGCAGCTAGCCGCCGAGGCCGTCGCGCAGTCGCAGATGGCCGGGCGATACCAGTCTGAGGGATACGCAAGGTCCGCGTACGCACGGTGTCTGGCTGCGCTGGGCGATGACGGGGGCGCGGCAGCCGAGTATGAAGCCGCGATCGAGCGGCTTCGGGCCATCGCCTGGGGGGAGACCCTCTCGCTGGTGCCCGACCGAGAGCCCTGGGAGCAGGACCTGCTCACGATCGCGCTCCGTGGCTGCGCCGACTGCTATGAGCGGCTGGGCCGAACCGATGAGGCCAACGCGTGTAGGGGCGAGGCCGCTAAGCGCGATGCGCAGCTCGTCGCCCTCGAGGCCGACCCCGACCTGGCCACCCAGGTGCAGATCCGAGGCTGTGACCAGGAGTGGGCCCGCAGGGAGGTCGCCCGCGCCGAGCGTTCCGGCAAGCGGGACGAGCTGGCCCGCGTGCTGGGCGTGTGGGCACAGGAGAACCAGGCCAGCTCCATGGGCGGAGGCCCCAACGGCCTCGCTGAGGCCAGGGGTGATGCGCTCCGCGCGTACCGGCTCAACGGCGAGCTCTACTTCAGCACGGTAGACCCCCGGTTCCTCGCTCGGCAGGCCCTCAACCTGGCCTCAGCCGCGGGCGCCGAGTATGGGCTGATACACCACAAGCGCGGTACCGCGGAGGAGGCCGTACGCTTCGCGACATGGGGGGCCTCGCTAGCGCGCAAGGCAGGCGACCCGATGGCTGAGGCCAGATCTGAGAGGGCGATGGCGGGAGTCCTGCATTGGGACGGCCGACTCGGCGAGAGCGCCGAGCACTACGGGCGCGCGCTGGAGCGCTGCCGCGCTGCCGGAGACGCTACGCCAAGGGATCGCGTCTTCCGACTCGGGCTGCTTTGCTCGGTCGGGGAGCGGCTCGCCGGGCAGGGCGAGGGTGCTGACTCACTGGCCCTGCTCTCTGAGGCTCTTGAGGTGGCCGACTCTCTGCGAGCTGGACCCCTTCCGACGATGGACGCTTACCAGCACCGGCGCATGACCGCCGCGATCTGGGCGGGGCTCGCTGAGCAGGCAGAGCAGTACGGGAGCCTTGATCTAGCCGTCGCCAACTGGGATAGGGCCATCGGCATCGAGTGGGAGAACGGCTGGCAGCCCTGGTGGGAGGCGCGGCGCGCGTCAGTCTGCCGCCGCATGGCCGAACGAACCGGCGACGAGTCGCTGACACGCGAGGCCGACTGGCGGTTCGCGATGGCGGAAGCGGGGGCGCAGACATACGATGACGACCACAACCGGATGTATGTCCACAGCATCCTCGCCCGAGAGGCCCTGAGACAGCACCTTTGGCAGGCCGCCATCGAGCACGCGGAGACAGCCATCAGCGCCATTCGCGACTTCAACGGCGGGAAGGTCAGTCCTAGTAACGAGGCGCCTATCTGGGTCTCGAGAGGCAAGGCGCAGATGGCACTCGGGCGCATGGCCGACGCCACGGAGACCCTCCGGCTCGCTGCGGACGTCTGCGAGGCCAACGGCATGCTCTCGGTCGCGGTCGAAGCGCGTACGCTGCTGGGTGACATCGGAGAGAGCCAACTCGACCCGGGGCGCGCCGAGGCCGAGTACCGGTCGGCCCTGGCACAGTCCGAGCGCATGCTCGACGTGTCCGGTGGGCTGAGCGAGTGGCGGATCGGCATGGCGTCAGTCGCCTCCGCGCCCTACAAGCGACTTGCCGACCTCCGGCTCCGCGACGGCGACCTCGCTGGCGCATTCGAGCTCGCCTCGCGAAGCAAAGGACGCGCGCTTCAGGACATCCTCAGCCGCAATGACATGGTGCTCAGCCAGGGGCTGACAGAGTCGGAGCGCACCGAGGAGCGCGCGCTGCTCTCGGCCTCGAAGCTGGCCTTCTCAAGACTGCGGGATGTGTACGACAACTCCACCGACACGGGCGCGCGAGCACGGATCTCACGCGAGGCGGCCGAGGCTGAGTCCCGGCACCGTTCGTATGTCGATACACTCATGGCTACCCGCCCTGAGCTTCGTGAGCGGCGCAGCCCCTCGATCACACTGAGCGAGGCCCAGTCGCTGCTCGCCGGCACGCGGAAGGTGCTACTCGACTACACGGTCCTCAACGCGGACACGATCCTGTTCATTGTCTCGGCGGACCATGCAGAGGCGTTCCGCCTAGGCATCGGTCGGGAGGGGCTGGAACCCGCCGTTCACCGGTGCGTGTCCGCCCTGCGGCAGGCCGACCCCGCGACCGGTCGGCCGATGCAGAGCGAAGAGCAAGCTAAGACGCTTCTGGGCGAGCTGTACGGGACCGTGCTGTCGAGAGCCGAGAGCGCGCTCGTGTCCGCTGACACGCTGATCGTGGTGCCCGACGACGTGCTGAACGAAGTGCCGTTCCATGCGCTCGCGACGCCGCGCGGGTATGTCATCGAGCGTTGGCCGGTGGTCTACATGCCAAGCCCCAGCTTACTGAGGGCGGCGTGGTCGGGCGAAGAGGCGTCGGGCCCGCCACGGCACCCTCACATGCTCGCGATGGCGTGCCCCGGCGGGGGGCGCGAGCCTAGCTCAGCGGAGGCGGTGTCCCTCGTCCGCGGCACCGACGCCCGGCTCCGGTACGCAGACGATGAAGCGACGCTGGTGCCACGCGCGGCCGGGCTCAGCGCGGAGGTGCGCATAGAGCATGATGCTACCGAGGGTGCGGCGAAGGCGCTCGCCCCCGGGATGGACTACCTGCACTTTGCGTGTCACTTCCGCAGCGACCCCGTTGCTCCACTGGAGTCGTACCTGCGCCTCGAGCCGGGCCCCGGCGTTGGCGAAGACGGACAGCTCACGGCGCGCGAGCTATCGGGTCTAGCCCTCAAGGCTCAACTCGTGGCGCTCCCGTGCTGCTCGTCTGCGGGCACCGTGGCTAGCGCCGAGGGTCGCGTGGGTTCGACTTGGGCCCTGCTTGCGGCGGGTTCGCGCGCGGCGCTCGTCGCCGAGTGGAACATCGATGACGCCTCGTCGCCGCGGGTCATGGAGACCTTCTACCATTGGCTCGGCGACGGGAACACCATGGCCGCGTCGCTCAGGGCCGCGCAGCGCAAGCTCATCCTGAGCAAGGACCGCTCCCATCCCTACTACTGGGCGTCATACATGCTCGTGGAGCGGGGTCCCGTGCACGAGGTCACGCTGTCACCTGCACGTCACTCTCGGCTGGCGCTGCTCTCCTTCGCCGCGTGCGTGGGTGTCCTGGCAGCGACATTGGGAGTCGCGCGGTCGCGTCGCGGACGGATGGCGCGCCTGTGAGCGTCCCGCGCAGCCAAGCGACTGCCGTCGACGAACTCGCCCGAGCCCTGTCCGCCGGGCGGCCCCCAAACGACGTGGGCGGTCTGGCTGTCGAGGCGGCGCGCGAGGTCGCCGCCAGACTGCTGCCGGGCCGTCCGGAGCTGCGAGAGGTGGCCGAGGAGGCCGCCATTGAGGCGTTCGCCAAATGGTTCGCCCGCGTCGAGGCGGGCGAGTTCGCGCCGGGGCCGAACGGCAACCTGGGGGGCTACCTGCACTCCACCCTCACGCGCGCCGCGTGGCGTGCGGTGGGGAGCCCCACGTGGCAGTCCGTACGCGACCGTGTGATGTTCGTCTCCAAGCGGTCGCTACTGGTCTACACGAGCGCGTCGAGCGCGGAGAAGCTCATCGGCCTCCCCGAGTGGGGCGCGCGTCGGCCGGAGTTCTCACCGACCGAGCGATACCTGGCGCTGCGGTCTGGCGAGGGCCGCAGAGCCTTCTTGCGCTATCATCTGCGTGGCACCAACCCCATGCCGCGCGATCTGCCCAGGGGCCTGAGCGCACACCCAGGCCCGCTGTCGGTGGCCGAGCTGGTGGCGCACCTCGTAGCCTGGTCCGGAACGCCGCTGACACCTTCGCACGTGACCACAATCCTGTTCGCGTTGCTGGACCTGCCCAATTGCTCGGAGGAGCTGTCCATCGATGACCCGGAGCGCCCCCTGCTGGAGCTCGGGGAGATCGTGGGCCTACCATCCTCGGACTGGCCTCCAAGCCCCGGCGATGGCGCTAACGGGGAGGGCCGACATGGGCCGCGTCAGGTCTGCGATGAGCACGGGAGCGTCGATCCCTACCGTCTCGCGGCGTGGATCGCGGACGCCCTGACCGCATACCTGGCGGGCCGCTACCGCGTGCGTTGTGCGTCAGCTACCGCGTGGATTCTCGGGCTGTCCGGCCTCCTCAAGGTCACACTGGTCGAGGCCATGGGCTCGCCTGCGGAACTTGCAAGGCGACTGGGCCTGAGCGCCGAAGGGCGGCTCCCTCAACTGGCACTCGAGGAGCCGGAACTTGCCAGCCGCGCGCCCGAGTGCGCGACGCACGCCGACCTGTTCGCGACGCCCGCTCTGGTGCCGGGAGTGGTCATCGCGATCGTCCTGGACGCGGGTGGTGTCTACCCGATCAGGCACGGGTCGCGCCGGCTCTGCGGCGCGCTCACCTCCCGAGGAAGGAGCGACTCGCGCCTGCATTCACAGCGGACCGTCGAACGTCTAAGGAACAACGTGAAGGCCTACCTGCGCGGCCGTGCCCGGCGTCAGGGCAGGGATGGATCGTGCGATGAGTGAGCAAGGGCCCACCAGAGAACTGTGCCTGACCAAGGCGCAGGTGCGGGCGTTCGTCAGGGGCGCCCTGCCGCGCGGCGAGTGGGTCGCCGCGCGCGAGCACATTGACGCGTGCGAGCGGTGCTCCCGGGAGATGAGCTGGGCTTTGACCGAGAGCATGTCGGGCTCTCTCGGGCACCTCAGCTACGAGGAACTAGAGTCCCTCGCCCGCGACGAGTCGGCGGCCACCACGAGCGAACACCTGGCTGCCTGCTCCGGTTGCCGAGGGCGGCTGGACGACATCCGACGCTGGCAGCAGGAGCCCGACGCCCCGGTCCGGGTCACCAGGCCGCGCCTCGTGCGGCGCCTGGCGCTCGCGACGGTCGCTGCGGGCCTCCTACTGGCGGTTGGCTGGTGGATGAAGCCGGACGATGACCCGCCCCTTCATCGGCTCCCCGTCCCGGGCGGCCAGATCGTGGTGGGCAGAACCAGCATTCGCTGGGATGCCCCCGATCCCCCGCGTTCCGATGTGCTGCTCGCTCTGTTCGATGTGCTTCGCGGCCACGACCCGTGGATGGGCGCTCCCCTGCCCGACTCGATCGCCTGGGCGCGCATCGCGCAAGCCCAGACGGCCGTGTCCGGCTCAAGGTCTGCGACTGGGTCGGAGGCACCGGGGCGTACGAGTGCGCCCCCGGAAGGCTGGTCCATCGAGGCAGTCGCCCCTCGACAGGCACTACGTTACGGCCGCGCTACCCTAACATGGCAGCCCGACGCCGGTGCCGGGCCGTTTTCGGTGGCTGTCACCCAGTGTGGAGCGACTGAGCCTACGTGGGCCGACGAGGGCCTGGAGGGGTGCAGCGTCCTCGTCGGCCGTGTCCTGCCGGCAGGCGTCTACTCATGGGCGGTGCGCGGGCGACACGGGCGGAGCCGTCCGGCGTGGTTCCGCGTTCTCAGCAGCGACGAGACGGTTCGGCTGTCCGCGGACGAAGCCACGTACAGGGATCAGCCCCTAGTGCTTGCGGTGATCTACGAGCGGCTCGACATGTACGAGGAGAGCGCGCTCTGCTACGCACGCGCCGCCGAGGACCATCCCGACGTGCCCGAGCTGGACGCGGGCAGACGCCGGGTTGCGGAACTTGCCGGCACGGGCGCGCAGTAGACGGCGGCGCGACCGAGGGCGCGGCCAGCCTGGCGTCGGGGACCGTCTGCGCACGAAGGGGGCTGCACGTCGCTGTCCGGCAACGCAGTCGACGATCCCCGGGAGGGCATTGCGTCGGCCGTCAGCATCATGGCGGATGTCGAACCTGGAGACGACGGCGTACGGATCGCCGACCTGGTGACATCCCTGGCCGCCGGGTCCAAGGCGGTGGACGACCAGCGCGCACGCTAGGGGCCTGGGCAGACGCGCTAAGGAGTGGGATCTATGAGGGTGGCAGCACTGCTGACGATCATCCTGGGCGTCGCGACCTGCGCCGTTCCCGCCGCCGACGGCCCGGCCATCCCGAACCCGGGGATGGAGGACGGCGCCGAAGGGCCCGAGCACTGGCAGTGGTCGACGGGCGAGAACGGTCTCGGCGAGTTCACGTGGGAGGCGGAACAGACTCACGGTGGGCAGCACTCGTTCCACGTTCGCAAGCTCGGGTCTGGGGGCTACACCGACCTCTGCAGTGACACGATCGCTGTCCAGCCCGGGAGGACCTACCGTATCTCCGCCTGGGTCTACGCTGCGCGGAACGTGCCTCGCGGCGTCTACTTCATGGTGAACCAAATCCCCGCAGGGAGCGCCACGGAGCAGCTACCGAACACGTTCGGGGACACCGCGCTTCCCCTCCACGCCGGTGAGTGGCAGCAGGTGACCGTCGATGTCGCGGTGCGCCCCGGCAACGACCGCGTCCGCATCCACTGCATCCAGGCGTTCGTTCCTTCCGATGTGCTGTGGGACGACTTCGAGATCACTGAGCCCGCCCTGGAGCCCCCTCCTCGCTACGAGCCCCCAACGAAGGAGCCGCTCCCGGACCTCGAGCACGCCCGAGCCGTCGTTCGCGCCCGGGCGAGGGCCTCTGCTCAGGTCGAAACGCGGGGCGGTCGTCCGCGGCTCTCGGTCGACGGCAAGCCGGTCCCGTGGGCGTTCTACGTGAGCCCATTCTGGAACCCGGGCGACGCGCAGATCGCGGACTTCCGCGACGCGGGCGTTCGCGTATACCTGGTGCCGCTCGTCCTGGGGCGAGGCGTCTACGGGGACCGGGGGCCCTGGCTCGGGCCTGACCGGTACGACTTCGGGGAGGTAGACGACCTACTGTGGAGGGTCCTGCGGGTAGACCCCGAGGGGCACATCCTCTTCTACATGGCGTGCGACCCGTATCGCGAGTGGGGCGCGGACAACCCGGACGATGTCACGCAGGACCAGGACGGCAGGCGCGCCATCGTGGACATGCACCCGCGTCGTTGGGGCGACGACCCGGGCGAGGGAGAGCGCTTCGGCCCTTCCTCTCTGTCGCCCAAGTTCCGATCTGACGTGGCGAACGCGCTTCGGGCCTTGGTGCGCCATGTGGAAGAGAGCGAGCCCGGCAAGGCCGTGATCGGCTACCACGTAGCGGGGCTGAACGACGGGCAGTGGTTCCACTGGGATCGGCTCGCGGAGGACGACCTCCACCTCGCCGACTACAGCCCGGGCGCCATCGAGGGCTTCCGCGAGTGGCTGCGTGAGACGTACGGTTCGGTCGAGGGCTTGCGGGCGGCTTGGCATCAGCCCGGTGTCACGCTGGATTCGGCATCCGCGCCGGCGTTCGGGCGCTACTGGGTGGCGGATCGGTTCCTTCTCGACCCGGCGACCGAGCAGGACTGCATCGACTGGACACGCTTCCTCTCCGAGGGAGTGGCCGAGACCGTCGATCGGCTTGCGGGCGTGCTCAAAGCCGAGAGCAAGCGCCCGATAGTGTGCGGAACGTACTACGAGGACATCACCTGCAACTCCGGCAGCCACATCGCGCTGGGCAAGCACCTTGCGTCAAGCAGCTTGGGCTATCTCGCCGGGCCCGCGGCCTACTCCATACGCATGCCGGGGTACCCCGGGGCCGTCCGTTCAGTGTCCGGCTCCACCTTGCTCCACGGGAAGACGTACCTCACGGAGCAGGACTGGCGCTCGTGGCACTCCGTCCCCGACCAGCCCGACGAGAACTTCGCCTGGGGTAGGGCGGAGACCGCGGAACAGCACAACGCCATGGTGCGCCGCGAGTGCGGGATGATGCTCGCGTTCGGCCTCGGCACCTGGTGGTACGACATGGGGGGTGGGTGGTTCCACGACGAGGGCATCATGTCCGCCATCGCCGAGGCGCGGAGGGCCTTCGAGCGCGACCTCGACATCGCCGGCGCGCCCGCGGCCGATCTTGCGGTGTTCGTCAGCGAGGAAGGCAGCCATGCGCTGGCTCCGCCGATCGCGAGCTCGTTCCGCTGGCAGGCCATCGTCGAGCAGGTGCCTCAGCTCAACACCTGCGGCGTGCCCTACCTCATGTACCTTCTGTCCGACCTCGCTCGGGCCGACCTGCCTGTTCACAAGGCCTACCTGTTTCTGAACGCGTACGCGCTGGACGCGGCGCAGCGGCGAGCGATCGAGGGACTCAAGCGTGACGGACACGTGCTGGTCTTCGTGCACGCCCCTGGCGTCATCGGAGCTGCCGACCCCACCGCGACGATCTCCGACGTGACCGGGATCGCGGTGAAACCCGCTGAGGGCCTTACCACCATGCTTCCTGAGCCACGGGACGGCGAGCATCCTCTGCTGCGCGATCTGGACGGCTGGCTGGGGGCCGCGCCGTTCTTCCGCGCTCCCGCGTGGGCAGTCACCGACCCCGTGGCCACGCCACTCGCGACGTTCGCCGGGACGGACCTGGTGGCCGTTGCGGCTCGGGACTTCGGAACGTGGAAGGCCGTCTACGTGGGAAGCCCCTGCCTGTCGAGTAGGTTCCTCCACAACCTCGCCGAATGGGCGGGCTGCTGGGTGGCCGCCGAGCCGGGGGACGCCGTCTACGCGAACGACCGGATCCTCACCATCCACGCCATCTTCACGGGCCGGAAGGCGCTGCACCTCGCCCGGCCGGCGCACGTCGCGGACCTGACGAGCGGCGAGGCCGTCGCCGGGGGAGACCGAGTAACCAGCTTTGAGATCGGGATGACCCGCGGCGAGACCCGCTGGTTCGCGCTCGACTAGGGAGCGCGGCTCTGCGCGGCAGAGGCGTGGTGCCTCACCGCCTAAGCGCCAGAATCGTGTCGGCTATGTCGCGACGTGCCCTGTACAACCTCGCGGGGTCCTGCGAATAGCTGGAGGGCGTGGCGACGAGGTCGTCCTCAACGGCCAGGAGCCGCTGTGCTCTGGCCCGTAGCGCCTCCGGCGCATCGGGCCTGGCCTTCAGTGCCTCGTCGAGCATCCACAGGTACTCATAGTCCTCCACGCTGTCGCGGATGTTCTCCATGCGCACGGAGCTCCACAGCTCACCGTTCCGCCCAGGATAGATGAGATGCCCATCGCCGTTGTAGCTGGCGAAGGAGAACGTGTCCCACGGCACGTCCGGCCATCTCCGCCCATCCCGCGGCGCCAGGTTGCTGTCGGCCCACCAGTTGAGGCCCCAGTAGAGGAAGCCGTTCACCCTGTACTTCCAGTTCATCCAGAACAAGATCCGCTGGTCGATGGCCGGGTAGTCTATGAAGTAGTTCGGATAGGGGTGCTGTGGGGCGCAGCAGATATACCACCACACCTGTTCTCCGAGGGCTCGTCGCTCCTCGGCCAGCTCGTGGTCGTACGATGGAGTCAGAGGGACCCAGATGTCCACTCCGCCGTAGAGCTCCTTGCGGATCGGTGCGGTAACGAGGGTCTTGATCGACGGGTCGATGGAGTGGACCAGCTCCCCCTGCTCGCGCACCGCCGGCCATCTGTCGGGCGACGGCTCGTCTTGGAGCTTGAGGTAGAAGCGGCCGGCCCAGCCTTGCTCCTTGATGTGAGCGCTGTAGTCTGCCAAGAAGGCCCGAAGCTTCCGCTCGTACTCGGCGGGGTAGGGCCCTGCCGGGAAGTCCGCCATGGAGATGCCCGGCATGTGACCATCGGCGGCAGTGCGTATGTACTCGTCGACCTGCGCGTAGTCGTACCGCCCGTTCTTCTCCTCGATGGGCCACGCCGGGCCCGGCTTGCCATGGTCCCACCCCCATCCCACGTTCATCACCCCGACGCGGTAGCGGTTGCAGAACTCGATGTCCCGTTTCCACTGGTCGGCGGGGATCTCGCGCAGACCCTCACCCAGGCCGTAGAACTTGGCGATCATGTGTGGCCAAAGGACAAAGGTGGTCTGTAGGTGGTTCTCAGCCGGAAGCGCGAACCCGAAGACGTGGACCCGTACGGGCACCGCTCGGCGCCCCTGGTCCGCCTCGATCGTGAGCGTCCCCGCGTAGTCACCTCCCCGTCCCTTGTCGGCCGCGTGGATCGTCACCCAGATGAGCCCCAGCCGGTCGGCGGGGATGTCGAATGGCTCCATCGGGAGCAGAGGATCGGGCCAGGAGCCAACGCGCGACACGGGGTAGTCGGGCTTCCTCGTGATAACCTGGCCGACCCGCCTCAGCTCGATGTCCGCCGCGGGGATGCGCGCCCCGTCCGGCCCCTTAAGATCGGACACTCGGCACCGCACATTGGATAGCGGAGCGAACAGCGGAATGACGGCGACCTGGGCGCCCTCATACTCGTTGAGGGCGAGCTCCACCCGGACGGGCGCTTCCAGCTCGCTGGGGAACGGCTCGTCATCGAACACCTTCCGCATGGAGGTCGCGGTACCTGTGGCGAATGCCGCGTCGCGCCCGGCCGCGGCCGCCGCTGTCAGCCGCCCGGCATCGGATTCCACTCGCAACAGATCCCGCCCCAGGTTGTCCGACTGTGCCTGCCACCACTCCGCCGTGCGTTCCGCGTCGAACCGGACGTTGGGGGCCAGGTCGCCGAGGCGAGCGGAGACCGCGGCCAGGACCTCTGCAGCCTGCCGCTGCTCCCTAGCGAACGCCGTCCTGCCCCGCGCCGCCGCGAGCTCAGCCCGCGCGCGGTCGCAGCGGGTCGCCAGAGCGGCGAGATCGCTCTCCACCACCAGCGGTGAGACATCCAGCAAGACAACGTCGTCCAGTAGAGTCTGCGTGTCCGCATTCGGCCCGTGGTGGAACCAGAGCTTGATGAACGCGGCATCCGTCGGGAACCGGTCGGAGACCATCTGTCCCTGGACGCGCCACTCGGACGCATCGGCGCCGGAGGCCTGGGTCGCATAGGTCTCACAGGCCTGCCCATCCGCCCGGAAGTAGTCCACGCGCAGCGTGAGATCCGCTATTCCGGCCAGGCGCTTCGTGACGTACCGGCAGTAGTACCTGTGGCCGGGGACGATGGGGATCATCTCGGCCGACTTCAGATCGGCGAAGTCGGTCGACGAGACCACCTTGGCGCAGCCTTCGCCGCGGTAGGCGCCTCCTTGCTGAAACGCCCAACACGCGTCGGCCTCGAAGCCTTGGAGTGCCCCGGCCTCGAAGTCCCCGTTCGGCACCAGGTTCCGTGCCTCGCCCGCCACGACGGCCGTCTCGACCAAGGCGGCGGCTTCCGGCTGGCAGAGCGCCGCGCTGGCCAAGGGGACCAACACCAGAGGTATGAGCATGAGCCGGACAGCCACTAGAGTGGCTCCCTTCCTTCACCCGCGGGCGATAGGCTCCGGCAGCCGAGACGGCCGCGCCACGGCTCAAGGGCCTCCGCCTACTGCTGCTGGGTGCACGTGTACTCAAGGTCATCCAGGAACACCCGCTGGCCGTTGCCGTCGATCCATGTGGTGACTACGCCGAAGCGGTCGAGCCGAGTCGCGCTACGGCTGACCGCAGGATCGAGTTCGATGCTGAGCACTTGGCCGTCGAGGCTGACTTCCATGCTCCCAGGGCCTGCCCCGTCTGGCGCCCACCGCAGGGACCACGTGTGCGACGCCCCGTCCGGGCGTATGCGCAGCATGCCGCGGCCCGCTCCGTTTCCTTCGAGGCCGTCTGAGGTGCGGAACACCGGGTAGACGAGGAACCCCTCTCTGCTGGGTCCCTCGAGCGCGATCCCCACGAAGCTCTTGGGCAGCGCCGACGACTGCGACTCACTGACGCTTATACTGTCGACCGAGTTGAGGAACCCGATGAGAGTCGTGCTGTCGCTAACGCCTCGCAGCATCGCGATCCGGCCCGTCGCGCTCATCGGCCTGTCGAGAGTCAGGGGCCCAAGCCGGTCTCCGTAGTACGCGAGCTTATCGGCGTACCGGCAGTCGCCCCGGTAGATGGTGCCGCCTATCTCGCCCGGCTCGCGGCCCCCGGCGAAGTGAGTCGGGCTGTAACCGAAGTCCCAGTATGGCCTGATCTCATGGGTCTCGTAGGTGCGGCGGTTGTGGTAGCCATCCCAGCCGGGGTCGTGGCTGAAGTCGTCCACGGTCCCGTTGACTGTCACATCGTCCAGCCACACCTCCCCGCCATCGTCGGCGCTCTTGAGCACCGGTAGGAGGCCAAAGTGGTCGAAGGTGGCTCCATCCTGCTTGTGACCCGCCCCAAGCTCGCAGACTGCGGTCTCGTCATCGATCGTCACCGTCACAGCTCCGGCGCCCTGGTTGCCCGTCGGATCGTACTGGATGGACCACCGGTGCACGGTCCCTCGAAGGAAACCCCGCAACTGCGGGCGGCCTGCTCCCGGCGGGAGGACGGTCGCGAATCCGCCCGGGCTGTCTCCGCCCGCCCGCCATTCCTGAGTGGCGTACTCCACGTAAGCGTAGAACACGTCACCGCGCCCCAGGAGGCGGATGGCTATCGTGTTGGGAGTGCGCCACTCGTTCAGCGTGCGCGAGTTGAAGAACCCGAGGAGAACGTGGAAGTGCTCGCCGGAGCAGACGAGGGAGCCGGAGGCGCTCAGCCGGTCGTCAAGCATCCGCGCCGCGATGCGCTTCCCGTAGTAGGCAGGCTCCGCGGCGGCGGTGATGAACCCACCCACCTCGCCCGTCGAGCCCCCGGCATGGTTGGAGGCCGAGTAGCCGAAGTCGTGGCGCACCGTGCGCGCGGTATCGCGCCCGGCGCGATTGTTGAGCCCCTCCCAGTCAGGATCGCGGTCGAACGACTCCACCCTCGTGCCTGGCGGCGGATCCGCACTCGCGGCAAGCGCGCCTGATAGCAGAAACGCCGCGGGGGCCACCCATGAGTGCTTCATCGTCGGCTCCTCTCTGTGCGCCGTCGCGACGAGTCCGTGTATTCGCCGCTCTAGGGCGGCATACCCCTGCCCAAGGGGCGTCCCGGCAGGCGCCCGGACGCCGCCCGACGAAGGAGCCGGTGAGGCGGCCGAAGGAGGAGCACGGGTGCGAATGGGACGATCCGTGACGGCGGCGTGTCTCTCGGTCGCGGCAGTGCTCGTGGTTGCGGCAGACGCCTCTCCCGCCGCTCCGACAACCCCGGGCATCGTCTACCAGGACTGGTACCTGCGCGAGTCACTGCGCGCTATCCGTGACTGGGAGAGCATCCTCGCCGAGTGGGAGGCTGCCACACCCGAGGAGCAGCGCACGCCCCTCTTCCCGGTCCCGAGCGACGACTCGCAGGCCGTGTGGCCGAACCCGATCCCCCGGACGCTCATCCCTGTGCGGGACTGGGGCTACACGCTGGCGGTGGCCGCTTCCGATGCGGGCGTGGTCCTCACCCGGAGCGAGCCGGGCGGGGAGCCGGCGACTCAGGCCGCGCTACCCGACGGGGCCGTCGTCGGGTACAAGCACCCCGGCGGCGGTGGCGCAGATCGGTGGTATCACTCCTACAGCAGGCGCTTCGACGGGATGACCACGTTCATGCCCAGGCCCGCGCCGTTCGCGCTGCAGATCGCGACTCCGTGCGACTGGCTACGCGGAGCCAACCCCCTGGGTGTCGGCGTCCGGAACGCGACGGACGATCGCCTCTCGTTCCCCGTCCGCCTCAGCTTCCGGTCGGCGGCCAGCGACTGGACGCGGGAGATCCGCGAGGTGACCCTCGCGCCCCGGGAGCAGGCCAAGCTGAGCTTCGGCGTCGACCTCGCCGAGCCCGGGGGCGGCCTGGTGATCGTGGAGTTGGTGTTCGGCGAGACGCGCTACTGGGTCCCTTTGCTGACCCACGTCGAGGACGTTGCGGCCGTGCTCGACGGGGTGGCCCAGGCCCTTGCGGATCGGCCGGATGCCGCCGGGCAGGCCCGCCTTGCCGAGTTGCGCAAGAGGGCGGAGGACTGGTCCGGCTCAGGTGCGGAGTGGCGCAGGCTGTATGAGGAGGCCAACGCACTCCGCGATGAGTTGCTCCTCCGGCGCGTCGGCTTCGACTCAATGCTCCTCGTGAAGCGGAAGCCCTTCGACTCCGAGCAGCCCTTCATGGACGCCCACCACATGCGCAACCGGCCCGGTGGGGCTATCTACCGCCTCTCTCCCGTCAGGCCCGACGGCGCGTTGACGCCGGTCGTCGACTCTCTCGGAGACGGCATCTACAGGGACGTCTGCCTCGACTGGGACGCGAGCCGCCTACTCTTCTCCTTCGGGAACGGGTCCGACAAGTGGACGGGCGAGCAGAGCTACCACATCTACGAGGTCGCCGCGGACGGCTCGAACCTGCGCCAGCTCACATCGGGGCCGAAGAACGACTGCGAGCCGTTCTACCTCCCGAGCGGGCAGCTCGGGTTCACCTCGGACCGGTCGGAGCACTTCGTGATGTGCGGCGGCGACCGCCACGCGCCGAACCTGTTCGTCATGGAGTCGGACGGCTCGCACCCACGACTCTTGAGCGCGAACGTCTACAACGACTACAACCCCACGGTGATGCCGGACGGGCGGATCCTGTACTCACGCTGGGAGTACAACGAGCGCTCGGTGACGTCGCTCCACAACCCGTTCACGATGAACCCGGACGGCACAATGGTCATGCCCTACTATGGGAACGCCACCGCGCGGCCCAATGTCGTGATGTTCCCGCGGCCCGTGCCCGGCAGCCGCAAGATCATGGCCCTCTTCACGGCCCACCACGGGCAGACACACGGCTCGGTCGGGCTGATCGACAACGGCATCGCGATCGACGGCATGGAGCCCATTACGCTGCTCACGCCCGGCGTCCCGATCACGTCAGAGAAGCACCTGGACAGCCAGTGCGGCTGGTTCTCCGACCCAGTACCCCTGTCCGAGGACACTTTCCTCTGCTCATTCACACCGACGGTCGTCCCATGGCTTGAGTGGAGTTGGGCCCTCTACGTGGCCGACGCCCATGGGAACCTCGGACTGCTCTACCGCGACCCGGACATCTCGCTGGCGGAGCCCGTGCCGCTCATCTTTCGACCACGGCCCTACGTGCGCGCCGGGGCGCCGCTTGACACCGATGCGACCGACGCGACAGCCGAGCTGATCCTCCTCGACGCCTACGCGGGGCTCACCGGCATCGAGCGGGGCATGGCGCGTTACCTGCGCATACTGGAGGACGTTCCCCGCATCGGCGTGCTCTACGGTGGGGTCATAGTGACCTCCGGTACGCGGATCTACACCGTGAAGCGCGTCCTCGGCACCGTACCATTGGCCGAGGACGGCTCGGTGCGGATGGAGGTGCCCGCGAACCGGAGTATCTACTTTGAGGTGCTCGACCGTGACCAACGAGAGATCCAGCGGATGCGGAGCGTCGTGTGCCTCAAGCCGCGCGAGCGGCGGACTTGCATCGGATGCCACGAACGTCAGCATCTTGCGCCTCCGAATGGCGACGTCCTCGCCGTGCATCTGCCCGAGCCGTCAGTGCCGGGCCTGCCGCCGTGGGGCGACCAGACGCTGAGTTTCCTCAGGGACGTGCAGCCGGTCCTCAATGACCGTTGCGTCCGGTGCCACACGCATGACCGCACGACGAACCGCGTCATCCTGACCGACGATCTCACCGACAGCTTCAGCGTGGGCTACGAGGAGCTGCTCCCGTACCTGAAGGTCGCGAACGCGATGCGCTGGGACTACCCGGAGGATGTGCTGGGGCAGCCGCCCCTGACGTACGGGTCGCGTGTCTCGCCGCTCATGCGGATGCTGGACGAGGGCCACGGCGGCGTGACACTTACGCCGGAGGAGGACCTCCGGCTCGCCACATGGGTCGATGCCAACGGCGTCTACTACGATCGCTACGAGCTGGGCGGCAGGCCGAACCGCAGCATCTTCGCGGGGGGCCCCGCGGATCGGATCGGCGAGGTCTACAGCCGCCGATGCGCCGAGTGCCATGGGCCGAGCGACGGCACGGGCGGCACCTGGTGGCTCACCCTCAACCGACGGGACCCGGCACTCAGCCGGATGCTGCGGGCTCCGCTGGCCCGCTCCGCGGGCGGCTGGCAGCGCTGCGGAGACGCCGTCTTCGCCGACACTACCGACCCCGACTACCGGGAGGCGCTGACGGCGCTTACGGACCTGCGCGCCTCGCTTGCCGAAGATCCGCGCGCGGATCTCCTCTCACTGCGGGGCGACCCGGCGGAGACACAGCAGGTGGTTGTGCCCGAGCCGCCGACCACCACCGCTCGCGCCACAGCCGCCGACCCACCGGGTGAGCGCGTCTACCTGAGCGATCTCCCGTGGGTGCGCGCCTCGGCAGGATGGACGCCCAACGGCGACGGTCTACCCAGGATAGACACGGCCGTCGACGGCGGCCCGCTCGTCGCCGGGCTTCTTGCGTGCGGCAAGGGGATCGGCACGCACGCGCCGTCGGAGATAGCGTACGACCTCACCGGCCCCTACGAGCGTTTCCGCGCGACGGTCGCGGGAGGAGAGGTCGGCGGCACCGTGGTCTTCGAGGTGTACGGCGACGGTGCCCTCCTCTATCAGAGCCCGATGCTCCGGGGCCGCCTGGGCTCGGACCAGGTGGACATTGCCGTGGACGGAGTTCGGGAGCTGCGCCTCGTCGTGACCGATGCGGGCGACGGCATCATCGCGGACTGCGCGAACTGGCTCAACCCGCGCCTGTTCCGCCCGGCGCCGTAAGGGCGCATGGCCATCCGCCCGAACCGGGCCAGACAGGTCGCGACGGCAATTCGAGCGAAGACCACCGCCCGAGGAGGCACCGCCATCATGGACAAGACAAGCCGTCGAACGTTCCTCAAGAGAACCGCCATTGCCGCAGGATCGGCATTGGCGATGCCCTACCTGATGACCCGGCCCGCTCGGGCGCAGGGCAATGCGCTTAACGTTGCCGTCGTCGGCTCCGGAGGCATGGGTGGCTACGCCGTGGACGTGGCTATCGGCGAGCGGTTCGTAGCGGTGTGCGACATCGACGAAGCGGCGCTCGCCGGAACGTTGAAGCACGTCGCGGAGGTGACCCCCAACGCGCCCGTGCCGAAGGTCTACTACGACTACCGCAAGCTGCTTGATGAGTGCAAGGGCGACATCGATGTGGTGCTGATCTCCACGCCCGATCACCACCACGCTCCGGCCGCCATCCGAGCCATGGACATGGGCAAGCACGTCTTCGTGCAGAAACCTATGGCCCATAACATCCGCGAGTGCTATGAGCTGGCGAAGGCCGCCAAGAGGAACAATGTGCTCACCCAGATGGGCAACCAAGGACACTGCAGCGAGGAGTTCCGGCGCGCCTGCGAATGCCTGCAAGCCGGTGCGATCGGCAACGTCACCGAGACGCACAGCATCCTCGGCCGCGACTTCGGTGGCACAGGCGGTCGCCCGCCGTCCAAGCCCGTCCCGCCGGGCGTACACTGGGACGAGTGGATCGGCCCCGCACCCTTCCGCGAGTATCACGACGGCCTGCACCCGTTCAGTTGGCGATCTTGGCGGGACTTCGGCACCGGCACCGTCGGCGACATGGCCTGCCACAATGTCGATTGCGTGTTCTTCGCGCTCAAGGTGAACGAGGCGAAGAACTACACGATGGAGTGCCTCGCTACGAACGGCGGCAGCGAGGAGATGTGGGCCCAGGGGAACGTAGTGCGCTACGGCATCCCCGCGCGCGCGGGCATGTGTGCGCTCGATGTCTACGTCTACGACAACGGCAACCTGAAGTTCGATGTCGTTAAGCAGGTGGAGAAGGAGTTCGGCATCGAGTTCGGCGAGGACACGCTCTACATCG
>Ga0315282_10001896_pt1 | contig 39073 bp, 38 predicted proteins | sample YL17G07_20_MG_FD_203693 | JGI IMG/M metagenome (GOLD analysis project Ga0315282, IMG submission 203693) | Sediment microbial communities from Yellowstone Lake, YNP, Wyoming, USA - YL17G07_20 | ecosystem: Environmental > Aquatic > Freshwater > Lake > Sediment | place: USA: Wyoming | collected... | reverse complement strand
CGCAAAATTCCTTGCTGCTGCCTCCCGTAGGAGTCAGGGCCGTATCTCAGTCCCCGTCTGGCTGGTTGTCCTCTCAGACCAGCTACTGATCATAGCCTTGGTAGGCCATTACCCTGCCAACTAGCTAATCAGACGCAAGCCCATCTCCAAGCGCCCAAAGGCTTTGCTAATAAATATGATTTAACTTACTAGCACATGCGGTATTAGCTTGCCTTTCGGCAAGTTATCCCCCACTCGAAGGTAGGTCACTTACGCGTTACTCAGCCGTTCGCCACTCCCTGATAACCCTTGCGGATTATCAGAGCGTTCGACTTGCATGCATCAGGCACGCCGCTAACGTTCATTCTGAGCCAGGATCAAACTCTCTAAAAAATTCTTCCTTCCACTATCCAGTTGTTAAGGTGCGCACTTAGAAACGGTAAATATGATAGCATAACCTGCCCATCCTGTCAACAGTCACCGAAATATCGGTAGTGTATCAATTTAAAAAAGAATCCATAACGTGTAAGACAAAAATAGCTTCGAATGATACAATAGAGTTATGCTTAAGGACTCCCTCAAGGAATATTTTAAGGCATCTGGTAAGTGGGGATGGGTGGTGTTAACCTTAATTATCGGCGATGCAGTTGGGATTATCCAATCGTATTTCACCAATCTTATCGTACCAAATTGGGCTTGGTGGTTATTTCTGGCAGTAATATTGATAGTCAGTCCATTTTTAGCTTTCCACAAGTTGAGATTGGGATTAGTTTCAATGGAAAGCGATTTGAAGCGGATACAAGATGCCAGGCCGTCTATAGAGGTTACCCCAGAGAAACAGACAATATTGGGTGGGGAGATATGCTACTTGAAGGTACACAATAATGGGGCAGAGGGTACATTTAGAGCGCAGGTAGAATTATCTTCAGACGACCCGTCAGTTCATCATCTACCGAATTACAACGGCTCTTGGAAATATAGCGATAGAGCGGAAGCCAAAATTTTAAGAGGTCATAATGACTTGCTTAAAATAGCTGAGATAAAGTCGTCGCCGCCACATTATGATGTAATCCGCATTGGCATTTTTTTCTACGATGCTTCTGAGGATGACACTCGCTCTATTTCTGCCTCATCGCATTGGATTGGGGCTACGATAAATGGAAAACCAATGAGCAAGTTTGATTATCAATTGCGGGTAACTATAGGTTCTAGCCCCGAATTAAGAGAAGGTACGTTCTGTAAAAACTACATACTTAATGTTGATGGGTTAAGAGAATCTACCTCAATCAATTAACCCCACAATCTCCCTAAAACTCCATATTCAAATTGATACACTACCGAAATATCGATAAGGAAGTAGTTTACATTCCCATATAACCAAAACAAACCATCTTCTTCGAGGGCATCTTCTTCGAAGCTGTGATATAATTTACCTCGAAATAAGCCATGTTCAACAGGTTGGAATTAATAGAAAAGCGATATGAGGAAATAAGACATTTGATAGCCCAGCCAGAGCTATCCACCAATCCAGCACGCCTGCAGGCACTAGCTCAGGAACAGGCTGGCCTAGAAGATACCGTAACCAAGTATCGCCAATATAAAGCAGCTTCCAAAGCACTGGATGAAACTCAAGCTATGCTCGATGACGGGCTAGAGCCCGACATGATACCCATGGTGAAAGAGGAAATAGCTAATCTCAAAAAGCGGCAAGATAGTATTCTCCACGATTTGAAGCTATCCTTATTGCCCAAAGACTCCCACCAGGATAAAGATGTCATTATGGAAATTAGGGCTGGCACCGGTGGTGGAGAGGCATCGCTTTTCGCCGCCGACCTATTCCGCATGTACAGTCGATACGCACAAAGTAAAGGCTGGCAGGTGGACAACATCGATAGCAATCAGACTGAACTCGGTGGCTTCAAGGAAATAATATTTGAAATCAAAGGTAAGGGTGCTTTCAGCCGGCTAAAATATGAGAGTGGTGTCCACCGAGTACAACGAGTACCGGCCACAGAGGCTTCAGGGCGGATTCATACCTCAACAGCTACTGTGGCAGTCCTGCCTGAAGCTGAAGAAATAGAGGTAGCTATTAAACCCGATGATGTCAGGATTGATTTTTTTCGCAGTGGTGGAGCTGGTGGACAAAATGTGAATAAGGTCACCACCGCAGTTCGCATCACCCACCTGCCAACAGGTATAGTGACAACATGCCAAGACGAGCGCTCTCAGCTAAGAAACAGAATGAAAGCCATGGCAGTGCTCCGGGCTCGCCTTCTAGACATAGAACAACGTAAAAAATCCGAAGAGCTAACCGAAGAACGCCGCTCCCAAATAGGCAGCGGCGAACGCGCTGAAAAGATTCGCACCTATAATTTCCCTCAAGACCGTATCACCGACCATCGCATCAACATGACTCTCCACAATTTGCCACGCATCCTTGATGGCGGACTTGACGAACTCATCGAAACCCTAGCTACCGATGAACAAGTGAAGCTATTAGAAAGAAGTCACACATGACCTTAACACAGGCGCTTCAGCAATCTGCTTGCACCTTAAGCGTAAACGGCATAGAGGATAGCCACATCGAAGCCAGAGTGCTGCTAGGTCACATAACAAAGCTATCACCAGTCCAAATATACACTCAGACCGAGCAAACATTAAGCCGGGAACAGGAGAGGGATTTATCCAAATTGATAGAGCGTCGACTTCGCCGAGAGCCCACGGCCTATATTGTAAACCGCAGGGAATTCTATGGCATTGATTTTTACATTGATTCCCGTGCCCTCATTCCCCGTCCGGAAACAGAGCTCCTTGTAGACACGGCTCTTGAATTCTCAAAAAACACCTGCCCACCCAGCCCACCACTTATTGCTGATATTGGAACCGGCTGTGGAGCTATCGCTATTAGTCTGGCTCTAAACTTGCCCCAGAGCAAAATCTACGCCACAGATATCTCTCATTCAGCTCTCGAAGTTGCCAGGTTGAATTGCGAGCATCATAAAGTCACAAGACAAGTCACCCTCCTTCAAGGTAACTTATTAGAACCCGTACCTGAACCCGTTGACCTGATAGTTGCCAACTTGCCTTATGTCAGAAGTTCAGAGCTTGGGAATTTAAGCCCTGAGATAACCGGATTCGAGCCGAGAACAGCTATTGACGGTGGCGAAAACGGCCTGAACTGTATTCGCCAACTTTTAGAGCAAAGCAAAGAAAAAATTAACCCTCGGGGTTGTCTCCTGTTGGAGATAGGACAAAATCAAGAACAGGAGGTTATTCACCTAATTCATAGCTGTCTTAACAAAGTAAGTTTTACGTTTATCCCGGATTTGAACGGAATAAATAGAGTAGTCAAAATTGACTTTAAAAAGCCCACCAGTTGACAAAAAACGAGATTTGCCTTAAAGTATCTGTTTGGTTCAACCCGGCAGTCAAAAATTCTCTGAAGGAGGAAAAGGATGCCCCTAAACATGATAGTCTGCTGCAAGCAAGTGCTAGACCCGGAGGCACCACCAGCCAGTTTCAAAATTGACCCATCCGCTAACAAGGTTATCCCACCCCCAGGGGTACCTCCTGTCATTAGCCCCTTCGATGAGCAAGCCATAGAGGCAGCACTTCGAATTAAAGACCAACAAGGCGGCAAAATCACAGTCTTAAGCCTGGGTAACAACCTGCTCCGCGATGTGGTTAAGAAACCTCTCTCCATGGGATCTGACGAGCTCATCCTCCTCGAAGACGAAGCCTTCGAAGGCGGTGATAGCTGGTCTATAGCTTACGCCCTGGCCATGGCAATCAAAAAGATAGGAGAATATGACCTCATTTTTTGCGGTCGCCAGGCAGCCGACTGGGATGCTGGACAGGTTGGCTCAGGTATCGCTGAAATACTTGGAATTCCAAGTGTTACCGTGGCTAAGAAAGTAGAGATTGCTGACGGTAAAGCCAAGGTGGAGAGGGTTATCACCGATGGTTATCAGGTCATTGAGGTAACGCTTCCTGCCCTGATTACAGTCAGCAACGAACTCGGTGAAGCCCGTTATGCCACCCTTAAAGGAATTATGGCAGCAGCCAAGAAACAGCCGACAGTCTGGAAACCAGCCGATATCGGGCTTGAGCCCGCACAAGTAGGTGCTGCTGGCCGGCGTACCAAGCTTCTCAAGCTTTTCCAGCCGGTTAAAGAAGGTAAGTGTGAAATCGTAGAGGCTGACACCCCAGCCGAAGCCGGTGCTAAACTGGCTGCGAGACTAAGAGAAGTAAAAATAATCTAGAACTTTAGAAGTAATTACTGGAGGTTATAATGGCTGAATATAAAGGTGTTATGGTCTATGGTGAACTGGTGGAGGACAGACTAAGCTCAATTACCACCGAGCTTCTGGGATGTGGTCGGCGTCTCGCCGATGAACTCAAAGAGGAGTTGCTTTGCATACTGGTCAGCGACAAACTAGGTGAAGCCCCTAAAAAGGCTATAGTTTTCGGAGCCGATAAAGTATATACCGCCGAGGACTCGCTGCTGAAAGAATATCAAACAGATTCATACGTTGATGTAATGGAAAAGGCAGTCAAAGCTATTTCGCCAAGAATTCTACTTTTCGGACAAACATCCATAGGACGTGATTTGGCTCCCAGACTGGCCTTTAGGCTCGGCACTATCTCATCCATGGACTGCATCGAGCTCAGCATTGACCCGGGGACAAAAGGGCTCCAGCAAACCAAGCCTGTTTACGGCGGTAATGCTCGAGCTACTTTCACCTCGGAGACTTTCCCCCAGATAGCTACAGTCAGGCAAAAAGCAATGTCGCCTTTGGCACCCGATGAATCAAGAAAAGGAGAGATTGCGCCTATCAAGCTCGAAATGGACCCGGCAAAGATTAGGACAAAGGTACTCGAAACAGTGAAGGAAGAGGTCGCGGGTATAAAACTCGAAGATGCTCAAGCAATAGTGACTGGAGGGAGAGGTATCGGTGGCCCCGACGGCTTCAAGCAATTAGAGGAGCTAGCCAAAGCATTAAAGGGTGCAGTAGGAGCTTCCAGGCCACCATGTGATAACAAGTGGGTACCAGACACAATGCAGGTCGGGCTTACCGGCAAAATTGTCACACCGGAACTCTACATCGCCGTAGGTGTTTCCGGAGCCAGCCAGCATTTAGCCGGATGTTCCGGCGCCAAAAACATAGTAGCTATCAACAAAGACCCTGAGGCTAACATATTCAAAGAAGCCCGTTTCGGCGTGGTGGGCGATTGGAAACAGGTCCTACCTGCCTTAACCGAAAAGGTTAAAGAACTTTTGGCCGGCTAGCCACCCAGAACCATTTTACGGATTCGTTTTCTGGGCTATAACTTTCTGAGTGATTTGTGCGGGCACCTCTTCATAGTGACTGAATTCAGTGGTGAATGTGCCACGCCCCTGAGTCATTGACCTTAGATCAACAGCATAACGCTGGACTTCTGCTAATGGTGCTTGTGCTTGAATGACATTAACCCCACCCCCCGGATTCATGCCTAACACACGGGCTCGTTTGGTGTTAAGGTCACCGATTATATCACCTATAAGAGTATCAGGCACAGTGATTGTCATATTCACAATCGGCTCGAGCAAGACAGGCTGTCCTTCAGTCAGTCCTTTTTTCAAAGCCTGCGCTGCGGCGATTTTAAAAGCCATGTCCGACGAATCAACGGAGTGAGAGCTCCCGTCATAAAGCGTCACCTTCACATCAACCACAGGATATCCGCCTAAAACTCCCTCAAGTCTGGCTTCGTTGACCCCTTTTTCCACTGCTGGAATATAATTCCTGGGCACGGCTCCACCAACCACCTTCTCGGTAAACTCAAAACCAGTACCTTTTGGTGAAGGCTCCAACTTTAGAAGAACATGACCGTACTGGCCATGCCCACCCGTTTGCTTCTTATGCTTGTACTCTGCATTGACCGGTACAGTAATGGTCTCTTTATAAGGGACTTTAGGTCGTTGCAGATTGACCTCCACCCCAAATTTGCTCAATAGTCTCTCAGCGGCGACATCAAGATGTGTTTCACCCATTCCACCCAGGAGTATTTCGCCGATATCAGCCTCTCGATGCAACTTTAGAGTCAAGTCCTCTTCACAGATTCTAGGCAGCACCGTGCTCATTTTGTCCAAATCGCCTCTTGCTTTAGGATGAACTGCCATATTCAACAGCGGTGCGGGAAATCGAATAGGGGCGAACTTCAATTGATGCTCACGCGAACCAAGAGTATCCCCCGTAGCTGTTGAGGTCAGTTTAGCTATAGCGCCGATATCCCCAGCACTAAGTTGTGGCACTGCCTCCTGTGTTTTACCCCGCAAGACAAAGAGCTGTCCTATCCGCTCAGTCGAGCCCTTGTTAACATTCCACACCTGCGAATTGCTGGAAATAGTTCCTGAATAAACTCTAAAATAGCTGAACTTACCTATGCGAGGGTCATTAGTAGTCTTGAAAACGAACGCCGCCAAAGGCCCTCCTGAAACCGCTTCCACCGCCTCCTCGGTTCCTTTTGATGCATTAGCAGCTTTCAACACCTCCCGTTCTTTTGGTGATGGCATATAGTCGTGAATCGCATCCAGCAGAGGAGTGATAGCAATGTTCTTCAGGGCAGAACCGAGCAACACCGGCACAACTTTACCCAGCCTCGTAGCTTCTTTTATGCAGCGATAAATCTGCTCCTCGCTTATCTCTTCCCCATCCAAATACTTGGCAATAAGCTCATCATCAACCTCCACTACTGCTTCAACCAACTTCTCGCGATAGGAACCGACCTCACCTTGAAGAGACGATGGCATTTCAGTTTCCTTCAACGGGTTGCCGCCATATGCCTTCTTCGTCACTAAGTCCACTATCCCCTGAAAATCTTTCTGGGAACCTATGGGCAATTGAACAGGCAGGCATTTCACCCCCAGTTTCATCTGGATATCCTTCAAGGCATTAAAGAAATTCGCATTCTCCCTGTCCATTTTGTTGACGAAAATGAGACGCGGCAATTTCGCCTCACCGGTATATCCCCACACTTGCTCTGTACCTACCTCTACCCCGGAGACGGCACAAACGACAATGACTGCACCCTCGCTAACAGCCAAGCCTACTTTAACCTCAGCCACGAAATCAGAGTAGCCCGGCGTATCAATGAGGTTAAGCTTACAATCTTTCCACTGGCATGGGAGCAAAGACAGGTTAATGCTAATCTGGCGCTTTATCTCACCAGGGTCATAGTCCGAGGTGGTTGTCCCATCAGCAACATTGCCTAAGCGGCTGATTGCCCCTGAATTGAAAAGCATCGCTTCGGACAGCGACGTTTTGCCAGCACCGGAATGCGATAGTAAAACGACATTACGGATTTTTTCTGGCTCAAAATGATGCACTTATCGCACCTCGTTCCTAGTTGTAGTTTCTCTTTATGGGCAGTGGCATTGTAGCAGTGTCTAGCTCCAACCGTCAAGGGAATTATTCTGTCACTGCGAGAACGCATCTTACAGACTACCGCTTTGTGTTATAATATCCGAACAATCGTAACCTCAAGCAGATTGCAACATTTTTCTGGGTAAAATAAAATGAAGCTAAGTCGTGAGGAAGTACAACATATCGCTCTCCTCGCCAGATTAGGACTGAGCGAGGCTGAAATAGAAAAATTCAGAATCCAGCTATCCGACATACTGGAAAACTTCGAGATACTCAAGAAAGTCGATACCAACGACCTGCCACCCACAGCCCAGTCCATAGCTCTGCAAAATGTCTTAAGGTCAGACGAGACAAAGCCGTCCTACCCGGTGAAAGACATCATGGAAAACGCGCCTCAACGAGAGGGTAATTGCTTCAAAACACGTGCCGTTCTGGAATAAACCATGAATGACCTCCATCAATTAACTATCAGCCAGGCTCACCAGCTTCTAAAAGAAAAAAAGACGTCCTCAGTAGAATTGACCAAAGCTATTCTGGCACGCCTGGCTAAAGTGGAAGACAAGGTCCACGCTTGCATTACCATCACTGAAGCTGCTGCTTTAGAGCAAGCAAAAGAAGCAGACAAGTCCATAAGCAGCGGCAAAATCAAGCCCTTAACCGGCATACCCGCTTTGATTAAGGACGTCATGTGCACCAGGGGCGTCAAGACCACCTGTTCCTCAAAAATTTTGGAAAACTTCGTTCCGCCTTACGATGCAACAGTTATAGAAAAACTAAAAGCCGATAAGACAGTGATTTTGGGAAAGACCAACATGGACGAGTTCGCCATGGGCTCGTCAACAGAGAACTCCGCCTTTTTCCCAACACTAAATCCCTGGGACCTGGACCGTGTCCCCGGCGGCAGCAGCGGCGGCTCAGCCGTTGCCGTGGCTACCGACGAGGCTATCTACGCACTTGGCTCCGATACCGGCGGCAGCATACGCCAACCCGCTGGGTTCTGTAGCGTGGTCGGCTTGAAACCAACCTACGGCAGGGTGAGCCGCTTTGGTCTGGTCGCCTTCGCCAGCTCGCTCGACCAGATTGGCCCCTTAACCAAAAACGTCGCCGACTGTGCCCTGGTGATGAATGTTATCGCCGGCCATGACCCCAGAGATTCAACATCAGCTCCTTACCCAGTTCCTGATTACACCAAAGCATTGATTCCTGATGTCAAAAACCTACACTTGGGCATACCTAAGGAATACTTCGTCGAGGGCATGCAGAAGGAAGTAAGAGCCAGCATGGAGGCGGCTATAAACAAGCTTGAGGAGCTGGGGGCTAAAGTAGGCCGGGACGCCTCATTGCCCCTCACCAAATATGCACTTGCCGTATATTACATCCTTGCCCCTTCTGAGGCTTCAGCAAATCTGGCCAGGTATGATGGCGTAAAATACGGCTTCTCCTTCCAAGATACCAACAACATGTGGGAGGCTATGGAGAAGACAAAGCAGTTTGGCTTCGGGGCTGAGGTCAAAAGGCGAATCATGCTGGGAACCTATGCCCTATCTGCCGGCTATTATGACGCCTACTACCTTAAAGCCCAAAAAGTCCGCACCTTGATAAGAAGGGACTTTGACCAGGCTTTTGAGAAATACGATGCTTTGATTACCCCGACATCGCCTACAGTGCCGTTTAAGCTCGGTGAAAAGGTGGATGACCCTGTACAAATGTATTTGAGCGACGTCTGCACTTTACCCATAAACATCGCCGGCCTCCCAGCTATATCTGTCCCGGCTGGCTTCGCTGACGGTTTACCCATTGGTATGCAGATTATAGGCAAGCCTTTCGACGAAGAGACCATACTTCACGTCGCCTTCGCCTACGAGCAGTCCACCGACTGGCACAAGAGAAAACCGTCCATTTAGAGCGGAGCCATTCTGCTGGATAAGTCAATGAAGTCTTGTGCAAGATTTTGTGTCATAACATCTGTGTCCTTATTCAGTCTATTTACGAAATAGGTCTTGAGCCGACATTTTGGCAGATTTCCCAGCCGAAAGAGCCAATAGCAGTAAAACTCCTTGAAACTAATATCTAAAATACTATTGTTTATTTGACAAAGTATTTGGAATGATATTATCATAGACGCATACTGAATATATGGTGAATTTATATTCATATGCAAGTAAATCTAAAAACATATCATGCTCTTTCCTTGACTTTCTCAACTAAACTAAGACTTAGTGATGAGACTATAAATCAGATAAGGGAGACATCTGAAATCAATAGGCAAGGTGATTGTGTTTTTGAGACCCTTTATAATGGGCATATAGCATATTGTGTAGTTACTAAATACCGAGGTAAAGATGCAACCCAATATGAAGTAAGTTTTACCTACGAAATCAGTCAACGCAGAAGGACAAGAAAAGATATACCAAGTATCGCAAGATTAATTGAAATCCTATCGTCTATGCCTGAAAGATACGATTTTAATTGCGGAGTTGGTTTTGATTTTAAAAGAAACTTGAAACCAAAATCATTACTACCTTTGCCATTTAGGTATTCTGAGTGGCCAGATATGCCTTTCGATAGAATTCAAGGTTATCATCTAGTGAAACTAGCTAATAACAAAATTAAGTACAATGTTTTTCTAGATGCACCCGCCCCCATGACATTAATCATGAACATATTATTTGACGTTCCTTTTACTTTTAACGATGAACTAGCTGATAATATACTAAAAGAAGCATTAACCATTTCCAAGCGTTTTGTTTATTTAGATAGCCAATGAAAACGTACAGTGAAACAAAGAAAATAAAAGCTGTCCAGAGTATGAGGCCAATAGATAGAAATTACCTCAATTCATGGCATGGAACTATTGAAGTGTTCAGGAAATTTCGGCATTCATCTATGATGTTAGCATCTAGCAGTAATGAAATAGATTCTTATACATCAACCGAATCATTTCAAACAAGTACATCTAAATATGATAGACGTAAATTGTATTCTTTGTTTAGATATGCTAGGGCAAGAATAGAGGAATACCCTCCAAATTTAAAGTACATAAATGTCCGCCCTGCAAAGAAGGAATTATTACAACCAATCCAGACTGAATCTTCTGAAATAAATAAATCATTACAAAATTTCATTGATTTAGTTAAGGATGAGTCTTTTGTAAGAGAAATATATATATCAAAAAATAATAGCATTTTGACAGTTTGGACTATTATAGAAGCAATAGCCTTTGATGACACTAATAGATTTAAGATTTATGACGCACAATTGAAAGTTCTACAGAAATTAAAAGAGGGTAGGGTTATTGGATTTCGTGTAATGAATGTAAATGAATATGAGCACTGCTCATTAGATTTATTGCTACCCCATAATTCTCAACGTATATTCATTCGTCAATAATGTTGAATGAGCAAGAACATTTATATAAGGCGTGGCGAAATGAAGACTTCTACGAATATGGCGATTTCGCAAAGTCCGATTTCACCGAGTGGGGTATTGTAGTTCTATTTTATGCCTGTGTTCATTATGTAGATACGATATTGAATCGAGACTCTGCACTGCCACACAACTTCCGCTATCCTAGTCGTCATGAGGACCGTAATACTGCTATAGGCCAATGCTCAAGCATAAGTTCCATTTACCAATTCTACCAGTCTCTATACGAACGTAGTATCGAAGCTCGCTATACACATATGAGTTTCCCCACAAGTTATTTTGTTAATGTTGTTACTAGGGTGTATGAACCTATTAGGCGATGTTGCAGAAAAGCGCTTAATCTACCTTAATAAACATAAGACGCAACGCAATTATCACTACCACCAACCCAATTAATATCTACTTTTCAAAACAGACTTTTGGAACAGAATAGGCAGTTGTTCCAAAAGTGGCTGTGAAATACGACTTTTGGAACAAAGCCTCTTTGAAGGGGAAGGGGATAAAGGGGATGGGGTTGGATAAACTTCAAGTCAAATGTTACTCAGGCCATACCTATGCCCAGAGGCCGGAATCTTTCTTTTGGCAGAACAAAGAGCATAAGATATCCCGCATAGAGAAGCAGTGGCTGGAGCCGGGCAAAAGATTTTTCAAGGTCATCACCGAAGATGAGAAGCTCTTCGAACTCTGCTATAATGAGACCCAAGACCAATGGTGGCTTATTAACCAAAGGTGAGGAGGCGACATGAAACAAATTTTTGAAGCATTGGAAAAAGATGCCCGGATGACACCAGAGCAAATCTCAACTATGACCGGTGTACCGGTAGCTGATGTAAAAAAGGCGATTAAAAAGGCTGAACAAGACCGGGCCATTTTGAGATATAAGGCCATCATCGATTGGACTAAATTGGGCGAGGAGGAGGTCTTGGCACTTGTAGAGGTCAAGGTTGTTCCTCAGCGCAATGTTGGCTTTGACGCCATAGCCGAACGCGTCTATCGTTTCCCTCAGGCCCGTTCCGTCTACCTGGCCTCCGGCACCTATGATTTAGCAGTACTGGTAGCCGGTAAGACTATGCAGGAAGTCGCTGTCTTCGTTTCAGAAAAGCTGGCACCTCTTGAGGCGGTGCAGGGGACGGTTACCCATTTCATACTTAAGAAATACAAGGAAGACGGCGAAGTATTTGATGGTGGGGGAGAGATAAAGCGTCTGCCCGTAACCCCATAACCGCAATCTCATTCTCTGCTCCGCAGACAGGAAGTCCCTATGTCTAAAAGCAAGTCTAGCCATATTAAAGTATCTCAAAGCTGCATATCCGAAAGGGCAAGTACACTTCCGCCTTCGGGTATCAGGAAATTCTTTGACCTGCTCTCCTCTATAGAGGGAGTAATCTCCCTCGGCATTGGCGAGCCTGATTTCGTCACACCATGGCACATCTGTGAAGCCGCCATCTACTCCCTGGAAAAAGGCTACACCATGTATACCTCCAACAAAGGCACGCCTGAACTAAGGGCAGAATTAGCCAGACACCTCGAGTCCCGCTTCAGCCTGACCTATGACCCCGACGACGAGATTCTCATCACCGTCGGCGTTAGCGAAGGACTCGACCTTGCCATGAGAGCTATACTCAACCCGGGCGATGAAGTCATCATGCCCGACCCCTGCTATGTCGCCTATCCTGCCTCCGTTAGCCTGTCTGGCGGAACGCCCGTCCTGGTACCCACTACCGAGGAGGACAATTTTGAAATCACTGCCGATGATATCGAGCTGAGGATTACCCGGAAGACAAAGGCAATCTTAATCGGCTACCCCTGCAACCCTACCGGCGCAGTACTATCGAAAGAAGAGCCGACTCAAATCGCTGAACTGGCTAAGCGACATAATCTTCTGGTAATCTCCGACGAAGTCTACGGCCGGCTTGTCTATGGCACGGAGCATACCTGTCTCGCTACCCTGCCGGGTATGAGAGAGCGTACCATTCTGCTAAACGGCTTTTCCAAAGCCTATGCCATGACCGGATGGCGAATCGGTTACGCTGCCGGCAATGAGGAAATTATCGGAGCCATGACCAAGATTCACCAATACACCATGCTATGCGCTTCGACAATGGGGCAAATGGCGGCTCTTGAAGCCTTAAAGGCCGACGACAGCGAAGTAGATGCCATGGTGAGAGATTATGACCGGCGGCGCAGAGTCATGGTTAAAGGATTTAGAGATATCGGATTGTCCTGCTTCGAGCCCAAAGGCGCCTTTTATGCCTTCCCCTCCATAAAAATTACCGGCATGACCTCAGAAGAATTCGCCGAAAAGCTGCTAATGGAAGAAAAAGTGGCTGTAGTCCCCGGCTCGGCTTTCGGTCAGTGCGGTGAAGGCTATATCCGCTGCTGCTATGCCACTTCCCTACCCGAAATCGAAGAAGCCCTGAAAAGAATGGGCAAATTCATAAAAAGACACCGCAAGACATGATGGCTACACGCCGGACATACTAAGGCTTTCTCGTGCCCATCCAAAATCAGCCTCTTGTATTCAGCAGCAGGAATGGCCTATAAGAACCTCGCACTACTAGGTATTCGATACAAGCGAAGGCAGGAGACAGCCTAGATTGGAGGGAAAACCTATGGTTAAACTGGTTACTGATAGCGTGTCCGACCTACCGCCTGAGGTGGTCAAGGAACTAGAAATCACCGTAATCCCGTTGAACGTCCGATTCGGACTTGAAACCTCTAAAGCTACCCCGATTTCTTACCTCAAAGAGATTGTTATGTCTTTCACAATTATTGAGTTTTAGATGCTCCATAAACCCTAGTGTCCAGGTGGAAGCCAGCCTTCTTTAGTTAGGATTTGGTCGGTCATCATGGTGCTTGGTATATCACCCCGGGAGACAGTTATGGCAACTCCTTCACCAATTGCGCTTCTAACCTTGGCAACTCCTTCGTGCGAGAAACCTGGGCAGAGGCTTATCCATTGTACCCCTTCTTTTTCAACCAGCTCTTTACAAACCCGAGCAGCCTGATCAAAGTCGAACAGTGGGGTTACCACCGTGGTGTACTCAAATTGGTCACTCTTGATCAAGGCTCGGTGCTGCAGAGGATCAGCATTCGGCGCCATAATGATAGTCGCTGCTTTAAACATAATACCCACCTCCTTTGCGGGGATAATTATAATCTTGAGGCTTTAGTCAGTCAAAGGTTTTTGTGCTCGAAGTAATCATGTCGGAATTTCAACAGAGATTTATGCCTTTCAGAGAAACATTATCCGTAACAACCATGAACGGTGAAAAATGTGGCTATGTGAAGGACATAGGATTTGCCAAATCCCGGTGTAGTTTGAACATTAAGCCAGAATGTTTAAATAGGGATGCTAAGGGCGTCCCTACTTCGTTATCGTTACATGCCACTGTAGGTGAGGGAGCCTTGTACAAAGGAGTACAACCTCTTGTATTCGCCAACAGAAATAGCATATAATAACCTCGTATTACTAGGTATTCGATACAAGCGAAAGCAAGAGGCAGCTTATAGTGGAGGTGAAACACATGGTTAAACTGGTTACTGATAGCGTGTCCGACCTACCACCTGAGGTGGCCAAAGACCTGGAAATCACCGTAATCCCATTGAACGTCCAATTCGGCTATGAGACCTATAAAGACAGGGTTGACCTGACTGCCGAGGACTTTTACCATAAGCTAGAGAATAGTTCTACTTTGCCTACTACCTCTGCCCCCGGCCCCGGTTTTTTTGCTGAAGTCTTTGATGATTTAGCTATAAAGCACAGCCAAATTCTAGGCGTGTTTCTGTCTCGCAAGTTGAGCGCCACCTATGACACAGCGGTACAAGGTGTAAAGCTAATGAAGAGAAAGTGCCAGGTAGAAATTGTCGATTCCACACTGGGTATAATGGGGCAAGGGCTATTGGTTATGGAGGCAGCAAAAAAAGCTCTAACCGGAGCCAGTCTCGGTGAACTCGTCGGCATGATATCAGAAACTATCCCACGAATACATATCCGAATTACCCTCGACACTCTCGAGTATTTGGCCAGGGGAGGACGCATCGGCAAAGTACAGGCTTTAATGGGGGCGATGCTTAAGATGAATCCTATACTCGGTATAAAAGATGGTGTGGCTTTTCCTTTTGCCAGAGTGCGCTCTAGAGCTAAGGCTACGGATTGGCTCTGCGATTTTGCATCGAAATTCAACAAGGTAAAGGCACTGGCTGTGGAGTATGGCACCAACGTGGCTGAGGCGAAGGCATTGGCCAAGCGTATCGCTTCTGTATTTCCAAAAGTCCCAATCTACCTATCGAATGTCAGCCCCGTTATCGGCACACATGCCGGTCCTAATATCCTGGCGGTAACCGTCATGGAAGAGTAGCAACCGGCTACCCTGCACCATGATATCGGCGCCACGTATTCTGCGGGCACACCTGACACAAGTTGCACATAATGGACGAATGTTATCACTAGATTTAACAATACGCCCAATTGTGGTCATCTCAAGCCCAGGGTTTTCTCCGCCCAGAGGAAAATCTAAACCTTAATCAATGTTTGGTTCATTGCAGCCTTGGCAAAGCCAGGAAGACCCAAAGGTAATAGATTTGTGGGACTCACAAAACAACCTTCTCTGGCCAAGGTTCCTGCTTTGAAGTTCCCCATAGTTTACTAATGTAATCTAGTGAAAACAAATCTTCAAGTGCATGTAGCCAAAAAGTACCCTTATCAGATAGGGTTACCTCATTTCCATCATCCTTCTTTATTAGGCCAAAAAGGGAAAATAGCTTTATATACTTTCCATATATTTCATTGAACTCCTTTCCAAATCTTTTCTTGAAATCACTTCTCTTAAACCTTGTCTCATAGACTCTCCAGTAAAACCACCATGCCATCTGCATGCTTTCTGACAAATCCAGCGATAAGGCAATTGGCATCCTTCCATCTTCAAGTCGCTTTATGTATTCAGCAACATTAAAGGTGTTAAGGTAGAAAATATCTTTCAAGTAAGAGCCTCCGCTTGCACCAAGACCAACATAAAGGGGCACTGTCACAGAGCAATACTTGGGAATCCCTTCTCTAGTGAATGCCCAAACAGACGTTCTCTCAAATTTGCTATCGTAGAATATGTCTTCTAGGATATGGAGCATATTTCTTCTCTTAAACCCATTTAATATATTGTAGTTACTTTGCTTGGCAGACGCTCCCATTTCGGTATAAGGAAACAGGAAAAGAGGATAGGCTGCCACTTGATCAACGCCCATCTCAACCAACTCATGACCCGCCTGCTCTATCTCACCATAAGTCTGATTGGGTAAAGCAAAAATGAAGTCCACATTGAAACATGTGAATCCCTTATTTACAGCCCGTTCAACTGCTGCCTTTAATTCTTTTGCATTGTATTGTCTATTAAGCATCTTCAGGTATTTGTCCTCTAAAGCTTCTACTCCGGTACTTAGATGCTCTATGTTAAAAGATTTTATGGTGTTGAGATTATCTAAGCTCAAATCATTAGGATGACTCTCCATATGTATCTCACATTGCAAGCGAAAACTTCTGAAGATATGTTTCAAAATCTCGTCAAGACCACTATAAAGCATTGTTGTGGGTGTGCCGCCACCAATGTAGAAAGAAGTCACAGGTTTATCTCCGAAAAGAGCAGAATAGAAGTCAATTTCCTTTTTGACAGCTCTTGTATACATTTCTGCCACCTCGAGTTGATAAATCTCCTTGTTGTAGGGGCAGTAGGGACATATTTGTTTGCAGAAGGGGACATGGAGATAGAGTCCGAATTCGCTGATATCTTGAAACTTCCTTTCAAGGCTCTCGTAGGAAGGGACCTTATTTTCAAGTATCATATTGTTCTCTTTAGTCAACAGTTTCCTAATTTGGTTTCTAGAAAAATCTACAAATGCCATTGTTGTGGATTCCATAAAAAATTATTTTTAGGTCAATGAAGAAAAAGGAGGGTTCCTGCGTGGGATTCAAACTCCTCTGCACCACCTGCATTTTACGCTGATTGTCCTTCGCCAACAAGGGAGCTAATCGAATAGATGCAAGGTTGAACATTACGCTAGATTGTGCGAAGTAACGAATTATTAGATTGTTAAGAATTCAAGCCACCCACAGGTGAATTGCGGCATCGGTGTGGGTGATTTTTCGTTCCTAAAATATGCTCTAAGTTAGCGTAATTTCAGACATTCTATATGTTCAGGTGAGCGATTGTTGGTCAGCCAAGATAGTGATATGATATATCCATCGCGGTTAGACAAAGAGGTTACAGATGCGGAGGGACATAATCTTTGCCAGTAAGGGATTGCATTGTAGAGGCTGGATTTATGTTCCAGATGGCCTAGCACAGGGCCAAAAAGCACCTGCCATCATCTTGGCCCAAGGATTCGCCGGTGAAAAAGAGGCGATTCTGCCCGATCATGCCGAACAGTTTGTCCGTGCCGGTTTTGTGGCACTCGTTTTTGACTATCGCTATTTTGGAGATAGCGAAGGCGAGCCGCGCCACCAGTTGTTCCCACTCGAGCAGGTAGAGGATGTGCGCAACGCCATTACCTGGATTTCGGACCAGCCGGAAGTAGACTCTCAGCGAATAGGCCTCTGGGGAATATCCTTTGGCGGAGGAATAGTTATCTATACTGCGACTTACGACAGACGCGTCAAGGCGGTAGTTGCCCAGGTACCGTTAGCCATTAGCCTAGAAGTCCGGTCGAAATTGGACCCCGAACGATGGAAGCGTATGAGTGACTTCCTTTTACAGGACCGCATCAAGCGCTACAAAACAGGCGCGGTCAACTATCTCAAGGTTGTGTCGCTGGAGGAGGATCCGTGCGTCTTCCCTGGAAAAGAATTTTACGATGAGTATATGGACTTACTAGCCCGCCACCCGAAAAGTAATCCTACATGGCGCAACGGCGTGTCGCTCGAGTCATTGGAGAAGGTACGCGAATTCGACCCCGTTGGCATGATCCATTACATGGCGCCAACCGCCCTGCTGCTCATTGCCGCCGAAAATGACAGCGCGATACCGGTTGACGCTGTTAGAGAAACCTACAAAAGGGCCGGAGAGCCGAAGGCTCTATCGGTACTGCCGATAAAACACTTTGAGATAAATGCCGAACCCTGGTTAACGAAGTCTGCCGCTGAAGCGATCAACTGGTATAACAAGTACTTGTGAAAACCAGCCAGGTTTATTGCGTATTGGTATCGCCATGATTGAGATAAGGCGCCTACCAACTAAGTCGCGCCCCGATGCACCTGAAGGAAAAAGGGTAATCTTCTGACTTCTACTTCTTCACAGGTCACATTCTGAGTAATTGTGACCTAAAAAACTTGAGGGCACGATACCAGAGAAATACCCGATCCCAGAAACATCAGGTTTTGGATAGACGAGTCTTTTCAATAACCTTCCGTGGCTTCCTTAACGTCAGGTTTAGGAAAGTGGTTGTATCAGAAGGTCTAAGCCACACTGCCCAGCGTGTTCTTTGATGCTATCAATCGTCGGTTCTGGAGGAAGCATGAAATTGATATTACCTGGTGGTGTCTGCTCCGCTCGCGGTCTGGCAAGCCACAAGATTTCCTCACCCTGAGGAAGTTTACTTAGAACAGCTTTAATTGCATCGGCACCTACCACCTGGATTTGAACCCATCCAGCTTCAGAGATAACTTCCTCGTTAGAAATTATTTCCTCCAGTATTTTATTGCGATTAGTACCTGTAATCAAAGTGAAGTGCCACTGGCTATCTTCTGACCACGAATACAGCTCGTATCCTTTCATAGAATGTGGTAACTCATTTACTGCCGCTATTGACAGCTTGGTGATTAACTTGCCAGCCTGCTCTAGTGATCTCATTACTTCTGGATTATTTCTGGGGTCTTCACCTCCGTAGAAAGATGAGGAGGGATAACCCAGCTCGAGTGTGATAACGTGCGGCTCCTCCAAGCTGAGTGGCTTCCAGATGGTGACACCGTCAAATGAAATGGAAGAGATCGGGGTCCAGAAAGCCCCCCGATAGAGGGGTTTCCTATCAACGCAAACTACAAACGACTTTCCTCTAACTGGTACATTTAGCTGAGAGATACGTTCAAAAGCGCTTGTAGTAAGTTTTAGCTCATGTGTTTGAGCATTATATGTGATGATATCTTTCATTGATATAATAGGTTGTTCTGCGGTGTCAACGTGGCTTAAGGCTGGCATCTGGGCGGGAGGAATATCTCCTTTGGTCAAGTAAATGGCAAATCCGTCACCTTTCGAAATAGTACAACTGCTTAACGCGAGAATGGTGCCAATTATAATAAGCGCAGTTAGTTTCGCAGAGATATGGCAGATTAACTTTCTCATCTGCTCCTCCTTTAATCAATTAAACGCAACAAGAGGCCTTAAGTTATTATCCCACATCATGCAAGAACTAACCATAATTAAACTTGAAAATTAAATCTCGCTTAAAAAAACTCTACTTACTGTAGGCTCCATTCGAAGGCTTCTAACCACCGTTTACCATTGCACAAAAGTCAGAATTGTTACCTCAGGTCAGGACGGACAAGGCCTAATTTCATAGGAAGCCGAACATTCCGGACTAACGTTCAGCCAAGTGTGTCATAAATGCGCGGTGAAGCTTGCTGTTTGAGGCAATGATTTCCTTGTTTTGGAAGCTTGCTGGATTCCCCTGCCAGCCAGTGACCTTGCCACCGGCTTCCCTGACCAACAAAAGTCCACTGGCGATGTCCCAGGGAAAAAGATAACGGTGGTAATAAAGACTAATCCGGCCACAAGCGACATAGGCTAAACCCAGAGCTGATGAACCTATTAGTCTCACACAATGTATCTGCCCCCACAGTCTGTTGGCTGCATCAAGCATCTCCCTGCCTCGCTCCTGGCTGTAGCCCAGGTCAAAGCCAATCACAGCCGCCAGAAGTGAGCTCTCTTTGGAAACCCGAATCCGCGAGTCATTAAGATAAGCCCCTCGGCCACTCTCCGTCCGAAAAAGCTCCCCTCTGAGCGGGTCATAGGTTACCCCCACCAAGATATCTTCGCCTTTGACTAAAGCTACATTTACGCAGAAGAAGGGAATGCCGAAGACGTAGTTGTTGGTGCCATCCAGCGGGTCAACTACCCAGGTGCAATCAGTGATTGGAGCAGAAGAATTTAACTCTTCGGAGAGAATGTTACAACCAGGATACTCGCCTGTTAAAAGCTCGATTATGAACTTCTCAGAAAGAAGGTCGACTTCGGTGACCAGATTACCCTGGCTTTTATGCTTTATCTGTCTGCTGGAGCCGAAATTGGACAGGAGAATTTCGCCGGCGCCTTTAGCTGCTGCGATGGCTACTTCCAGGGCATTCTTGCCGCTTTTGGCTGAGGGCAAGTTAGTCATAGTCAGGTTTTTCAAAACGACCGTGGAAGAAGCCCCATCTTTTCTTTGACTTCGGCTAAGGTCTTCTCGGCGATTGCCTGAGCCCGTTTGGCCCCGTCAGCAAGAACTTCAGATACATACTTCGGCTTAGCGGCAAGAGAAGCTCTCTTTTCACGCAAAGCAGCCAGACTTGAATTTATCCCCTCAGCCAGCAACTGCTTGCAGTCAACACAACCGATGCCTGCCAAACGGCACTCAGCAGCAATCTCATCCACACGCCCTGTGTTAAAGAAGCGATGGAGACTGAATACATTGCATACCTCGGGATGACCCGGGTCAGAACGATATTGTCGAGCCGGGTCGGTAACCGCGGTCATCACCAGCTTCGATGTCTCCTCCGGCGTAGCCGCCAGTTCGATGTAGTTATCGTAGCTCTTGCCCATCTTCTGAGCTCCGTTCAACCCCAGCACCATGGGAAAAGAGGTGAGCTTGGCTTGAGGCTCAGGAAAAGTATAGCCAAAGAGGGAATTAAAGCGACGAGCAATTTCCCGCGCCAGTTCAAGATGAGGGAGCTGGTCTTCCCCTACCGGCACGACTTCAGCCTTGTAAAGCACGATGTCAGCAGTCATAAGCACCGGATAACCAACCAGTCCATAATTCACATTCTGAGGCTGCATCCGTGCCTTCTCCTTGAAGGTCGGAACACGCAGCAGCCAACTTAACGGCGTGACCATGCTGAGCAAGGTGTGAAGTTCCATTACTTCAGGAACATGCGATTGCACAAAGAGTATGCTTTTCTTTGGGTCGAGACCGGCAGCTAGCCAGTCAAGCATCATCTCGTGAATATCCTGTTTAAGCCTATCCGTGTTCTCCAAGGTCGTTAGCGCATGTATATCCACTATGCAATAAATACAGTCATAGTCTTCCTGGAGAGCAACGTAATTTTGGATGGCACCGAGATAATTACCGATATGTTGTTTGCCCGTAGGTCGGGCACCTGAGAAAACGCGCTTTTTCATATTTCATGAAAGTTTAGCACAAAGTGTAGTCAGCTACAAACTGAGGTGTCCGAAGCGGACAGACCTTCAGGTCTGTGTCTACAAAAAAGATGGGGCTACATGCTTTCGGGAGCTGTCATTCCCATCAGACGGAGCGTTCTAGCCAGAACTATTTGGGCAGCTTCAACTAGCTTAAGCCGGGCCCAGGTCAGCTCCTGGTTTTTCGAAACAACACGGCATTGCTTATAAAAGCTGTGGAAGATAGTAGCCAGGTCTTGAGCATAGTAAGGCAAATGATGAGGCTCCATAGTGCTGGCAACCAATTCCAGTATTTCCGGCAGCAAAATCATCCGCCTTATCAAGGTCAACTCCGGCTCGGTGGTGAGCAAAGACACATCACCCCGGGCATAATCGATGCCCTCTTCTTTAGCCAGCCTGAGTATACTGGCAATGCGGGCATGCGCATATTGAACATAATACACCGGGTTATCCGCTGATTGCTTCTTAGCCAGCTCCAAATCGAAGTCCATCTGAGCATCGGCTGAGCGGGACAAGAAAACAAAACGACAGGCATCCGAACCAACCTCGTCTATCACCTCTCTCATGGTGATAATGTCGCCGCTGCGCTTGGAGACTCTGACTACCTCCTGGCCACGACGTAATGTAACCAGCTGGCAAATTATGACCTTGAGACGCTCCGGATTTATCCCCAGCGCATTGACCACGGCTATCATGCGGGAAACATGTCCCTGATGGTCCGCTCCCCAGATATTAATTACGGTATCGAACTGCCTCTCCAAGAACTTGTTGAAGTGATAAGCGATGTCAGAAGCAAAATATGTGGGCGAGCCATCGCTCCGTATCAATACGTTATCTTTATCCTCCCCCAAAGCAGAAGATATAAACCAGGTGGCATTTTCCTTCTCGGCTACATAACCACCGTCCCTCAACAACTTCATAGCCTTTTTATACTGGCTATTCTTATACAGACTCTGTTCACTGAACCAGACATCAAACTCAACCCCCAGCAGCTCTAAGTCCTGTCTAATCATACGCATTATCTCGGCAACTCCGATTGCCCCCAGCTCACTAAGAGCAGCATCTCGGGGCATATCCAGAAAGCGTTTGCCTTCCTTATCAACAATTTTCCCGGCCAGGTCAATCATGTAGCTGCCCAGGTAGCCATCGCTTGGCATTTCAGCATCAACACCGAGACACTGCTGATAACGCGCATAAAGAGAACGATTGAAGGCGTCTAACTGGCTACCGGCATCATTGATGTAATACTCCTTCTCCACAGCGTAGCCGGCAGCACTGAGCACATTAGCCAGGGTGCTACCCATGACGGCGCCACGACCGTGGCCGACATGAAGAGGCCCGGTAGGATTAACACTGACAAACTCAACCTGAACAGACTTGCCGTTGCCCAGGTCAATATTGCCATAGGAATCGCCAGCATCAAGGATGGCGCCTACCTGTTTTGTCAGCCATTCGGTGCTGAGTTTAAAATTAACGAAGCCTGGAGCGGCAACAACTATTCTGGAAACCTCAGGCAGTGGAGGTAGAAACTCGAGAATTTTCTCAGCGACTGCCTGAGGAGTTATATCTGCTGCCCTGGCTAGCTTCAACGGCAGACTGGAGGCATAATCGCCATGCTCCAGATTCTGCGGACGTTCTACAATAACCTCAGGCAAGGTTGTAACGGCAAGCTCCCCTTCTTGCTGAGCCTGTGTTACAGCCTGCTCCAGAGCCTTAGCTAGTTTGTGTTTGATGACCATTAATTTTGACGACTGCTAAACAATGAGATTCTTCGGTCGCTCCGCTCCCTCAGAATAACAGGCGAAGGACTCAGACTGACAAACAGGATTACAAAACATCCTAATATATTAGAACTACCAACGTCAACTTTCAAGTCAGCTCAGTTCACTGCCGGTTTGCCAGACACGGGCTAGCTCTTTAGCCAGCAGCCTATGCTCAGGCATCGTGAGACTGGAATCTCTCTTAAAAAGAGCGATTGCCTCATTTCGAGCCAACTCCAGAAGCGGAGTATCAGATAACCTGGCCATGCGTAGGTCCGGTAAACCACTCTGGCGGGTGCCGAAGAATTCACCTGGCCCGCGTAGCTCCAGGTCTTTCTCAGCTAAAATGAATCCATTTTGAATTCCTTCTATGGCTTTCAACCTCTCGCTCCCTTCGGGTGAGGGATTCTCAGCCAAAAGCAAACAGTAACTTTGTTTTTCACCCCGCCCCACGCGACCCCGAAACTGATGCAACTGCGACAAACCAAAACGGTCGGCCGCTTCCACCAGCATAACGGTAGCGTTGGGCACATCGATACCGACTTCTACTACCGGTGTAGACACCAGAATATCAAGCTTCCCATCACGGAAGCTCTGCATCACTTTTTCTTTCTCGCTGGCTGCCATCCGTCCATGAAGCAAGCCGAGCTTTAAGTCGGGAAAGGTCTCACTGGACAAACGTTCATACTCAACAACTGCCGCCTTAGCTTCGATACTTTCCGATTCCTCAATAAGGGGACAAATGATGAAAGCCTGCTGTCCGGCAATGGTTTGCTTACGGAGAAAGTCATAAGCCCTGCCTCTCTGCTCAGGTCTAAGCCATCTTGTCTTTATCTCCTGCCGTCCCGGAGGTAGCTCATCTATAACCGAAAGGTCTAAATCACCATAAAGGGTTAGTGCCAGAGTCCGTGGAATAGGCGTAGCTGTCATCACCAGTATATGGGGATTAAACCCTTTCTGACGCAATGCCACACGCTGCAAAACACCAAAACGGTGCTGTTCATCAATCACCGCCAGCCCTAGCCTGGAAAACTCTACCGCCTTCTGAATAAGAGCATGTGTGCCGATAATAATATCTATCCTGCCCTCTTGAATTTGCTGATGCAAGGCTGCTTTCTCCTTCTCGCTCAGGCTTCCGGTCAACAGGGCAAAAGTGATAGGGTGAGAAAAAAGCCCATGGTAGCAGCAAACATTGCCCTGTTCATCCTTTTCATCGCTTATCTTAGACAGAAGCTGGCAGATATTCTTGAAATGTTGCTCAGCCAGTATCTCGGTTGGCGCCATGAACGCCCCCTGATAGCCATTAGCAGCAGCTACCAGCAAAGCCGCCGTAGCCACTACAGTTTTGCCACTGCCCACCTCTCCCTGTAGAAGTCGCGACATGGGTCTTGTCTCTTGTAAGTCAGCGAGAATGTCCTGAAGCACTCGCTGCTGCGCCTGTGTTAATGCAAAAGGCAAGGAATTCAAGAATCTAGCGAGTTCATCTCTTTTTACGGTAAAAGCTTTGCCCGGTTGACTTTCCTGCCAGTCACGCTTTTTACCGAGCACGCCTAACTGAAGAAGGAAAAGCTCATCGAAAGCCAGACGCTTTCTCGCCTCGGCCTTAACCAAATAGCTATCTGGATAATGAGCCTTCATAATCGCTTCAGGTAAATCCATGAATCGGCATCGGCTCTTAATTTCCTGTGGCAGAAAATCAGTCACCTGCCATACCCAATCATCCAGTACTCTCTTTACCATATTTCGCACCTGCCGCGGATATAGACCTCGAGTCAAGGGGTAAACAGGCACCAGGCGGCCGGTATGAATCAACTCCTTGTCCTCAACCAGCTCCCACTCCGGTGATTCAAATACCTTATTCCCTTTAAATTCAGATACCCTGCCGCTGAGCACCAGTTGAGCATTAGTGGGGAAATTCCTAGCCAGGAAAGGTTGGTTAAACCAAACTGCCCTCATATTGCCTGTCTCATCGCCAACAATGACTTCAGTACCCTTCTGAGGTCCCAGCCTGGTTATTCGAGCTTCCCACACTGTAGCCAAAACGGTCTGTTCTTCACCAACTTCAAGCTCAGCAATAGGTTTTCTCTGGCTATAATCGAGATGACGTCTGGGGAAGAAAAAAAGTAAGTCACGAATTGTCTGTACCCCCAGTTTAGCTAGCTTGCTGGCTGAACTGGCAGCAATACCTTTAGCAATGGTTACCGGCGAGTCTAACCCTTCATCGCCGTTCGAGGAACGGACTACGTAATCCACCGATGACCGACTGACTACCTTGGAACGAGCCCGGCTCCTTTTCGTTGGCGCTTTTCCCATTGCCGCTTCGGCCTGAGCCAGCCAATCAAAGACGCCTTCTATCCACGCCTTACGCTTCTCTATATCCCAGTCAGCGTAGCTAGAGTCAGCCAGATGAAGCTCGTTGAAGCGACCCAGCAATTCAGGAGAATTTATCTTGTCTCTAGTTTCTCTCGCCCATTTACGAAGGTACTTGTCCAGCCCGCCGAACACCGTGGTGTTAGCATAGTTTCTCTGGCATTCCATTCGGAGGATGGTACGCAATGGCTCTACATCTACGAGCGAAGAGGTTGTCACTGGTCTTAACCTTTTCTAAGCACCAGAAGTCATCACTGCTAAGCTAGTTCTGGAATTAAATCAAACCCACAACCAGCTACAATTTTCATCAAAACCACAAACGTCCTGTAAGTATCATTCCAGGGAAATTATGTAGCGGTAATGGGGTTGTCCACCGGATACCATCTCCACCTGCTTTTCAGGATACTTATCACGGACTTTCTGAATAAGCTGCTCCGCCTGAGCTGTCTCAATGTCGGCACCATGATACACAGTCACCACCTCTGCCGAGCCGATGCCTGCCTTATCAATAGCTTCGAAGAGAACTTTATCCATGTTATCATCGGCAGCAAGTAATTTTTCATCATCTAAGATGGCAATCACCTGCCCCTTCTTTATCTTCAACCCCTGCAGCTGGGTACTCCGTGCTGCCTCGGTAATTTCCACGGTTTTCACCGTGGCTACAGCCTCCTCCATAGCCTGAACGTTTTCCTTCATGCCGCCTTCATAATTAAAAGCGATGAGAGCAGCTATCCCCTGAGGCACAGTTCTGGCTGGTATCACAGCTATTTCTTTGGGTGTGAGCGATTGGACTTGAGACGCAGCCAAGACGATATTCTTATTATTTGGCAACAGAATTACCTTCTGTGACGGCACCGACTCAACTGCCTGAAGTATCTCCTGCACGCTGGGATTCATTGTCTGCCCACCAGTAACTATCGCCGCCGCCCCCAAACTCCGGAAGACCTCCCTCATACCACTTCCAGCGGCAACAGCCACCACACTTATCTCCAGATTTGGCAACCTTTCCTTCTGCATCTCAACAAAGCCGACATGCTGGTCATCCATATTCTGAACCTGTAGCTGATGCAAAGTTCCCAATGAAGTGGCATAACGTATAATACTGCCAGGGTCGTAAGTATGGATATGCACCCTGATAGTGGTTTCGTCACCAACTACAACGACAGACTGACCTTTGTTTTCCAGGTTCTTTCTGATTTTATCAGGATTAAGTTTGTTACCTTCGAGTAAGAAGTTAGTACAATATCCATAGGGCTCCTCTGCTTCATTCGCAAGTGGAGCTGCCTTAGCAGCCACAGGCAACTCAGAAGCAACAAGCTGCGGTCTTCGGTATTTCATCTCCTCTACCTTTCCTTCTAAATAACGAAGTGCACCTTGCAGCAATACATATACACCTTGCCCTCCTGCATCTACTACGCCAGCCTCACGCAGCACACTTAACAAAAGAGGTGTCCTGGCAACTGAATCCCTGGCCGCCTCGACAACAGCCTCTGTCACCTTGGTCAAGTTGTCTGGAGTGACCTTTGCAGCTTCTTCAGCAGCTTTGGACGCATCTTTAATTACCGTCAACATAGTCCCTTCTACCGGCTGTGATAGCCCTTTATAAGCAGCGCGCGATGCCTCATTCAGCGCTATTGCCCAATCAGTTCCGGTAATATAATCCTTCTCATCAAGCCCCTTGGCTAACCCACGGAAGAATTGAGACAGGATTACGCCTGAATTTCCTCGAGCACCCATCAAAGCACCCTGAGCCATCGCCTTGGCTACGGCAGAGACGCTGTTGTTTGAAACCCGGTCAGCTTCTTCTATGACCGAGCGCAGGGTGAGAAACATGTTCGTCCCGGTATCACCATCAGGCACAGGAAAAACATTTATGGCATTGATGTCGGGAACGCTTTTCTCCAGCCAACTGCTACCAGCAGCGAACATATCTCTAAACTCCTGACCGCCACAGGAATTAACTTGCTTCATCTTCTCTCCTTTGTATAATCTTGAAATTGTGGTATAATTCTACTCCTGTTGTCAAGAACGACCTGTTGAGTTTGTGAAAAAGGAGTCAACCATTTGGCTACAAAATGCGATATCTGTGGCAAAACAGTACACTTCGGTCATAGGATAAGCCACTCGAAACAACATACCAGACGACGCTGGCTGCCTAATATTCAACCAGCTACTATTGTGCTTGATGGGAAACCGAAACAACTTAATCTGTGTACCCGCTGCCTGCGCAGTCAACATAAGCTAGCCCGATAAACCAAGTGCTTTCTTCATCTCCTGCAATGCCTTCCCTGCGCCTTGCTTAGAGCCAAAAATCGCAGCTCCGGCAACCAAAACTTCAGCTCCGGCTTCAGCCACCTTCGGAGCTATGCTTGTAGTAATACCACCATCTACCTCTAGCTCCGCCCTGGCCTGTCTGTCATCCAACATCTTCCGCAGCCGGGTTATCTTGTCCATCATACTGCCGATGAAAGTCTGACCGCCGAAGCCGGGATTAACAGTCATAACCAATACCAGGTCGAGCAAAGGAAGGACTTCATCCAACGAGCTTAGGGGGGTGGCTGGATTTAACGACACTCCGACTCTTACCCCCAGACCCTTTATTGCCTCGACCAACCGATGCAGATGTGCGGCAGCTTCAACATGGACGGTGATAATATCGGCGCCAGCTTCAGCAAACTGTGAAATATGAGCCTCCGGCCGCTCAATCATCAAATGTACGTCCAGCGGCAGGTCAGTCCAGGAACGAAGTGAAGCCACCACAGGAGCACCAATGGTTATATTAGGCACAAAATGCCCATCCATCACATCGACATGAATGTAGTCAGCTCCGGCTTTCGCTACCTCAGCGACTTGTTCACCAAGACGGCTGAAATCAGCCGATAATATGGACGGCGCTAGTTTAACTCGCCTACTTTTCATTCCTCGCCCTGACAAGCTTTCTGGCCCGCGACAAGGCAGCTGCCACCTGCTTCGGAGCGGTGCCGCCAGCAGCACTGCGAGCCTCAACCGAAGTCTCCGCCGTAATGCCATACACATCATCGACGAAAAGGGGTGAGAAATTACGATACTCAGCCAGACTCAGCTCGTGAAAGCCTTTATTCTTACTTATGGCATATTGCACTAGCTTGCCTACAATATTATGCGCCTGGCGAAAAGGCAGTCCTTTCTTCACCAAATAGTCAGCCAGGTCGGTAGCTAATACATAGCTGCCTGACATCGCCTGCTGCATCCGAGCGGTATTGATTTTCAGCGTTTTTATCAACCCGGTAAAAACTTCCAAACTAGAGAGAAGCGTGTCCACGGTATCAAAAAGCCCCTCTTTGTCTTCCTGCATATCGCGATTGTAAGCCAGAGGCAGTCCCTTCATTACCGTCAAAAGACTGAGCAGATTGCCATAGACTCTGCCCGTCTTGCCTCTGATTAACTCCGCCACATCCGGATTCTTCTTCTGAGGCATGATGCTACTGCTCGTAGCATACGCCTCATCAAGCTCCACGAAGCCGAACTCAGCCGAGGACCACAGCACTATTTCCTCCGCCAACCGGGATATATGCATCATCGCGATGGCAGCAGCAGCTTCATATTCAATGACGAAATCCCGGTCAGACACAGCATCGAGGCTATTGACGCTTACCTCACTGAAGCCAAGCTTCTTAGCTATAAAATTGCGGTCCACAGGATAAGCTACTCCGGCTAGAGCCCCACTACCCAGTGGTAGTACATCGGTACGTTTTAAGCAATCCTGAAATCTCATCACATCCCGCTGCAACATCTCAAAATAAGCTAAAAGATGATGGGCAAAAAGGATGGGCTGAGCCTGCTGCAGATGGGTATATCCGGGCATAATGACATTTTTGTTAGCCTCAGCTACATCCAGTAGCGCCGACTGAAAATCTTTCAGTCTGCTAACAGCTTCCGAGATAGCTTCCTTGACAAAAAGACGCATATCCAAAACCACCTGGTCGTTTCTGGAACGGGCAGTATGCAGCTTGCCGGCCACATCACCTATTTTCTCAAACAGGCGGCTCTCGATACTCATGTGTATATCCTCAAGCTCAGGCTTGAATTCAAATTTCCCTTTTCCGATCTCATCTCGAATAGCGACAAGACCTGAGACGATAAGCTCAGCATCTTTCTCTGATATAAGCCCCTGCCTGGCTAACATCTGAGCATGTGCAATGCTTCCGGAAATGTCATGTTTATATAACCTCCAGTCGAAAGAGATGGAGGCAACGTATTTCTCCACTGCCTTATCAACCCCCTTTCGAAAGCGGCTGCGCAAATGACCTTTAACCTCATCTTTTTTAGCCATAAATCACTCTCTGAATCAAGTTTTCTTTTTCGATTTCTTTTCCCCACCCCCACCACCCTGCACTTTCTCCTGAACCCTTGCCGGCAATCCCCATATATTAATGAAACCAATCGAGGCGCTCTGGTCGAAAACATCCCCTTTATCATAGGTAGCCAGACTGTAGTCATACAGAGAGACGGGAGATTTTCTGCCGACCACAATACAGTTTCCTTTAAAAAGCTTAACTCTTACTGTGCCGGTGACGTGCTTTTGAGCACGGTCCACGTAGGCAGCCATGTCCCGGCGCAATGCAGTAAACCACAGACCATTATAGATGATGTCAGCATACTCGCCCGACACCTTTTCATTGAAACGGAGCTGCTGATGAGACAAAGTCATAGCTTCCATAGCCTGATGAGCTTTCAACAAAACCGTAGCTGCCGGGGCTTCATAGATTTCCCTCGACTTTATACCCACCAACCTGCTTTCTACATGGTCAACTCTCCCTACGCCGTGTTTGCCAGCTATTTCATTAAGTCGCTGAATAAGAGCCACACCATTTAATTTCTTACCGTTAAGGCTGACCGGGATTCCTTCTTCAAAACCGATTTCTACATAATCAGGCTTATCAGGAGCGGCTGCCGGTGATTTAGTCCAGGCGAAAACATCATCCGGAGGCTCAACCCACGGGTCTTCCAGCACACCGCACTCTATGCTCCTGCCCCAGAGATTCTCATCTATGGAATAAGGCCTGGTGACCTTAATCGGTATAGGTATGCCATACTTCTCAGCATAGGCAATCGTCTCTTCTCTTGTCATGCCCCATTCGCGAGCCGGTGCTATAATCCTTAGTTCCGGAGCTAGGGCGGCGACACTCACATCGAAGCGGACCTGGTCATTGCCTTTGCCGGTGGAGCCATGAGCCACAGCAACAGCTCTTTCTTTTCTGGCAGTATCTACCAGCATTTTAGCTATCAGCGGGCGACCAAGCGCCGTAGCCAACGGATACTGACCCTCATAAATGGCATTCGCCTTAAGAGCCGGAAAGACAAAGGAATCAACGAAAATTCCTTTGGCATCCACCGTTAATGCCTTGACCGCCCCCACCTTCAGCGCCTTTTTCTGAATGGCCGGTAGCTCGCCAACACCACCTATATCGGCAGTAAATGCAATAACCTCCATCTTGTACTTATCCGCCAACCATTTTATGGCTACCGAAGTATCCAGTCCCCCGCTATAAGCCAGTACCACCTTATCTGCCATTGTCATAACCTCCGAGCTAGAACTATTTCCAGAATGCCCAATGCTTCATCAACATCTTTCTCAGTGATAATAAGCGGCGGCATAAATCGCAAGATGTCTGGCTTGACCGGATTAACCAGCAAGCCTTCCTTCAAGCAAGCCAGCACCAACTCATCAGCTATATTATCAGTAAACTTCAAAGCCAACAACAGTCCGCGACCTCTTATCTCAGTAATGAAACTGAATTTGGCTTTCAGTTTTTCCAGGCCAGCTATAAAATACTGCTCCATCTTTTTAACTTTAGCTGGTATGTCATTATCAATGATGAACTTCAACGTTGCCAGTCCGGCAGCACAGACCAAAGGATTGCCGCCGAAAGTAGAACCATGTTCACCGGGAACAAAAACCGAAGTTCGCTCCTTAGCTAAAAGGGCTCCGATAGGCACGCCACTACCTAATCCCTTTGCCAATGTCATTATATCCGGTTCAACCCCATATCGCTCATAACCGAATAGGCTGCCTATCCGGCCAAGACCGGTTTGAATCTCATCCAGAATGAGCAGGATGCCCTTCTCATCACACCAGGCTCGAACCTTCTTAAGATATTTATCATCAGGCACATTAACCCCACCTTCACCCTGAATAGGTTCAACCATAACGGCACACGTTCGATTAGTAGTCGCTGCTTTGATTGCCTCGACGCTATCGTAATCTACATGGACAAATCCATCTGGTAGAGGAATATAAGGTTGTTGAAACTTATCCTGCCCTGTGGCTGCCACAGTAGCCAGAGTCCGGCCATGAAAAGAGCCATAGGTGGTGATAATTTCATAAGCTCCCTTGAGATGCAGCTTACCGTACCTGCGGGCTAGCTTTATTGCACCTTCATTAGCCTCAGCACCACTATTACAGAAGAAAACCCGGTCAAGGCAACTGTTATCAACCAATAATTCGGCCAGTTGCACCTGAGGAACAGTGTAGAACAGGTTCGATGTATGAATCAGGATTTGAGCCTGTTCCGTCAATGCCTTGGTAACCACCGGGTGGCAATGTCCCAAACTGTTAACCGCCGAGCCGGCAACAAAATCAAGATATTCCTTACCCTCGGTATCCCAAACTCGAGCGCCCTGACCTCGAACCAGTGTAACCGGCAACCGGTTGATTGTCCGCATAAATAATTTCTTTTCCAGTTCCTGCCACTTTTCCATTTTACCAACTTATTGTAGTGCCATCGCCTTTACCTTCAACCTCATCGAGCAGAGCGTGAGGTACCCTGCCATCGATAATTCGAGTTATCGGCACCTTAGTCAGGGCTAAAAGGCAAGCCTCAATCTTGGTAACCATACCTCCGGAAGCCACACCATACTCAATCAATTCCCTGACGTCCTGCGGGTTTAATTTGTGGATGAGCTTTTTGGAATTATCATAAAGACCAGGAACATCGGTTAAGAAAATCAGCTTTTCCGCCTTCAAAGCGGCGGCAATTTCACCGGCGGCAGTATCACCATTAACATTAAGCAAGTTCGTATCCATGTCCGAACCCTCCAGCAAGCCAAGGCTTATCGGTGCTATGACTGGTATATAGCCAGCCTTCAGCAATATCTCTATCACGGCAACGTTAACTTTTAGTTCTTCTCCGGTATATCCCAGCTCCGGTGTTTTGTTCCTCGCCGAAATTAAGCCACCATCAGCACCGCTCAGGCCCACGGCTTTGCCGCCTGAGCGCCAGATGGCTGATACCAGCTCTTTATTGACCAGGCCGGCCAGCACCGCCGTAACCACCTTCAATGTCTCCAAATCGGTTATCCTCAAGCCGCGAACAAAGCTGGTAGGTATGCCCAATCGTCCCAGCCACCCGGACACAGCACTACCACCACCATGAACTACAACCAGTGGCACGCCTTTTTTTTGCAGCGTCACCAGGTCTTCAACTGTGGTATCAGCACTGCCTAAAGTGCTGCCTCCAATCTTGATAGCCAGAGGTCCCATTAGTTTATATCCCCCAGTCGCAGCTAACTCGTGTAAGCGCTATTTATAGTAACATATTCTTCGGACAGGTCACACCCCCAGGCTACAGCTTTGCCGCGACCGAGATTAAGGTACAATCTCACCGATACTTCCTTACCGGCTAAACTGGTACCCAACTCCTGTCTATCAAAAGGCACAGGTGAGCCTTGCTTCATAACGCAAACGTCATTCAAATAAACGTCTAACTTCCTCTCATTTACCTTGGCTCCGCTGCGACCGAGCGCCGCCACAATGCGTCCCCAGTTAGGGTCATTGCCGTGAATAGCTGCCTTTAACAGCGGCGAGCCGGCTATAGTACGAGCCGCCAGGCGTGCTTGCTCTTCATTGAGTGCACCCTCTACGGTAACCTCTATGAGCTTGGTGGCACCTTCGCCATCTCGAGCCACACATTTAGCCAGATAAAGACAAACCTCATCTAAAGCTTTCTGAAAAAGCTCACCGTTGTGGCTGTTTATTGTCTCAGTACCGGCTAAGCCGTTAGCCAGAATCACCACCGTGTCGCTGGGGCTGGTATCACCATCGATAGTAATCATATTAAAGGAAACATCCACCGCTTTCTGCAATGCCGCTTGTAGAAAGCGAGCATCCACGACTGCGTCGGTAGTCAAAAAGCAAAGCATGGTTGCCATATCGGGATGTATCATCCCTGCCCCTTTAGCCACACCGCCAATGGTGAACTCGCCTGGCTTCGCGTCAACGGACATAGCTATCTCCTTAGGAAAGGTATCTGTGGTCATTATTGCCCTGGCCAGCTCATGTCCCCCTTCCTTAGTAAGGACTACCTCTCTGATACCGGCTCGAATCCGCTCCATGGGCAACGGCACACCGATAACGCCGGTGCTGGCAACCAGGACATCCTCAGTTGACAGCCCCAACTTCTCAGCCACTAACTTCGCCATATCAACAGCGTCAGCCATACCCGAATCGCCGGTGCAGGCATTGGCACAGCCTGAATTAACCACAATTGCCCGAGCACTCTTGTTCTTCAGATGCTTCTGTGACAGTATTACCGGAGCTGCTTTAATGGCAGTGGTAGTAAAGACGCCAGCAGCTACACACGGCTTCTCGGAGCACAGTATAGCCAGGTCAAGTTCTTCCTGGCTCTTTATGCCTGCTTTGACTGCCCCAGCCAGGAAGCCTTTCGGAGAGGTAACAGTACCTGAAGCAATAGCTTTAAATCCAGTCATCATAAACGAGGGAACTATGATAGCACTTTCTACTGGATATAGCTAGCTTCTACTTGTATCTGCCTGACATTGTTCGAGCTTCCGCCGCTGAGCTAATTTTTAGCTCGGTGCCCGAACACTCTGAATGCCTTTACTCTTCTGTCACCACTTGATTTTAAAAAAGATCTCACAGGTCCCATTGCAGTTATTGGTGTTTTTCTCGTTAACAACCTCTCCATCAAGGCCCATAGCTTCTATCCAGGAATCGAATCTGGTTTTGGCTGCACATTGATGAATACCTGTGGTCCCGGCCTTGCTCACCATCTTATACGCATAGCATTCCAGGACATGCCCCACAAATGTGTTATTGTCCACTACCCTGAACTCGTACTTGTGTTCCTCGGGGAAATAAAGGGGAGAGGCGATTTCCATCAATGCTTTCAAATCCTCAATATTTCTAATCCCTCCATAACCGGCCTCGGCGAGCAATTGCTTCATTTCTGTTCTTCCTATGGATTTAACCACAGCGAGATTCAGTTTAGTAGCGGCATCGAAGCCAGATTGCTCTACCGATTTCAGGAACCATCTACCATCGTTCAAGATCCATATATCGCGAAGGAGCTTTTCCCTTTGCTCAGGTGTAAGCTTAATCCCTTTTGGACTCATGTCTCAGTAACCACCTTACATATAATCGGCTGAGGATTTAAACTTCACTCTTTCTTGCGCTCTTCTACACTGAGCTCCATGACGATATGACCCCAGCCACCACAGTTCACACCAACATCACCACAGCCCACCCTATTAAACCGCATCTCATTGGGGTCTACACCGGCATAGAAGAGTTCATCTGCCGCATAAATCAATGGCGACATTGAATTTAATGCCCCGAAACAGATTCTTTTGGGACAGAGTTTAGTCAGAAGGTTGCCAGGGCCATCAAAATAGAACTTATCACCAACTTTATGCTGACTATTACACCCGTGTGAGTCTACGACCTTTACAACAATCGTCTTATTCATTAAGGCGGGTGCCTTGGAAATAACATCCTCATTTCTGGGATTTCGTTTAAATAGCTTCATCTCGTCATCGGTGTAGCCTAAATGTTTCTGCATATATTTCCAGACATCTTCGCTGACTTTCATTTTATTTCCTCCTTCTATAACATTTTGTTATTACCAGCATAACGGGACATGGCAGGCTTGTCAATATAAAATATAACAAGTTGTTATTTTATTGATAATTTTTAGCCGGATATTACAAACTGTGATAAAATTCAGGCATGAGCTACCGCGATATCGGCATGAGAATTCAGCAGGCCAGGCAGGAACTTGGCCTCACCCAGGAAGAACTGGCAGCCAGGCTGGGCTGTACGCAGGCAGCCTTATCCAACTACGAGCTGGGCAAGAGACGATTTTATCTCGCCGGTCTAGAGCAAATCGCAAACATGCTGGGCAAGCCGCTGAGCTATTTCATGGAACCACCAGCCAGCCCTGATGACGATGATGTCCAAAGCTGGCTTTATCGCAATCCTCATCGCTAATAGGTATTCTTTACCTCAGGTCTTGTCTCCGGCGACCTGAACAAAACTGAGATTACAACTAACACCACACCGGCGCTGAGAAAACCGATTCCATACATTCTAATAGGAGCCGTAAGGTCAGCAGCCAGCTGAGGCAACTTCGCCTGAAGTCCAAGCAGCAGGCTCGATTCACCGGCAAGGCGGCTGAGAGCCTGGATAATCAATACATCAAGCAGCGAGCCTAAAATGCCTGCCACGCCGACAAGAATGAAGGTTATGCCGATAGACCGCGTAATCGGCTTCGGCTGCCACCAGTGCACCAGGGCTATCAGCAACACCAGCAGAACTGCTAAGGCAATCAGAGCTTTATAGGCGGTATCTATATAACCGATAATCTGCTTTGCCTGCTGAAGTTGTGCTGTAATCTGCTGTCCTGCAGAGGTCTCGCTGAGCTGAAAAGTGGCTGGTATCACATTGTCGATTTCCGCATATACCTGTGCCATATAGGCGTCTATCTGGCTTTGTGAAGCGCCTTGTAATTCCGGAGGCAATGACTCAAGCACAGCCTCACTTACTTTTTCCTTGACCGCAGCCCTCACCGGCTCAAGGGAGATAACCACGTTCAGCTCCTGCTCTCCCTTGAGATAAGCGTAAACGTCACGTATAACTGTGTCGGCTTGCTCTTCAAACCATGGTTTGAGCTCGGTGACTATCTCATCTACGGTTTCAGCATCTATAAACTCCTGACCCGGCAACTGCGCTTTCGCCTGTTCGATTACCACCGAATAGACATCCAATTTATCCAGCTCGGAGGTGACGAAGTCAGGATTGAGTACGGTCAGGTTTAAGGTAACGACAATGCCCAGGAGGGCTAAAACGTCGAATAACAGAAAACAGAAAACGCCGGAGAAAAAACCCCTGACAGCACTCATCGAACCGTGGGCTAATTATTGACTATCTGGGCTCTTAGCGTCAACCTCGCTTAGAAGAGAGCGCAAAAACCTTCTCTTTTGTCATTCTGAGCCCTTCCCTTTGTCATTCTGAGCGCAGCGAAGAATCTCAAAGATTTTCCTACGTGCCACCTACCTACGGGTGACCGTCATAATAGAGCCTCGTCCAGATGCTTGACTTTCTCGTCCCAATGTAGTAAGATATATCTTGTAAATAAGATATACATGGAGGCAGATATGGAAATTAAAAAGGGAAAAAAGTTCTACGGCTCAGTAACAGTCAGTGAGAGAGGTCAGATAGTCATACCTGTAGAGGCCAGGAACGACTTCGACATCAAGACGGGGGAAAAATTGCTCGTGATGGCGGACCTGGAAAAGGGCATCGTGTTAACAAAATCAAACTTTGTGCTGAGAATGATGGAGGAAACGCTGGAGGCATCTCGCAAGTTAGAAACTATGATAAAAGGCAGCCAGGCTAAAATCGGAGATAAATGATAATCGACCAGCTATCTAATACATTGTAGGAGGATAAAATGGTAAAACAGCGAATTCCTGAAACAGACCATGGAATAGTGGGAGAGTTCAATACCCAAATCTATGATGACATGATGCGCCGGATGAGGGACAGAGGCTGGATTGAGACCAGGCTTATCATCGGGTCGGGAATCCGTTCAGGTCTGGCTCTGGAAGTTGGACCGGGGCCGGGATACCTCGGATTGGAGTGGCTCAAGAACACGGATGGTACTACCCTCCAGGGCATGGATATAAGCCAGGACATGCTGGAGATAGCCCGGCGAAATGCCACCGAATATGGCCTGGCGGACAGGGTGAAATACGTTAAGGGAGACGCACGGAAGATGCCATTTGAAAGCGAGTACTTCGATGCCGCTTTTACCAATGGTTCCCTGCATGAATGGTCGCATCCGGAGAAGATCATCAATGAAATAGCCAGGGTTCTGAAGCCCGGCGGCAGATACTGTATCAGCGACATGAGGCGTGATATGAGTCCCCTCATGAAGTGGCTTATGTACGCTATGTGCCGACCGAAGGAGATACGGCCCGGCCTCATCAGCTCCATCAACGCCTCGTACACCATCGATGAAATCGAAGTCATGCTTCCCAAAACACAACTTAAAGGTTATCGCGTGGTGAAGAACCTCCTGGGCATAATCATCTCCGGCCAAAAGCCACCCGCCGCGGCTAGAAGACCTACTTAACGATGACACCCTAAGGACCGTCCAGCTGCTCCAGAGGTCGGGCGGCAGGAAGTAATCGGCGACATTCAGGAAGCCCATGGCCCGCCGCGGCGGCCGCCGGAGCCCCCGCGAGGCCTACGGTGCCCGTGGGGAGAAGGGGGCTGGCCCTGGTGAGCTTGACAAGATGCAAACCCTATAATACTAACTTGAAGAGTGGTACAATCTCTACAGGGCAGGTCAATATGCCTGATTCATGGAAGATATCTGCAGTTAATGTTGCCTTGGCTGCCACTGTCGGATTGGCGGGAGCCGCATACGGGTGCATGTTTGAAGACAAGACTCCTCCTGTAGTCACACCCAATCCGGTAACGGAATATGCGAATAATCTTGGTTTTTCGGCTGATTACAGAGCAATACTAGAACCCCTGGGTGAAGACGGACTGCTTGGGTATAATGACAGGGAACTGATAGATGAATTGAATAGGTTTACTTTCGAAATGCAAGAAGTCGTTAAGCCCATTGTCGGGGATATAGCTCAAGATGGAGAGGTTACAAATGATGAACTTAATAGCTTTATGGATATAGATGGGGATAGTGTAAGTAATAGGACTGAGTTACTCGTTTACAGAACTAATCCTTTAGTAGCAGAAAGGTGGGATGATTTTGATACTATTACTAGTATGCTAAATACACCAGAAAAAGTTAGCGACTACATAAAGAATAGTATCAGGTATGAAAGTGATGCACAACTTTATGGGGTAGGCAACTATTGGGCCAGCGCATTAGAGTTATTTAATAAGAAAAGAGGTGATTGTGAGGATATTACTACATTTGGAGTTTATTCGTTAATAAAGAGTGGGAATTATAAACTTGATAATTTTAATATTTATACAACAAATGCAGTTAGTGGAATAGGTGCAGCACGTATCCAGAATGGATCTAGTGGTGGGCATGCTGTTGTCCTTTACAAAATTGATAATTTATTTTATTACATAGATACTGATCCTAAAAGGATGGGCGTGGTAAAAGGGCCATTTGATACAATTGAAAAGGTAGCTAATGATGTATACCCTTCCTGGAATCAGTATTCTTTATTTGGAGATAAACCAGGGTCTCGGTTAAAAACTGTAAAAAAGTAACAATAAAATAATTAAATTTTTTGTGTCACCTGCCTACGGGTGACCGCCCTGCCGGGTCATCTATTAGCAGATGACCTATAAGAACAAAAAGAAAAGGCCCGGACAACATATTCTGGGCCTATGTTTTTCTTGGTAGCGGGGGTTGGATTTGAACCAACGACCTTCGGGTTATGGGTTCGAATCTGCCCTCATTGCCTTCCGCTTCAGCTCGTAGAGCCTGGTGATGGC
>Ga0315282_10001895_pt1 | contig 39077 bp, 66 predicted proteins | sample YL17G07_20_MG_FD_203693 | JGI IMG/M metagenome (GOLD analysis project Ga0315282, IMG submission 203693) | Sediment microbial communities from Yellowstone Lake, YNP, Wyoming, USA - YL17G07_20 | ecosystem: Environmental > Aquatic > Freshwater > Lake > Sediment | place: USA: Wyoming | collected... | reverse complement strand
TGGCCTTTTCCTTTGAAAAAAGTTCTATTGCGCTTTTCCTGCCCTCCTCCCCGATCCTCCTCGCAATGCCGTGATCCTCCAAAAGCTTCGAGACATAGCCCCTGAGCTCGATCAGTGAGTCTGAGGTGAAGCCGTTGGTCCCGTTCTCGATCATGTCTGGGACCTCCATGTCGAACCCGGCGAGAGCCTTCCCTATCGCGACGACCGGAATGCCCGTTGTGAGGGCCTCGATGAAGGCGAGCGTGTACTGGGCGGGCCAAGTCCCGCAGTACAGAAAAACCCTGTTATCCCTGTAAGCTTGTTTCAGCTCTTCGTAGCCCAGGGAACCGCCCCAGAGTCCAGGGCCGACGTCCTCGTTCTGGTTTCCGTAAAGCTTCCTGGGGAAGCCCCTGGTGGCCTTTTCGAAAACGTGGAACTTGAGGGCCTGGTCGCGCCTCTTCATCGCCTGGGCCACCGTGATAACCTGACACGTGTCCCCGTTCCACCCCCTCCACTCCTCAGGGTCAGCGTACGCCCTGATGACGGCGTCCTCCCCCACGTAGCCGGGGATGCCGCGCTCGAGGGGCGACCACCTGACGACCTTCAGCCCCCTGTCCCTGTACCTGCTGAGGACGCCCTCGGTGCGATCGACGGCCTGTCCTATAGATCTCCAGACGACGCGCTTGCCCTTCATGCGCTCCCAGTTCGTAGGGAGCCAGGCCTCGATCCCGCAGACGTATACCATGTCGCACCAGTCTATCAGTTTCTCTGGAATTGGAGAGCCCCAGGGAAGGTGCAGCAGGGGTCGGAGTTCCTCGTTGCGGTAAGCTCCTTCGATCGGAGGCCTCAGCTTCTCCTCTGGATTGTCAGGGTATTTGTAAGCACCCTGGCTCAAAACATCGTGTCCGAGCTCTGTGAACAGCTTACACTCATAAAACTCAAGGACGCTGTGGCACGATAGGTATAAGATATTTATACCCTTCCACCTCCTTCTATCAGAAATCTTGAGTTAGACCCATCTAGCTCAACATTGCAGCGTCTGCATTTATGGCCGAGTTCGAGAATATGCTGCAAGCTATTCAACCCTCCACCATAACATCTGACCCCAATCAAGAATACAAACCCACTCTGGTTGTGATTGCAGGTGTCTCTTCAGCAGTCGGGTTTTTCCCCCATTTGGATAGTTACTGTCATCACAAAGAAGGATGCTGCCTTTGTGCAGATTGTCCTCAGCCGCCTCATATTCCCTCCGCTGGTGCTCTTGCGCCTCCGTCGCGTCCCCCTCCAAGGGGCAGTCCTTGGAATCGAGATACAAAAGATGAATTGGTTCTCTGAATTTTTTAAGGAACTCAACCGAGTCTGAAACAACATAAGTTATGTTGTCTTTGAACTCCTTCGTCTCGTCCATTGAGACCTTCACGTTCATGGGGTTGATATCGACCGTGTAGAGCTTCTTTCCGTACCTCGAGCAGAAGGCGCCGAAGAGAAGGGTCGATGACCCCCCGGGATCCTCATGCAACCTCATGGTCCCTGTCTCGACTATGGTCCTTCCGTTGCCCTGGAGGAATAGGTTAAGCGCGGCCTTGAAGGTGGGATACTTCTGGCTCCTTACGAACTCCAGGTGCCTGTAACGACTGTAAAGCCAGTCACGGTCGACCCAGATAAAATCTATAAGGTTGTCGATAGGGACGCCATTCATTTCCTCGACTCCCTCAGTTCTTCGAGCATCTTCTCAAACTCGGGCATTACGACGCTCCAGTCGTAGTTCTTGACCGCGAACTCCCTCGCTTTTTTGCCGTACTCCTTTCTGAGGTCTGGGCTTTCATGGGCCTCCTCCAGGCACTTAAGAAGAGAGCTGAGGTTCGGGGGATTGAACCTATTGAGCGTGGGCACCCAAACAGGCACATCGACCCAGACGTCCTCCGGAACGGTATCGACAAGCCAGCCGTGATCTTGGACGAGTTCGGTCATCGAACTGTTGTTCGTCGCTATTACGGGCGTACCTGCCGACATGGATTCAAGAATTGAAAGCCCAAAACCCTCTGCCAGGGTAGCATTGACCGTCACGTCGGCGATCGCGTAAAGCTCCGCGAGTTCCTCGTCCTCAACCGAGTCAAGGATCGTGTTGAACTTGGGCATCACCACCTTGCCCTGTATCCCCAGCTCCTCGGCGAAGCCGAAGAGGTCGTAGCCCTGCGGCCAGTAAGCGACGTTCGTGTAGAGGTAAAGGATCGAGTCGGGGTGCGTACCTAAAAAGCGCTGGAAGGTCAGCATCAGCTGGGGGATACATTTTCTTTCAGACATGTTGGCCCCTACGAAAAGGATCAGGAACGCGCCCTCCGGTATCCCCCACTTTTTCCTCAGTCCGACTTTCTCCTCATCGCTCCTCGGCCTGAAGACTTGGGTATCCGTGGCGTGCGGGATGTACTTCACCATGAAGTCCGGGAAGAACTTGAGAAGTTCGCCGTATCCGAACTTCGAGTAGGCAATGGCCATATCGGCGTTCACCAGGCAATTTGCCCACTTCTTCGTCATCGGCGCGTCAATAGGTATCATGGCGGCCCAAGGGATCGAGGGCCTTCCGATCGGCGGGAGGACGAAGGCGTCCCAGAGCGAGACCAGGACCTCCAGACCGTACCTGCGGACGTAGTACTCTATCGTCCCCCTGTCCCCAACCTGGCCCCAGCAGGAGAGGACCAGGAACCTGCTCCCCTTCTCGTTCTGGACCCAGAACTTTTCGCCCCAGGTCACGGTCGTTCCCCGCCCTCCGATGTTGAAGACCTCATGGCCCATGTCCGCCAGCCCGGAGCACGCGCCCAGGGTGATCTTGCCATAGCCCGTGAGAGCCGATGCGGGCGCCGACAGCCAGCCGACTTTCAAGCCTGCTTCCTCCGACTCCGACTCCGACTCCGGCTCCGATTCAGCTTTTCCAGCAGCTCTTCGGCCGCCTTCTCGAAGAACTGCCGCCTAGTCCTGAAGCCTCGAAACCCAAGAACGCTGTCGATGCGCTCCACCAACTCCTTGCTAACCTTGACCGTAGTATCTCCAGGCATGAGGAATGGTCGTATTCGGCAGTTTAAATGGTTTGCCCTAGAACCAAGAAGCTTTAAATAAAAGTAACGTTCACCTGTAATCGTTATGCAAACAAAAGAAAAGTTCTTCTCTGATGTGGAGGAGATGATCCGGCTTTATTCTGAGGGCAAGAGTGCAAGACAGGTCGCAGAGGAGATTGGAAAGGGGTATAGAGAACGGTTCGTTTCTACTGTTCTAAAATTGGTTGGAATTTCCAATCCAGAGAGAAGGAAATTCTACTGGAAAGGGGAAAGAAACCCGAGGTGGAACAGACCTGACCTTAATCCCACGCCCGCGTTAGCATATCTGTTGGGTGTCTACTACGGAGATGCTAGTGTCGACAAAAGGGGTTCTTTTAGACTAAGTGTTACAAGTAAAGTTTTTGCGGAGTCCTTTCGCCAAGCAATAGAAAAGATAGGGCTCAAGCCTTGGAGAATTGTTACTTATATACAAGCTACACCTAGTTATGGAGATATTCCAGCTCACACCTCAACGTTTTATTGTACGGGGATAGGGAGCAAAGCTCTTGCAGGCTGGCTAAAAGAAATGGATCTCAATAGTGTCAAAGGTTTCTTAAGTTCTAACGAGATGAAAAGAGAGTTTTTAAGGGGGGTATACGAATCTGAAGGAACCTTTTCACCAAAATCACAACAAATTAGAATCTCGAATACCAACCTAAAGCTTTTAAACCTATGTAAAACACTACTAAAAGATTTAGGATTTAAGGGGATTAGCATCATAGTTTCAAGAGAATCATCTGTTGTTGGCGGTATTTCTAGAAAAACTTGTTACCAACTTTATTTTGGTAGAATAGGTCAATTGAAACGATTTATTGATGAAGTAAAGCCAATAATCAAAGATAAATAAAAAGAGGGGGGAAGGGTTGTTCCTCTAAGTCTTTGGCTTACCAACCCAGGGCTGTGATATCCCCCGTTACGGTAGTCCCAGCTGCTGGAACGACCGTTATGCCGACCACGTTGCCGCTTATCGAGGTGCCGGTGACGCACAGGCCCACGTTTGCGACCGCGCTGAGGTTGACGCCGAGCAGGCTCTCGACCGTCCTCAGTTCCGTGATCGTCGCGGATATCGCGCCAGGCGTAGTCCCACTTAAGTACGTGGTGCTGATGCTGGCCTTCGCTATTACCCTCCCGTCCTTGAGCGTCGCTAAGACTGTCACGTTTTACCACCCCTAGGTCGTCATGATGACTTTGGGAGTCGTGCCTGGTATGCTGGCTGCGTCGTGGACCCTCAGCTGGTCCTCCTTGATGTAGCTCGCTCCCAGCAGGTAGGGTATGCACGACAGCGTGGTGACCGTTCCGCCTTTGCTCGACCCGAAGATCGCCGCGAGGACCGTCATGTCCTCCTTGAAGAGGTAGGCCTTCTCGAGCTCCTTCAGCTTCAGCCCGTCTCCCGGCATCTGCTGGGCCTGGCTCAGTATGAGGATCGGCTTCGCCTTCCCGTCGATCGTGAACTGCGCGCTCTCAACCTTGGGCGAGGGGTGCCTGTCTCCTATCGCTATGACGACCGTAACCTGGTTCTCACCTACCTTGACCGCGTTTCCGGCCGTCCCTGCCATGAGCGTGGTTCCGCTGTGGATCCAGTTCCGCACGGATCCCGCGGTAAAGGTTCCGGTTGCACCCAGATCGTCCCAGTCGTCGCCGACGCCCATGTAGGCGGCCCTGATCGGAATCGGCCCGCCCACCTTTCCGGATCCGGGCTGCTCGCCGTCAACCTCGGCACTCATCTGCTTCTTCGCCACCAGGGCTCCGGCCATGATCTCGACCACGTGGCGCCTGTAGAGGTCGATGATCTCCCTCTCCGGGTAAGCGAGTATGAACTGCCTCTCGAAGGCCCTGGCGAAGGACCTGAGCTCTTTCGCGTTCAGCGTCTCATAGGTGTATCCGACATCTTCGAGTAGAGCAACAGCTTCCGACTGTATGCTTCCCAACTCTCCATCAGAGTATGCCATCCTTATCTCACTGGGTTATCGGGGGACATGCTTACTTAAATACGGAACTGTGAATGTTATGAGCTATATGATTTGAGTTGAGTTCCCGCCACAGAGAGAGGATCACGATCTGCCTGAAGGACTACGTGCTGTACGAGGTGGACAAGAGGAGGGGCCTCGTGTCGCGTTCAGCCTACATAAACGACTTGCTGGAGCAAGCCCTTGGACTGAAGCATGATAGGGCCCTAGTTAGCTGATTCTAGGCTAGGCCACTCGAACCAGACTGGTTGCTCGCTATTCCACTCGTTGAAACCCGTGCTGGGGCGTAAACCGCACCAGCTCTCGCGGCTGCTTCAGCAGCGGCCGCTGCTGCTGCAGCGCCTTTAGCCATGTATTCCTCTGCATAGTCCCAGGCCTTGGTCGTCATGTGCGCCCCGCCGACGGTGAGGAGCCAGTCTGCAGCGTCAGGCACCCTGACGAAGCGTGGCACAAAGATTGCTCCAATTCCAATAAGTATGTTGAGCCAGGTGCTCGGCCTCTTCTCGACGCTTTCACCTGATTTGCCTAGGCGAGCATCGACTTCAACAAAACCTCTTTCGATTCCTTTGAAGATATGCTCTCCACCAACTATGAGCCCGGTTTCCTTCCATGCTAGGGACATACTTTTTTCCTCTCCATGGAGTATATTGGACAAATTAATAGGCTTTTCTGTTGGTCCAGGGTTGCCCGAGCTTGAATCAAAGATCGACAGCGTTCTAGGGCCCTCCTCAGATTTTCCTTCCGATACTCTCAGAAAGCCCAGCAGCGGACTGAGTATCACATCCTTCCTCATCGTCCTGGCCTCCTCTGCTGCCCTTACGGCATCCTCATCAGACTTGGGAAGGTTGGACCTCCACCCCTTTGCCCACTCGGCTGCCCTGGCGAAGAACTCCTTCTCTTCTCCAGACTTTGCGAAGCCGACGCCCTCTTCGCTTAACCCCTCGATCGCCGTGAAGTGCTTCAGCTCACAGTCCAAGCAGAAGTCAGGCCCCATGTAGGGGTACTGCTTCAGGTGCTTCTCTAGCAGGACAAGCTCCTTCTCGAGCTCGGAGCTCGTGTAGGCGAGGGCATCCAAAGCTAGCAACCTATTATCGATTCCCACGCTAACCTTTAAAAGTTTGGCTATCTCCCCCTAAATCGGTAAACATGTCAGAGAGATGCAAGGTAATGCTGGCAGGTCCTCCGGAGTGCATGGATTTCCGAAAGCTGCGCTCATGGACAATGTGCAAAGCCTGGTCTGTCATGGATGTAAAGAAAGTCCCATTCAAAGAGGCAATAAGGGAAGCATGGAGAGAGGCCAAGGCCAAGTGTTATGGGTGATTCAAAATGACCTCTGAGGACGAGATCTGCAAGTTCCTCAAGGAAGCCATGAAGGAAGAGGTCAAGGCAGCCAGCGAGTATAGGGAGTGGGCAGACAAAGTGACCATGGTGCTTCCGCGAGATCCAGGCCTTGCACAAGGCATACGTTTTGCGTTGAATGAAATAGCAGATACTCAGGAAGGGCATTCAAAAATACTCGCGGAAGCCAAAGAGGATCTATGCCCAGGTGATGACCCCGACCTCTCCGATCTTTCAGAGAAGGCCAAGGCCAAGCTGAAGGAGATCTGGGAGGCCGCGAAGAAGAGGACCAAGTATGAAGTAGAACTCACCTCGAAATGCAGGCTAGGCGCCATGTCCGAGTCCAAGAAAGCTTACGACGAGTTCATGAGGAAGTGCGCGGTCGAGAAGAAGATAGCGCCACCGCCCTGAGGCGATTTGGATGGAAGACCCAGAGGTTGAGAAGGCTGCCGAGGCGTTCGACGGAAGGGGAAGGAAAGTACTGATAACTCTCTGGAAGGACGGTTCCCTGACCGTGTGCAGTAAGACCGCAGAGAAGTCCGAGGAGGGAGATTGCTACTCCGTTGATCCCAGCCCTGCGAACAGGACGCTCTTCTACGTTGCAGAGGCGCACTATTCAGGAATGGGAATGAAGATCAGGACGATGGTGGACGAATGAGCAGACAGGCAACTAACAGTATAAGGAAAATCCTATTCAATACATTCCCGGTGCTCGATTGCGTAGATGCCTGCTTGGACATGATTGAGGATCCTTCTTTGCGAAAGGCTAGGAGAATGATCAGGGCATACAGGAGGGTTGCTGAAACGCGATGACCCTGAAATATGTAACTGTAGGAAAAGCGGGAGCCTACATAATACCGACGAAGTGCGAGAACCACGCGGGGAGGATTGTTGCTGGAAATTACTACCTCAGGTCCTCAGGTGTGTTCGGCGAATACGAGCCCGTAGCGGCACGGATGCATGTTTGGGACGTGCTGGGCGCCCCTCTCGTGAACATCGACATCCACTTCTACCTGGACGGAAGTGAAGCCGGGACCGCCAAGACCGACTGGCTCGGAAACGCCTACTTCACCTACCCCAGGATCCCGAAGGGCGGGCATGTGCTTAAGGGAGAGTGGAAGGGGGACTGGCTCCACGACCCCTGCAGTTCTGAGATTTCAATCAAGACAGTAGCCATGCAGGAAGGCTATGGTAAGGCATATGTGGAAAGCCTTACGGCAAACCCGGACCAGATAATGGCGAAGACGGAGGAGGAACTCATAAAGCAGGAGGTCGGAATCGTCATGACGAAGGTCGAGGCCGACCTTGAGAGGAGGCGCTACGTCTACACCTACCTGGTCCCCGAGGAAGATACTAGGTCCGGAGAATCGGGCTTGTTCATCTGGTGGGCAATACCCCTCATTCTTGCTGCCGTCGCTGCCGTCCTGATAGCGTTCGCCGCTACCGTTTATGTCCTGGTTGTCTACGTGCTGGGAACGTACGTTTGTGGAATATGCGGAGAGAGGTTCCTTACTTGTGAGGCTCTGAGGGAGCACCTGATGTCGAAGCACCCGAGCGAGTGGGAGAAGGTCAAGGACAGGTTCGAGTGCGCCCCTCCAGCATCGCCATGGGACTGGTTGAAGTATATCTTAATAGGGGGGTTGGCAGTTGTGGGGCTTGTGGCAATAGCTAAAATAGCAGAGACGCTAAAGAGGTAAGTGCAAAAATGACCCCGCGATTGGTTGAGAGTTGGTTCAACAAGCTCCCTCCAGCCGAGCAGGACCTGCCACTTCTCGTGGTCGACGGAGCGGCCTACAGCCCCAGGGCAGCGCTCCAGGAAGTGAGGAGGGGGACAGAACTGGGCAGAAGGCTCCAGGCTCTTATTGAGTCTGGCAGCTTCGGAACACCCATAGAGCAGGAGGAGGAGCTAGCAAAGATAAGGCTCAAGCAGATTTTGCAGACAATGCCTGAAAAGCCGACATTCGCTACCCTTCAGCTCCCTGGAAGGGAATACACCCCGCAGCAGATAGCGGAAGAGATTCAGCGGGGTACTAACGTTGGGAGGCAGTGGATAAGGGCAGAGCTGGCCCAGATGAGGTACATAATCAGGGTAAGGTAAAATGCCCAGGCAGAATGTCCTCCTCTTCATCGAGCCCGAGCAGTATTACCTGATCTACGGTTCGGCCGTCATCAGGGAGATAGTCGCTGCACACGCCAGGCCAGGATACACGATCAGGGAACTCAAGGCCTCGCAGGCAATGCCTGATACTATAAACGCCTCGCTCTCGGAGTTGGATCCCATATTCTTTTGGGGCGTGGGCCATGGAAACACGAACTTATACTCCGTGGAGGGCAAGACCATATACATGAGGACCTGCGACGCGAACGCCGCGAGGATGGCAGGACGCGTCGTACACCTCAACAGCTGCTTAACCGCAGTATCTCTAGGGCCGGACCTGATAAATGACAAGCATGCACTGACATACTCCGGCAGCAACCAAGAGTTCTGGTTCTGGATAGGATCTGGGCCTGGAACCGACAGGGCAAGCAAGACAGTTTTCCTTGCCGAGTATCAGTTCGATGCATCGCTCATGGACGGGAAGAACACCGGGCAGGCTAGGGCCGACCAGCTGGCGAAGTACGACGAGGAGATAGCCTACTGGACGACTGGAGAGGGAAGGACGGATCCCCATGCTGCAGATCTTGCCAGGATTCTTCAGATCGACAAGGAGATAGCCACGATGCTTGGCCGGGCCGATGTCGTCGTCTGCTCTGGGGGTGCACCCCCAGGTGTCGTGCCTGATATGTCCTTCCTGATGGCATTTCCAGTGCTTTTCGGAGGCATAATATTCGGGAGGCAAACGGAGAAGAAGTGAATGGTAACCGTAACCATCCGGATAGAGGCGACTTCTAGCGACCCATACGCCAGGTACCACGGCCTGGCCGTAGATTCCGCCCTCAACGAGGACTTCTGGGTCTCGCAGCCGGAGAAAATCATAGGGGTCTCGCCCGAGCGAGCTTATGCCTTCACCTGGGAGGGCACGGTTGACCTATCAGTCGGCTCTCACAAATGCGAGTACGGTAACAGCGCCTACGTTAAAATCCTCCCCAACCCCTGGCACACGAAGATATTCGTTGAGGGAAGCAAAGTCGCCGAGGGGGATGTAGGCAGGGACCAGCACCTCATTGCCAACTTCAATGTCGAGGCGCCGACGAAGGGGGTCTTGGAAGTTCATGCCTCTTCTGACAGCGCGGAGGTGAGGGCCGAAGTCGAGGTAGTAGGAGTCGGCACCTATTACACGCCTTTTTCAATTGAGCTGAACCCTGGAACATACACGCTGAACGCAAAGTACGATACGAACAAGCAGAGCAAGAGTGCCTCTATCACGGCAGGCCAAACCACAAGGGTCGATTTCCTCTTCGCTCCAACCCCCTTCGTTCCAATCCAAATGATAGCACCAATGGCCTTTGGCATCGCAATGATAATCCTGAGCAGGTGACAGAAAAGAATGGTTACCGTCAGGATATTCGACAACGAGCCCTTCGTCAACACTGGCTGGGACCCGAAGAGCAAGGCGGTCAGCATTCCCTCCGGACCTTGGGCAAAGGCGACGCTGAACTTCTTGGCCGTTTCGGCAGGCGACGGATACGACAGATTCTACAGCGTGGCCGCTAACAACATGGAACTCCACAGGGGCATAACACCTTTCGGGGGGTCCATCGCCAGCAGCGAGGATGTCACCAATTTCTCGCGCATATTCAGTGGCTCTGTTAACTTCCAACTTATCTTGACTACCTGGGGCGCTGGCGGGTGGAGAGTAACGCTGACCTTGGACTTGGAGCCCGGCTCGCCGCCTAACCTCTTCCCCATGCCCATAATGCTCTGGCAGACGACAGAAACTTCATCTCCTATAAGAGTTCCAGTGAGCATAAACTCGCCAGGAGGAATCCTAGTTCTACATGCAACTGGCCACTACTACGAGGAGGGACTGAACAGGTACGTAAGCGTCAAGGCCGACGGAAGCGAATTGATGAGGGTCTTGGCTACGAGATGGATACCTGGTCAGGGGAGGATCGCTCCCTATGTTAAAGAGGTTGGAGCTTTCAGGTGCAATGAGATAAACAGCCAAGTAGAGAGTGGGGGAAAGTACTGGAAGTTGAGCCTTTCCTTCCTTAACAGGGGAGCACAAGCGCCAAGACCTATCTCGTTGTTTGGGATTGTCCCGTTTTTCTTCGGTTTACTTCTTGTCGGCCTCACTCTTTGGCCGAAGCCACGCTGACGGTGCCGAATATCAAGGGACCAAGAATCAAGAGCCAGGGAAATAGCGTAACGAATGGCGTGAATGCAAAGTTCACGGTCGTCGTTTGCCCTTCCACTATCGTGGCCTTCTTGGTAAGCTTCATGTCCCTGTAGGTGGCGTTGAGCGTGTAGGTCCCCGGGTCGAGTTCCAATGTAAAGGGAGTCGTGTAGGTCCCAACCCCGACGACCTCGACCTGTGCAGCTACCCTCTCGCTTTCATAGAAGGCATCGCAGGCCAGCATTCCCTTCTCAGCGACGGCTAATAAAATTTGAAAGTCTTTGCTGGAATCGACGGCAAGCCTTACTTCTTCTATTCCAAACCCGAAATCAAGGCAACTGTCTAGGCGCACCTTGGACAAAGATGGCACCTAATGCCATGCTTCAGCCCTCAGGTGCCAGTCCTTGCTCGGCATCGTGAGGTCCCAGCCGAACAAGCCGCTTCCTCCGGGAGCAACGGAAACGCTCTTTTGCGCTCCTGGAACGCTCCCGTCGTCCCTGTCGACTATTCGGCAGTAAAGCGTGCCAGTCGCGTTTCCGGTGTTCTGGACCGTTACGACTATGTTGACAGCGTCTCCTGCCTTCGCCGAACTTGGAGCAGATATGCCCGTTATGTTGGCGAAAACCGTCTCCAGCGTTATGGTGAAGTCCTTTGTAGTCTGTACTGGGTTAGCCAGACCGCCAGCAGCCTGAGCTTGAAGGTTCCAGTTCTTGCTCGGCATTGTCAGTGTCCAGGAGAAGGTCGTGCTGCTACCAACTGGTATCTGGGCCGACTGCTGCTGGGCCCCTACCACACTGCCAGTATCCCTGTCGACTATCTGGCACCAGATAGGAACCGCTGTATCCCCGTCGTTCTTGACTGTAACGCTTATGCCAACCGAAGCACCAGCCTTTGCTGATCCTGGAGCAGAAACGCTTGTTATCGTTGCATGAGCGACAAGCGTCCTCGTTATGTCGAAGTCCTTCGTGCTGTCCGCGAGAGTCGTTACCGGGTAACTTATGGCCATCTGTCGCTTTATGGCCAGTTGCCTTTCTCTCTGCCAGTCGGTTATCGTCTTTTTGTCCAGGTTGGAAGCCGTTATGAATATTCTAGGCATGGCTATATGGTGGACAATATCGCTTATTTAGCTTTCTCACGAAAATCGCTTTAGCAGGCTGAAAGTCCCGAACAGTATCAAAACGCACCCTAGGGCGAGGTCAACCTGCCAGCCGAAGGACAGGGCCAACTTTGCCGCGCTGTAGACCATCATCAGGCCCACGAATATGATGGCCATGATGAATCCCTGGAGCAGCCCCTCGCGCACGAACGTCTTCCTGATCAGGCGCTTCATTTCAGGCGCATCCAGAATGGCCTCCACGGTTTTGACCGCGCTTTTGTTTGCCTTTTCCTTCAGTTGAACTAAAGCTGGATCTTCTTCTTCAGCCAAGCCTTACCTTCCTCCGTGGCAAAGACGGCGCCCAGGTCCGGCCTCCCCAAGTCCGAAGAGAACCAGCTCCGAAGCGCCTCTCCCATCCGATCCGCTATGTAGTCCGCGAAGGGGGCCAAATCGATGTCAATGTCCTTCCTTATTGCCAGCAGGAGCTCATCGGCCGTCCAGTCAGAGAAGAACCTTTGAGCCATCCACTCCGTCGAGAGGGCTGGTGCTGCTGGCTCAACAGGTCCGACTGGGACCCATCCACTACTCGGTGGCGGATCCTTCTTCTGGTTCTGGTTTGGCACTTTGAGTTGCCTCTGTTTGCTGAGTTACCTCTGTTTTCTGCTGCGCCGCCTCGGCACTCCTCCTCAGGAGCATGCCGCAGGAAGCGCATACGGCATATTCGGCCAGGGTATTAGCGTAGAAGGGCTTCCCGCAGTTGGTGCATATTATCTTCTCTACCTTCACTGGAATATTGGGATTGACTGGTGCACCTCTAATCTTGTCGCTTGCTGCGCCACCTATGTTTTCCACGAATTTTCCGACCGGACCCTTTATGATTTGGCCTATCTGGTCCCACTTCTTGCTTTCCAGATTCTGCTCCGCAAGCCACCTATCGTGTGCCTGCCTGAGTTCCTCCATCTTCATTTCGCGCTCCGTCTTGAGCCTTTCTATTTGCAATGCAATGTCAGGATTGGTGCTGCCAGACGCTGATGACATTTTTTCTTCTAGCCTCTCTATCGACTGCCTGTAACCCTCTATCTCCTTATCCTTTTCATCTATCTCCCTCTTGTGAAGCTGCTCCTGCAGGGCCGCGTTCATCTTCTTCATCTCGCTTACCTCTTCCCTCAGCAGGCTGGTGTACCCGCCATCGGTCTGGGGTTTGGGCGCCATCTTGTCCGAAAGCTGGATAGCCGTATCCATGTACTCCTGCGGAGACGGGGCCTTGGGAAGCTGGTTGATCACGGCAAGAATGTCGCTGACATTGCTCTTCCCGCTCGAGAGCATCGGCAGCAGTCGCGCCAGACCGGCGTCTTCCTTCGTGTCCAGGTAGGCGAGCTTCGACAGCTGCTCCTCGCTCAGGTTGTTCAGGAACTGCATCGCCTTCTCCTGGTCCCTCTCCGCCCACTTCATCCAACCCTGGAGGAATGCGGACCTCTTCTCGTCTTCTGGCTGCGTCGCTACCTGCTGCGCCTGCGGCGTTTGCTGCTCCGGCCCAAGCACCTCCCTGAACGCCTTCAGGGCATAGGCATCTGCGTAAGCGGACCTTACCTTGTCCAGTATCTCGCTGGACACGGAGCGAATCTTCTCAGCAGGTGCCTGCGCCTTTTCCTTAGGCATAAGGTCTTGGTAGTAGCGCTGCTTGATCCCTTGGTAGAGCGACTCCGTTATCGTCTTCTCTAGGTCTAGCTGGTCCTTCCACCTCTGCTTCTGTGCCTTAAGCTCCTCTTCTGGCGGCGGTATCAATGAGAAGTCACTCAACCCTAACACCATCCCTAAGCGCAAACTGCGCAAGCTCGTCGAACTTTAAGGATTTCCTCGTCACCTCGTCCAGGAAGATAAGGAAGACCTCTGGCGATATCCTCTTGTGCGCCCTGAACTCCCATTCCATCTTCACTCCGTACCAAGGTATGAGTTCTTGGAATATGAAGTCTTCCATCGTCTCGAATCCCTTCTGAATCGCCAAGGCATAGATCGAGGAAAGGGCCTTTTGGCTTGGCGCAGCGGGCGAAGTTACGAACAGCACTTCTTCTGCTTTCTTCTCAGTCTTGGGCTTCTCTACTTTCAATCCTAGGCTAACCAAGCAATCCTCGATTTCCTGTTGATTTGGTTCTCCTGGGGGCTTTCCTTGCAGCATTCCATCGCAAGCATCGTTTATTATTGGCAGACCTAAGTGCAATATTGTGGCGATTTGATTCTTCTTCAAGCCCTGCACCCCCCAAAGGTATCTTGCCGCTTCTATCTGAGAAGGTAATGGCAAGGCTCCTATTATTTTTTCCTTTTTGGACCTTTCAACCCACTCCTTAGCTATCTCCTCTGGCGTCCTTTTGCCTGGGTCCTTCGGCTTCTGCTCAGATTCTTCCAGTTTTTCTCCAGTTTCTTCTTGGCTCAAAACTATCTGGCCCATAGAGAGCGTTCGCTCGATATAAACCTAACCAAGAAGAAAGAAACTGGACAAAACTGGGAAATAAACTGGATAGAAACTGGGGCCCAGTTTTACCCAGAACTGGTGCCAGTTTTACCAGAACTGGGGCCCAGTTTTACCCAGAACTGGTGCCAGTTTTACCAGAACTGGGGCCCAGTTTTACCCAGAACTGGTGCCAGTTTTACCAGAACTGGGGCCCAGTTTTACCAGTTCTGGAGCCAGTTCTCTAGAGGTTAGAAAAGCCTACTAGAACATTAGAAAAGGTAGACTATCTAGGACTGGATATGCCCCGGGTTGTTAATCCTAAAGCCGCATAGAGCCGCATGTCCAGGCTCTTGTCGGGTTCTGCGGAGTTGACACGTGTCTCCCTCTCACTTTAGCCTTGGTCGGCCTTGGGCTCAGCCCTAGGCTCTAAATTTTAGGTAACCGGGCTCTGGTGAACTACCCTAAGACTTAACAGAACCCAATAATCTAGGTTATGGTTATGGGAAGGCATGAAATGCAAACAGCCGAGCAGATAGTAGATAAGTTCAAGGCTAAGGGAGGCCTTTACATACCGACGGTAGAACAAGTCAATGAGATCAGGAGACAATGGGGAATTGAGGGACTGAAGGCTATCGAGATATCAAGGCTCATGAGGCTTCCAGTGAGCACGGTTTATGCCTGCGTCAGGTACATACCTAGAGGCAAAGCGCCAGTTCAGGGAGACATTCGAGAGTTGAGGCCAAATAGACCGCCCACTGAGGAAGAGAAGTTCTTTGAAATGATCCGTGGGGCATATCTAAAGGGATTTCTGTTGGGAACGTCCTTAAGGGCCCTGGAGATCAAGCTGGACTCGCTGCACCAGAGATCCATGAAGCGGGATGTGACGATCACGGAGAAGGAGGCGAGCTGGATGCTCGATGTTGTTAGGTCGATACAAGAGATGCTTAATAGATGAGGCACACCGAGCTGCTGGCGTTCGATTCCGTCAAGCGCTGGATAGCCCATATCTCCGGCAAGAGCGGCAGCGAGAGCACCAGGCAGATGTACCTTCTGAACCTGGAGCGCTGGTGCGCCTACACAGGAAAGACCCCGGACGAGATGATAAAGGAGAGGATGGAGGTCATGTCCGACAAGGATCTCGAGTTCGCCCAGAAGTTCGTGCTGGAGGAGCTCCTGAATAAGGCCTTCAATGAGATGGAGGAGAAGGGATACTCCAGGGCCAGCTGCGGGCTCTTCTTCTCCGCCGTGAAGTCATTCTTCTCGGCCAACTACAACCCGCTCCACGCCCCCAAGCCCGCCATCTGGCCGAAGAATCTCATCAAGGTCCCCAATCAGGGGGAGATCAGGCTGATTTGGGAGCAGGCGGATCCTAGGATAAGGCTCTGGATCCTGTCGCAGAAGGACTCAGGCATAAGCCAGGGCGATCTCATCGGGCTGACCCTGGATTCGCAGTCCAACACCTTCGGGACCGTACGCGACCAGCTCAAGAGCGGCCAGGTCCCCCTGCACGTCAGCATGATGAGGGGCAAGGTCAAGGCCCTTGGCTTCTACGACACCTATTTCGGGGAGGAGGCCTTCAACGCGCTCCAGGAGGCACAGATCAAGGAGGACGGCAGGCTATTCGACATGACATCGAGATACGTTCGGATGCTCATACCAAAGTATGCCAAGAGGGCGGGCATAAAGGGCCCAAGGGTCACGTCCCACAGCCTGAGGAAGTTCTTCAAGACCTACGTCTCCATAGGGATAAGGAACTACGGCGCCACTGAGCTGCTGACCGAGTACTGGATGGGCCACACCCTGGGCAAGGTCAAGGGGGCATACTTCGCCCCTCCGGTGGAGGAGCAGGCCAAGATCTACACCACGGCCTATCCCATGCTCAGGTGCCTAGGGTCAACTACCCACGGCTAAAGCCCATTGCCCCCGGAGATTATGCTCTGATAGATCATCTCGGCCAGGACCGTTTCAAGTCTTGGTGATCTTCCCGCCCTTCAATAAATTTTGGTGAAAGGCTATCATGCTGGATAGGAGTTCATCAAAGGTAACACGTCTATCCGAACTCAGCTCGGCAACGGATCTCAACTTTAAAAACTCCCTGTATGTCGCATCCTTGATTCTAATTGTTACGTATTTCATCGCAATCCCCCAAGGAAACCCACACCATTTATGGGTGGGAGGAATTGGGGCGAAACAGTTAAATGTTCGCTGTTCACAGTGGCCTGTTGGTCAGTAGGTTGCAACGCGCCATCCTTCTTCAAACCGACGCTACTCTCACCAAGCAGAAGATTCTTTCCAATTTCCAGCAAGCCGCTACTGTTGAAGTCAACAGGCTCCTTTCTGAACGAGGTCGCTATAAGAGGTTCAATGACTTCTGGCACGGCGTCGGTTCCGAATCCAAGAGGCTGACGGGGTTCAACGTTCAGGCCGTCTGCGACCTCGCAAGAGGCGCTTGGAGGAAGCAGAAGGGATGCACGAGCGTCGGGGGTGTGACCGTGAAGTTCAATGTCCCTCGGAACTGCAAGACATTCCAGACCAGAGCGTTCAACTTCGTTGACCTCGGCCTCTACCCGAAGAAAAGACTGGCTGTTCCCATCAGGAAAAACCAAAATTGGAGTAGGTTCAGTGAACTGCTTGGAAGCGGCTGGACTTGTAAAACATTCGGATTGACTCCCAATTTGCAGATTGTCGCTTACATGTCCAAGCCAGATGCCGACTTGCCTAGAAGAAAGAACATGCTCGGTGTCGATGTCAACAGCAAAGGTTTCGCAGTCAGCATCCTCTCTCCAGAGGGAAAGGTGTTGAGACAGCTCTACCTCGGAAAGGATATTTGGCAGAAACGCAAAAAGATATTTGAGCGTAAGAGCCTTCTGTGTTCCTATGCTGACGGAGGCAGTTGCGTTGCTCAAAAGAAACTTGATGCAACCAAGCATAAGGAACATAATTTTGTGAAAAACAGGATTGGAGAGGTCGTGAGGGATGTAACGACACTTGCCCTCAAATATGATGCTGACGTTGCCATTGAAAACTTGAAGAGGTTTAGTTCTAAAGGAAAACGGTTCAATAGGCAAGTTATGAGAATCCCATTTTACTCTTTTAGGAAGAATCTTGAGCAAAGGTGTTTCGATAAAGGTATCGCATTGAGCATTGTTGATGGTTGGCATACGAGCAAGTGGTGTTCCCGCTGCGGTGCTGTCGGGAAAGGTCATGATGCCGCCAACTATTCCCTGTTCAGGTGCGGGTGCGGCCTCGTCGTGAACAGCGACAGGAAGGCCAGCCTGGCCGTAGCCGTAAAATCCCTGTTGGAGCGGAACAAACCTACTGACCATAGCGAGTTCCAGTTTTCCAGCAGGAGAGTCCGTGTAAGCGGGCTCGTGCGTCCAATGAAGACCAGCCAACTGGAAGCGGTGCTTCCCCCGCTGGTTAGAGGAAAGCCCATCGGCTTTAGCCATGGGTAGCTTACTCCCTCAACCTACCAAGGATATAACCCAGCTCAACAGGCAGCCTCTTAAGCAAATTGCCCTCCTCGTCCAACAATAATACAGACAGTTTATCTCCCAAGGGGTCCAATCTTACCGAATTGATGATCTTTCCATCCAAAGATACGGGTCCATGCTCAATTTGTTCTTTCAGTATTTTATTCTCGTTGAGTAGGATGTAAATAAAATCCTCGTATGATAGCTCTATGAGGTGATTGAAGAGCCCCTCTAGTTTCTCCATCCTTAAAAACCCGGTATCCCCGCACTCGACAGCGTAGCTAGCTTTTAACCCCTCGAAGCCGACTACATCGAGAAAAAACCGCTGTCCACCCTTCGCGATTATCGGATATTCAAATTCTATCCTGTCGCAACCCTTCCCCCTCAATAGTTTAGCTGCATACTCCTTCATCGATCTGTGAGCTAGGCTCTCGTTTGCATGACTATTAGGCATATTATGCATTGCATGTAGTTCGTATTACGCAACATATTTAAGCTTAATGCCCAATCTAAAAACAAGGTAAAGTACATGACTGCTGTACAGATAGGTCAGCCGGCCTACATCACCAAGGCACCACCCTGGAGCAAGAGGATGTTCAAGATGGGCAGGCTTGGATTCCTCCCAGGTAGAGTACCGCCCCACCTCGCTGCGTATCTCCTGAGGAAGGGAGACGTCGCGCCGATAGTCGCGGAATGCAGGAAGGAAGGCAAGGGCGGAGTCGGACTGGTGCAGTGCATCTACACTCGCGTCGGCGAGAAGAAGAGAAAGTAGGCCTCGATCGGGGGAGCGTCACTCCCCTAACCCATTTTTTTAAATTTATCTCCTAGATTTGATCTAACATCTTAGATCATTTTCAGACATTTTTTCCTCCATCCTCTTTAGGGCAGACACTTCCTTGGCCTTGTCGCCATCCGGGACAAGCCTCTCCAGCTCCACCCCATCCTTGAAGGCTATAACGGTGGGCATGGAGTCCACCTTCAGGTCCTTCAGGACCTCGATGCAGGCCGGATCCTTCTCGTCTATGCCCACCAAGCCCTGCGAAGCGCTCCCCTTGCACTTCTGGAAGAACTCGGCCAGCGACTCGTTCTCAAAGAGGTCGCTCATGGCGGTAGGATCCTCCTTCCTCACGTAGAGCATCACGCCCTTCTCCCTTGCCAGGAACTCCCTGAGCGCCTTAAGATCGCACTTCTTGAGGCTCTCGTCACCCTTTTCCTCTGTCATGGCAGTTCCAAGACCGGAATAAGCTTAAATTCTTTCCCTCCCCCCCTCCTCCATCTAGGTGACGGCCAAGACGTGAAGGGCATAATAGTATCATCGAGAAACTGCCAGCACTGCCATGAACTCGAGGAGCGCCTCAAGCAGGAGATAGAGTCGGGCGAGATCAAAGTCCTCGAGGTCGAGGACGGCGGCGAGGAGCTCGACAGGCTTGTTAAGGCCTTCGATATCAGGGGCGTCCCCACCGTGCTCAACGTCAAGGTCGAGCAGGACAAGAAGAAGCTCTGCCCCATCATGGACACGGAAGGGAACACGGGTCCCTGCCTGGAAGTAGAGGGCGTCGATTATTAGTGCCCGAAGCGGCACCCGAAAAGCTATGCTGTCTTCCTGCTCCTCGGAATCCTGCTGACCAGGACGTATATCTCGTATCCGCATTTGCACCTGTAGAGCTGGTACATCGTGTAAGTGAACTCCATGTACTTGCCATCTATGGGCTGCATCGAGATCTCGCAATCAGGGCAGTCGACCGGCTCCCTCGGCCTCTTGATCCTCCAGGCCCTGGCTTCCTGGGGAGCCTGTGGGATGGCCCGCGGCGGTGCCACCTCCTGGCACTCCGGCTTCTCAGAAGCCACCTCGTCCTTGTGCTTCTCCCAGAGCACCGCCAGCAGGTAGGGGACGACCAGCTCCGCCTTCTCCAGCCTGTTGCAGCTGAACCTGAGCTCCTTGTCCTTGAAGGTAACCATGAGGTCCTCGCACTTGTAGCACTTCTCGCTGGGTTTCCAATCGTTCATCGTATCACCCGAAAAAAGTTATGCTGCTTCCTTTCCGGCGGATCCTATGTAGCAGCCCCTCATCATCTTCGTGTTGATCCCGTAGGCCTTGTAGGCTTCCGGGACGTAGTGCACGAAGTATTTCTGGAGGTATACGGCTGACTTCCTCTTGAGCCTCTTGATTATAGGCCACCCAGGCTTCTTACACTTGGGGCAGATCTCGAGGTCCTTCCTGCGAGGCCTTCCCCTCTTCTTCTTTGGCATTTTCTCACCCGAATATGGATATACGATATAAGAATATGCGCTTAACATCCATTAAGCGAACCCGAAAAAGTCATTCCTCAGCGCAAGGGTAGTCGTCGGTCTGCTCATAAACCTGATGGCAGACTTTGCAGATCAGTCGAGGTAAGGGCTGTCCTTTCTCATTGTAGTTATGATAGTCGCTTTCCTCGAGTTCGCCACCGCAACTAGGACATCCGTCCTCCAGATTTTCCGCGTGAATAAACTCTTCAACGCTTAAAGCCTTCATCGTTTCACCCGAAAAAAGATTCATGACTTTTCTTTAGACTGGCCCTTTCCTGACCGTTTCCTCTTTCTAGCAATTTCTTTAGCAACTTCTTTAGCAACTTCTTTTTGTAAATGCCAAAATAGATTTGTCGCCATCGCTGCCATTAACATCAGCATTTCTGGCGGTATTCCTGCGCGGCGCCGCGCTTGTGGCGGTATTTCTGCCTGCTTCGAAGGGGTCTGCACAACAGGGATCCAGCGTTCTCTCTTGGTTCTCTTCTTCCTCAACGGCATCACCTCCATTTTTTACCCGAAAAAGATCATTCCACAATCTCGATGAGCTCCTGCACGTTTCTTAATATGATTTCCAAGCCTTCCTGGTTCTTTGCCCTAGCCACCTCCTCATGAGCGCCCTTGCCGAAGCTTAAGGCGACTATCACGCCCTTGGCCTTCTTGGCCCTCCTGAGCGCCGTCTCGAAGTTGTCCACAACGTTCCTGCCGATATTCTCGCTCTGCTTGACCTGGAGAGGGACCTTCTCGATGCCTATCCAGCCGTCGATGCCCATGTCCCCCGTGGGCCTGCTGGAAACGATGGCCATCAACTTCTGACAGACCCAATTCTGGAACTCGAAGGGCTGCATCGTCTTTACCTCCTCCAGGGTCTTGGGCAAACCGATGATATCCTTCTCGTCGATGTCGACTCCGAGCCCCCTCATCCGCCTCACCATCAGCTTGCACGCCGTAGGGCTGATGTCTATGCCTATCCAACGCCTCCCAAGCTTCTGCGCTGACGCTATCGCGGTTCCGCATCCACACATTGGGTCAAGTACGATGTCCATGGGATTGCTTGACGTTTTTATAATACGGTCCAAGAGTGCCTCCGGCTTCTGGGTTGGATAGCCGAGACGTTCAGGTGTCCAACCCGTCACCGTCGAAACATCCGCCCACCAATCGGTTACCGGCGTCCCTCTTTCCAAGTCAATCTTGATATCCCCATATTTCTTAGCATATGTTGAGTGAATCCCTACTTGTTGAGTCATTTCCCCGTATGGCTTCCTTTCGACGTTAAACGTGCCTCTGTCGTTGAAGACTCCTAAATCTTTGACATACCTTAAGATATTCTCATGCTTCCTGGGAAAGTCCTTCTGCGGGAGCCCCCCTCCTGAGTAGCACCACACGATTTCGTTCCTGAAGTTGTTCTCTCCGAAGATCCTGTCCATCAATATTCGTAGTTGGGCGTTTGCGTGCCAGTCGCAGTGAAGGTACATCGTCCCAGTATTCTTCAGGACCCTGTGGCACTCCCTCAGCTTCGGCTCCATCCAGGCCATGTAGTTCTCTATGCCCCCCTTCCACCTGTCCTCGAAGGCCCTTATCTCCGCGCCATCGTCCCAGATGATCTCGTACTGCTTGTTGGAGAAGAAAGGAGGGTCGACGTAGATTAGGTCCACCGAGTTCTCGGGGAAGCCGGCCATGACGCTGGCGCAGTCCCCGCAGCATATGGTGTTGGTTTTCATTCCGATTCTACTCATGCTTTCACCCGAAGATCAGTGGAGAACATTCCTTACCATTCCCCAATAGTCTTTTGCTACCTGCCAGCATTGGTCAAGCTCTTCTTCAGTCAAACCTTTAGGCTGCTTTCCAACGAGCTCTATTAACTCACTTTTGAGTTTGTCTTGAGCGGCTTGATGGGCTTCAGTGTCCATCTTCATTCTTATTCACCCGAAGAGCTGGCTGAAATAGGGGCGCTGGTCGCCCTTTCGACAGGGTGCAACTAGAGAGCCCATGCTGCTCTCTTGGGCGGCCAGCGCATTCCCCATCAACCCGAAGATCTATACTTCTTGACCCCAGCTATCCCATCCATCTCTCTTATTCCTAGCGAACATCTCCAAGCGCGGCGGGTAGCTGGCCTCTTCAATCAGCCTGTACATCGACTCGGGTTTCCTGCTGTGCGATGTCTTTGGCTCAAATATAACCGTTGGGATATCCCTTCTCCTGGTCATCAACCTCCCCATTACGCCGAATAGGCAAAGTTCATGTTGACCTCTGAAGTACTGACCGAGGCCTATTCTGTCCTTTACCCAAACGATGTTCGTAATATAACGGAAGCCGATGGTCTCCATGACGCGGAGGCCGTCCTTCAGGAAGTTATTGGTGACCCATAGGTAGAGGTGGCTGTCCTCATCAGGTTTGAACATGGGGCATCCGGAGATAACTAGCAAGATCTCCTCTGTATTCAGGAGGGGATAGTGCCTGTCCGCACCCCTTTTTATTCGACCTACACCCCGCTCGAGCCATGGAGGGTCGATGAGTATAGTTTTGTATTTCACCTTAATCACCCGAAGAGGCTATAGGTGCGCCTTAGATTCAGCCTGCTGCTCCGTCATGCACTGGTTCATCTCCACAGCTGCCTTGACCAGGCTCTCGGCCATCCCCAGAACGAACTCCTGGATGTCCAGCTTTTCCAAGTCTTCCAGCTCCGCGAAGGGGCTGTCGTTCAGGAAGTCCGACTTGAAGACCCTTATGCCGACCTCCAGGCTCTTGAGCAGCTTGTCGAAGCCCTTGTCCTCCAGCAGCTTCTTCCATTCCTTAGCCGTTATCATAGTTACCCGAAGAGCTCAGCCGTAGAGTACCTCATGGATCTTCTTCCTGATTATGTCGTACACATCAGCCACGAAGACATCATCGACTTCCAATGAGACCAGCTTATCAGGACGGAGGGCATGGCCCCTGTGGAAGGCCAGCTTGTAGAGGTCGCTGCTAGGGACGTACTCCATGTCCACGTTGACGAAGGTTCCCTTCCCTTGCTTGGTGTGCATCCTTATCTTGTTCTCCCCGTCCACGAGTATGACATCCACGCCCAAGCTCCCCCTGAAGTAGGGATCACTGGCGGCCAGTTGCTCCAGCATGGTCTTCTGGACTTGACTCAGCTTTACGGTCATTCTTTCACCCGAAGATGGGTTAAGTTACGTTGTCGTCGAAGGTCATCTTCGGTCCGACTTCTTCTCGCAGCTTCATCAGCCCCACGATGTCGTTTTTCGTGAGGAGCTGAAGTCTGACCGGAAACATGCCGAATGCGACGCCTACCCTCTCACTATCGTTCAGCCCGTCGAAGATGGCTCTGAGTTCCACGGGGGTCTTGTCTGCGGGTACTACTTTCGCCCGCTCCCGCGCTTCCTTGAACTTCTGCGCCTGCTCCTGCCTATCCCTGACCTTGGAGTCTATGAAGGCCTTCATGGCCTCGAAGGTCGGGGGGATTGGATTGTCCACCCTGTCGTTCATCTCGAATATGCTTCGGGTGCACGCGGTTATGATGAACCTCACCGCTTTAGTGTCCCCACCATCGATGTAGTGCAAGCCCGTGCCGGAGTCGCAACGTAGCTGCATGTAGGGATGGTCGCTCATGCTGTATTTCTCTCCCTTCCGAGGTGTCCATTTCAGATTCACTAGCCAATCGGGCAATCGCCCAAGGGCTCTCAGCAGCATAGCCAGCGTCACGAACTTCCCTGTAAGGTCGCAGACATACCACTCCTCTATCCCGTGGTCGCTGTCGAAGTAGTCCGTCCTGATGTCTGAGTTGTCGTAGACCGCTTCCAACGTAATTATATCAGGCATATTTTCACCCGAAAAGTGGGCTATCTTTCCTCCTTCCTTTCTAAAAACCTAAGGAGGAGCATGTAGCCAATGCCCAGCCAGAAGCCTGATAGCATGGTCAAGCCAGCTATTTCCTGCCAAGCGGCCATGATTACGATGCTGATTATCACGCTGACGATCATGAAGGCCGCAAAGGTCGCGCTAATTGTCATGCATGCTTTCACCCGAAAAAGGAGCATAGGGGTATAAGTTATCAGAGTCTGATATTCTTCAATTCCTTCATCAACTTCTTCTTTTCTACATGAACACCGAAGCCTACATCAGGCAAATACAAAGATACTGCTCCCTTCTTCAGAAGGCTCTTCTCAACTACCAGCAAACTCCCTCTACGACATCTCATTATGGTCATTTTCAACACCCGAAAAGGGAGCTACTTCTTGCTCCATCGGTTCCTGAACGCTGCCAGCGGATCCACGACTTCGACGGGCTTCTTTTCGCAGGTCTCACAGACCAAACAAGCATCGCACAGCCAGGTATCCCCGTCCTCCAGCCTCTTCCCTCTGCCTTCCTCTATGTCTCTGCCGCAGTTCTCGCACACGTAGACCTCGACCTTCGGCTCCTCTTGCGGATTTGAGCTCGTCCCTGCTTTCTCAATGACCTTCTCGGCTTCAGCTTCCCACTGTTCGAGGGGCAGGTTGAGCCTCCTTGCCTCCTCTTCGATCTCGTTTATGCGTTGAGTCCTAGCTTGCATTGTTGAGCCGGAATTATCCACATCGTCGCATTCCAAGGCACACGTCAGTTGTATGAACTCGTCCTTCATGGCCTCGACCTCTACCTGGGCCATATTGACCGCTTCCGGCGCGGGCGCAGCGGGAGCCTCTGCTGGCTTCTCCAGTTCAACTGCTGGCTCCTCTTGTGGCGGCGTGGGCGGCGTGTAGTCGCCATCGCGGTCGACCCTCGGGGCCTGGTAGAAGACAACCTGGGCCTTCTGGTCCCACGATGTTATGTTGCCAATTCCCACGAACGTATACGTGAGCTTCAGGGGCAGGTCGTGATCGAACTCCACCATAACGGAATCGAATCCAGCAGACGCCTCGACGAGCTTCAGGAGTCTATTGATGTCGTAGGCCGCGTTGACGTCCTCCTTGAGCGAGAAGTCGGAGATTTCGCCATCCTCGTAGATCAATGACTTGCTCATCTCAGAGTACTCGCCCTTTACGAGGAGGAGCAGCTCCGAGTTCTTTGAGATCAATCGCACCGTGTCGGTCAGATGGCATGCCTCCTTTGCGAACTCCAGCAGGAGGCGGGGCTTCGTGAGCAGCTTCTGCGTCAGGTTGACCTTGGGCAGAGGCAGCTCCTTCTCGTCGCCGCCGAAGACCGGGATCGTCATCGTCATCGTCATCAGGCCTGAGAGGCCCAGCTTGACCTTTCCCTCGCCTGACTCGAGTCCGTATTCCAGCGAAAGCACCGTGTCCTTCTTGGGCTTCTTGCTGAGGATCTTCGCGTCGCTTATCCTTATGGTGATTACGTTGCCTACCGTGTTGCCCTTGTCGTCAGTCCTAGGGACGACCTCGTACTCCTGGAACCAGTTGACGGGGATGAAGGCGTCGACCATGGCCACCTCGGCCATGTCGAGCTGCCTGATCCTCATCCCCTCCTCCGTGAACCGAAGCGTCACCTCGTCCAGTACCTTTGACACCATCTTGAGGATGGTGTAGAAGACTGTCGCATCTATCCTTGCTCGTATCAAACTTTCACCCGAAGCTCAGGCGTTCTTCTCTTCAAAATCCATATCTGCCTGCTTCTCTTCTATGATACGCTGAACTGCATCTGCTATAACGTTAGTGACTACAACGGTGCGCTTCTCCCTATCAATATCCATTTCCTCTATCACCAATTCTTTCAGCTCTTCGTCTATCCTGTCATTAAGCTGGTCAAGAACGTAATCTGCTACCTCTTGATTCTCATCGCTCAGGTCGAACACAAGATATAGTCCATCTTCCTTTATACTTACTTTCATGTTGCTTTCACCCGAAGAGGGGGTGCTATGCTACGTTCACGGTAAGGGTCTGCGGAACGGGGTTGCCGAGCGCCCACTTCCTCACGTAGAGTGAGCCTATCCTCGGGGGCTGCCCGTTCTCCGTCTGCTCCTCATAGCAGTAGGTTCCCTTCGTCTCCTTCTTCATCCTGAACTTGGCTGTGAAAGGCATCTATCTTTTTCACCCGAAGATTTAGTATTCCACTGTCACGCCGTGCTCCCTGAGCGCCTCGGTGAGCTTGTCGAGCTCTTTCTCGATTATCTTGCACAACTCATCCAACTTGATGTCGTCCGGTCTTCTCCACACCTCGTCGCTCACCAGTAAATTGACCACGTATAGCTTATGATTGTCGTCTTCTACGTACCTTTCATCTTCGGCCTTCGCTTCCTTCGCATCATCGCTGTAAGGTTCCATCTTCTTTTCACCCGAAGATTGGGCTAAGCTATGTGCTTGCTTCCTGAACTGGCAGCCCTCTTTTCCACTTTTCTCTTAGCTCCACAAAGTCAGGTGCAAAGTACTTATCGCAATAGGGACACTTGAACTCCTCGCCCCAACTATCATGGGACTCCCAGATTACCCCGTTGTCGTGGAAATCCCGCAGGCACGCCGTGCCTTCGACGTTTGCGACCCCCCTTATGGCTAGGGGTTCGTCGTCTGAAATCTCTTGCCCACAACTTGGGCATTTCGTAGACGCCATTTTTTCACCCGAAGAGTTTAGACCATCATGGACGCGACGACCCTGGCCTCCTTGAGTATCGTCTTGGCCTCCTCATTGACATCCCCATCCTCCTCGAAGATATTCGGCCTGCAGAAGACCGTGCGGAGGATCTCATCGCACTCATTGTCCTCCCTGCAGTTATCTATCTCGGCGTGTGAGAAGTAGTGGGGGCATTGCGTGTTTCCACACTCGTTCCTCCAAGCGCATACGACAACAGATTCCTTGACCGTTGGCAAACTTTCACCCGAAAAGCTATCCCTCGACGGCCAACTCCTTCTCCTTCTCGCCGAACTTGCAGCAGGGGCAGCCCTCGCCCCTCAGGAACCTATCCTTCTCCTCTGACGTCATGTCCCCGTTGTAGACTCCCCATGCGTCCCATGGTTCGCCGCACTTACTACAGTGAATGTCTCCCAATGCTTTCACCCGAAAGGAGTAGCCCTCGTATCCTCTCGGACGCCCCCGCACAGGACAGACGCCTGGGCCACAGGGGCAAGGACTACCCGAAAAGTCTAGACTCTGAACGGCCTTCTCTTCTCGTTGCATATCAGGATATCCTCGTCGAGGCAGCCCTCTTCTACCTCCTCACGTAGCAACGCCCTTAACTCGTCCTCCTTGAACTCCTCCATTTCCGAACCGCAGTCAGGGCCAGGGCACTTGAAGTCATTCTCCGCGTACTTCCACTTGTCCCATCCCGTCTTGCACTCTGGGCAGTAGCCGTAGGCGTACCTCGGAACCTCGTAAGTCACCCCGTCCACCACTACCCTCAGCTCCAGCGGCATAGGCAATACATCGGGCTGCCATGACCTTGAGAGGAGGAAACTCTTGGCATCCTTCTCGTTCGTGAAGAGCGGCGAATAGCACTCTGGACAGGAGAATGTTGGCTTTCCAATACACTCGTTGTCATCGGCATCGTACTCGGGCGAATCGCCATCCATGTAGAAGTCTCCGTATTCGATGTTGCTCCACTTATACCTCAGATGTGTGATCGGCTCCCCGCACTTGGGGCAAGGGACCTCGTACTCCCAATCGACGTTCACGTTTCCCTTGCTATCCACGGTAACTGTGCTCATTCTTTCACCCGAAAATGATCCTTATTCATAGATAGCTGGAAGCCTACGCCGTCTCCTCGACCTTTACGCCGAGTTCGGCGAGGCGGTCAACCTGCTTTTGGTTTAAAAGCTGAAGATTGTCAACTAGCCAGTCCTGTATGTCGTCTATTACGTTGATGATGCAGTAAGGTTCTCCCTGCCACCTGCTGTAGTCTGCCGTGTAAAAGATGCGCTTGCCGCCCTTGGTTTCATGCACGAGAATTTCCTGCCATCGACTTTGCTGCCTTCCGTAAATCCACTCGGTTGACATTATGGTCTCATCTTCCTCAGTGTTCAGAAGGGCCACCTTGCCCTCGTCATCCTTGTACGTCATCCTCATGTTCTCACCTGCCTAGGTTTTCACCCGAAAGAAAAAAGGGGTGGGGAGTACTTAATGGTTGGCTAAGTACTCCATGAACTTCATGCCCTTCGGGTATACCATGCCCAGCGGAATCCCTGTCTGGAGCCCTTGCCCTTTCAGGAAGAGCTCGGCGAAGGGGATCCCTCCGTCCCACTGCGCCTTAATCGAGGCGACGTGGTTCACGGCGAAGACCTCCCTCGCCGTGGGACGTGGGCGGTAGACCTCGACGTCGAAGAGGCGGACTTCCATGCCGCTCTCCAGCGTCAGGGCAACTCTTTTCGTTTTCACTCGTTGCACCCGAAAAAGAGTTATGCGTAGAGCCACCTTAACCATGGCATGAACTTTATTTTGCTGGCCACGATCCCCGTCAGTAAGACCGCATGGCCCGTGCAGACCATGAACCAGCTATGGCCCATTCCTCGCCACACCCTGTTCCTAGTGGGGACATTGTATAGCCACAACTTGAGACTCAGCTTCATCGTTGCACCCGAAAAAAGGAGTGGGGAGGCTCACTTTATGCGAGTCTCTTGCTTGGCCCTTCGGCTCATCCGCTCAAGCATCCTAGTTACTTCAGGAGACTCGACGAATACCACTTGCTCTCCTGAAGGCTCGCTGACGATCCTCGTCCTTGGTGGACTCCACGGTTCTCTCATTCGTTGCACCCGACGGGCTCACCCGATCGAAGGTAGGCGTGCTCTGACGCCTCGTTCAAGGCTTGTTGCAGAAGGCAGTAGGAGTCGAACCTAACTCCTGAGGCGCGTCCGTCTCAGGCCCCGTCCGCTGACGGTTGCCTTCATTGTGCCAGCAAGCTCCTTCGCCTTGCGCCTTAAAGTCTGCGCTTAAAAGTCTGACCCGAAAAAAAAGGTGCTGAGGTATGCCTAGACTTCTATCGTCTGTTCCATGGCGACGCCCTCAAGTTCCTTCGGAGCATTGGAGAGCTCCTTGAGCTGTTTAGCTATCTCGTGGAAGCGGTCGAACATCTCTGGGACTCTGACCTTGACCTCTGCCACGGTCTTCTTGTCGCTCTTCTTCTTGAGCTCCGCTTGTAGCTCCTGTATGCTCAGCTCGCCGTTCACTCGGAAGGGCTTCTTCCTAGGGAGCCCTGCCTTCGTGAGGGCGAGGATTTGAGGGGCGACGCTTATGTATGCTTTCATGCGTTACACCCGAAAAAGCGTTGCACCCGAAAGAAAAAAAGGTTAGTCTTAGAGCTCATTAACTGCGTCGAACTCCCATATGCCAACTAGGTATCCTTCATATAGTTCTTTTAGCCTCTTCAGTCTCTTTTCAGCTTCTTCCTTCTTGAAGAAGGCCATCCTCTCCGGTACTGGTTTCTCGTATGCGTCTATTGCTGACCATAGAACGTAGACCTTGACCACGGTTTCACCCGAAAAAAAGGAGTTGTGAGATACCTAGATTTCTAAAGTCTCTTCTCGCTTGAAGTTGCTGGCGTTGAACTCGGCGATGGCCCTTCTCGTTACTTCCTGAGATGCGTACCTAGCTAGGAGGTCTTTCTCTGCGCTCTCTATTGCTCCCTTGATTAAGAGCTTCCCGTCCACTAGGCCGTAGTGCCTCGCTATCCGTGCCTCTAGCTGACCGTCCACGAACACGTTGTAGAAGACGGGGAAGGGCTTTCTCTTGTACTCCCCGTCCTTCCTCTTCTCTATCACTATCTGCCCTGATGCCGTCTTAGGTATCTCAGCTATCACTTTAACTTGTGTCATGATAGTTGCACCCGAAGGGCGAGGAAGCTAGGGCTCGCCCTAGTTGCACCCGAATCAATGACTCCGCCTACTTCACAGCCCGCCCCGCTTATACTTCCTTAACCTAGATGCGACTGAGGCTCATTTTAGAGACTCGCTCTAGGGTAGCTCTCTGCCCTCTTGCGAGGGCGAGTAGTGGGGGTTCGGTTTAGAGTCTATTATCCTAGCCATAGGGCAAGGTCGGCGTATCCTCTAGGGCTTTCGCCCCTCCCTCTCTTGCCGCCTACTGCTGATTCGGGATTCGAGAATCTGGGTTCTATTCCCTAATGCACTTTGGGACGTGCGTCAGCTTTCCCTAGCCTTAGCTAAGGATCGCTTTAGGCTACTCGGACTCCATAGGCGGAGAATACTTAGATTTCTCTTTCCTTATCCTCATTGTGCGCTATATCTCAAACGTACTCGGTTTCGGTTAAGAGATTAGTTTTCTCCGTCTCATTTGTGCCATAAGCCAATTTCCCCAAAGCCTAACGCTTTAGGGTATTTGTGGAGATTAGAGCTTTTGGCTTAAGCTCCTCGTGAACCGCTCGGACGCTTCAAGAGCATGCGCCACATGTAGATATCAGACAGGCACCACATGCGCCGATTTTGTCAAAGTCCACGACCTTAGCCCTTTGTAGTTGAGTTACTACAGTCCGCATGTTCAAATGCGAACATTATGTAATATACACACTAAATATATATAATTTGCACACTAAAATATGATAATTATAAATGGCTTATCTCCATTATTTCCTATAACCTAAGTTATAGGAATATTGGATTTTATACTCCATCTTGTGTATATACAATAAAAATAACTTATATAATATATTTATTTTATTGTGTAATATGATCATAATCTCTCTCCTAGGAGAGAGCTTAATGGCTTACTCCTGAAAGAGGATTCACTAAAGAACAGCCCAAAGAGATAGGGGGGAAGAGTAGAGCCAGAAGCAGGAGAAAGATGAAGGTTGAAGGTATATATGGAACTACTTAAAGAAGAAGCAAAGAAGGCACTAGCCTTTGGCTAAGGATGGTTGGGGAGCATTCTTATTAGTATTATTCTCTGGGTTCTTAGGTGCTGCCCTGTTAGCTTCTACTTCAAAGCCCAAGTGCCCAATATGTAAAAATGATATAGAACGGGGTGTCAATCAATGTCCTCATTGCGGGTCTTCCCTGATATGGCGGAGAGGATAGTATGGTTTCTTTCAAGGCTTAGAAGGGCGAGTGGGAAACCCCACGCCCTTCAGGAGTGGGTAGTTCACAAGGAGTCAGGGAATGAACTTCGCTATTATTGAGAAAATGAAGCCCAACACACTCCCAAGCACAGTGCCGAAGGCGACCAACTTCCAGCCGGATATCTCCCGCCTATTCTCCCGCTTATCCTGCTCACTCTGATTGTCCTTCTTCTCCAGATTTTCTACCTTGACCTTGAGCTCTATTATCGTGTTCAGCTTGCCATCTATTTGTCTCCAGCTTGCCGTCCATCTGTCGTCCATCTTCTCGAGCTGCCCGCTCAGTTTTGACATCTCCCTGAGGCAGTCCACCCTCGTCATGAAGCCGTCGGGAGGATCGTCGTCGGACATCGAGATCGCCTACGCCGGAGGGAACTTTCCTGGCTCGATGCCGGTTAGGGCCTTCCTGGCCTTCCTGAAGTTCCTGAGGATCCACTTACCCCCAGGCTTGTCGACTATCGCCATCGAGAACGGGCAGGGCGCCGTGCAGGGATTAGCAATCATGGGGGTAACCGGCTCATTGAACTGCTGCATCTGGTCTTCGAGGTGTGTTATTGGATCGTCGGCAGCCATCCAGGCCCAGCCCTGAATGGGAGGAGTGGGTATGCCCCAGCCGGTGGGACCCCAGCTGTTGCGGATCAGGTAGGCGTTGAAAGTCGCATCGTAGAAGTAGACGGGTATGCCATGCCCTCCCACGATCGAGTCACCCGACAAGCTGTGATAGATGCCTCCGCCCGTGTAGTTCATGAAGGATGAGGGCACCTGAATCTCCCCTGCCAGGACCACCTTCCCCGTGCTCAGCATGGACCTCATCTGAGCCTTGTCCGTTATGTTAGTCCAGCTGGTGATCTTCCAGCTGTCCGTCAGGTAGTCCGTGCATCTGCCAGCGCAGCAGGCGGAATCCGTCCCGTTGGCCATGCCGTCGTAGGGGTTGCAGGCCTCGCTCACGACACCATATTGCTGGAGCCAGTTGGCCATGGTAATCACTTGTGCGCCGCTTCCGCATCCATTGCCAGCGCATGAGAAGAGGTCCTTAGGGCTTAGGAGGATCGGGAAGTTAGGGTCGCCCTTCAGCAGCTTAATCGTGGATTCAAGGGTCTCCACGTCGTCATGGGCTAAGCAGCTTCCACATTGGCCTTGGTCCTTCGTTGGGGTAGCATAGTACGCTATAGCAGGGACCGGGGGCAAGGTCATTACCGCTCTAGTATAACCTAGAGACTCGGTGGGCTTCGGCCTGAGGCCCTTGACCCCTCCCGCTATCCTCCTTTGAACGCTCGGCTTCAGCCTGCTGGGCGCGGTGTCTCCTAGCTTGTAATCCGGCGTCGAGAGCTCGACGACGTCCGTCTCGAAGCCCTTGATGAGCTTGGGGATGAGTTCGTTCGCTTTCAGCAGATGGGGCTCGACCTTCTTGTCGACGAAGACGGTGATGCAGGGCCGATGGGTATCCTTCCCGTCTACCCACTTCGTCCCCACGGCTACGTTGAGGACATGGGAAAGCACTCTAAGCTCGTTGAAGTATCTGTCCAGGAACTCCTCCAGTGCTTCCAGGCTCATCTGCCGACTACCTCCTTCAGCTTCGTCAGCGCGTGAATCGTGAAGTAGAACGCGGCCACGGCTGAACAGATGGAACCGAAGATGGCTATCATTGTGGGGTTGAAGTTGCTCGCCCAGGCCAGGACCCCACTGGCGACTATCAATGCCACTGCCACTATCATGGCCGCTGTCGTGCTATCCGTTTTACCTCACCGCGCCCTTGAGCTACTCAACTGCGCCCGAAGTGCCTTGAGTTCCTTGGCCACCGACCAGACCGCCCATGCTATGAAGATGGCGAAGAGGCAGATGAAGAGGACGCCCAGGGCAAGCAACTGGTAGACTATCTGACCCAAAGGCAGAGACTGAGCGTAGCAGATGGCCGCCGCGAAGAAAGCCAAGGCTAGGACCAGGAACAGCAATCCAAGGGCTATCTTGGTTTCGTTATCCATGCCCAATCCCTGGCCTTTAAGAGATAAAAGACTTTGGCCGAAGGCGACTTCGACAGCCGGATGGGAGGCGTTATTTAGAGGAGGGGGCAAGGAGAACCCGTAAGCTACCCATGAGAAGGGCCGACAAACTGATGATAGCCGCCCTGGTGCTGGACTTCACCCTCGGCATATCGCTCAACTACTTCCTGGGCTGGCTCTGGGTGCCCGTTACCCTGGCCATGGGCTTCGGAGCGGCAGGCATCGTATTCGCAAACGTCGTGTACGAGGAGTACCTGGAGGGGGTGCTCAAGGGCATAAAGGGCGTAAAGAAGACCGAGGATCCCTGGAGGAATGAGACCCTCCAGATAGGGACAGATTCCCGAATCGGAAATCAGCAGGTGGCGGAGCCGAAGCCCCATGATCTCGAGGTCGGCAGCAGGCCATCGCTGCCGGAGTACTGTCCGATGTGCGGGGGCAGGATAAAGGCCAGCATGGACGAGTGCGCCCATTGCCATTACGACCTGACGAAGCTCAAGGAGGAATACGGGGTCAAGGCTTCAGCTGGATCGACCGAGATCACCATAGACGAGAAGAGGCTGCCGGTTAAGGCCTACGACTTCTGCAACGGACTGGTGGCCTTCATCGCCAACGACCTCCAGGCCACCGATCTGAGGATGGAGAGGGCCAAGAGGATGGTGCCGGAGGGGAAGATCTCCCTCGCCAAGTTCTCAGAGTGGATCAGGGAGCAGGAGGCAGAGGTCGAGGCCATCATAAAGAAGGGCGAGGGGAAGCTCAAGGAGATAGAGGAGTGGAGGAAGGCCTTCAACAACAGGACGGCCTACGCCAGGGGGAAGCTGGACGATGCCTCGCTCGACGCATTGAATCCGGCCTCTGAAGAGGAGGTCATACGCTCCAAGAAAAACCTCTTCGAGCTCGAGCTCATAATCGCCGACAAGATGCTCCGCTGGCTGGAGGAGCTGGAGATAAGGATTAGGATCCTTAAGGACGGCCTGGAGTCCAAACTGCGCCAGGCCTACATATCGGCCATACCCGAGGAAAAGATGGCAGGGTCAGAGACGACGGCCATTGTCCCGATGCAAGAGGTCACCCAGGCCTAGGGGGATTGCGATGAAACCCGAAATCCCTCCTGTCAGGTTGCCTTCCGTAGCCCATTTTGTAGGAGGCTTCCTAGCCTCGTTCATCTCCAAGGCCGCGCCGTTAGCCGCGACTTTCGTCTTCGCGGGCTTCTTCCTCTACGAGATAATTGAGTTCATGGTTTTGCATGATATCGTGTGGAAGGACATACGAGAATTTCTGATTGGCTTGACCCTGGGGGCCGTCGCCCTTTACCTCCTCCTTTTTATCAGAAGATAGGCTGCTTGTTCTTCTTAGCCTTTTTTACCCTGTGCCCTTCCAGATGGGCGTAGAAGTCCGCGTTCCTGACGGGTTGATCGCACTTGGGGCACCACCTCGTCGTTTCCCCCGTGGCAGGCCAGTACTTCTCCACCCAGCCCTTGGAATCCCTCTTGAGCTCCTTCTCCTGCAGGGCGAGCTCGTTATTCAAGTGCTCCGAGCTGACCGAATGTCGACTCCACTCGTAGAAGACGATCTTCCTCCTGCAGGCCACGCAGTAGATGTAATAGTTCTCGGCTAAATCCTTGGCCGCCCTACTTGCCTCTGATTCCGTCACAGTCAATCCTTTCGATCACCCTGTATTTTCTCTATGAGCTCCAGGAGCTCCGGATCCTTGGTCCTGTCGTAGACCTTGGCAGCCTTGAGGAGCTCGGTCCTCAACCTGTCCCTGGCGTATGACTTGTCCTTGACCTTTGGATTCGCCATAGTAGCTTGGAGGGATTCAAGCGTCTTCTTTATGTAGCTCAGGGAGACCTTTTCGGTCATAGTCAGGTCCTGGTTCGTCGCAAAGAGGGGGATCTGGGGGTTTCCGGGGAAGTGCTCCCTCAGGTAGGGGTCTATGATTGAAAGGATCATCTCCCCCCTGCTCTTGTTGTCCATGAAAGAAAGACGGTCAAGCTGCTTTATGAGATACTCATATTCGCCAGGAATGCAGAAACTCAGGACAATTGACCTCTCTTTACCCTTAGTGGGCCTCACCATGGCCTCTCAGGGGGGTTGGAAGGATAATAAAACCTTCTAATCAACGAGAAACCCTTCGATTTGTAGCAGGGTTTCTTAATAAGAAACCCCTACGCCCGAACCTATACCTACCTACCTGTACTTAGTTAATTAATTAATTATTAATGAATAGAATAGAAGGGGGTAGGCACAGTCGCGTGGTGGAGTTTCTTAATAAGAAACCCTTCAATTTGTAGCAGGGTAGCGGCCCCTTTGGATGGTGAGGCCAAAATGAGGCCGCTACCCTACCTCAAAAGGGCCTACGCGCCCTTACAATCTAGTGTAGGCTTTCCTATTAAAATCTTTAGTATTTATGTAGTCCCTGCAACTTCTGGTGTTAGAATACTGCGCAACCTCTCCTTCCCCGAGAGGTGGGCCCTCCTTCCCACTCGTCTCACGCTCATCCCCTGGGCCTCCTTATCATCCTCTGGCAGACCCTACAGGCCTCGGCGTCCTTCTCCGGCTCGTCGTGGAGTTCTCCGGTGAATCCGATGATCAAGCCGCAGATGCTGTTCATGCCGCTGTCCCCCAGGGCGTGGACATGGGAATAGCGGAAGTAGTGCCACCTGTCGGACGTCACCGGCCATCCCCAGCCCTCCTCGGGAGCGCTCATGCTTTGGCCTCCTTGCACGTCAGGATCGTCTTGGTCCTGTCGCAGTAATGCGAGCACCTATACGGCCTATCGTGCTCCTTGATGTGCTCGCAGTTAACCTCGTTGCACGAGCTAGCTTGGCTGCATACAAGTTTCATTCCTTGAGCGCCTCCCATATCCCGTTCCCCTCTTTAAGCGTCCCACCCTTGGCCATGGCCAGTTGCTCCACCTCCTTCAGAGGGACCGCGTAGGAGAGAGTGACGTAACCCTTGTTTACGCTTCGGACAGGCTCCCAACCTCGATAGAAGTTTTTGTCCCACCAATCCCTGAGCTCATAAAATCTCCAGATGAAATATTTCAGGCCCCTTCCTACCCTGAAGGCGTAGAAGAACAACTGCGCCTTGCTCGTCAGGAACCAGCCGGGCTTGCGCCTATCCTCGTCGCTCCAGATCTCGAAGAGGACATCGTCCCACTCCTTCCTCCTGACCTTGGACTCCACCCTGATCCACTTCCCACCTCGGAGGCAGGCGTAATCCTTGTCTTCCTTGATGCCATCTTCCTCCTTGCTTATGTCCTTGATCGCCTCGAGTTTGAGCTCGTCAACTAAAATCCTCTTTACCAGCTCGTTCTTACTCTCGCTGAAATCGTAATCGATCGGAAATTCCCTAACCAACTTCCATACCCCACTGGAACCAGCCATTTCTCTTTCCCCTGGCGAAGAGCTCGAGGTATTTCCTTCCAGGGTACATCTTCTCAATGATCTCGTAGACCTCATCCGGCTTTGCGCTGTGCCCCCTCCTCGGGAGCTCCATTACGGATGGGGGCCTTTTTTCCTCGGCGGGCGGCCCGAACTTGCCCTTGGTCCCCAGGAGGAGCAGCTCGTGTTTCTCCCTGGAGTAGTATCCGGTCCCGATCCTGTCCTTTACCCAGACCATGTTCGTGCGGTAGGTAAAGGACCAGCTCTCCATCACTTCCAGCGCCTCCTTCAGCTTAGGGTTAGTCGCCCAGAGGAAGAGGATTGAGTCCTTCGCTGAGGGGACCTTCAGCGCCCCTATCTTCTCAGCCGACATGACTCCATAGTGCATTTCCGGGCTGCCCCTGAGAGGGAGGTAGTATTCCCAGGGCGGGTCCGCAAGTATAACATCGAACTGTCCCTTGGGCAGAGGTTCGGGTGAACCCCTTTCCCTGCGCTTGACATACGAGTAGGCGTAGTTGATGCTCAAGCGTCCTTCCCTTGCCTGAGCTTTGATATTTTCTGGTGCAGATTCTATGACCTTCTTTGCGCGCTCGTATGTCCTGCTTGATACTCCCGCCTTCTTGGCTACGATTTCTACCGCCTTACCCCTAGCGCCATTTGGCGCTAGGGTTCCTCCTTTTTCCCTCATGCCTGCCAGCTTGGCCTCTATTTCGAGCAGCGGTATCGATAGTTCTACCTTCTGGAAGTCATTTAGTTGCCTCCTATCGAGATTGGCCTCTATGACGAAGGCCTTTTCGAGAAGCGCATTGTCGAATTTCCTTATGCGATATCTCGGCTCGATACCGAGTTCCTTGCAGACCATATACCTCTGGTGCCCATCTAGAATTATGCCTTGGGGATTGGCATCTATGGGATAGTAAAGGCCGTGCTCTCTTATCGACCTTTTCAGGGCCTCTAGCTCTGCTTGAGGTAGCTTTGGTAGCAGCGATTCATATTCAGGGTTTATCTTAAACTTCATAACATTTCCATCTGCCAGCTTAGGGATCTGGCGCCCTGGGACCGGCTTTGCGGGCGGCCCCCGAGACGAAAATAGCCCTCCGAGACGGGAGCCGCTCCGCGTGGGCGGCCCAGACTGGAGGTGAGCCATGGGCTGGGCCGCTTTCCACTATCGATCATAGATTTTTCATCCTCCTCTCGTAGAGCGCCTTCTTCTCCTCTATCTGCCTCGTGGCCTCTTCCTTGTACCTCTCCGCCTCCTGCTTGAGCTCCTCGATCCTCTTCACTGCCTTGCCCAGGTCCGTCCTGAGCTGTGATACCGTTACCCCGTTATAGTCCCTGAACCTCTCCTTGCACTCCTTGAAGTCCTTCTCGAGGCCGGCGATCTTCTCGACGAGCAGCCTGTGCTCCTCTTTGCTCATTATGACCTTCCCGAGTATCCTTCTCAAAGTCTTGTCGCCTCGAGGCACCTCTCGTGATATCGAGTATTCGCCGTTCCAATTCTGGATGTCACCCTGTCACCGACCTTGAACTGCAACCCACAACGATTACATTTAGCCCTGCCTGACCTGATCAGCAGTTTGAGGGTACCGGCCCTCATCACGTAGACCCTTCTCATCATGAATCACTCATGCGTCAACAGCCCCTTTGGCGATGTTCCTGGCAGCATTCAAGTCCCTGTTGTAATCCCTCAAACCGCATTTGTCGCACTCTACTAGCCTCTCATGTCTCCCGTAGATCTTCAGCTGGGAGCCGCATCGATGGCATTCCTTACTGGTCCCTCTTGGCGGAACCTCCACCACATCGAATCCCTTGGCCATTGCCCTCAGGGCGAACTGCCTCAGGGCCGTCTTCTTGTAGAGCCAGTTATTGGTAAGTTTAGACTTCAACCCCCGCATCCCGTACATCGTCTCTATATCTTCTAGGACCAAGGTGCAGATTCCCCACTTTTCGGATATCGCGCTGAGGAAGTTCCCGTGGGCCTGTTTGATAAGCCCCCTCAGGCTTTGGTAGTGTTCTTCGACATCCTCTTCGTTCTTCTGGGCTCGAGCAATTAGTTTCTGGAGCCTGTCTACCTCTCTGGAGTAGGGCCTTGCATCGAAGAAGAGGGGAGAATCTTCGTATGGAGAAGCCACCCAGAGGCGAAGGTTGAAATCTATTCCAACGGCGGTCCCATTGGGATCGGCCTTAACGGGGACGCTGACATAGGCAAACCACTTGTCGTTCTCTCTTGCCAGAAAGAAGGGTAACCCGACCAATTCCTGAATGCTCTCATAGTAGGGGACCTCTGTCTTGGCGATCGGTATCCTTACCCTTTCGCCCCTGCCCTTCAAGAGCTGTGCATCGATGAACCAGAGCCCCCCATCTTCTACGAACCTCGCATTGTAGTCCGTGTGGAAGGGGAGCAGCGCCTTCTCCCCCATGCTTCCTGTGAAGCGCTGCGCCAGTAGCGAGAGTGAGTATCTGCCGATATCCAAGTCCTTTAGCTTGTGGTACAGCATCTTCTGAAGCTGGAGCCTGCCAACCTCCAGAAATTTTAAGACCGACTGCTCGCACCTTTTGAGAACCCTCTCCTGCTTCGGGTCCGGGTAAGCCTGCAGGATGACGGTCCTATACTGGGTGCTTACCCTCATGGCCCTTCCTCCAAAAGTCGATAAGGCGGAGGATTATCTCGTCGTAGGTCTGGCCCTTCTCACCCAGCTTCCTGAGGAGGGTGCGGGTGGACACCTTGACGGGTATCTGCGTCGCCTCTTCCATAAGGC
>Ga0315282_10001894_pt1 | contig 39078 bp, 31 predicted proteins | sample YL17G07_20_MG_FD_203693 | JGI IMG/M metagenome (GOLD analysis project Ga0315282, IMG submission 203693) | Sediment microbial communities from Yellowstone Lake, YNP, Wyoming, USA - YL17G07_20 | ecosystem: Environmental > Aquatic > Freshwater > Lake > Sediment | place: USA: Wyoming | collected... | reverse complement strand
TACGCGATGAAGGCGCTGGCATACGCATTCGCGATGCGCGCCGCCTGCTGAGGGTCGCTGCTGGTGCCTGTGATGGTGGCGAGATTCGTCGTGTCGCTGCTGGGATCGGGCTGACTGGCGGCCCCCGCGACACTGAACGCAGCCTCGCCAAGAGCGTCATCGCCAATGGCCGCGCGAACGTGCTCGGCCATGGAGGGGTCCTGGACGACGGCCCCAATGCTCTTCACGTCGAGGTCCTGCTGCGTCGGGTCTATCCAGTTCATCCCCGCGGACAGCGGGTTGGAGACGTCGAGAGGCCGCTCGTAGATGAGCAGCGCGGTGGCTTCGTAGACCCGCGTCTGCCGAGCGGCATTGGCGTAGGCAGCCAGGCTGGCAGCAACCACGACCAGCGCGATGATCCACTTGCGGCGCCACAACACGCTCAAGTAGTCGCGCAGATTCATGCCGACGGCTTGCTGGGGTGCTCCATTCACGACGTGCTCACCGGCCCGCGTGCGTCAAGCAGCGCCGTGTCACGCCACCGGTGTAGGCGACGACTTCTTCCGGCGCTGGCGATCAGCGTCAGGTGTGTAGCCGTAGTAGTAGTAGTAGCCTCCCGAGTCTTCCTTGCCGCGTTCCACGACGATCCCCACCAGTCGGCTCGGCAGCCGCGAGATCTGCTCGGCGGCGCGCTCGAGCTGCGGGCGGCGCGTAGCCTTGAGCTGGACCAGGAAGAGGAATCCGCTGACCCTCGAACACAGGGCGACCGCATCGCCCACGGCCAGCATGGCAGGCGAGTCGACCAGCACGATGTCGGCGTCGCGCTGCAGCCTGCCGATGATGTCACCGAAGACCTGCGAACTGACGATCTCGCCCGGGTTGGGCGGCAGGGGGCCACTGGTCAGCACCCTCAGATCCAGCGCCCCGTCCACGTCAAAGGCAAACGAACCGTTCCCGTCGGGTCCGCGGAGTGCCAAGGCTGCCTCGACCCCCACCGACGGACCGAAGGCCTGCAGGGCGCTCGTGAGCGGCGTCTGACCGGTGACCACGGTCGACACCCCAGCTTCGTTCGCCAGGGAGAAGAAGGTGTGCAACTGCGGCCGCCGCAGGTCGCCGTCGACGACCACCACGCGCCTGCCGGCGACGGCCATGGCCACGGCGAGGTTGGCGATGGCCACGCTCTTGCCTTCGCCCTGCAGACAACTCGTTATCGCCAGCGAGCGCACCTTCTCGTCGACGCTCATGAACTCGAGATTCGTGCGCAGAAGGCGGAAGGACTCGGCAGCGTGGCCTCCGGGATGGGTAAGGCACACGAGCCGGTCTTCGGCCAGCTCGCGACGCGGGATGGTCGGGATGCGGCCCAGGATGGGGCGCTGCAAGATAGCGGCCACCTCGTCGGGTGCACGCAGGCGGGTGTCGAACTGCTCGAGCACGAAGGCCAGACCGATGGCGGCAAACAGCCCCACGCCGAAGCCCAGCACAGCGCTGCGCAAGGGACGCGGGGCAAATGGCGTACTGGGCACGGTCGCCGGCGTCAGCAGGCGGTAGTTGCCGGTCGCGGTGGCCTTGAGTATCTCGAGGTCGCTGAGCCGCTGCTGCAGGATGAGGTAGTCGCTCGAGGCCTGCTCGGCTTTCGTGTAGCTCCTGAGCTTGCGCTCGATGGCGGCGATCGCCTGACCGATCTGGGCCTGCGTCTTCTCCTTGCGCCACGCAACGTAGGCGTCGGCGAAGGCATTGGCGCTCGCTGCCGCCAGCTCCGCATCGGCGCTGGTGGCGCTGATGAGCACCGTGTTGCGGTAGACGTCGTTCTGGGGGTCGCTGGCAGTCGAGGAACTGACCGAGTAGCCGGCAGTCGGCGCGCCTCGCTGGGCCAACAATGCGGCTGCCCTCTGCTGCATGTCGGGGCTGGCGATCACATCGCCGACACTTCCGAGCTCGAGGCTGCGCTCCTTCGGGTCGATATACGTGTTGCCCGTCAGAGGATTGGCCACGTCGAGCTGCTGCTCGTAGATCAGGGTGGACGTCGCCGCGTACTGCGGGGTCTGACGCCAGGCCAACATGAAGGCGGCAGCCGTCGCCGCGACGATCACGGCAAGGACGACCCACTTGCGACGCCACACGACGCCCAGGTAGTCGCGCAGCGTCAGTCCCGTGTTTGCACCCGCATCCACGGCATCATAGTAGCATCCAGCGCTTTTGACCGCGAGGAGGCGCGGAAACCGCGCTCACGCGTGAGCAAGCTCCAGCGCCCTGTCGACGAACAGCCGCAGCAGCCGGCCGTCCACAGTGACCGGATCGCAGGCCGGCTTCTTCGCCGGCCGCAGACGCGCGAGGTCGTCCTCGGTAGCGAGCAGCCTCATCCGGCCCTCGGCGACGAGAGCGCGATCGACAGCCGCGAGCTTGCCGGCGTAAATCGAGTAGGCGGGCGTCCCGAGCACCGCCGCCTCGCGGTTCATGCTGCCGCCCGCGCTCACCACGGCATCCGCCCCAGCGATGAGTTGCGGGCCGTCGAGCGGCCCGTCGCGCCAGACGAGATCGCCGAAGCCCGCCACCTCCAGCCGTTCAGCCTGGAGATCCGTGCGCGCCAGAAGAACGGTCGTGATCTCCTCCTTCGCCAGGCGCTTCAGGAGCAGCGGGAACAACGGACTGTCGAACCGGTGATACAGCGCCATGTCGGCAGGGGGCCTGACGATCACGACCGGGCGTGACGTGTCGATGCCGACGCGGTCGAGATAGCACGCGTCGGCCGCGAAGCCGGCCAGCGCGATCTCCTCTTTGAGACCGGGGTACCGCCAGGTCTTCTCCGGCCTCGCCCCCTGCGCCCTCAGGCGATCGAGGGGGAACACGTTGGGCACTGCGACCAAATCGGCACAACGGAAGGCGAGATGGTTGGCCGGCTGGTACTCGTAGTCCATGGCCGTGACTACCGGCACGCCGAGGGAGCGCGCGGCGACCGTCTGCGAATAGGAATTGTGGCTCATGGCCAGACAAGGCCGCGTGCGCTGCGCGAAAGCGCGCAGCGCACGCGCGCGCTCCGCAAGCCCTCGGGCCTTGCCGGCAAAACTCCGGCCTCCGTGACGCCCAATGACCTCGGCGGCGATGTCGAACTGCACGCACAACTGCGGCGTCTGAGCATAGTCGCGCGCAGTGACCACGGTCTGCACGTTTCGCCGCTGCAACTCATCGATGACCGGCCGAAAGAAGACGACGTGCGGCGAGTTGTCTAGGTCGATCCAGACCGGTCCGCGCGTCATGCTGCAGCCTCCGCCGCGGCCACACCCGCGAGCGCGGACATGAGTGGGGCGCTCGACCAGCGCGGGAACTCGCGCCAGTCGGTCCAGCCGCGATGCACCTGGTATGCGACACGCCCCTCAGGTCTGACAAGGTGGTGGAGGATCCAATCGAGCTGCCAAGGTACGGCGCGCGCCGCATCGCCACCCAAGGTCACCTGCAGAACCTCGACCCCCTGAGCAGCCGACAGGGCGTCGAGTGGATAAGTCCGGTGGGGGTAGTACTTCGGCTCGCCGGCTGCACCGAACAACTGGCTCACGTAGAAGCGCACACCACGCTGCAGGGAAGTTTCCACCAGGGAGTCACCCGTGGCACGGACGACGCGCGACAACCCCTCCAGGACGAAGCCCGTGTGAAAAGCGTCGGTCCAGCGGCCGTACGCCTCTTCGGAGTACGGCCACGATCCGTCCGCTGCCTGCCGAGCAACCGTAAAGTGTGCACAGGCCACTGCTTCCTCGACCCACGCCTCTTCCCCACACAACTCCGCGGCCTCGCACAGTGCCAGCGCCGCAAGCAGATTGGCGTTGTGCACCGCAGCAGGCTCTCCCGGCACATACCCGAAGCACTGGCCGGACGCGTCGGTAGTGCGCGGCAACGCCGCGACGATGAACCTCGCCGCGCCGGCCAGGTCGTCGCGGGCCTCGAGCAGGCCCGCACGGGTGGCGGCCGCCAGGCCCTTGGCTACGAACGCTGTGACGATGAGGTTGGGCGTGGATGCCTCGTACGAGAAGAACCTCGTGTGGACCGGGAAGTGGTAGCCCCAGGCCGCCCAGCCGTCGCCCTGCGTCGCCGACTCGCGAAGGCGAGCGTGCAGGAGGCTGCACGCCCCCGGCCAATGCGATCCACCTTCGGCAGTTGCCAGGCGAGCGGCGGCCAGCAACGCATGCCCGAGCGTGTACGGATCAGCTTGCCCGGGCACCCCAAGCGCAGGCTGCAACCGCATCGGGCTCCGCTTGACCGCCTGCGTCAGCGCCCGCCGGGCAACCGGGTGCCGAAACACCACTGACGGTACGCGTGTGGCGGTGAGAGCGTCGTAGGGGTCAGAGCCGGCGAATGCCCGCGCCTCGAGGCGTCGCCAGATGCCGGATGCGGTGCGCGCAGCCCACTCGACCGTGGGCGGCGGAGAGGATGGCCCCAACGTCTCCCCCACGTCTCGGACTTCAGTGGCTCGCCGTCACCTCTGGCACAACGACTGGCGCGCCGGTCGTGAGGGACTCTACCACCTTGAATGTCGCCGCCATCGACGATACGCAGTCGGCGAACGTGAGCTCAACGGGCGGGAGGCCGGCGACGAGGTCGAGGAACGCTTTCATCTCGGCGTGGTGCCCCTTGTCGGCCTGCTGCGATCGCGAGGTGTGCGTGCGGCCCCCCCGCGTGAGGCTCAGCCGTTTGAAGTCGTCGCTGACCATAACCTTGCCTTCACAGAACACCTCGATGCGCTCTTTCGGGTACGCCGTGTCGCCGGCGGCCGTGTAGATCACCGTGGCAACGGAGCCGTCGGCGAAGCTGAGCAACACGCTGAGGTCATCGGTGAGCAATGCTGACTTGTGCGGGTCGGCGCTCATGGCGAAGACCCGCGCCGGCGGAGCCCCGGCGAGGCATGCCGCCAAGTCCACGAAGTGGCAGAGCTCGCCAACGATGCGGCCGCCGCCTTCCTCGGGCCGCTGGATCCAGTGCGTCGCGGGGATGGCGCCGGCGTTGACGCACAGCACGATGTTGGCGGGTGAGGACCGCCGGGCCAGCGCCGCGACCATCCTGCGCACGTGCAGCGCATAGCGGCGGTTGAAGCCGACGGTGAGCAGGCCGCGCGACTCGCGTTGCGCGGCAACGACTTCGTCCAGTTCCTTCTCGGTCATCGCCAGGGGCTTCTCGACAAACACCGCCTTGCCGGCCCTGAGCGCCTGAACGGCGAGCGCAGCGTGCGACGCGTGCCTCGTCGCGATGACGACCGCCCTCGTCTCGGAGTCGCCGACGACTTCGTCAGGCGACCCCGCGCAGAAAGCGAAGCCGTTGCGCTCGGCGACGTCGCGGGCGCTCAGCCCCGAGGGCGTGTAGACGCCCCGTGGAACGAAGCGTGAGTCCGCGGCCAGAGCCGGGAGCAGCGTCGCGGTGGCGAAGTTGCCGGCACCGAGGAACCCGACCCCGATGGCGCCCTGGACCCGCTCGCCTGCGGCCACCCGACCATGCTCGATCCGCTGCCGCTCAGGCTCACCCTCCGGGTATTCGAGGAGCACTCCCAGGGAGCCGCTCGCCGAATCGGTCACGGCCGCGTAGGCCTGCGCCGCATCGTCCACACTGAAGCGGTGCGTGATCAGCGGCTTCACATCCACGCGGGCCTCGGCCAAGAGCCGCAGGAACTCGGCCATGTTGCGTTGCTCCGTCCACCGCACGTAGCCGATCGGGTAGTCGACAGCCATCTCCTCGTAGAGCGGGTCGTAGCGCCCCGGACCGTACGAACGCGAGAGCTTGACGGTGAGCTCCTTCTCGTAGAAGGTCGTGCGCGGCACGCGCATGCCGACGTCACCGACCACGACCACGGTGCCGCGGTCGCGGGCGACCTGGCCTGCAAGTTCGATAGGCTCGTCGCTCTTCGTGGCGGCGGTGATGATGACGGCGTCGTAGCCGACACCGCCGGTCGCTGCCAGGAGCTCCTTGCCGGCGACCGAGCCCGTTGCGGACGTCGCAGCGACGGCGCCCAACGCCGCGACGGCCCCACAGCGGCCGCCGTCGAGGTCAGCGCCAGCGAACTCGCAGCCTGCCGCGCGCAGGAGCTGCACGGTGATCTGACCGATCAGCCCGAGGCCGATGACGGCGACACGGTCGCCCACCGCAACACCGCTCTGGCGCACGCCCTGCAACGCCACCGCCCCGATGGTCGCGAAGGCGGCCTCGTCCAGGCCAATGCCGTCAGGCACGCGCGCGCACAGTGTCGCCGGAACGAAAGCGAACTCCGCGTGGTTGGCGTAGCCGCCGCCGCCGCAGGCCACGCGATCACCGACCGTGAGCCCCACCGCCAGCTCACCTACCTGCCTCACCACGCCGGCGGAACTGTAGCCGATGGGCGTTTGTTCCTCGAGCCGCGCCTTCACAGTGCGGTAAGTACGCAGCACGCCCTCCTGGCGCACCTTGTCCATGACCTGCCTGACCTGATCAGGGCGGCTGCGAGCCTTGCCGAGCAGGCTTTTCCGACCCAAGTCGAGCTTAGCCCCCTCAGTCCCAGCGCTAATCAGCGACCATGAAGTGTGCACCAGCACTCCTTGCGGCCGCAGCGTCGGGATCGGAACGTCGAGGATCTCGATGCGACCGCCCTTCATGGATTGCGAGACCTGCTTCACTGCCTGTTCCCCTCCAGGAACACCTGGTGCCACACCTCCAGCGTGAGGAGCGCCCAGATGCGATACGTGTTGTCGGCGAGGCCTTGTCTGTCGTCTTCTATCATGCGCCACACGGCCGATGCATCGAAATATCCCCGGGCCGCGATACGCTCCGGGCTCAGCAGGTCGTCGACCATCTCCCGCAGGTCGCGTCGGAGCCATGTGCGGATGGGCGCTCCGAACCCAGCCTTGCGCCGGCGAAGGATGGCTTCAGGGACGAGATCTCTCACAGCCTCCCTCAGCAGGTACTTCGATGTGAACCGGCGCAGCTTCAGGCTGGCGGGCACGGTACACATGAAGTCGACAACCTCATTGTCGAGGTAGGGCACCCTCGTCTCGACTGAAGCGGCCATGCTGAGCTTGTCGCTGTAGGCGAGGTTGAGCTCGGGCAAGAACGTCTTCCAGTCCGTGTAGAGCATCTTGTCGACAAAGTCGGCGGCGGGAGCATCTCGCATGTACTCCTCGTGCTCCGACCAGGCACGTTCGCCGGCGAGTTCGTGGCGAAGCTCCGGACTGTACAGGCCGAGGAGTTCCTTGTCGCTGTAGTAGGCGCGGTAGAAAGCGTACCGGGCGTCAGGCTCCAGCGGCATGCCGGCCGCCAGCTTGCGCACATAGCGGTCGACCGCAAGGGCAAAGCCCTCACGCACCCCCGGGATCCGGCCTCCGTGAGGCCGGGCCAAATCCAACGCCCATGGCACCGCGCGCGCCCACACAGACGGCGGCAGTGCCGCGAGCGCTTGGGCCCAGCGGTGCATCTGGTGAACCCGATACCCGGCGAACACCTCGTCGGCGCCCTGACCGCTGAGCAGCACTGTGGAGGTGGGCCGGGCAGCCTCGCTGATGAGCAAAGTGGCGATCGCCGCCGGGTCCGCGATCGGCTCATCGAGTTGCCAGACGACCCTCGGCAGCAGGTCGACCACGTCAGGCGCTACATCGATGCGCTCCAGCTCCGCACCGTAGACAGCCGCAGCGAGGGCCGCATGCCTCGCATCGTCGGCCGACTGTTCCAGCATCGAATCCTCGGCGCGAAAGGCGATCGTGTAGCAGCGCGGCGGCCCCGCAGACACGCAGGAAGCCAGGGCGAGCAGCGCCGTGGAATCCAACCCACCGCTGAGAAACATGCCGAGCGGAACGTCGCTGCGGAGCTGGCGGCGCACGGCGCTGAAGAGACGCTCACGCAGTCCGGCGACCAAGGCTGGCGCCGCCGCGTCCCGCTGCGGCGCGAAGCGCGGACGCCAGAAGGTCTCGTGCGTCAGGCCCCCCGACTTCCACACAAGGCACGACGCCGGTTCCAGCTTCTTGACACCGGGGAACAAAGTGCGCGGCGCCGGCACCCAGAGAAACGCGAGGTAGCGATGGAGGGCCGCCGCATCCAGACCATGGGGGCGGTAGCCGCCGGCGACGAGAGCCTTGACCTCCGAGGCGAAGGTGAAGGCAGGGCCGTCTGCTGTGTAGTACACCGGCTTCACCCCGAACCGGTCGCGAGCCACGATGAGCTCCGCGGTGCCCGGATCCCAAATCGCAAGAGCGAAGATGCCGTTGAGGCGAGGTAGAACGCCTCTGCCCCACTCCTCGTAGCCACGTAGGACTACCCCGGTATCGGTGTCCGAGATGAAGGAGTGGCCCCGGGCCGCCAGCTCGCGGCGCAACGCGCGGTAGTTGTACACCTCGCCGTTGTACGTAATCGTTACGCGGCTCTGGGCGGATGTCATCGGCATATGGCCATTGGGCGACAGGTCGAGAATGGCTAAGCGACGGTTGCCGAGCCCGATGCCGGCGCCGGCGTCGACGTGGACGCCGCCGTCATCGGGCCCGCGATGAACGAGCGCGGCGGTCATGCGCTCCAGAGCCATGCGATCGACGTTGCCGGCTATGCCGCAAATACCGCACATGGGTCAGCTCAGGCCCGTCACCAGGCGGCGCGAGAACGTGCTCACACGGTCCTCGATACCGAGTGCGGGCCGCTCAGCCACGTGAAGCGCGCACCTCGCGGACCACAACGATGTTCGTGGTCGCCAATGCGGGGGCGACCCTGTTGAGCGGTAGCGTAAGAACCGACTCGCCGGCGTCCTGGTTGCGACGAAGAAGCCGTCTCACTGATATCGGCCTTGGCTCCCTCGGTCCCCGCGCCGCAGTAGCGCCCCCACCTCGGCCTTGAACTCGGGGGCAAACGACGGTCTCGGTCGCGTGTGGACCTCCCCTCCGACAAGACAAGCTCCTCATCATGACGGTCCACCGTTTCGGAGCAAGTCCACGACTCACCCCCACGAGCATATGGTGCGCATGGTGACGCTGCCGTACATCGTCTCACATCGGCTCATTCGAGCCACTTCGCCGTTCTTTCTGTTTCAGCCTGGCGAGCTCGCCCGATCTGCGGGGCGACGCGGGACACGACAGCGCGAAACTTACCATTCGGAAGCCTCGGAATGGCATCGACATACTCCAGGGAGATGTCTATTCGCTCACCAAGCCGGCGGCGCAGCCCAAGAAGAATGTCACGGCGATCACCACTCGAGAACTCCGGAGAGCACGCCAGCAGCACTGTGACGCGCTGGACAGTCTCTTGCACAATCTGTGCTTCTCTCACGTTCAAAGCGTCCTCAAAGACGTGGCTCAAGCTGGCGGAGCCGACGTGTCGCCCTTCTGGAGTCACCACCATGTCATCGATGCGGCCCAACAACTCCTGGACGATGGGTCCCGGGCGGCCGCAGCCGCAACGACTCTTCGACAGGACGCAGCTGTCGCCCGTCGCATAGCGGATGAGGGGTGTAGCGAGATTGCCGAAGCCGGTGCCAACGATCTCCCCCGCCTGATCCGGTTCAGCGGCAGCGCCGTCTGGTCTGAGAACCTCCATAAGGCTGTGGTCCGACTTCACGTGCAGAGATCCCCGCTCGCATTCCACGACATGCCCGCAGAGCTCTGTGTTCCCGTACCAATCGAACGCCTTGCACCCGAACGCTCGCTCGATTGTCGCTCGTTGGTGCGGCAGGAGAGTCTCTGAGTGTGTGAACACGCCCCGAGGCGGGTGCTCGAGAGGCCCCCGTTCTTCTAGGTGAGCCGCCACCAGGTAGACGCTTGAGGGATAGCCGTAGACGAGGATGGGTCTCAGCCGCCTGAACTCGGCTGCATAGTATGGCAGGGCCGACTGCGCGAAGTGCTGTGACGAGAAGTAGGTCTGATGCTGAGCGTAACTGCGGCGCCAGAAGGGCGGCGAATTGTCTGCAACGGGCACGACCGGGTGTCCGGCGAGCGTCGCCGTGCGGTCGCCTCGGCGAATGCCTGCCCACGACCTATGCAGCCACCTGAACGCATACTCTCGCTGATAACACTCGTCTGTTACCAGTAGGTGCAAAGCCGTGCCCGTCGTGCCGCCGGTATGAATCCTGAAGCACTTCCCGCGGCCCGTGCGATGGACCGCGGAGTGGATCCGCTCTCCCTCCTGGCGGACGACCTCTTTGGTCAGGATTGGCAGGGACAGGAGATCCTGCGGCACGCGGTAGTCATCGGGGTCGAAGTGGTGACGGCGCATTGTGTCTCGCCAATACGGCGTCTGTTCTCGTGCGAAACGGAGGAACTCGCGCATCCTCTCAGCCTGGTACTTCGCCAGCACCTGCTCGTCGAGCCACTGGGTTCGAGACAGCTCGGCGAAGAAACGGCGATAGTGCCGGCCATACGCGCGACGCTCGAGCTGCAAGCCATACACGGTCGTGATGACGTTCTGCATGGCGACCGGCAGGGCGTCGTACGCGCGCTGCCATGCCCCCCCTCCATACGCGGTCATGTGCTTCTCTCAGTCATCCGGCATCCGCATCCATCGCTCGACCATCGGGCCATCGGAACGAAACCGTTCTCATGGGGAGTGATCGCAGCGACCTCCAGTCGCCGTTTCGTACCGGTTCGTCGGCCCGATCGAGGCCGATCATGGGGTCATGGAAGCACCACCTCAGCGCCAAGCAACCTGGGCTCACAGCAGAGTACGGAGGATTCACAATCGCCGGCCTCCGCCTCCACGTGCGAGACTGTCCTCGAAGAAACGCTCGAGGTCGGCGAGGCATTTGTCGGTTGAGAGATGCGCCTCGACAAAGCGCTGCGCAGCCACGCCGAAGCGACGTCTCTTGACTGCATCGCCTGCCAACTCCCGCACCGCGAACTCCAAGCCCAGCACGTCGCCGGCATCTATCACAAGACCGGTCTGTCCGTGTGACACAACCTCTGGCAAGCCTCCTACCGAGCTGGCGATGACCGGCAGACCACATGCCATGGCTTCGACGACGACGTACGGCAAGCCCTCCCTGTGCGAGGGAAGGACAAGCCCGTCAACGGAGTGGTAGAGAGCCACCATGTCATTCGCTGGGACGGCACCCGTGAAGCACACATTGACTCCCGCCCAATCACCGCTCCTACGTGCGGCTGCCTCGGCGACAGGCCCGGACACGACGAACACCACGTTGGAGTCGATTGCAGAGAACACCTTCGCGACCGCTAGCACTTCGCGGAGTCCCTTGCGGTAGGGGTCTTGACCGCCAACGAATAGCATCCTTACTTTGCCATCTGGGGGCCACAACCGGCTGGAGGAGTCCGCGTACACTGCGGGTTCCACACTCGATGAAACAACGGCGGCGTGGGCGGCGGGAGCAATCTGCGAAAGCATCCGCAACGCGCGCTGAGAAAGGACAGCTATGCCCCTCGGCAGCTTCAATGCACACCGCACAAGAATGCGCTCGGCGCACCCGCAGCCTTCCCAGTACTGGTCCAGCGAACCCAGGTAGTGCATTGTCACGGGAACGGCCAGTACCCGACACGCGGCCATGTAGTACGCATTCTCCCAGAAGACCCAGTGACTGACCCCGCAAACGTGCACAAGGTCGGGTTTCACGCTGCGAAGCTGCCTGGGAAAGGCAAGCATGTGCTTCAACGTCGCTAGGAATCCGCGAAACGCGTGAAGCCAGCCGTCACTCAGAATGACTCCGTACCCGTCACTCGACGGCGCAGACTGTTTCTCCGACCGCGCCGTGTTGAAGAGGGAGTAGACGTAGCTGCCGCTGTCCCTCGCCAACAGCTGTCGAACATAGCGAGAGACGCCACCCGTCTTGGCCAGTGGGCCTACGACAAGCACGCGTCTGCGATCGGCAGGCCTCAACGCACCTTGAGGCTGGAGCGATACCACTCGACCGTCCTGAGAAGCCCGTCGTCAAGTGGGACCTGCGGAGCGAAGCCCAGAGACCGGATTAGCGAGGTGTCGGCCGACCACCTCTCCGGATCTCCCTTCCGGGCCGGGCGCCTCTCAATGCTACCCAATTTCACACCCATGACCGCGGCCAAGCACTCGAGAAGCTCATTGATCGAACGAGAGTCACCGGTAGCGACATTGTAGACCTCGCCAGAGAGCGGAGCCTTCGCGGCGACGATGAGCAGTGCGCGAACCACGTCGTCGACGTGAATGAAGTCGCGCGTCTGCTCTCCGTCGCCAGCGAGCCAAACATCGTCGGGGGATTCTCCCAGCCGACACATGACGTCATAGACGATCAGCTTCCGCTGGCGCGCCCCATATACTGAGAACGCCCGAAGGGATACCCCGCGCAGACCGTACAGCTCACAGTAGACGGCCAAGTAGCGCTCGCATGCCAGTTTCGAGACGCCATAGGGCGATATCGGCCGCGTCGGATCGCCTTCGCAGACAGGCAGGCGGGTGGGACGGCCGTACACGGCGGCAGAGGACTGATACACGATTGTCCCCCGATGCCCGGCGCGGCGCGCGGCCTCGAGCAGACGAACGGTCTCTACGACGTTCGCCCCGAAATCTGCTGCCGGCGACTCGATTGACCCGACGACACTGCTAGTCCCCGCAAGGTGAAACAGAACCTCTGGCGATTCGTCCCGCAAGTGACGTTCCCAGTCGAACGACGCCAAGTCACGGCAGACAGGCACAACCCGTTCTCGGCACGGTGTTTCCAGCGCGGGAAAGAGAAGCGGTGCGCGGTCAATGGCTGTGACCCGAGCACCCAGTCTTGCCAGCCGTTCCACCAAATGAGAGCCGATGAAGCCGGCGGCCCCCGTGACTGTCGCTCTTCTTTCATGCCAGTAGGCGTCGGTCATGTCTACGCCTCGGGGGTACGTGGGATGCGGTGTCATGCTGTCGGTAGTCAGATCCGCTTCAGATCCATCGCCGAACATCGGTAAGGCGCTACCATCCTATCCTCGTCTATCCAGCGCTGGATAGTGCACGGCGGTGGTCACGCTACGGGAAGTACGCTCCTCCAGGTCAGCTCCTCCACGTCGCCAAATGACGGGCCCACGCGAATGGTGTCACCGCCTCTCAACGCCACTCGCGGTCGCTCGCCGCCCGCTCAGCAGCTCTCTGTAGACAGCGAGCGTCTGCTGCGCGACACTCGCACTCCCGAACATGTCATGGGCGCGGCTACGGGCAGCCGACCCGAGCCGCCGACGCAGGGACTTGTCCACAAGAAGCTGGCGGAGCCTATCGGCCATCGCGTCCACGTCATTGAAAGGAACGACAAAGCCGCTGACGCCGTCTTCGATCATGGCCGGTATCCCGCCCGCCCCCACGGCGACCACCGCTCGGCCGGCGGCCATTGCCTCTGCCAAGGCCATAGGCGCGGTCTCCACCACTGCTGCGCTTGCGACAACTGCCGCAGTGGCGCAAACCTCGAGCAATCGGTCTTCATCAAGAAGGCCAAGGAACTCCACACGTCCTTCAAGGCCAAGAGTCGACACCTCGGCGAGCAAAGCAGCGTGATAGTCCGTCTCAGTGGGTTCGCCTGCGAACACGAGTCGACTGTCGGGGCACGTACTCGCAACCTTGGCGAATGCCCGGAGAAGCGTCAGGGGATCCTTCCTCTGCTCGATTGTGCCAACGCACAGGACGGTACGCCCATCATCCTCGCCGGGCGCAACCGCGAGCCACCTGTCAAGCACGAGCGGATTCGGAATGCCGTGAACACGCTTTCCTTGCAGCATCGGTCCAATGGTCTCAGGCACAAACGGGATGGATATGGCCACGATTGTGGAGGCTTTCGCCAAGCACCGTCGGATCACCAGCCCCTCTGCCAGCCGTCTGTAGGCACCGACCGCTCCTGCATATCGCTTGGTTGCGCTCATCTCCTCTGGCAGAAACCACTCAATGCCGTGAACTGTGAGCACGAGCGGGCTTGTGGCAGGCGCGCCAAGCGCGTACGCAGAGAACTGCTGCGCATGGATAATGTCTGGGGCTATGCGTCGATATGCTTTCGCGACCTTGTGAGCGTGAATGGTCAGAGCCTTCAACGTCCCGAGTCCCGGTCTCACGGCCAGCCAGTGAATGGTGAGTCGGCCGCGATGCTCCAACGCATCAACCGGGCAGCGTTCACTAAGCGAAACCACGTGCACATCCACCTCCCCGGTGGCCGTGAGGGCAGCCGCCAGGTTGTGCGCAACGGCCTCGACCCCACCATGAGTGCGGGCTTCATCGAACGGATATGCCGTGCCCAGTGCTAGTCGCACTACGATGGTTCTCGGTGCGTCGGCGGCTTCACGCTCGTTGTTACCCGAGCGAGATCGCAGCGGCGATGTGGACGCGCCGAATTGCGGTGCGAACCGCCGGAGCCTCGCCCAGCGCGTTGGTCACGTGCGATCCCCCCAGAGTGCGCGGTGTTTCAGGAGCGCTTGAAGGAAAGAAGGATAGCAGCGGTGCACCGTACTGCCGATAGTCGAATCGATCCACCTCGACCTGTCGCCCCGCCAGGCCCACTTCGCTCGCGCACTCCCGGACTTCTGCTGGACACCTGACTGATTTGCCCATGGCTCCATCATCTCAGGGGTTGGAGCCTCCACGAAACCTGAAAGGCCTCCACTCTACCTAGTGCCATACGAACCGTCGCGACGCCCACTCGCTCAGGTCTGCCCAGAGCGCACGAGCCCCCCCCCGCCGGAAGCTCACCGCTGCCCTCAGACCCAAGTTACGTACGTCCAGAAACACGCCGACGAAACGCCGCGCCAAAGCGTTGTCGCCATAGATCCTACGGATTCGTTGCGTTTCCTCGTGTAGCCGAAGCTCATCCCAAGTCTGACTCGTTTGCCTGTCGTGGACGCGGAGCAGCGCAACTGGTTGATTGATATGCCCAAAGGCAACGCTGTTCTGTTTCAGGCGCAACAGCCACTCCCAGTCCCCGCACAAGCGGTACCACGGATCGAACATCGCGCCAGCTTCGAAGAGGTCCTCCGTGCGCACAAACAAAGCGCAATGCAAGATCGTGCAGTAGTACTTCAGCAGCAGTAGGGCTAGGCGGCCACGAATACGTGTCTGCGCTTCGAGCAGATCGCCATCTTCTCCAATGTTGAGCGTCCTGCCGAATACGCAACCGTGCTCCGGATGCTCAAGGAGGTAGTCGACGGCGAGGGTGACTGCACTGGGCGTCACGTAGCAGTCGTCGGCGCAAATGACGCTGACAATCGAGCCGCTCGCAGCCTCAAGACCCTCATTCTGCGTGGCATACTGCCCCTTGTTCTCCCGTGTCCACCACCTGAGATGGGGATACTGCTCCAATACCCGAATCGTGGCGCCATCGTCGTTTGAACCGTCGTCAATCACGATGTGCTCGATGCGCGGGTAGTCTTGGGCCAGTACACTCTCGATCAAGGCGCTGAGGTAGTGCGAGCCGTTTCGCACGGCCGTTACGATCGACACCAGCGGGAGCTCCTCATCGGAGCTGAGTTCAGGTGACTGCACGAAGACCTGCTGACACGCGGAATGCGGCCGTCCAGAACTTGCGAACAACCGGCTCAAGTGCAGAACACCGGTGAGCCTCGAATGTCGGGGTGGCGTCCGTTGCCGGATAGGCGGGATGCGTGCCGCTCAAACCCAAGTGGCTCCTTCCCTGCCTCCGCGAACCGGAAGACCGAGCGGTGCGTGACGCACGTTTCGACCAGACTGTAACATCCTCTGTTTGGCCCGTCAGAACGCCAACCGGTCGTCTCTGAGTGCTGGCCAGCCTCAACCAGACCCCGGTCAGGCGCATCAATCTCGGCCTGTCGCTGGCTGAAAGGGCAATGAATCATCTCTCCGAGAAGCGAGAATCATCTCGTACAACGCGAGGTGGCTGCTCAAGTAGAGACGGAAATCGTACTCCCTGACCGCCAGCCCGCGAGCCGACCAACGCATGAACTCCCGCAGTTCGTCATCGTCGAGCAAGCGTCGGATAGCACCCGCAAATGCGACAGGATCGGCGGCAGGGACAACGATGCCTCCCTCAGGCGGCCGAATGACTTCGCCAACGGCCGTTTGGTCAAAGGCGACGACCGGAGTTCCCGAAGCCATCGCCTCGACAGCCATCAACCCAAAGGACTCATGTTCCGATGGCATAACGAACACGTCTGCTGCGGCCAATACGCGGCTCAGCGCTGGTTGAGAGAGCCATCCGAGGTCACGCACCGCGAACTGCCCGTCCAGGTGCGAGAAGGCACTGCCGTCGTCAACGATCAGCAGAGTGGTGGGACGACTAGGCCGCAGCGTGCGCAGAGCTCTCTCGATCCACACCATACCCTTGATGTTGTCCTTGTCTTGTGCAACCCCTCTGAAGGCGATAGCGTGCTCGCCCTCCGCAAGACCGAGCTCGCTGCGAGCCGCGTCCCGCCGGCGGGGAGAGAAGGCTGCCAGATCAACCCCGAAAGGGATCTGCACCCGAGGGAACTGAGAGAGCAGCGGGCTTCGTTCAACGCGAACGCACATCCAGTCCGACGCCACCACCAAGGTGCAGTTCGAGAGTGTGTAGATCAACTGCTTGGCTCGCCAGAGCAGCGCGGGAGAGTACCTGTCGAGTGGGCTCCTGCCCAACGGACGCGGGCAGCGACCTCCACAGCCCGTCAGCCATTTCTCACATGACGCTGCGTGCTGACAAGTGCCGGTCATCGGCCACATGTCATGAATCGTCCACACAACCGGCTTGAGCCTGGAAAGCACACTTAGCCACGCTATGCTGAAGAACGACCCATTATGGGTCACCTGAAGGTGGACGACATCCGCAGCGTCGAACGCCGGATGCCCGATGAGCGCAGCGCCGGACGGTCCCAGTAGGCTATCCAATCCAAGGGGCTCCGCGATCCTCCAGGCAACTGCGTTTGCGTAGCGCATCCAGCCGCGACGAAGATCGAACACGTCGTCACGCGTGCTCCTCTTTCGCCAGACGGCCATGTCGGCGACAAACCCATCCACGGATTCCTGCGCACAGAGAACCGCGTACCCATTGAAACGCCCACCGCCGACGTCCTGTGCGCTGACGTAGAGAACGCGCACTAGACGACTCCCGTCACGTCGCATAGTGGGCCCCAAGGCATCTGCCAGTACCCTGTGCTGCCGCGCCAGACCACCACCCCGGGAACGTGGCCGTCGCTCAACGGACGGCGGGCTCTGGGCTGCTTGGGAACCCAGGAACGGCCTGCCATGTCGAACCAACGCGCACCCTCCGCACGTCGTACTCTGCAAGGAGGGCTTCATCGGCAGGCTGGGTCAAATCAGTGAGGCCATGTCTTGCGTAGATGGCATTGTGCTCAGCGATCGCTCGCTCCGATCCCGACACGCTCAGACCTCGATACTCGTTCACATACACACCGGCCACACGCGAGCCAGGCACAAACGCCGTTTGTCTTTGGGCCCTCAGGGACCAGTCCAAGTCCCCGGAGATGCTGAACTGCTCGTCGAACGGTCCGACATCTTCGTACAGGGCTCTTGAGAACATGAAGAAGGGACCCAACCGAAATGCGCGCCTGAAGACCTCTGGGTCGAACTCCACTGCAGGATACAGCGTGCGTCTCCGCCGCGGAACGAACCCCCACTTTCGCCATCGACGGTCAATGACATAGGGGAAGTACATGAGGCTGGCGCCCGAGCGAACGCCGGCGACCGCCTCAACGACCGCCGACAAGTACCGGCAGTCGTCAACATTCCAGAAGCCCAGCACTCCGCCAGTCGCCAGTCGAATTCCCCTGTTCCAGGAAGCGTACAGGGTCTCCCTCGCGACCTGCACGCTTCGCACGCGAAACCGGCTAGACCCCATTTGATCAAGCCCACCGGCCGCGTGCAGCTCAGCCGCAGAGGGCGAGTTCAGGACGAGCATCAGTTCGACCATGAACGTCGACGTCAGCTCGATGTCATTGGCGAACCTGCGGACGTCACGAACGAACCCCTTCAAGTACCTCTCACTATGAAAAAGCGACACAACGAGAGACGCATCAGGGCTACCAATCGCTGGGGCGGTCATGTGGGGTCTCGGTGGAGCCCTGACGCAGATGGCTCCCAGAGTCGGCCATCCGCTTCGAAAGCGCTGATGCGATCCACGAAGACGGCTACCATTACCGCGAAGCCGCCGCTCGCGAACGCGTCCGGACCCACGGCCAACGCCACGGCGGCACCTACCAGACCGAACAACCACGCTTCCTCAAGAGATGGCCTCAGTCTCCAGGCGAGGCGCAGCGCTTTCGCCAGGACGGTGACGAACATCGCGAGAATCATGAATGTCCCCAGGTACCCGTGAAGAAGGAAAACGTTTGCGGCAGACTCCCCGCGAGTATTGAGGTAGGTCGTCCCCCAGCCGAAGCCAAAGACAGGGGAGCCCTTCACGACCTCGCGAATCGCTCGGGCGTCATCGAGGCGCTTCGCGAAATTCGCCTGCGCGTCATAGTTGACCAGCTGAGATACCCTCAACGACCATGCCCCAACCGGGTCGCCACCGAACGAGGCGCTCACCAGTGGCGAGACCACCGCAACCGCGACGACCAGGACGGCCAAGAGGGCGACTATACGCACCGGGGTTCTCGCCCTCCAGCGGCCCACAGCCAAGACCACCAGCATGCCTATGGCCACTCCGAGGTACATCTGACGGATTTGCGTGAGGACGACACTGAGCAGGCCTGCCGCAGCTAGGACTCCGTATGGGAAGAAACGCCTGCCACCCAAAGCGGCAGCGAAGGCCAGGAAGAACCCGACACAGGTCACTTCGTTGGCGCGAGACCAGAGGTAGGGCACAGTGATGCCTCCCTGCTTAAGCGTCGGAGTGAAGGTGAAGTAGTTGGAGCGTGACGCTGCCGCCGGAACGAGCACAATCCTGCCTCCGTGGGCGTACTCTGCCACTTGATACACCACCGCGACCGCCATGATCGCCAGAAAGAACCAACCGTAGATCCTCAGGTCACGAGGCGAGTCGATGAGGCCCACGATCATGAGGTACAGAAGCCAGCCGACTTGCGCCTGCGCCATGTTGGTCAGAAGATCCAAGCCAGTCTCTCCGACGATTGCGCCATAGACTGCCTGAAAGACGACATACGCAGTCCATAACACGACAAACCCCAAGAACATCGGGCGCTCCCTACGATTTCGCAGACGGACCAAGGAAACCACCAGCATCACGAGTAGCACGAGGTCCGGTGCGGTGAACGACAGGCCCGGACCCAATCGTGCCATCACCTTGGTTTGCAGCGGAAGCGTCTCGAGGAGATTGGTTGAGACGACCAAGTAGATGAACACGAGACTGAGGGGCCACCTGAAGAACAGCGGGACGAGTAGGAGAACGACGATCACCGCCAGGGCATCGCGAAGCCTGCCCATGTAGGCCGCAGCCACGACAACACAGAGAGTCAGCAGTACGAGAGACGCTGGGAGTAGCGCTTCGCCCGGGTAGCGGTCGCGAAGGCGTGTGGGCCAAGTCAACCTCGACCCATCGTCGCCTCTGCTGGAATGTGCGCCACGCGCATCCGGAAGGAGGCGGGCTCGTGCAGCGTTAGGAACCTCGTTCATGAGACGGCTTCTAGGCAAGGCCCGAGACGACAGGATGAGGGGACGTCGGCTGATTTCGCGAAATGCCCAAGGTCGGTGAGTTGATTATCGTCGCCAGTCCCAGCCAGTCCGGACTCTTGGCTCCTCCACGACTACACGGGCGCGTTCCCGTGGATTCCCGCAATCCGCCCACGCCATCAATCGAATCCCGCGTATGCTCTAGCACGGCGAAGAAGCCGCTTGCTCTTGATCCTGGCCTTCCCGAGGATCGGCACCACCCGAACCAAGTGCTGCAAGTATATGCGCAGGCGCCGATCGGACCGCATCGCCGACGCCCGAAGGCGCATCGAACGAGAGTCAGGGCGCTCAACACTGACACCGTGGGCGTAGTCAGGAACGATTCGCCTCACTTGGGCCATCGCCTGCGTTACAGCCGCGATGTAGGGCCGGTATATGAGTCCGGCATTGCGCCTTCCCACTCCATAGGCGGAATCAGCCAGGCGAAACTGACTGCCGCCGCTCATGATCGAGAAGGAGTGGAAGTGATAGAAGACCAATGGCCGCCGGTCGACGAGCAATCGCCCGACTCTGGTGGTGATCCTGTGCGACCGCAGATTCCACGGCGCGAGACCGACTCCAACGTCTTGGAGTACGATCACCCGAGCGAAGCGCTCAGGCCAGTCGTCCAGGTACTTCTGGTCGCCGTACTTACCTTCTTCGACTCGGTCGTGGCACCACTCGTTACAGCGAGCGCGCCACCACTGAAGGCATTCTCTCCCCTGCCTGTCGTTCTTGAAGATCATGAACGCCACGTTGTAGATGCCGGAGTTCTGCGTGAGACCCGCATACTCGCGAGAACACCGGTGCTCAACGATGCCTATCGAGCCCGCTGCCATTTCGGCAAAGGCGCCGTCGGGATCGGAGAAGAAGTAGAGATCTGCGTCCAGGTAGGTGACTGATTCGACAGCCGGTACGTGGTCCAAGACGTACAACACCAGGCTCGGCGTACATGTCCAGCAGTACTCAACCTGAGTACGCGTCGCCTTGACTCGCAGCAGGTCCTCGTCCTCGAACTGCGCCAGGGAAATCAGCGCGACGCGTGGCAGAGCCATCTTCTCCAGGGTGTCGTACGCGATGTCGTCCATGCAGAGGATCCACAATGTGAAGTCCTCGACGTGCTGAAGGAGCGACTCGTGCAGGGCGACTCCCTTGATCAGGTAGTTTCTGTCAAAGAGCGTGCAGAAGTCGCGGTGCACCGGTTCAGCCGCCGAAGGAGTTGATGCATTCGGCCACGTAGGCAACTTCAGCGTCCGCGAGCTGCGGGAAGATGGGCAGAGACAGAACCTGAGATGCCGCCGCCTCAGCCACAGGATAGGCGCCGGAGCTCAGGCCGAGGTCCGCGTAGGCATGCTGAAGATGGATGGGCACCGGGTAGTGGGCGATCGAGCCGACTCCGCAGGCCGTGAGGTGAGACATGAGCCGGTCCCGCTCATGATGACGCACGACGTAGAGGTGAAAGACGTGCCGGGTCGGCTCTTCCACCACGGGCTTGGCGACTGCGGACTCTTGGATCAGTTCATTGTACCGGTGCGCGATCTGGCGTCGGCGAGTCGTCCAGTCATCAAGAAACGGCAGCTTCGCGCACAGGATCGCCGCCTGGATCTCATCGAGCCGGCTGTTGATGCCCTTCACCGGGTGCTCATCTCGCCGCCGCTGCCCGTAGTTGCGGAGCATCTTCAATCGGTCGGCATCCGACGCGTTCTTTGCAGTCACCGCACCACCGTCACCGTAGCAGCCGAGGTTCTTGCTCGGGTAGAAGCTGAACGCCGCGAAGTCACCGATTGTGCCTGCCTTGCGCCCCCCATACATGGCTCCGTGTCCCTGCGCAGCGTCCTCGACGACGGTCAGCTCGTACTCCCGGGCGATGTCGGTGATTGGGTCCATGTCCGCCGTCAGGCCGTAGAGATGCACAGGGACCACGGCCTTCAACCGTCGTCCGAGTCTCGGTTTCTCATGCTCAACGAGCTCGCGAAGCCTCGCTGGATCCATGGTGAGAGTGCGTTCGTCGACGTCTACCAGAAGCGGTGTCGCGCCGGCAGCGGAGATGGCCGACACTGTCGGAACCGCTGTGTTGGGTACCGTGACCACGTAGTCGCCATGCTCCACGCCGGTAGCCATCAACGCAAGATGGATGGCCTCGGTCCCCGAGCCGACGCCCACCACATGGACCTCACCCAGATACGCCGAGAACGCTTCTTCGAATCGCTCGAGTTCCTCACCGAGGACGAACCAGCCGCGCTCGATGACACGATCGACCGCGGCACGAATCTCGGCTCCGCACTCGCTCCACTCGCGACGGAGGTCGCCGAAGGGCACGTTCAACGCCAGCGACCCCGCGTCACCAGTAGTGGGCCTTGTTCAGGCGGTAGTAGTCAATCGTCCGGCTGACACCCTCGCGCAGCGGCGTCGTCGGCTGCCATCCCACGAGACGCCGGATCTTCGAGATGTCGGAGCAGAAGTCACCCGGCTCCTGCGCAGCTCGCTCGGGAGTGAATGGAGCGAGCTCCCAAGCGCCGGATCCAGCCTCCTCCACAACCGTGGTTGCGAGTTCGAGGAAACTCGACGGTGCGTCGTCCCCTACGTTGAGAACCTCACCGTAGGCGTCCTCGGTGCATGCACACGCGCAGATTGCATCAACGCAGTCCTGAACGTACACGAAGTCACGCACGATCCTGCCGTCGCCGAAGACCTGAATCGCGTCCCCGTCGATCGCGAGCCGAATGAACCAGTTGGCCACGCCGAATCGACTGTGCTGCATCTGTGCACGCTCGCCGAAGATGTTGGTCAGCCGCAGTGTGACAGAGCTGATGCCGTGATTGTCGTTGTAGAGCTTGAAGACCTTCTGCGCCGTCAGGCTGGAGAGCTCATAGATGCCCCGCGGGTTGATGGGGGCGTCCTCGCTCGCCGGGAGCTCGGCCACCGAACCGTACTCGCCACGCGTCCCGGTGTAGACCAGCCTGGCCTCGGGGTTGAACTTGCGGCAAGCCTCCAGGAGCACGATCGACCCCTTCACATTGATGTCTATGTCGGGGTACGGGTCGGTGAGACTGAGAACGTGATCGTTCTGGCCGGCCAGATGGAAGATGTAGTCCTTGCCGCGCACGATGTAGTTCATGCTGTGCTCATCGCGGATGTCGGAGAAGTTGACGACCACGTCATCCTTGACGGGCTCGATGTTGAACAGATTGCCCCCGTGCCCAGGAATCATCGCATCGAGGATTGTCACCTTCGCCCCGTACTCGACCAGCCTGATGGCGAGATTGCTGCCGATGAAGCCGAGGCCGCCGGTGATGAGAACACTCTTCGCAGCGAAATCGAGACGTTCAGTCATGGACGTGACCTCCCGGCCTGATTGCCTCCATGAAGAAGAGATCCGGCTTGATCACCTGCCCATCAGGCAGCGTGTCCAGGTGGAAACTCGTCCAGTTGGGAATTTGGCTCGTGCCCGCAGCCTGCGGTCGCGGATCGACAAAGCCGGCACGACCCAGCAACCGGGCGAGCGAGTATCGATCGTACATCCACTGGTGAACCTCCCCGGCCAGACGAAAACGACCAATCTCGAGCGCTCGCTTGTCATCTACTCCCAAGAGCCACTCCAGTGTGCGCCGTTTCGCCGCACCCGGTTGCCGGCGTGGTCCCGTCCGCAGCCTGTGAACAAAGGCCACGAACGAGCCCCCGCTGCTGGTCTCCCGTCGCTGATGGAGGGGGCAGTTACGCAACGCCTTCACCAACTGGCGTCCCTCTTCCCCAATTCGTTCGTAGACGAATGCTTCGTTGGGCAATGGATCCTGCTGAAGATAGGCCAGCATCTCGCCGCCGCTCTTTTCCCGCTGGATCTGGTCGATCAACTCCAACATGATCCAATCGTAGTCGTCAGCCGCTGCCTCATCGCCGTTCTGTGCCCCCTTCAGCTTGGACAAGTACACCTCGCAGATCCTCTCCAAGTCAGGCACACCCGCGCGCACGATTCCACCAGGTCTCAACACCCGCCAGCATTCAGCCATGAGAGCCGCAGCATCAGAAGGTCGAAGATGCTCCAGCACCGCCGAATGGTACACGACCTCGCAACTCGAGTCTGGAAGTGGAATGCCGCAACTGAGGTCATGCTGGATGACTTCCCGGGCGTGCACGGCGATATCGATATTGATCCACTGTGGGTGGTATCGACTGCCACAGCCCAGGTTAAGGTAGACCGCTGTGTCGGACGATTGTCGCTCCCGCACAATACGATTCCTGTGCATCCTGCCACGCTCCCTAGGAACGGTGCCTAGTCACGTCAACCGTCGCTCCGGCCATCTACGGACCTTGCGGAGCAGACGCTGCGCAACTCGCCCCAGTCTCCCAGGTCGGCAGCGCATGGCTGCCACAGCGATGCGCAAGCGGTGACGTGGTGAGACAGGAGCGCACCTCGGGCTGGCGAAAGACTCGATGGCCTCTACGACCTGCGCAGCAAACCGATCCCAGTTGAAGCGTTCGTCCAACAATCGCCAGTTCTCATGCTGCATGGCCAGCAGCGTATCTTCAGACGCTTCCTGGAGGTCCCGGATGACGCCGCATGCGACCTCAACGTCGTTCAACGGCACGTTCGGAATCCCCCTGAATCCGACGTAGCCACTCTGCGGGGTGCAGACGGGGATCAGACCCCAGGCCATGGCCTCGAGGATCGTTGTGGGGTTTCCGTCCGCATCTCCGACCGTGATCATGAAGTCGAATCCGGACACAGTGCGTTTGCCCTCGTCAGAGCCAAAGTCCACCCAGCCCAACGACGAGAGCTCCGGGTAGCCGGTGTTGTGCCCGCTCCAGCTCACCTGTCCCGCCGGCAGTCGACGAGCGACGGCGGCAAGATACCCCAGGTTCTTGTATCGCGCGTCCCTGCCGATGTAGACAAACCGGCGTTGTCCGGGCGGAGCGAAGGCGGTCTTGAGCGGGGGGAACTCCCCACGATCAATCGCCAAGTCGACGTGGCGCATCTTCGGCAACCAGTGGGCAAATCGGCCGTTGGCTATGTCGCAGAACCAGTAGACCCCGGTGATTGCGAGGAACAGGTCGCAGTGCCGAATGAATGACTCCACAAAAGCATCCTGATCGTCGCCATGGCAGTACGGCTCAAGGAGGATGACTCGCTCCCACCGGGGGTCAGCGCAGCTTCGACGAAAGACGGTGCCCCGCTCCGGACAAGCATGACCCACCAGGACCTCTCCCGGCTTGGGTCGAATGCGTCCACGGTCGTTCCATTCGTAGTTGATGACTTCGTAGCGGCTGCGCAGCCGATTGCCCAGATGCCTTCCGATCGCGTACGGCGTGGCGACAGAATCGCTGCACGGGTACACGAGGTGCACAGTCCGAATGGGACCGTGCCGTGACGCCGCGCCCCCATCCGGAACGGCAGGGGAATGCGCCTCGCCTGACAAGCTCACGTGACTCCCTGCCATTGGCGAACGCGGCGGGCAAGGAGCCTGGCTCCCCGAAGCCTTGCTCGCATCGCGACACCCATTCGGTCAATGCCACTTGCCATTCTGAGAACGCCTGTCCCAAACCGGTATCGAGGGCTGTCCACCAGCCGCTCGATGTCACCTGTTGGACGAAGCAAGGTCTGGGGCCCCTGCGCCTCTAGTTCGGAGCGCAGCGCACGGATGGCCCCGGGATGGTCGCCGTGAAATCGACGCAGCCAACTCGGTCCGCCCGGATGCACCGACGTGTCGTCGACGAAGAACGGGTTGGACAGTTCTTGGTAGTTGCGTGCCCACAACTCACGTTTCTTCAGGAGATGTGGACCGAGCTCGCCGTAGTAGGCCACCTTCGCCTGCACCTGGAAGGGGAAGACGAAGGAGTAGTGGTACATGTAGATGCCCCGGCGGGCCAGGCGGGATGCCGAAATGAATCGTGCTTCGCGCACGTCCTGCCCATCGGGATCCACAACCGTCGGGGGCCGGTGCGTGACGTACTGGTAGCCCGGCCCCCATGAGAACAGCCGATAGAAATCGCCCGCACCCCGCCTGAGCTGGAACCCATCGCTGAAGTAGTCGAAACCACCCCAGAAGGGCCTGGTCCTGAAGGCCATGCCAGAGATCCCAGGCTCCTCTTCGAGCATCTTGAGAATCGTACTGAGGTCTGCCTCGCGGTAGAACTCGTCGACGTCAATCTGCCAGAGGTAGTTGCCGCTGGCACGACGCGCGTACGCTTGGGACATCTCGTCCTTCTCGGGCCAGAATCCATCGGGATAGCGTTCATCCTCAGCCGTCACGATCTGGACCTTGGTTTCGCGGTCCTCTTCGGAAACGAACGCTCTCAGCTCCTCAAGGGTGCCGTCGGTCGAGTGTCCGGTCGTCGTGCTCAGCGCTGCCGCCGCACGGCATGCACCCTCGACCACGACGATCTGGTGAGCAAATGGATAGATGGCGCTCAAGTTGTGGCGAATGAAAGGCTGACCGTTCAGTACGATCATTCCAAAAGTAATCCGCGGAATCACGTGGCATCCGGCACGCGCGTCGATCCCCGCCTGCGACCGGCGAAGATCAGTGTCGCGTAGTTGCACTGCGGACTGCGACCGCTCTCGCGCGGCAAGACTTTGTGTATGAGTGGTACGTACCCCTCGAGATAGGGTTCGACGTCGTCGAGCCGCAGGCGAATAGGGTGACCGGTATCGTAGGGGATGTTGCGGACGTCTTCATCGTTGCTGAGATCTTCGCCTAGAATCAGGTGCCCGCCCGGCTTGACCAAACGTGTGACAGTTCTCAGACACGCGTCAGCATCACGGACATGCTCCAGCACGTTGATCACGACCACGACGTCGAAAGCGCCCGCCGCGAACGGGCATTCTTCGAGAGGGTGATCATCTAGGAGAATGGCAGCTGCCCTGTACTGTTGCGCAAGCCAGCCGTGTTTGAAGAGCGCATACTGCAACGCGTGCGGGTCGCTGCACACAACGTGACGCGCCGAACGGCCCCGCAAGATCAGGCGAGTGTTCGTGTACGGACCGCATCCCACCTCGATGTAGTTGTCGACAACCGGAGGCAGGAAGCCGTATTCCTCGAACTGCAGCGCCCACCAATGGTTCCAGTCGTCGAACCGCGAGTGCAGATCGCGAGTTCGTCCGTAGATAAGCCGCCCGGCAAGCCCGCGGAGGCCGGCGCGATCGGCTCGCCTATCATTGTCACGCCACAGCGCGACCTCCCAGGCCTGCGCTTCTTGCCAGCGCCGTTCAGTCACGCTCTTCGAAGTCACCCAACCTCACCGTCTTTCACAGTCCTCGCCGAACCGGCCGATTGCCTATCGCTCGATTCGATGATCGGCTCAAATGCCTACGGACGGCCGAAGGGGAGCACGCCGTCGACTACCTCGCATGCCCCGGGCCAGAACTTCCCAACGGTACCATGACCGGGTGACCAGTAGGTTCTGTCCATTGATGGCGCGCAAGACTCATGCTGCTGCCCTGGCTGGCTGTGCCACCACACGCCAAGATGATCGCGTGCGCGCGTAGCTATCGCGTGCGGCGCTGTCTCTCTCGCCTCACACGCTAGCTCTGGCCCACGCTTTCACGGCGCATGTGCCAGTCTCAGGACATAGGTGACCATCGCTGGCTCGCCTTCCGCGATTCGAATCGTATGCCGAACCTGCAACCCGCTCGCTCCGCACAGGTCGAGGATCTCGTCTTCTGCGAAGTGAATGAGCACGCACTCAACGCCGTAGGCATCGTAACGATAGAACTGTGTCGGCCCACGAGTGATGGGGGTGCGGTGGAGGATTACCCAGCCGCGGCTGACCCGAGCCGACTCGGCGACTGCCGCGGCGTAGTCAGGCATATGCAGCAAGACGCAGCCGGAGATCACCACATCAAAGGCAGCGTCCTCAGCGGAGAGGCAGGACGCGTCTTCCACCGCGAATCTCCCATCAGGGTAGTGCTCGCGCGCTGAGGCGATCATAGCCTCGGAATAGTCGACGCCAGTGTAGTCCACGGGGTAGCCAAGCAGATACTCCAGAACCTCGAGGTGGTAGCCGGTCGAGCAGCCGATTTCGAGGATGCGCCCTCGCGTATTGCCCGTGCTCTCGACGGCTTCCTTCAGTGACTGCCATTCCGCGATGACGTTGCCGGCGCGCATCTGGAGGAGTTGCGCATCGGTGAGTGCGCGCTGACGTTGTGCGATGTCCGAGTTCTTCCATGCCTGCGCCAGCTCCGGTGCCAGGCACTCTCTGGGCAACGGGACCAAGGTGGAGTGACCGGTGTCGGGCAACGAGCCAAACCGGCACCACGGGCGCAAGAGCCCCCGAACACGCCTCATCATGGCAGCTGCCGCCCGTGTGGAGGCCTCGCTGCCCTGTCTCTCCACATCCAAACCGCTCGCTCTGCCCTCGAACGACGAACTTGACTGCCCAAACACCGTCTTCCCACGTGGCCTTCAATCACGCATGCGTCTCCCCGCCTGCGAAGCGCCTCCCGACGCAGCCGCGGGTGGACGGCCATGACGGCCGCAACGTCGAATTGCCGACCGGCTCAGATAGCAGGCACTGCCGCCCAAGCAGCTCAGTGCGACAAGAGCACCCCAAACGTGCATCCACTCCCACCGACTTCGACCAGGGCTCTAGACGGGCCCGGGGGACGGACTCATGACACCGAGACCAGCTCGTGCACCTGTCGGTTCAGCATGCAACCACAAAATCCCTCGCACATCCGGAATGGGCGCACGGGAGAGACCCCAACTGCTCCACTTCCGATCAACGAGCGGACCTCCGTGGCTGGCTGAGAGCATTCTTCCGGTGCCGAAAAAGTAGTCCGCCTCCAACGCCAAGGAGCCTGCGTTCGGGACCCAGTCCGAAAGCCACCCATTCGTTTCGCAGTAAGGGTCCATGGTGTACTGGCCAATCATGAGGGATGGAGAACCTCAAGCGGCACTTCAGGGTTGACACCCAGCCATTGGCCGCCCCCCCCGTTTGATCGCGTGCGCCAAGAGGTCTCCGTCGGGCGGAACCGGCACGACGCGCTGCACCCTAGAGGGGAGCAGGAGGTGCCGCAGTTCCGCAGCGCTCCAGAAGTTCGCGTGTCCATCCCAATCGTCCTTGGCGCCATCGGGGACTGTGACGACGAGCTGCCCGCCCGGCCTGAGGACGCGGAACATCTCCTTTAGCGCGTCTTCCGGCCGCTGAAGGTGTTCCAGTGTCTCAGTGCAGGTGACCATGTCGAAGTTGTCATCCGGGTACGGAATGTCGTAAACGCTCGCTACAACGAACTCCGCTGTCGGCAGCAGCCGTTTGGAGCGTCTGATCGCCGAGTCGGAGAAGTCCAGCCCATACAGGCGCGGGGGCTTCGAAAGTCGAGTGCTAAGCGCCAGAAGCAAATGACCGGTGCCGCAGCCAACGTCAATCACGTTCAACGAATCCGCCTCCCCATCTGTCCCTATGGCCACGGATTTGCAGTACTCCGCAACATTGGCCAAGAAGTTGAGCCTGGCTTGGCAGAGGTAGTCGTTCTCTATGAACTCGTCCTGATCGAAGAAGTAGTCAAAAGCCTTCTTGCTGTTCGACTTCACCACTTCCAGCGGCTGCCGCTCAACCCACCGTCTCCACCAACGACGCCGCGTAATGGCGAGCCTCAGCCGAGTAAGTGTGCGCCAGCCTTCCCGTGCTCCGGGCACCGCTTTCCCCATCGATCTCAGGCGGGCATGATCAGAATCCATTCAGCCTCCACTCCTGGTCAACGAGCAAACCACCATGGCTCGCTGGAGGCAACTTTCCCGTCCCAAAGAAGTCTCCCGCCTCTACGGTGAACGACCCGGCGTTTTGCACCCAGTCCGCCAGCAACCCATTCGCTTCGCAGAAGAGATTGACTGTGTACTGCCCGGGGGCCAGCGGTATCCGCCGTACCACGCACGACAAGTTCCCCCTTGGCGGCACCGTGCCCCAAGTACTCCCCGCCATCTCATTGCCCAGCACGAAGAGGACTTGGCCGGAAGGAGTGTAGACTCCGATGGACAGGGAGACGTTCTTTGGGTCCCCCACGGCCCTGTAGCTGACAACGAACTCCAGATCTTGACCACACTGCATGAGGTCCTTAGACCCGGTTTCGCCTCCCGTGCGGAACTCGAGGCTCGTGAACCTGAGCTTCCCGTTCCCTTGACGATCATCCCGAAGCGCAAGATCCTGCCCACCACTTGTGGCGACAAGTGAGAAGTACGAGTCGAGCACGTCCTCGGTCTGACCGATTGCCACGGACTTGCCATGCTCGAGAAGCAGAGCGCGTGAGCACAGGCTCTCGATCGCGGCCATGTTGTGACTGACCAGCAGGACCGTCTTGCCCGATGTGGCTTCGGTGCCCATCCTGCCCATGCACTTCTTCTGGAACGCAACATCCCCGACAGCCAGTACTTCGTCGACGATCAGGATGTCCGGATCCAGATGTGCTGCAACAGCGAAGGCCAGCCGAACGTACATGCCGCTCGAGTAGCGCTTCACCGGCGTGTCGAGGAACTTCTCGATCTCCGCGAACTCGACGATCTCGTCGAACCTGCGGTTGATCTCAGCCTTCTTCATTCCCAAGATCGAGCCATTCAGGTAGACGTTCTCGCGGCCGGTAAGCTCGCCGCTGAAGCCCGTGCCGACCTCGAGGAGGGCGCTGGTCCGGCCGCGGATCTCGACGCGGCCCTCCGTGGGTTCCGTGATGCGGCTGAGGACTTTCAGCAACGTGGTCTTCCCCGCACCGTTGCGACCGATGACTCCCAGCACCTCGCCGTGCTTGACCTCAAGGTCAACATCTCTGAGCGCCCAGAGCTCTTCGGAGCTATGGGTGGCAGCACCCGGGTGGCGAATGCGCTCCAGCGGCCGTTTGGCGGCGTGCACCAGAGTGTCGCGCAGGGTGCGGTACTGCTCGCGCTGGCCGCCGATCTGGTACATCTTGCCGAGACCCACGGTTCGCAGGGCGACGTCGCTCATGGGTGGCTCCTAGACGACATCGGCGAAGACGCGCTCCATGCGCTTGAAGTAGAAGAGGCCACTGACGAACAGCACGAGGACCACGGCCGTCGAGATCCACATGTAGCCGCCGGGGAACTGCTGCCCAAGCAAGGCCCAGCGAAAGCCGCCGATGACGCCGGTCATGGGGTTGAGGGCGAAGGCGACGCGTAGCGGGCCGGCGGGGATCTGGCTGATCGGGTAGATCACGGGGCTGACGAACATCCATAGCTGCACCAGGAAGGGGATCACGTACTGCACGTCGCGGTAGAGCACGTTCAGGGCACTGAGCCAGAGACTGACGGCCAGCGCCGTGGCGAAGGCCAGCACGATGAACAGCGGCAGGAAGACGACGTGCCAAGTGGGGGCGATGCCGTAGGCGGCCATCAGGCCGATCAGCACCAGGAAGGAGATGCCGAGGTCGACGAGCCCCGCCAGGACCGCCGAGATGGGGATCACCAGGCGCGGGAAGTAGACCTTGGTGAGCAGGTTGGCGTTGCCGACCAGGCTGATGCCGGAGCGAGAGAGCGCTCCGGCGAAGAACTGCCAGGGCAGCAAGCCGGCGAAGCTGAAGACGGGATAGGGGACGTCCGACGAGGGACTCTGGATGCCCAGGGCCTTGTTGAACACGACGGTGAAGACGACCATGGTGAGCACTGGCTGCAGGACAGCCCAGGCGACACCGAGTACGGCCTGCTTGTAGCGCAACAGGATGTCGCGCCAGGTGAGGAAGTAGAGCAGCTCGCGGTACTGCCACAGCTCGCGCAGGTCCAGGGCAGCCCAGCCCCGCTTGCGCTCGTAGACGACGAAGCCATCGTCATCCGCTGTCAGCAATGGACTACTTGTGCTCATGGTCTCTATTCCACTGGCGATTCGACGCGTCAGCCACGATTTGAGCCTACCACAGCACCCTGAGGTTGAGCAGCGGTCGCCGCGAGATACGGGCCCTCCGATTGGCCGAATGCCACATTCGGCGCATCACCGCCGCTCTCGGGCGGGTCTTGATGGCCGGGAGGTTCATTGCGGCTGATGCTCGCTCACCATTACCGTCAGGCGGCCTACCCGTCCAGTCGACGGCCCCTCGAAGTTCTTGAGGCCGCCTTCAGCTATCATCACGACTCGTGACCCCCTGCACCCTCCTCATCGTCGTCGGCGCCCGGCCCAACTTCATGAAGGTGGCGCCGGTGTTGCGGGCGTTGACGAAGTCGAACGACCGCAGTGCGGCCGTCGGCGACGCCGACCTTCAGGTCCTGCGCCCCGTGCTCGTGCACACCGGACAGCACTACGACCCCAGTCTCAGCGACGTCTTCTTCGGTGACCTCGAGCTGCCGCAGCCCCACCACAACCTCGGCGTCGGCTCGGGCAGCCACGCCCAGCAGACGGCCGCCGTGATGACGGCCATCGAGCCGCTGCTGATCGATCTCGCCCCTGACCTGGTGCTCACCGTGGGCGACGTGAACTCCACCCTCGCCGCCGCCCTCACGGCGGCCAAACTGCGGCTTCCGGTCGCCCATGTGGAGGCAGGCCTTCGCTCTCGGGACCGCAGCATGCCCGAGGAGACCAACCGCATCCTCACCGATCACCTTTCGGAGCTGCTGTTCACCACCTGCGCCGACGCCGACCAGAACCTGCTCGATGAGGGCATCGACGGCGATCGCATCCACTTCGTCGGCAATCCGATGATCGACGCCCTCGTCCACTGTGTGGGCGCGGCGCGCGAGCGCCGCGCGTGGGAGTCGCGCGGATTCGCGCCGCGCGGATACGGCCTGGTCACCCTGCATCGGCCCGAGAACGTCGATGACCTCGAGACGCTTGCCAGCCTGCTCGGCGCCCTTGTCGAGCTCTCACGACGGCTGCCGCTGCTCTTCCCTGTACACCTTCGCACTCGCGACGCGCTGGCTGGGTGCCTCGACGGCTTGGCTGCCACGGCGGAGCCGCTGACCGTCACTGAACCGCTGGGCTATCTCGACTTCCTCTCGCTGATGATCGAAGCCAGACTGGTGATCACCGACTCCGGTGGCGTACAGGAGGAGACAACGGCGCTCGGCGTACCCTGCATCACGGCGCGCACCACGACCGAGAGACCCGTCACCGTCACCGAGGGCACAAACCGGCTCGTCTCCCCCACCGACCCGCACGCATTGGTTTCCACGGCGGACGCAGTGCTCACTCAGCCCATGCCGACCGCGGTCAGACCGGCGCTGTGGGATGGCCACGCGGCGGAGCGCATCGTGGCCGTAATCGCTGCCTGGTGCGGGCGACGAGGGAAGGCTGTGCGGCAGAAGTGAACTCTGGGCTGCCCGAGAGCAGCTCTGCTCCTAGCGATACGGCTCCCACCCGTAGGGCCGCCCGAAGAAACCGGGCGGGCAGGTCAGCTCGGCGACGGTCTTGATGACCCGAGCCGGGCTGCCCGCCACCACCGTGCCGGGCGGCACATCGTCGACGACCACCGCGCCGGCGCCGACCAGCGAGTCCTCGCCGATCTGCACGCCGGGGAGGATCGTCGCGTTGGCGCCGATGCGCGCCAGGCGCCGCACCACCGGTCCGCCCTTGCACTCCGTGTACTTCGGGCAGTTCATGGGATGCGGGTCATCGGTGAAGACCACGTTGGGGCCGACGAACACGTCGTCCTCGATGGTCACCAGCTCGAGAAAGCAGCCCGAGTGGATGCGCACGCGGTCGCCGATGCGGTTGCCGAACTCGAGCACCGCATTGGTGCCGATCGACACGTCGTCGCCGACCACGTTGTCCTCGCGAATCGAGGCGCCCTGGCCGGTTTGCAGGCCACTGCCGAAGGCGCTGCCGGCGTAGATCGTCGTGAAGGGGCGCACCACGGCGTTCGCGCCGATGATGAGCGGAAGCTCTCCTAGGGCGGCGCCGCGGGGCGCCTTGCCCAGGATGCAGGGCGGCTGCAGATCGGCCCCGGCGCCGATGGTCACGTTGAGCGCGATCTCGACGCCGGCCGGCAAGGCGCCGCCCGGCGCCGCCTCAGCCGTCACTGGCGCGCCGCGCCGCCGAGGGCGACAGGCAGCCGCCGTTCTGTAGCGCCGCCTCAGCGGCCTCCAGTGACTCGACCACCCGCAGCCCCGCGACCCCGTCGGTGATCGGGTGCCGGCCGGTCTCGATGCACTCGACGAAGTGCGAGGCCTCGAGCAAGAGCGGCTCGGTCGTCTCGATCTTGGGGGCGACGATGTCGCCGGTGCGGTACGAGAGCTGGAACTCGCCGAAGGTCTCGGGGTCCTTGAAGTCGACACCGTGGTCGAAGAGTTTCACCTTCTCGACGCTCTCGGTGTCGTCGTAGAGGAGCATCTTGCGGCTGCCGACGATGATCGTGCGGCGCAGCTTGACCGGCGAGAGCCAGGCCACGTCGAGGCTCGCTACCACACCCGAGGGGAAGGTCAGATTGAGGAAGGCGACGTCGGGGATCTGTGGGTTCACGCAGGCGCGACCGACGCCGGAGACCGTCTCGGCCTCCTCCCCGAGCCAGTAGTACAGGATCGAGAAGTCGTGGCTGGCCAGGTCCCAGATGACGCTCACGTCCTTCTGGTGCAGGCCGAGGTTGACGCGCGACGAGGAGATGAAGCGCACCTCACCCAGCTCGCCATCGTCGAGCAGCTCCTTGACCTTGCGCACCGGCGGGCTGAAGACGAAGGTGTGCCCCACCATCAGCGTCAGCCCGCGGTCGTCGGCCAGCTCCACGAGCTGCCGGCAGGCCTCCGACGAGGCCGCCAGCGGCTTCTCGACGAACACGTGCTTGCCGGCCTCGAGCGCCTCTTGGGCGAGCTGGAAGTGGGTCGAGATCGGCGTGGCGATGAGCACCGCGTCGACGTCGGCGTCGGCCAGGACCTCGCCGTAGTCGGTCGTGATGGGGATCGCCGGGTAGCGGTTGTGAGCCCGCTTGAGCGCCTTCTCGTCGGCGTCGCAGACCCAGTTCACCCAGGTGCCGGGCAGCTCGACGTAGTTGCGCAGCAGGTTCGGTCCCCAGTAGCCGTGGCCGACGAGCGCCACGTTGACGGTCACGCCGCCTCCTTCCTGCCGGCCCGCCTCGTCACGCGGCGCCCCGCCCCAGCAGCACGACGGGAATCGTCCGCAGGCAGATGACCAGGTCGGTCAGGATCGACTGGTTGTACGTGTACATGACGTCCTCGAAGACCATCTCGTCGAATCCTACCCGACTGCGGCCGCTGATCTGCCACACGCCCGACACGCCGGGCATGGCGGCGAGGCGCTCGCGGTGCCACTCCTTGTAGTGCTCGACCTCGTAGGGCAGCGCCGGCCGCGGGCCGACGAGGCTCATGTCGCCCATCAGCACGTTCCAGAACTGGGGCAGCTCGTCGAGCGAGTAGCGGCGCAGGAAGGCCCCCACGCGCGTGATGCGCGGATCATCGACGATCTTGTAGGCCAGCTCGGGGTCGGGCTCCAGGTCGGCGTCGTCGGTGCACACCAGCTCGCCGTTGATGAAGCGGCAGACGTACTCCTTGTGCAGCCCGTGGTCGGAGCCCTCCTCCATGGAGCGGAACTTGTGGAAGCGGAAGAGCCGGCCACGCAGGCCGACGCGTTCGTCGCTGTAGAACACAGGTCCCCGGGAGGTGAGCTTCACCGCCAGGGTGATCGCCAGCAGAACGGGTGAGAGGAAGATGAGCGCCAGCAGCGACCCGACGATGTCGAAGGTGCGCTTCGAGACGCGCATGCGGCGCTCGTGCGGGTGCAGGTGCACGCGCATGACCGGCATGTCGAACAGCTCCAGCAGCAGCCGCGTGCTGTCCAGCGGACTGAGCAGGTGCGAGAGCACGTACACCTCGACGTCGTGGCGCTTGGCCAGGTGCACCAGGTCGAGAGTGACGCGGGGCGGGACGCTGGCCGTGTCGATGAACACGTTGTCGACACGGCCGGCGTCCCGCCCCACCGCGTCGTCCAGCGCGCAGCGCGCCAGGTCGAAGTCATCGTCCTCGTTGCCCGGCTCGCAGACCGACAGCGCGGCGTAGCCCCGCAGCTCCGCCAGCCGCGCGGTGAGCACGTCGACCTCGGATGACCGGCCGATGACCAGGGTGCGCGACCGACTGCGCATGACGTCACGCCGGAAGAGATGGTCGAGCGCCGTGATGCGCGCCACGAAACAGAGCAGGAAGACGAGCACGAAGGTCAGCACGACGACGAAGCGCGACTGCTGCACCGCCGGCGACTTCAGAAGGTAGACGATCACCGCGGCGACGACGAAGGCGGCGAACGTGCCCTCGGCGAGCGCGAAGACGTGCAGCGGTCGCGAGACGTACACCTCGCGCTTGTAGAGGCCGAACGCGTAGAACGACAGCAGCGTGGCGCCCAGGACGACCACCAGCGACCAGTCGGGGCGCACCGGCGACGCTCCGCCCCACACCCCGTCGAAGCGCACCACGAAGGCCACCAGGTAGGCCACCAGGATCGCCACAACGTCGGCAGCCAGCGTGGCGAGCATGAGCCTGCGGCGCCGGTCCACCATCACCGCCTCGCCACGGCCTTCGTCAGAGTCGCGACCACGCGCTCCTGCTGCTTCAGCGTGATCTCCGGAAACATGGGCAGCGACAGGATGCGCCCGGCGAGCGCCTCGGCCACGGGGAAGTCGCCGCGCCCATGACCCAGATGCGCATAGGCCGGCTGCAGGTGCAGCGGCACCGGGTAGTGGATCCCCGTCTGTACGCCCGCTTCTCCCAGCTCGTCCCTCACCCGGTCACGGTCGTCGACCTGCACGACGTACAGGTGGTACACCGGCTCGGCATCCGCCCGGCAGGCGATGGGCGTCACGCCCTCCACGTCTGCCAGCAGCTCGTCGTAGCGCCGCGCGGCCGCCCGCCGGGCCGCGTTCCACATGTCGAGGTGGCGCAACTTCGCGGTGAGCAGCGCCGCCTGCAGGTTGTGAAGCCGGTCGCAGTAGCCGATGACCGCATGTGTATGTTTATCGGCCTGGCCGTGGTTGCGTAAGAGACGCAGACGCTCGTCAGTCTCTAGAACATTCGTCGTGACCGCCCCACCGTCGCCCAGCGCCCCCAAGTTCTTTCCGGGGTAGAAGCTGAACGCCGCGGCGCTGCCCAGCGAGCCGACCCTCTTCCCCTGGTAGCGGGCGCCGTGCGCCTGACAAGCGTCCTCCACCACCACCAGCCCGCGCTCGTCGGCGACGCTCTGCAGGGCCTCCACGTCGGCCGGCTGACCGAACAGGTGCACGGGCACGACGGCCTTCGTCGCGTCGCCGGCCGCCCCCGCGATGGCCTGCGGATCGATCGACGCCGTGTCAGCCAGCACGTCAACGAAGACCGGCTTGGCACCTAGGTGACTGACCGCCTCAGCGGTGGCGATGAAGGTATTGACGGGGACGATGACCTCGTCGCCGGGTCCCACGCCGGTCGCCAGCAGAGCCAGCTTGATGGCGTCGGTGCCCGAGCTCACCCCGACGCAGTACCCGCACTCGCAGAAGGCGGCGAAGGCTTCCTCAAACTCGGCCAGTTCGGGCCCCAGCGAGAACGCTGCGCGGTCGATGACCGGCCACAGCGCCCCCTCGTACTCGTCGTGCAGCGCGCGCGACTGCGCCCGCAGGTCGACGAATGGTATCTCGGTCAAACGAGACTCCCGCATCAGGGTCGTCATGGCCGACGCGAGTGCGCCGGTTTCGTAGTCGGAGCAGCCCCCGCCGCTCCGCTCAAGGGTGCGTAGAGTGTAAGCCCGCAGTCGGAAGGTGACAACTCCGCGACTGCGGCGGCCCCGTCCGAACGGCTGCTAGAATGCTTGCCGGCATGGACGGCAACGACGGACACAAGTCGGGCGACGCACCTTCCTCGTGGGGGCCGGCCACGCGCATGCTGCTGACCGGCCACACCGGACTCGTCGGCGGCGCCGTCTTGCGGCGCCTGCGCGCTGCAGACTACCAGGACCTCGTCCTGCGCAGCATCGAAGACATCGATCTCACCGACGGCGCCGCGACTCGCAACCTCTTCGAAAACGAGCGACCGCAGGCGGTCATCGTCGCGGCGGCCAAGGTGGGCGGCATCCTGGCCAACTGGGAGCAGCCCTACGAGTTCGTCGCCGTCAATCTGGCAATCGAGCTCAACGTAATCGGCGCAGCCTTCCAGAGCGGTGTGCGGCGTCTCGTCTTTCTAGGCAGCTCCTGCATCTATCCGAGACTGGCGCCGCAGCCACTCAAAGAGGAGTGCCTGCTGATGGGGCCGCTCGAAGAGACCAACCGTCCCTACGCGATCGCCAAGATCGCCGGCATCGAGCTCTGCCGCAGCCTGAACCGCGAGTATGGCACCGACTATCTCTCGCTCATGCCGACCAATCTCTACGGGCCGGGCGACAACTTCGACCTCACCTCAAGCCACGTGCTGCCCGCCATGATCCGCAAGTTCCACGAGGCGCTGCCCAACCGGTCGGTGACGCTCTGGGGCAGCGGCAGCCCGCGACGGGAGTTCCTGCACGTCGACGACCTCGCAAGCGCGGTCGTCTTCCTCTTCGAGAACGCCCATGCCGTCGACCTGCCCGACGGTCTGGTCAACGTGGGCAGCGGCGAGGACCAGACCATCCGCGAGCTGGCCGAGCTCGTGCAGCGCGTCGTCGACCACCGCGGGCCGATCGAATGGGACGCGAGCAAGCCCGACGGTACGCCGCGCAAGCTGCTCGACGTGACGCGTCTGCGGGCGCTCGGCTGGCGGCCGGCGATCTCACTCGAAGACGGCATTCGCAGCACATACGAGTGGTTCGTGGCCAACGTCGCCAAGGGAGGATGACGTGAGCAAGACGGTGCTCATCACCGGCATCACCGGCCAGGACGGCGCCTACCTCGCCGAGCTCTTGCTCGACAAGGGCTACGTCGTGCACGGCGTCAAGCGCCGCGCTAGCCTCTTCAACACCCACCGCGTCGACCACCTCTACGCCGACCCCCACAAGCCCGGCGTGCGCTTCTTCATGCACTACGGCGACCTCACCGACGCCACCAACCTCATCCGCATCGTGCAGGAGACGCAGCCCGACGAGATCTACAACCTCGCCGCCCAGTCGCACGTGCTGGTCTCGTTCGAGACCGCCGAGTACACGGCCAACGCCGACGCCCTCGGCACCCTGCGCCTGCTCGAGGCCCTGCGCATCCTCGGCCTGGAGAAGCGCACGCGCTTCTACCAGGCCTCGACCTCCGAGATGTTCGGGCTGGTGCAGGAGGTCCCGCAGCGCGAGACGACCCCCTTCTACCCACGCAGCCCGTACGGCGCCGCCAAGCTCTACGGCTACTGGATCTGCGTCAACTACCGCGAGGCCTACGGCATGCACGCTTCCAACGGCATCCTCTTCAATCACGAGAGCCCCATCCGCGGCGAGACCTTCGTGACGCGCAAGGTCACGCGCGCCGTGGCGCGCATCGCGCTGGGCCTGCAGGACGAGCTCTACCTCGGCAACCTCGACTCGCTGCGCGACTGGGGCCACGCCCGCGACTTCGTGCAGGCGATGTGGCTGATGCTGCAACAGGACGAGCCCGACGACTACGTCATCGCCACCGGCGAGCAGCACTCGGTGCGCGAGCTTGCGCTGCGTGCCTTCGCCGAGGTGGGGATCGGGATCGAGTTCGGAGGCGACGGCGCCGACGAGGTCGGCGCCGTCGCCTCCGTCGACGAGGCGCTGCTCGAGAAAGCGAGGCGGCGCCCCGACGGCCCC
>Ga0315282_10001893_pt1 | contig 39081 bp, 33 predicted proteins | sample YL17G07_20_MG_FD_203693 | JGI IMG/M metagenome (GOLD analysis project Ga0315282, IMG submission 203693) | Sediment microbial communities from Yellowstone Lake, YNP, Wyoming, USA - YL17G07_20 | ecosystem: Environmental > Aquatic > Freshwater > Lake > Sediment | place: USA: Wyoming | collected... | reverse complement strand
TACGAACAATGTTGTGAAAAAACGCGTGGCTGTGATTCTCCGGCATGATCAGTCCAGTGACAAAGATTCCTGTTTTGCCTGCCGGCGTTGTGTCCTGCGTCTTAAAGACCTCAAAATAATCCGGCTTCAGGGGTCGGTTCTTGTACTTGAACAGCGCAAAGAGACCACCAGCCAGTACTACCAGCACTATTAGAATACCAATGACAATTCCCATAACCATCCTCCCGTTGAATTAATATTATTATCCATCAGATTGAGTTTGAGTGACTATATAGCAAAGACTATAAAAGAAATCAATTGAATAACAAAAAGGGGATTATGATCAAAATGTAATGAAGAAGAATGTAATGGGGTAACGCTATATCTGATATTCCACAGGCCTGATTCTCACCGGAATGGGCTTTATCTTTGAAGGCACGCATGCTGCTGATCCTTCCGGCTGCACCTGTTTTTCTTCTGCCTTTTCAATGAAGAACTTTTTCCTGATCATCAGGGGTATCACACCGTCAGCCTGGTTCTGCTCGGTGATGAACGTGCGGATTTCCTTAAGCTCCAGAGGTGTAACGACATCCTTGAGTTTTTTCAAAACCGTTTTAATGCACCGTTGATTGAGCCTCTGGTAATACATAAGAGGGTTTGAAGTTTCAAAGATTATCCGTGTCCCTTTACCCGTCTTCATTTCTGTTGCAGTTTCCTTTAATATGGTAAGAAATATTATTGCTTTTTCCATGAGAGGTTCTGGCATAACCCGGAGCAACTCCTTTTTTATCTCCTTTTCTCTCACCTCTCGGGAACACTCAATGATTTTCAGAGATCCATGAATCAGCTCATATTCCATTGGTTCATTCACGTTTTCCCGCCATTTTTTTATAACGAATCTTTTTCTGCCGTTCGTCGCTTCGAAATAGACCTCTTTAACCGGTTCACAATAGTCCCGTTCGCTGATTGTTGTACCTGGTATGGGCTTCAGTTCCTCCAGGTCATGTCCTTTATGTTTCACCATGAGAATATCGCTGTCGTCCAGAGGTTTTTCCATAAATACGCCTTCTTCTGAGAGGCTCTGATATTCAGGATACTTATCAAAAGGTGTGGAGGCAAATACCTCATTACAACTTTTACAGTGATAGAGGTTAAACATATTGGTTTTTCCTCCAAATTTCTAAATATTGTGTTAATAGATTCTATAAACACAATATATATGTATGTCAAGAAAATTTTTCTTGACAGGTAGCTTTGATGCGATTAGTATGTTCACAATTTGAACACCAAAAAGAGAACTGAATGGATAGCGAGTCACACCGAATCTATAAAATATTAGAAGAGATATCCGAGGATGATTCTATCACCCAGAGGAGATTATCCCAGAAACTGGGGATTGCCCTCGGTCTTACCAATCTCTATGTCAAGCGTCTCATCAAAAAGGGTTATATTATGGTCAAGACCATGCCCAGGAACCGGATAGCCTACAACCTGACCCCCAAAGGGATTGCTGAAAAAGGAAAACTTACCCTCGAGTACATGAAATACTCGTTTAATTACTACCGAGAGTTCAGAGAAAGGATCAGGAAGGCATTCCAAGAGGCAAGTAAAAACGGAGTGAAGAGATTGGTATTCTACGGGGCTGGCGAGGTAGGGGAACTTGCCTATCTCACCCTGCAGGAGAACGGCATGGAACTCGTAGGAGTTGTTGACGACTTCAAGGTAGGAAAGGATTTTTTTGGAAAAAAGGCGGCAGGGATTGAAGCCTTGAAAGAATTTGAGTTTGACCGGATATTCATTACTGCCCTCTCTTCAAAGGAGGACATCTATCAGAAGTTGATCAGGGAGGGCGTCCCCGAGGACAAGGTTATTCTTATTTGACGTATGAATATACTCCAGATCAGCCCCTATTTTTATCCTGCCTGGGCCTATGGCGGGACACCCCGGGTGGTCTTCGACCTCTGCAGGGAACTGGTCCGTCAGGAACAGAAAGTAACTGTCTATACTACGGATAGTTTTGATAAAAATGCAAGAGTAAATAGAGCTGTCAGCGATCAGCAATCAGCGGTCAGCAATCAGCAATCAGCAATCAGCAATCAGCGGTCAGCTATCAGCCGTCAGAACTCCGCAATCCGCAATCCGCAATCCGCAATTGGAAAACCCGAAACCTTTTTTTATTTTGATTCTGAGGTTGAAGGGGTAAACGTAAGGTACTTCAGGAATATATCTAATCGTCTGGCTTTCACCCAGAAACTCTTTTTAACCCCCGGTTTTTCCTCCTCGCTCAGGGATATTCTGAAGAATACGGACATTGTCCACCTCCAGGAGTACCGTACCCTTCAGAATGTCTCCGCCTGGAAAGAATGTAAGAAGATGAAAGTTCCCTATATTATCTCTGCCCATGGGGCAATATTGCGGATTATGGGGAGAGAGGGGAGGAAAGGGTTGTTTGACTGGTTGTGGGGTTGGAATATCCTGAAAGACGCGAGAAAACTGATTGCGTTGACTGACCTGGAGAGACGTCAGTACAAGCAGTCCGGGATTGACGGAGAGAAAATAGAAGTTGTGCCTAACGGCATTGACCTCTCTCAGTTTTCCTCCCTTCCGGAGAGAGGCGAATTCAGGAGGAAATACGGGCTCCAAGATGAACACATGATTCTCTTCATGGGCAGGATCCATCGGATCAAAGGTCTTGATATTCTCATTGATGCCTTTGCTGAACTGAGGAGGGAAGGGATTGAGTGCAAGCTGATTATTGCGGGACCGGATGATGGGTTCAAAAGAGAGTGCGGAGTGCGGATTGCGGAGTGTGGATTACAACAGATTGATTTGAGCATAGGGGAAGAGATGGGTAAGAGAGAAGTGAGCAGGGCGGATGTGATTTTTACAGGGTTAGTGAGCGGGGAGGAGAAAATTTCTCTCTATGTTGATGCAGATGTAACAGTTCTCCCTTCGCGCTTTGAAAATTTCCCCTCAGTCCCGTTTGAGTCCATAATGTGTGGCACCCCGGTAGTTGTAAGTACTGCCTGCGCAGTGGCAGAAATGATTGAGGCTGCGGGTGCAGGTTATGGAGTGGGGGCAGAAGATAAGATTGATTTAAAAACAAAGATACTTCACGTGCTCACGAATTATGATGAAGCAAGAGGTTCAGTAGAAAAGGGCAGAAGGCTGATAGAAGAAAAACTCAACTGGAGGACTGTGGCAGCACGAATTGCTGAAATATATGAGGGATGTCTGCGATGAGGATCTGTTCACCCCACGTTGGCCTGTCCCCCTATTCCAACCAGGGCGGTGAGGTCTATGAGAGAGAAATTTTAAAACACCTCGCTTCTCTCGGGGCGGAGATTGAGATCCTTCTTCCTGAAGGAAAAGAGTATGAAAAGGGGATTCCCAACTGGCGGGTGACAAAGATTCCGGTCTCTCGAGGCTATACCTGGTATGGTTCACCGTTCCTCTTCTTTTCTCCTCTGAGAAGGATATGGAAGGAGAGGGGATTCGATGTCCTGAGGGTTCATTCTCTCAGGAATGTCGGGACAGCAGCATATGTATTCAAGGCATGGAACAGGTTGCGGGTTCCTTTGGTGTCACACCACCATCATATCGAAGATGACGAGGGTATGATTCAGATGATCGACCGCTTTGTGCTCAACCGTTCCGGTCTAGTTATCACGGTAAGCAGGTTTTCAAAAGAACAGCTCATGAGCAGGATGGGAATTAATCCGGAGAAAGTGGATTACGTTTATGACGGCATTGAGGAAAAATATATACCTCTCCTCCCGGATGAGCAACTGGTGGAGAAGTACGGGTTAAAAGGCAGGAAAGTTCTCCTCTTTCTGAGCGCCCTCCATCCGAGAAAGAATGCCGGGTTTCTTCTCGATGTATTTTGTGAAATTGTTCGTTTGAAAGGGGATACGGTGAGACTCATGGTCGTGGGGGGCGGCAGTGAGCTGGAGAGGCTGAAGGACAAAGCGGAAAAATTGGGAATCGCTGGTAAGGTCATCTTTGCCGGTTACGTGCCGGAAGAAGAGAAAGTGAAATATTACAATCTCGCCCATTGTTTTGTCTTCCCCTCAAAACTCGAAGGGTTTGGCCTGGTCGTGGGAGAGGCCATGTCCTGCGCAAAGCCGGTGGTTGCCTCAAAGACGGCATCCCTGCCGGAAGTAGTAGATGATGGGGTGACAGGTTTCCTATCAGACCTTGATCGTAAAGAAGATTTTGTAAAGAAGATCCTCCTGCTGCTGGATGATGAGGGGCTGGCAAAAAAGATGGGGATTGAGGCACGGAGAAAGGTGGATGAATCCTTCCGCTGGCCGATTGCTGCCAGAAAGGTGCTATCAATTTACGAGGGGCTTGTCCATGCTTAAGCAAGCCGTCTCTCTCTATAAGAAGCTGGACAACCATGCCACAGGCCTTTCCATCAAGCTCGTAAAATGGACCGGTAAGAACAGAGAAGCAGTACATCCGAAGCATCTCATCGCTAACCCCGGGCATCACTGGTATCTGGACTACCTTAACACACATGACAGGGTGCTGGACGTTGGTTGCGGGAACGGCATGCATACCCTGAAAGCAGGTGAACACTGCCAGGAGGTCATCGGGATTGATTACAGTACTGAATCCCTGAGCCTTGCCCTCAGGCTGGCTGAGAAAGGCAGGGTAACGAATGTGCGCTTTCAGGAAGCAGACCTCGAGGGAAATCCTCTCCCCTTTCCTGAAGCGTCATTTGATAAGGTTCTCTTCCTGGACGTGATAGAACACCTGAATGAGAGGGAAAAGGTGCTGAAAGAGATCAGGCGGGTTCTCAAGCCAAGGGGGGTACTGCTGCTCACCGCGCCCAATCGTAACACCTCGTGGAAGAGGCTTCAGCGAAAGGCTGGACTTTCCTCCTTTGCTGACCCTCATCACAAGATCGAGTACTCTCAGGCTGAGCTGATTGAGGAAGTATCAAGAATGGGCTTCAGGCTGCAGGGAGAGCCCATGCCCATTGTTTATGATACCCCTTTTGCCGGATGGATTGACTTAACGGGAGGCATTTCTCTATGCCTCTATGCCAGGCTTGCCCGGTGGAAGAGGAGCTGCGCGGAGAGGTGTCCTGAAGAGACTACTGGCTGGAGAGTGGTGGCGGAGGTGATGACCCGATGATCTTGGGAGTCATACCCAGTCTGGGTGAGAGCATAGAGATCCTCACACGGGTGGGAGTTGCCCCCCGTTTTATCAATTCCTACCTTGGCAGGTATTCGCGGGAGTTTGAGAAGACCTACTACTTCACCAACAGCAATGAAGAGCCCGGCTTTCCTCCCCGTGTCTTTGCAGTCCCCAAGAAGACACCAGTCCATTACGCGCTGTATGTCCTCCTGTTACCCTTCATCCAGAGGAAGCGGGTAAAGGAATGTGACTGTTTCCGGGTAATGCAGCTGATCGGTTCAATCCCTGCAGTCATCAGCAAGCTCCTCTACCGCAAGCCGTATGTGGCGACCTACGGGTTTAAGTACACAGAGTTTGCAAGATTGGATCAGCCGCTCTGGATTGTGTATGCCACCTCAATCATAGAGTTCTTCGGATTGAAGCTCGCTGATGGAATCATTGTCACCACTCCCGAACTGAAAGAATATGTGGGAAGGTATATCCCGCAGGAGAAGGTCCATTTCATCCCCAACGGTGTTGATACGGAGATCTTCAAGCCTCTTCCCGGGATACGGAATGCACAGGGAAAGAGGTGTATCCTCTATATTGGCAGGCTGGTCAGGCAGAAGAACCTCTTCTCCCTGATCGAAGCAGTGTCGTTTCTGTCCGGGAGGATATCCCTCCGCTTCATTGGCGAAGGTGCTTTAGAGAAAGAACTGAGGGATTATGCGAATGAGAAGGAGGTTGATCTGGAGATAAGGTCTGGTGTGCCCAACGACAAACTGCCTGAGGTAATAAATGCGGCAGAAATGTTTGTTCTTCCGTCTCTGGTCGAGGGACACCCCAAGGTGCTCCTTGAGGCGATGAGCTGCGGGGTACCCTGTGTCGGCACCAATGTCCCGGGCATCAGAGATCTCATACATGATGGAGTGACAGGTATCCTCTGTCCGGACACCATAAGTGCAAGTATAGCACAAGGAATAGAGAGGTTAATGAGAGAGAAAAACCTTGCAGAAACCATCGGTGTGAATGCCCGGAAGTTTATTCAGGAGCATTATGAACTGAACAGGCTCCTGGATCAGGAGATCAATTTGCTCAAATCAGTGGCGGGGAAATACAGGGGATAGGGGTTAGGGTTTAGGGATTGGTGAAAATTGATAAGAGTCACGAAGTCTCTGAAAAAGAGAGAAAATAGGGCTCTGAGAAGCGAATGAAGATTTTTTCGGTAACAATTCTTATCGAAGCAGAGCGGCCACAAATTCAACTGTCTGAGCGGAAGTGAGTTTTGAATTTGCAGCGACGCAAGATTTAGAATTGTCGAAAAAATGTTTTTGAGCATTGAAGAGCCCTATTTTCAGAAATGGTTTCATGTATGCTTGAGATGGTAAAGAAGACACTCCAGGAACTGGAGAAGACGTATATCCATTTCCCGTACTTCTTCCTGCGGGGTCATGCCTTCCCGCCCAGGACAGTGATTATGGAACTGAATTATCAGTGTAACCTCAGATGCAGTATGTGCTATCTGGTGAGGGAGAAGACAGAGAAAGAAATGGGTTATGAAAAGGGGAGGGAGCTTTCAGCTGATGAGTGGGGAAGGGTGATTGATACAATCCCCCGCATTACCAACCTCACCTTTACCGGAGGAGAGACATTGATCAGAAACGATGCCCTCGCTATCCTGGAGAGGGCTGCACACCGGCACATCACCCACATCCTCACCAATGGCACCTTGATCAATCCGGAAGTCGCCCGGAGTCTTTCTACCATGGGTCTGAATTCCCTTACCATCTCTCTGGACGGGTGGAGGGAGACCCATGACCGGGTCAGGAATTCTCCCGGGTGCTTTGACCGGGTCATGAAGGCCATAGAGTATTTGAAAGAAGAAAAAGAAAAGGGGGGGAAGAAGAAACCCCTCATCGGTTTTAACTATGTAATTCTCGATTCCAATGTGGAAGACATGGGGAAGATAGCGAACGTGGCAGAAGAAATGGGGATCGACTGGGTAAGCTTTCAGCTCTACGACCCTTCCCTCCTGAGATCAGGACTTGACCTGAAAGATGAAATGGACCTGAGTCAGAACCCTGTTGACCGGGTGATGAAAATCCCGGGAGAAGTGCTCAAGGAAGCGATCAGAGAGGTAAAAGGGATAAAGGGCAGGACCAGAATGTACTTTGTCCCTCCTTATGAGGAAGAAGAGATCGCAGGCTACTACCAGGGAAGGATGAGCATGAAAGGCCTTTACTGTTATCTCCCCTGGATTCTCACCTATATCTCGCCTTACGGGGATGTCTATCCCTGTTACGGGTTGAGCTTCGGTAATGTCCGGGAGACGAGCCTGGCAAAGATCTGGAATGGTGAGAGATACCGGAACTTCCGGAAAGAGCTCGCTCGCAAGAAGCTCTTCCCCGCATGCATCGGCTGTTGTAACGTAAGAAGGTGGTCACGATGAAGATCTGCATTGCCTGTGAATATTTCCCGCCTTCTGGTCCGGGCGGAGGAGAAATCAGTATCTTTTATCAGGCTGAAGGACTGGCCAACTCAGGTCAGAAGGTTGTAGTTGTTACCCCTGAGTACGGTGCGACTGGATATGAGGAAGAAAAGAACATGAAGGTCTGCCGTTTCCCTTTCTTTAAGAAACTGAAAACCGGGGAGCAGTGCAATCCCCTTTTCCTCGCTAACCCCATTTTCTACCTTTATTTCCTTTTCCAGCTGGTGAAGATTTGCCGGAAGGAAGGAATTGAGATCATCCACTCCCAGACTAATAATGCCATTCTACCATCCTTCCTTGCCTCAAAGATATTGGGAATTAGATACATTGCAACCTTAAGGGATACCACGCTCCTCTGTGCTGCGGGACTGCTCTGCCTCCATGAAGAGGATCACACGCCGCCTCATTGCGGCCTGGTCAGGTTTGTACAGTGCCTCTGGGGATTTGACCGGAAATACTATCCTGAGTGGAATCTCTTCAGCCGTCTGAAATCCCTTCTCAATGCCTTTTTCAATGAGATGGATCTCTCCTTAAAGCGCATGGTTCTCAGGAGGGCAGACGCTGTTGTTACGGTGAGTGACGGCTTGAAGAAGATATATGAGAATTCGGGAGTCAGCGGCAGGGAGATGGTCACGGTCTATAATAACCCGCCTTCTGAAGCGGAGGTGAGCGAAGCGATGAAAGAGGATGTGGCTCGCAGGTATAACCTTAAGGGAAGGAGGGTGATTCTCTCTGCCGGCAAGATATCATTCGGGAAAGGGACGGATGTCCTGATCCGGTCTATGGATCAGGTGATCGGAGAGATACCTAAAGCCCTCTTTGTCTTCCTCGGAAAGAAGAACCCTCTCATCCCGTTCCCGGAGAAGCTTAAAGGTTGTTACGTTACCCCCGGCTTCATCCCTTATCAGGAGGCACAGGCCTTCTTCGCCTTAGCTGATGTAGTGGTGATGCCCTCGCTCTGCCAGGATTCCTTAAGCCGGGTTTTGCTCGAGGGGATGAATTTCTCCAGGCCACTGGTTGCAACTAAGGTTGCAGGGACACCCGAGGCAGTGATTGATGGAAAGACCGGTATCATAGTGGAAAGGGGAGACCACGCAAGCCTTGCCAGGGCCATTGTTTCTCTCCTCAAAGACGGGGAAAGGGCTGCGCAGATGGGCAGGGAAGGAAAGATGCTGCTTGAGAGCAGGTTCAGGGTTGACAGGAACGTTGCAAAACTGCTGGAGGTCTATGGCACGGGTACTGCTGGTTAATCCCAGGGATTCAGAGATACAGGAACCTTACAAAATCCCCTGGGGGGCGCTCCACATCGGGTCATACCTCAAGAGTGCGGGGCATGAGGTGACGCTGCTTGATCCGGATGCGAGCCCCAATTTCAAGACACGGTTCAGGGAGAACCTTGATCATGCTGACCTGGTAGGATTTTCCCTCATGACCTGCCAGGTTCACTATGCCTTGCCTCTCATGCGGTTTGTTCGCGAGCGATACCCGGATCTTCCTGTGGTAGCAGGCGGCATCCATCCCACCTTACTACCGGAACAGACCTGTTTAAGCCCCTTGATTGATTGCGTGGTCGTGGGTGAGGGGGAGAGGACTATCCAGGATCTGGTTGAGCACGTCGGGAAGAAGGAGTCGCTCAGAAATATTGCAGGCATCGCATGGAAGGAGAGCGGGTCGGTTATCAGGAATAAGGAGCGTGAGCTGGCTCACCTGGATGATTTTCCCTTCCTCGATTATGACCTGCTGGAGAAACACATCCTTGCATCCTTTAAGAATTCCATGCTCTCGATCTTCACGGGTAAGGGCTGTTCTTTCAGGTGCGCCTTCTGCGTCAACGAGGTATTGAGGCAGAGATTCCGGGGCAAGAGCGCCGAGAGGGTGCTCTCTGAGATTGACTACTGCATTACACGCTTTCATTCGCATGACATCTATTTCCGGGATGACAACTTCTTCCATTCCCGCAGGAGAGTGGTGGAGATCCTCGAAGGAATCCTTAAGAGAGGCTACCGGTTTAACTGGCGGGCTGCATGCAGGGTAGGGTATTTCAACGACAGCTTCCTGAATGATGAGATGCTGAGCCTGCTGAAGAGGTCCGGATGCCTGGAACTGAAGTTTGGGGCTGAATCCGGTTCCCAGAGGGTTCTGGATTACATCACCAAGGATATCAAGGTTGAGCAGACCATCCGGGCAGCGGAAAAGTGTAAGCAGTTTGGAATCAGAGGAAATTTCTCTTTCATTACCGCACTCCCCACAGAGACCCGTGAAGAGGCGCTTCAGACACTTGACCTGATTGACAGGATAAAAAAGATAGCGCCGGAGAGCGTGATCATCGGCCCCCAGCCTTTTCGCCCCTATCCGGGAGGCAGGCTCTATGAAGACTGTGTGGCACGGGGGTTGAAGCTGCCGTCCTCTTTTGGGGAATGGGGTGAATTTTCTCAAAGCATCCTCACCAACTCACATTTCCCTGCCTCGCAGCTCCCCTGGGTCAAAGACCGTGATTATGTGGAGTCTGTCTGGACCATTGCGGCGAACGCCCATAAGGATATCTGGCAGCTCCTCAGAAACCCGCAGACCTGCTGGCAGGTGCTCTATGTGCTCCCCTTCAGACTCAGGTGGCGCTACAGATTCTTCCGCTTCCCCTATGAGGTGAAGTTCCTCTCCTTCATCCGGAAGTGGCTTCTGCTCATCCAGTCAAAACTCTTTTCTGTGCGAGGTCTGAGAGAAGAAAATGCCTGAATCGCCATGTCTCATGAGAGTAACGACAAGCTGGGATGATGGGAACGCCCTGGATCTGAGGCTGGCTGAACTTCTCACCCGCTACGGCGTAAAGGGAACGTTCTATGTTCAGCGAAAAGGGGGAGACCGCAGCCTCAGCGACGAGGAAGTGAAGCAGATAAGCGAGGCAGGGTTTGAGATAGGCGCCCATACGCTCACCCACCGGGAACTGACCACCCTTTCTCTGGCTGAGGCGCGGGAGGAGATCAGGGGCTCAAAGGCATACCTCGAAGACCTCCTGGGCAGAGAGGTAACCATGTTCTGTTTTCCGCGGGGGAAATATGACAGGAGAGTTGCTGAACTGGTAAGGGAGGCAGGATTTACAGGTGCAAGGACTGTCGAGCCCTTTGCCTTTCATGTGCCCTCCGACCTATTTTCCCTCGGGACAACCATCCAGGTCTTTCCCTTCCCGTTCCTCTTTACTGATAGAGGGAAAATAACTCTGCATCAGAACATTCTCTATCCCTTTTTCCGGGCCTACAGACCTTTGCGGGAGATCCGTTCCCCGGTAAAGGGGTACCTGTCTTTTCAAGGTGTAGCTGAAGTGACGCTGAAGCATGCAGAGAGGATACGAGGGGTCTGGCACCTCTGGGGACATTCCTGGGAGATCGAGCAGTTCAGGATGTGGAGAAATCTTGAGAAAGTTCTTGCTGGTCTTAAAAACTGCAAAGCAGCTTACTATACTAATGGAGAACTGTTAAGGAGCGATCAGCAGCCTTGAAGAATATTGTCGCCTCTCTCGTTCAGAAGCTTGAGGGTATCTTCAAATTTGATGTCGCTTACGTGCTCAAGAGCAACCTTTACCTCATCCTCCCCAAGGCGACGCTCTCACTGGCAGGATTTGGACTGGTCTTCTGTTTTACCCGTTTCGCCTCAAAGGAGCTCTACGGGCAGTTCAACTACATTGCCTCGATCCTCGGCACCCTCGCCGTATTCTCCCTTCCCGGAATGCAGACAGCAATAGTACAGGCAGCGGCAGTGGGACAGGATGGCATCCTTAAAGCAGGGACCGGTTACCGCATCCGCTATTCTGTTATCGGAAGCCTCCTTCTCCTTGCCATTGCAGGCTACAGCGGGATTGTGCTGAAAGGCACCCCTGACCTCTGGAGAACGTTCCTCCTCTGTGCCTTTCTCTTTCCCTTCGCATACGCCACGGACAGCTACCTCTATTATGTAAACGGCAAGAGACTCTTCCGGACATTCGCCTTATGCGATATTGCTACCAATACCCTCCCTGCCATCATTCTGTCCGTATTCATCATCTCCGGCGCCGGGCTCCTGACCATCTATTCAGCAAAATTCGTTTCTGCCCTGCTGATTCAGGTGCCTCTTTTTCTATGGGTGTACTTCCGCTTTACCTCCAACCAGCGCTGCGAAGGTACATCCATCAGGTTCGGGAAGGAGATGTCTTTCCTGGGCCTGCTCTTCTCATTTTATGCCTACTTGGACAGCCTGATTGTGGGGACGATATTCGGTTTTAAGGATTTAGCTGTCTTTTCAATTGGCAAATTAATATCCCAGGGTCTTAAAATGGTTTTCTGGGGGCTTTCCAATCAATTCCTCGTCCCTTATCTCGCCCAGCTCAGTGCTGGCGAGGCACGTTCCCTGGTGCGCCGGCACTTCAAGACCATTCTTCTCGGAGCAACAGTATCCTCTTTCTTTCTGATCGTGCTTCTTCCCTGGGCTGTGCCCTTCCTTTTTACTATTCGCTATACTGAGAGCGTTTTTATCGCCCAGCTCCTTATCCTTTCTATCCTGATTTCTGTACCGGGGATGTTATATGACTGCCTCTTCCGGGCACATAAAAAAACCAAGGATGTTTTTTTCGTACAACTATCTTACATTATCCCGGAGCTTCTTTTTTTGCCTTTCTTTCTCATAAAATTTGGATTTATGGGAGTTGTTTATGCGCGACTCTGTGCTATTGGCTTTTATTCATTAACTGGTTGGTTTCTCATTCGAGGAATGAAAGGCACTAATAAATTAAGCACATGAAATTCATTACATTAAAAACAATAAGATCTGGCGTTCTTAATCTAGTGTTGTCATTAGGTTCTCTTTTAATAACTTATTTGATACTTGAGTTAGTTTTTTTTCGACTATTTTTACCTAGACTACCCTTACGTTTTCATGGTTATCTATCGGAACCAATTCGGATATTTGCACAAACCTCTAAAAACGGACTAATTCCCAATGATTATATTGCTATAGTAGGAGATTCTTATGCACAAGGCATGGGCGATTGGTTGCTGACTGCGAATGATTGGGAAAACCAAGAGTTTGCTCCCCACAATATTTTGTATAAAAGAACAGGTAAAGATGTAATTACTTTTGGACAAGCTGGTGTAGGTAGTTTGGGGGGATTAGTTGCAAAACCTATTAACAGATTTAGATTCCTGAATTCAACTATTTTTTATAAGATCGATGAGCCCAAAATAATATTAGTTTATTTTTATGATAATGATATTAACGATAACTTAAAAGAGATACAAATGCGATTCAAAGATAGATATGATATGAAAAAAATATATGAGAAAAGTTATTTTAGGGAATTTATTAGTGAAGTAGTAATTGGAGAAGACGCCTTATATAAGAGCATAAAATCCTTTCGGTGGTATGAAAATTTGTTTTTTTTAAAATTTATAAGAAATATGGTAAATGGGATAATACACAAGAAGAAAACAAATTATTCTGTTTCACCTTGGAAGGCAGGGGAAATTAACCATGCATTCATAAAAGGGAAGAAAATATCTATACCAGATAAGTTACAATCGCCAGCTTTAGAGTTAACAGAAGAAGAGATAAATCTATCTGTTTATATTTTTGAACGTTCATTAGATTATTTGTCAGGTTCCTTCCCGTGCACAAAAATTTTTGTAGTTTATATACCTTCTCCTTTGGCTTCGTATGACTTAGCTTCTCAGAAGGTTAGTATTCAAACATATCACGGCAGAGGTGAAATTTATCCTGCTAAAGATGTTGCTTATAAAAGCGATTTAATCAGCAAGAAAATTAAGAAGACAACAGAAGAAAAGCACTGTGTTTTTATAGACCCAAGAGAATCAATTAGAGATGCATCGCGTAAAGGATTAATTCATGGTCCTTTCGATTGGAAGCATTTGAATAAAACTGGATACACTGTGCTCTCAGAAGTAATTATTCCTTATATTCTTAAGGAACATTAACTAATAGAAAGTATAATTTGGACATTAGATGCATTTATTGTTGAAAAAATGGGTTAAACAATAAATTGATTTAAAGAAAATAATGATTAAGAGATTCAAGATCAATAACATGGGGGAATTTTTTAAAAGGCGTTTTTTTATCGCCTGGTCAGTGCTGGTCTGCCTGATCTGGATTTTTCAGTACGTGAAGTATCTCTTTGAGAGCCAGGGAGTGTTGAAGCTCGTGCAAGAAAAGGGTATCTGGGCTTTAGTCGTCAGGTTTTTTACCATCGGAGGGAGTTGAGATGATCGTCCTGATCCTTATTCTCTCGTTCATCCTCAATGTGTATGGGATCAACTGGGGGCTCCCTTCTCAGGAGAGGATAAACCTGGTCTTCCCGAACGTCCAGGAGAACGAGAGACTCTTTGAACTCCTCAAGGAGAACAGGAGGGAGATGAAGGGGGACATCATTGAATCATCCCACCTCTTCATAAAGCAGTACAGCATGGACGGTTCCAGAGTCCTGAATTTTCCCCCGGACCGGTTTCCCCGGAACGAGTCGGAGCTGAGCCTCCTGCGGAGCTACCTTCTGACGAGCTCCCAGGACGAAGAGCACGTCGTCGTCACAGCCTTGAGCCGCATGAATCCCGCACGCCTGAACTTCAACCCCCACCTCTTTCACTATGGAGGATGCTTCATCTATACGGTGGGAGCGGCACTGAAAATCTCCTCCTTGTTCGACTGGGTTCACCTGACACCTGACCTTTCCTATTATTTTACCCACCCTGAAGCAATGGCGAGGATCTACCTTGCCGGGAGACTGGTAGTAGTCTTTTCTGTGCTCCTCAGTGCCTTTCTCCTCTACCTCCTGGGGCAGATGCTCTATGGCCGGGAGACGGGTCTGTTTGCTGCCCTGTTTTTTGTCATCTCACCCGGCGTGGTTGCCTCAGCCCATATCATGAAACCTCACCTCTTCGCAGTCTGCTTTGTCCTCCTTTTCCTCATCTTCACCCTGAAGATAAAGGAGAGCGGCGCACGCTCCTCCTATATCCTTGCCGGTCTCTCCCTTGGACTGGCTGCGGGGTCAGCCATCTATCTGGCCATCTTCTTCATACATCTCCTCACCTGTCATTTGCTCCGCTTCTCAGGCAGAGGTATGAGGGAGTATCTCCGTTCCTTCCAAGACAGGTCTTTGCTCTTCGCTCTTTGCTCCATGCTCCTCGCTTTCCTTATCACCAACCCTTATTATCTCCTCTCATTGAAGGAAGTCCTCTATGAGAAGTCCTATGACCTGAAACTCTTCTCCTTTGCCCTCTCATCTGAGAACTTGAGCAGCTTTACCTTTTCCTTCTTCTATACGGTTCACGGCATCCCCATGGCTCTCCTGGTATTCGTCGGGCTGTTCTATGCGCTGGCGCGGGGGCGGGAGTACTGGTTCATGCCCCTCCTCCCCATTTTTTACTTCCTCATTGCCTCAGCCGTTATCGGGAAGGGTACGCCGCCCAACTTCCGCTTTGCCCTTGCCCTGATCCCTTTCACTGCGCTCCTTGCAGGTCTGGCAGCCTATCGCCTCTGGTCGTTGGAGAAAAGGTGGATTCACTTCGTCCTCATTGGGGTCATAGCATTCACCTTTTTCCATGCACTCCTCTACTCGTTCAATTTCCAGCAGGACATCTCGTCAGGCAGTACCTTTGTCCGTTCAGGGGAATGGATCAACCGGAATATCCCCAGGGGATCGAGTATCGGCCTCCTTCACCTGTTCACCCCTTCCACTACACCGCCCCTTGACTTCCGGGCATTTAAGGTTTCTGTCTATACACCGAGGAACCTCTCTTCCGGGAAGGGGTCTCTCCCTCAGTACTTTGTTGCGACAAAGCGGATTGATGATATCCTGGTTCCGCACTATCAGCTCGCCCAGTCTTTTTACCCGCACTGGCCGCTCTCCACGCTGAGGTTCAGAGATCACTTTGCCCTCGCCAACAGGGGAGTGTTCATCTACGGGAGGATCGCCCCGTGAAGGTACTCCTTATCCGGCCGCCGGCATTTCATGTCCCGATGGGTGTGGGGACAGGCAGGAAGAGAGGGCCATTAAGGGAGATGAAGCTCCCCATGGGACTCCCCTTAGGGCTGCTCTCCATTGCCGCAGTGCTGGAGCAGAGGGGCATAGATGTCAGAATCTACGATGCCCTCTATGACATGGATCTGGATGAGGAGACGTGCAGAAGAGAGATTGACTACGAAGGATTCCTCATGGGCGCTTCCTGGGAAAAAGTTCAGGAGAAGATCAGCAATGATAAGCCTGACGTGGTAGGGATCGGGAACCAGTTTTCTGAATACGTGGACTGCGCGGTAAAGGTGGCTGAGATCGCCAAACAGGTGGACAGGAACATCCTCACCGTGGTCGGCGGTCCCCATGCCACTGCCTTTCCCCGTACCTTCTTTGAGAAGACAGACCGGATCGATGTCGTGGCCCAAGGGGAAGGAGAATTTCTCCTGCCCGAGATCATTGAAAGGTTCAGGGGTGGAAAAGGGTTTGAAGGGTTAAAGGGTGTTGCCTACAGAAAAGGCGGAGAAGTAATTATAAATGCAAGAAGGGAGTTTATTGAAAACCTGGATGATCTTCCTCTCCCTGCCTATCACCTCATTGACATGGAGCGGTACTTTCTCTTCGAGCGGCTCGGTCTCAAATGCCGGGGCAAGTTCAGTTATCCCGGATCAGAGCGGTATGTTTCCATGATCACGAGCAGGGGGTGTCCGTACCGTTGTATCTTCTGTGAGATCCATCTCTACATGGGCAGGAAGTGGAGGTTCCATTCGCCCGGGTATGTCCTGAACCACCTGAGGCATCTGATAGAGAAGTATCAGGTCAGGCATGTCCATTTTGAAGATGATAACCTTACCCTGGACCTGGAGAGGTTCACTCAGATCGTGGACGGGATCATTGAAAATAATTTGAACATCACCTGGGATACCCCCAATGGGGTGCGGGCAGACCGTCTTAACCGTGAGCTTATCATCAAGGCAAAAGGGAGCGGCTGCGTCTTCCTCAACCTGGGGATTGAGTCAGCAGACCCGGAGGTATCTGAGCAGATTGTAAAGAAGAAACTCGATCTGAACAAAGTGATTGAGATTGCCCGGATCTGCAAACAGGTGAAATTAGACCTCAGGGGATTCTACCTCGTCGGATTCCCCGGGGAGACGAAAAAGCAGATAAAAAATACTTTGGCCTTTGCAAAACAGCTCTGGAGGAAATATGGAATGATACCTTTTTTAAATAATGTCCATCCCACCGTGGGAACGGACCTCTATGAACTGTGCAGCGAAAAGGGATACCTTAAAAAGTCCATTAACCCGGGCCATGTGGATATGATAGAGACAGCGGATTTTGATGAAAAGTACCTGGAAGACGAGATCCGGAGGTTTTTAACGGTGAACAACCGGACCATCGGGCTCTTCCATTTCTTAAAGACGCTCTTCTTCCACCCGGTTATCGCCTGCAGGCTCATGAGGAAGTGTATCTCCATCCTCTTTTCTCATCAGGGTGGGAGCAAAAAGGCAAGGGCGTTCTTAAACGAGGCAATCATCTACCAGAGGGCGATCCTGCGGAAGGAGTTTCAGGGATTTTTTAACCTGTAGGGCATGGTATGTTTTTAAGCGTGCTTCTCCTGATGGCAGTAATTCTCGTAGCCCATACCCTGGGCAGCTGGCTCACCAGTCTGTTCCGCATAAAAATGGAAAGCCGGGAAGAACGGTTTACTCTTTCAATTGGCCTGGGCCTCGGTCTTTTCATGCTGCTCATCCTCATCCTCGGGCTCTCAGGCAATGCCAGCGCTGAGATCTTCCGGATGGTGTTGCTGATCCTCCTGCTTGCAACCCTGCCGGTTATCATCCGGGGCTTGAGGGAACTTTCCTCTCCGGGCGGCTTTTCCCTGAAGCGGATGAGCGGGGAGGAAAAGCTCTTCTGTCTGCTCATCTTCTCCTTCCTTGCAGTTGATTTCATCAGTTCGCTCGTTCCGGTCATCAGCAGCGATGAGATGAACCACCACCTCTTTGTCCCCCGGCTCTGGCTTCAGGCCGGCGGGATCCAGTTCATCCCCTTTAATTTTTTCTCCGCCTTTCCCAACAACCTTCAGATGCTCTACCTCTTTGCTCTCGGTATTGGCAGCGATACCCTTGCCAAGCTCATCCACTTCTTTTGCGGGCTTCTCACGCTCCTGCTCATTTACGGGCTGGGGAAGCGGTTGTCCAGGAGGAGCGCCGGCCTCATGGGGAGCCTCTTTTTCCTCCTCATGCCCATGTTCACATTCCTTTCTGGCACTGCCCAGGTGGATTTCGGCCTGACCCTGTATGCCACCTTGACCATTGTCCTCATCCTGTATGGGCTTAAGAAGGGTGAGTTCAGATACTTCCTCATGGCCGGAGTATGTGCCGGTCTTACCTGCGGGATAAAGCACCAGGGGGTTCTCCTCGTTCCCCTCTTTTCTTTGATCTTCTTTTTGAAACGACGGAGCGTAAGAGATGTAGGTAAAGCTGCTTTTGCCTTCTTTCTGCCGGCCGTGGCAGTCGGCTGCATCTGGTATGTTATTGCCTTTGCCTGGACAGGGAACCCGGTCTATCCTCTCCTCTACGGTGTCTTCAAAGGTGTGTATCTCTCCCCCCGGTTCGAGACAGCCTTTGGGAACATGATGGATAGCGTGGGAGGGAAGGCGTTTGATCCCCTCCACCTCATCTCTCTCCCCTTCGCCCTGACCTTCAACCTTGAGAACTGGGAATATGCCCTTGCCATCAGTCCCTTCTTCCTTGCTTTTCTTCCTGCTGTATTTGGAATAAGAAAGTGGGAAGAGAGGCATTCGCTGCCGGTGAAGCTCTTTCTCCTTTTTTCTGCAGGATATTTCCTCCTTTCTCTGCTATTATTCAACCACCATCCGCGCAGGCTTCTGATGCCGATCCTTCCTGTGCTGAGCGTGAGTATTGCAATTGGACTGGAGAGACTGATCGTGGAGCGGACAGTGAAAAGGATTATCCTCGGTCTCATTGGTTTAATCGCCCTGGTTCAGGTCCCCTATGAAATATATCTTCTGAAACACTACCTTCCTTCAACGATTGGATTGGAAAGGAAAGAGAATTTTTTAAAGAGGACCGTGGACAATTTCTCTTTCGTAGAGCAGGTGAATGCCCATCTTCCTCCCTCTGCCGTCACCTTTGTCCCCTTCGGTGAAGCCTACTATTTCTCTTCTCCGGTGATTGCGGGCTATCCCCTCTTCTCCGGAGGATATACAGATTACAGTTCATTTTCCTCGTCTGAAGAACTGCGCAGGCACCTGAGGAAGCTTGGGGTGCAGTATATCGTCTATGAAGAAGGTGCGAGCATTGTGGGAGACATGGCGACGAACAGGACACCGAACGCTTATGTTGAGCATGCCTACGGATTGCTCAGGGGATTGAAAGAGAATTTTACTGAAGAGGTCTTAGCGGATAAGAGGTATCATCTGCTTAAGTTGCTGTGAGAAGAGGTAAGATGTTAGACGTGAGACGAGAGATGTGTAGGGGCGCCGCTTGCTGCGCCCTCTCAAATGTTAAATGCGAATTCAGAATCCAGAAGTCAGAATTCAGAATCCGCCTCCGGCGGACTGACTTCTGAATTCTGGTTTATACAGAGGAGGATATGCCATGAGTAAGGGTTTCTCAATCATCATCCCGGCCTACAATGAGGAAGATGGAATTGTGAGTGTAATAAAAGCGATCCGTGAGTTAAAGCTGAATGGTGAATACGAGGTAATCGTGGTGGATGATGGCTCCACAGACGAGACCTACAGCCAGGTGAGTAAGATTGAAGGGATTAAAGTAATACGCCATCCCTACAACAAGGGATATGGAGCTGCCCTGAAGACAGGAATCAGGGAGGCACGGTACGACATCTGCCTCATCATGGACTCTGACGGTCAGCATGACCCCAAGTACATCCCAACATTGATGAGTGAGATGGACGGGAATGAGATGGTGGTAGGGGCGCGATCAAAGGACTCACAGTTTTCCCTCTTCCGCAAGCCGGGGAAATGGTTCTTAAGCGTCCTTGCCAACTTCCTCTCCGACGTGAAGATACCCGACCTCAATTCAGGGCTGCGGGCGATCAGGAAGGAGAGAGTCGGGGAGTTCATGCACATCCTCCCCAACGGTTTCTCCTTCTCCACCACCATCACCCTTGCCCTGCTGAAAGCGGGATACAACGTGAAATACATCCCGGTAACGACACGGAAAAGGGTGGGAAGGAAGAGCACGGTGAGCGCAGCACGGGATGGATTGAATACCATTCTCCTCATCATCAGGACCATTGTACTCTTCAATCCCCTGAAGGTGTTTGTGCCGGTGAGCTTCGCGATGTTCCTCGCGGGTTTCCTCTTTTCGCTCTACGGCGTCATTGCCTATCGCCGTTTCCCCGGCACCGGCATTACCGTGATCCTCACCAGCGTGATCATTTTCTTTGTGGGGATCCTCGCTGACCAGATATCGCTCCTGAGAAGACAGTAGATGCGAAAGACAGCCGGAATATTTATCCGATTTCTGGGAATTATCCTCTTCCTGCTTATCTGCCTCTTTGTTGATTTTAAAAAGATCTGGCTCCTGGTGAAAGGAGCGAACCTTATCTACCTTCTTCTCCCTGCCCCTCTCTTTCTCCTGAATATCCTCATCAAGGGATACCGCTGGAAGCGCATGCTCAGGCTGCAGGGGTTCACCCTTTCTCTCTCGGAGTCCTTCAGGGTATATTCTGCCTCTCTCCTCTTCGGCCTCCTGACGCCGGGACGGGTGGGGGAACTGACCAAGGCAGTCTACCTCAAAGCAAAAGGCTTCCCCTATCGCAGCTCGCTCGCGAGTGTCATCTTAGACCGGCTGGCGGATATCGTTTCCCTCATTTTTATCGGATATGTGAGTATGCTCGCCTTTTCCTCCTTCTTCCGGTCTGAAATCGTCGTCATGGGGATATCCTTTATCCTTGTCCCCCTCGTTCTTTTCGTGCTCTTGAAGAGAAGCGGGCTGGGGAGAAGCGCACTGCTCTTCATGGTGAAGAAATTCGAGCGGCAGGAAAGCGGGGATTCAATCGAGAACAAGCTTCAGGACTTTCTCCGGGATTTCTCGCTCCTCCTGAAGGAAGGCGCCGGTTCAATTACTCTCTTCACCCTGGCAGCCTGGGTGGTATATTTCCTCCAGCTCTACCTGTTCAGCCTCTCGCTGAACTTTCACCTGCCGGTCTCTTTTTTTATTGCCGTTGTCTCCATCTCGCTCCTGGTATCGTTCCTGCCTGTCTCCATTGCCGGAATCGGGACGAGGGACGGGGCGCTCATTGGCCTCTTTTCGCTCATCGGCCTGAGCAGGGAATCGGCGATAACCTTTTCCTTTCTCTTCCTGTACATGTATCTGGTAAATGGAGTGGTCTGCTGGTTGATCTATCTGAAGGAACCGGTGGAACTCGGTTTCCGTCTCCGTTCATCGTGAGGGCTGCCCGATGGTCTCAGTGAAACATGACGAGCTGAAGGTCCAGGACGAGGTCTCTTCCTATTATGAGGAGGTGCGTTACCAGAGAACGTATTCCCGCCTCTATCACCGGTGGTGGATTGAGAAGATGCTCTCGCTCATGGGGGGAGAAGGCCTGATCCTCGACAATGGGTGCGGGACCGGGATCCTCTCGGAAATGGTACAGGGAAAAAAGATTGTCGGCATGGATTACTCGCAGGGGATGCTTGACCGTGCGCGGAAGAGGCTGAAAGACTGCATCCGGGGCGACAGTGAATCACTCCCCTTCAGGGAGAAGAGCTTTGATGCGGTCTTTGCGAGAAGCCTCCTCCACCATCTGCCCCGCCCGGAGCAGGGGATTGCCGAGATGGCGAGGGTGTTAAAGGACGGGGGAAGGTTTGTGATTGCCGACACCCACAAGTCCATCGTGAGTCTGCTCCCCCGGAGCATAGCAAAAAAAGGAAAGCACTTTTCCTCGGAGCACAAGGACCTTTCTCTGAGCGAATTGCGCGCCCGCCTCGAAGAGAAATTTGAAATTGAATCACTCTGCTATTTTGGGTATATTGCCTATCCATTATTGGGGTTTCCGGACCTCGTTGACTTTTTTCGCTACCTCCCCTTCAGGATCACCATAGCGCGGTGGCTGATCAGGCTCGATGGGTGGATTTCGAAAATCCCTCTGGTCAACCGGCTGAGCTGGGGTGTCATGATTGCAGGGAGAAAGCGATAAGGAGCATTTACGTGGACTGCCTTTTTGTAAATCCACCGTCTCCGGACGGCCATGTGTATATCCGTGACATCAATCGGTCAGGGAGGAGGAGCCGCGAAGGCACGATCTGGCCTCAGACCAGCCTTGCCTACCTCGCAGCAGTACTCAGGAAAGAAGGATATTCTGTCGGGCTCGTTGATTGTATTGCCGGGAAAATGGGCTGGAGCGCTTTTGAAGAATTGCTCAGGAGCGAGAGGCCCCGGTATATCGTGACGAATGCCATTACTTCCATTATCACCAATGACCTCCATACTGCCGAGCTTGCCAGGAGAGTCCCTGCTGTAAGCATCGCAGTGGGCCCTCACATTACCGCCGTCCCGCAGGAGACGCTCACGAGGTACCCCTCCCTCGATATCGGAATCATCGGGGAAGCAGAGGAAACGATCCGGGAGTTGATCAACGCCCTGGAGAAGAAGGACAGGCCCCTTGCCCAGGTACAAGGGATTGCCTTCCGTGATGGCGAGACAATTGTCGTCACTGAGAAAAGGCCGCTGATCGAAAACTTGGACGACCTTCCCATTCCTCTCCATGAATTGCTTCCGGTTGACAAGCACAGCCTCCCGTACATCGGCAAAAGATACACCTTTGTCCTCTCAAGCAGGGGGTGTCCCTACCAGTGTACTTTCTGCCGCCAGCCCATCATGTGGGAGAGAAAATTCCGCTCCCGGTCTGCCGGGAATATCCTGAGAGAGCTCCAGTACCTGAAAGGGCTGGGTATTACCAATTTCATGTTCCACTCTGACACCTTTACCTTAGACAGGAAGATTGCAATTGAGCTCTGCCAGGGCATGGTGGATTTAAATCTCAATATGCGGTGGTGCTGCAACAGCCGGGTAGATACTGTGGACGGGGAACTCCTCCGCTGGATGAAGAAGGCAGGGTGCTGGATGGTCATGTACGGCATAGAGAGCGGTTCCCAGGAGGTCCTGAATACGGTGAAGAAAGGCGGCAGTGCCACCATCGGGCAGGCGGAGCAGGCCGTGCTCTGGACGAAGCAGCAGGGGATAAAGGTCTGGGGCTATTTCATTATGGGACTCCCCGGTGAGACGCGGGAGACGATGAAGGAGAGCATGGCATTTGCGAGAAGGCTTCCGCTGGACCTGGTGAATTTTGCAGTAGGCGCGCCGTATCCGGGTACGGAGTTTTATTCCCAGGCAAAGGCTGAAGGCTGGCTTCAGTCAGAGAGATGGGAGGACTTTGACCAGAACTACTCAGCGATTGTGAGTTACCCCTGGTTGTCATCACAGGAGATTATTGCGGGAATCAGGAATGCTTACCTCCGGTGGTTCCTCCGCCCCTACGGGATGAAGGTTTTTCTGAAAGGTCTCACCAGCCTGGATAATCTTAAGATGCTCTTTAAAGTAGGGTTAGAGCACATTAAGATCGGTCTCTAACAGGATGCAGGCTACCGTCATCATCCCGGCCCTCAATGAAAAAGAGAATATCGCACGGCTTGTCCCGGAACTCAGGAGGGCCTTCAGGGCAATCACGGATGATTATGAGATCATCATTGCCGACGGCGGCTCTCATGACGGCACTGAAGAATTAACATCAACCCTTGGGATAAAATTGTTCGTTCAGAGAGAGAAGGGGTACGGGAATGCCCTCAAGGAGGGTTTTGCACAGGCGCGCGGTGAGTATATCATCACCATGGATGCCGACCTCTCCCACAGCCCTGAATTCATCAAAGAGATGTGGGAGAAGCGGAAAGAAGCGGAGATGGTGATTGCATCCCGCTATTGCCCGGGCGGCAGGGCTACCATGCCTTTCCACCGGCTGTTCCTGAGCAGGGTATTGAATATCCTCTTTGCCAGAGGCTTATCCCTCTCCATCAGAGACATCTCCAGCGGATTCCGGCTTTTTAAGAAGAGCCTGGTGGAAGAGCTTAAGCTCGAGAGCATCCACTTCGAGATCCTGGAGGAGATCCTGATCAAGTGCTATGCCCGGGGGTACAAGATAATTGAAGTTCCGTTCGCCTATGAACCGAGGGTTCACGGGAGTTCCAAAGCCAGGGTCTTCAAATTCGGGCTCGTCCTCCTGAAAACCTTTGGACGGATGTGGACGCTGCGTAATTCCATCCGCTCAGCCGACTACGATGAGCGGGCATACGACAGCATCATCCCCCTTCAGCGTTACTGGCAGAGAAAGAGGCATGATCACATTGTGGGGAACGCAGTCACCGGGGGGCGTACCCTGGACATCGGCTGTGGTTCAAGCCGTATTCTGAGAAGTCTCAGCCATGTGGTAGGACTTGATATCCTCATGAACAAGGTCCGTTACATGCGGAAGTACGGGAAGCCGGTGGTGAACGGTTCAATCTTTGCGCTCCCTTTTCAGGCGAACTCTTTTGACTGTGTAATCTGTTCGCAGGTGATCGAGCATATCCGGATCAGCATGGTCCCGTTTCAGGAAATGAGCCGGGTGCTCAAGCCTGGCGGCCGCCTCATCCTCGGGACACCGGACTACCACACGCTCATGTGGCGGATCATCGAGCCGCTCTACGGTTTTTTCATCCCGGGAGGGTATGAGGATGAACACATCACCCATTACTACAGAGAAGGATTGGTTCAACTTTTAGATACCCTCGGATTTTCAGTGGAAAAGTCCTTGTATATCCTGAATGCAGAGTTGATCATTGTGGCAAGAAAAAAATGAGATTTCTGAAGTGCCTGAAAATAGGTCCTGAGTGCGAATGAAGATTTTTTCGGTAACAATGCTTATCGAGCGTAACGAACGCAAATTCGGCTGTGTAGTGGCGGGATTCATCCCGCCCTTTCGAATTTGCCCTGTAGGGGCAGACCCCTGTGTCTGCCCATTTAGCTCTTGATCAGATGAATCTTAAAGCCGACCAGCGTGAAGAGCTTGCCTCCGTCCTCATAGCAGGCGAGCCTGCACCGGAAAAGGGGAAACATGTTCTCCGGCCGTGGCTCTTCTGCCTGATTTTTCTCCTGCTCCTAGAGATCCTCCTCCGTCTCTTTTTCCATCCGGCGAGTAACTACCTTCTTACGGAATCCCTCTACGATACTCCGGAGATCACCTCGCTCCATACCTTCCTCAAACAGATTGGCCGAAGTCATAACCCGAAAGTAATTATGCTGGGCGACTCTATTGTCGGGGGAGGTGCCTGTCCCAAGGATCAGACCATGGCGCGGCACCTGGAGAGGATTTTACGAAAGGCGTTCCCCGGACAATCCATTGAGGTCTGGAACCTCGGCATGGGAGGGAGCAGGGCGGCAGATATTTACTTTCTCCTGAAACAGGTAATACCCCTCAAGCCGGACCTCGTTATCCTCAATTCCAACTACCGCTTGTTTTCAAAAATCTATCTCGGGAAAAAACCCATGGCCCGTCCCTGGCTTGCCTGCAAACTGGAAGAAGAACCGTCAGAACTTCTTGCCCGGATTCCCGGCGTAAAAGAAGAGGCTGTTGATCCGAGAGAGGAAAAGGTGTCTGGATATATCGAGCGGTTTTCTGCCCTCTATGCGCACAGGTATGACCTGAAATTCTATATCAACCAGAGACTCTTTGGAGAGCCCCTCCCGAAAGTCCTTGAACGTTGGGAGAAGCTGTTTCGCGGATGGATGACACGAGCGCTGGGCGGAAACGTGGAGAATAAAGACAATACAGAGGAAGTCCTTTTCCTCCCCTGGAACAGAAAACCCGTTCCGGACATAGGAGAGCTCAAGGCGTATTATGAACTGACGCCTTTCTCTCCAGACAACATCAACCTCATCTTCTCAAAAAAAATTTCTCAGCTTTTAGATTGTACCAGGACACCTGCCTTGGTCTTTTTAAGCCCCGAGAACCATACCTTGGCCGGGCAGATCATCAATAATCCGCTCTATGAGGAAAATCTTTCAAGGATAGGTCAGGTTTTTTCCGGCCACACCTTCGTCTGTCGCAATTACGACAGGGCAATAGAAGACCGCTATTTTGCAGACAAGGATCATTTAACGGGTGAGGGAAACAGGGTGTTTGCCGGCATACTGGCACAGGAGGTCATACCGCTCCTTGAAAAATACAGGGTCATAGGGTCGAAGGGTCAAGGGTCGATGGTTGAGGGTCAAGGGGCAAGCTAATGCGGAATGCGGATTGACGAATGCGGAATGAAGCTGGAGAAATGAGAATTCAGAATACAGAAGTCAGAATTCAGAAGGTGAAGAAATATTCTGACTCCTGTCTCCTGACTCCTGAATTCTGTTTGAAGTAAGAAATTATTTGGAGAAGAATCAAGGATGATCTTTAACACCTGGGTATTCGCTCTCTTCATGACAGTTGTGTTCATCACCTACTGGTGGGGAATAGTCCCTTCCTGGAGGAGATGGTTCCTCGTCGGGGCAGGCCTTGTTTTCTTTGCCTATCGCTACCCTCCTCACACCCTCCTGCTTCTGATCCTTACCATCTGGGTCTATCTTCTCGGTCAGGCGATCTATGAGCTGAAAGACAGGGAAGCCTGCCAAGGGATACCCACTGAACAGAGGCAGAAATTTCTCCTTTGGCTGGGGATTGCCGCCTGCATCGGTGCCCTCGGATATTATAAATACAGGCTGCCTTCAACCTCTGATATTATCGTGCCTCTCGGCATTTCCTACTTCACCTTCGAGTTCATCCATTACTTAAGCGACCTCTATGCAGGTAAGATTGAGCGGAGCTCTTTCCTGGATTTTTCTGTTTTCCCTATCTTTTTCCCCACCCTTGCATCAGGCCCGATCAAGAGGTTCCAGGGATTCCGTGAGTCAGAGGGAGAGATAAAAAGTTTTCAGGGTCACTATCTGAGCGAGGGTCTCACGCGGATCCTCGTCGGTATCGCCAAGAAAAGCATCATTGCTGACTCCATGGCTCCTTTCAGCCTGCGCCTCAGTGAACCTGAATCCTTTCAGGGACTGGCGCTCTGGCTTGGTGTTTATGCCTATGCCCTGAAGATCTACTTTGACTTCTCCGGTTACTCTGATATGGCGATAGGCTGCGCACGGCTACTTGGCTACCGCATCCCCGAGAACTTCAACTATCCCTATCTGCAGTCGAACATCTCGGAGTTCTGGCGGAGGTGGCATATCTCTCTGAGCAGTTGGCTCAGGGACTACCTCTTTATTCCCCTGGGAGGGAGCAGGGGTTCAGTTGTGAAGACCTCCATTAACCTCCTCCTGGTGATGGCTCTCTGCGGACTCTGGCACGGCGGCACCCTTAACTATATAAGCTGGGGGGTTTATCACGGGTTAGGACTTGTGGTATTCAGGCTCTTCAGAACGGCTTTGGGAGGAAAGAACCGGCTCGGGCTTGCGGGAAGGATTCTGGGCATATTGTTAACCTTCCACTTTGTAGCACTTGGCTGGATCTTTTTTGCCACTCCCTCTTTTGAGGCATCGCTCATGGTGTTTAAAAAGGTGTTGTTTATAAAGTAGTAAGGGTTCAAGGGGCTAAGGGGTCAAGGATTCAAGTGATGGAAGTAAGAAAGTATAAGTTTTATAAATGTATCCTCGAACCCTGGAACCCTCGAACCCTGGAACCCGGTTTTATCTCCACGGGAGAATTTACATGAAACGATTATTGAAGGACATTTTTATCGGCCTCCTCTGGTGCATACTCATCGTCCTGCTCATACTCTTTGCCACCGGAAAAGAGTTGCCGTTCATCTACACCGATTTTTAAGGCAGGGGTTTAATGAGAATGTCAAATGACAAAGCTCAAATGTCAAAAAAAGTCCAAATTCCAAAGCTCAAATTTCACATTTGGATTTTTGGCTTCATTTGGCATTTGGATTTATAATTATGGCGAGAAGAACCTCAACAGAAATGCTTTCACAGTCTGATCCAAAACCGAATCACATGACATGTCTGGGGATTGTATTCGTCGGCTTTTTTCTCCTGAGCCTGCTCCCTTCGCTCCTCTCTGGTTACCGTTACTCCGTCCTCTCCTGTTCGGACAGCGCGGTCCATATTGCCAACGAGATGAAAATGCTCAACCCGGATATTTTTCCGAAAGATATTATCATGGTAAGGGAGCTCGAAATCCGCCCGTATGCGGATTTCCGCACCTTCGGATTTATTGTCTTCATCGCAAGAAGCTTCTCCCTTGACCTCCTCCTGGTAAACTTCATTCTGAACAACCTCCTGCTTATCATTTTCCTTGCGGGGGTGTATCTCCTGGCCGGTTATCTTTTTCAATCCCGCATTGTCGGGATGTTCTGCGCCCTTGCTTCAATCTGCCCGCTGCCCGCCAACGGAGGATTGATCTGGGGATTCTGGCAGGGCGGGGTGATACCGCACAACCTCGGAGTTACGCTGGCTCCTTATTGCGCTCTTCTCTTCTTCTTTACGAAGTCTAAAGGCAAGACCTATCTCACCTATCTCGTTATGGGTTTTTTGACTAACATATATCCTCTGGCTTTTTTCCACCTTGCACTCGTCTTCGGCCTTGCCGAACTCCTGGAAGAGAGGAGCGCACAGACACTGAAGCGCCTTTCCTTCTCTGCCTTCCTCTTCACCCTCGGTGCGCTTCCCTCCCTGTATCAGGCATTCACCATCACGGTTAATATCGGGGGAGTGGCTGAAAGAGTGTTTTTTGAACAGGCAATCCAGAGGAGATATTCCTACCTGATGGTTGAATCAGTTGCTAAATTTTTCCGGCTCACGAACCGTTACCTGATTTTTCTTGCGTTAGGGGCACTCTGCTTCTGGGTACGGAGAAGGTGGTTTCATGTCATCCTCCCTCAGGAGAGGATATATACCTGTTTCATCATTGCTGCCCTCATCTTCGTAGTGATTGGCATGGGTGTGGAGAACATGACCAATGTGTTGAGGCATTACTTCCTGAGCAGGATTTCCGCTTACTCCTATATCTGGATCCTTCCACAGATTATGGGGATGACATTCCTTCTCCTGAAGAGGAAAGGGATACAAAACTATCTTATTGCCCTTCTCATTCTTTCCTTCACCATCTTCGGCAGGTCGTACTATATAAACCTTTTCCGCCTTGCCCTCCAGGGAAATTATCATCCGGTGAATATCTATCTCGAGGCGCCGGTAGATGAGGACTATCTTGCTATGTGCCGTTGGGTGAAGGAGAACACCCCGTGTGATGCCTACTTCATTGTCCACCCTGACCGCTTCTCTTCCTATTTCCGTATTTATGCAGAGCGGGGGATTCTCGTGACCTATAAGGACGGAGGGCACGGTCTCCTTGCTTCAGAGAAGATGGTTGCCTGGTGGGATCTCTATAACCGGGTGAAAGGTGCATACCGGGCTGGCGATGAGCAGGTGTTCGGAGAACTCCAGAAAGAATTCAAGGCCGACCACCTGATCTGTGACCGGGGGTTTCCGTTACAACTTTCTTTCCCTGTAGTTTATGATAAGGGAAATTTTGTGATATATAAAATGAGGCAGTAGGCGACAGGCAATAGATAACAAATAGATGATAAAATTTTAGAAATAGGGTTCTTCGTTGCCCAACATTTTTTCGACAATTCTAAATGGGCAGACACAGGGGTCTGCCCCTACAGGGCAAATTCGAAAGGGCGGGATGAATCCCGCCCCTACACAGCCGAATTTGCGGCCGTTGCGCTTCGATAAGAATTGTTATCGAAAAAATCTTGATACGCACTCAGAACCCCATTTCTATTAATTAGACGCTCAGGGGGCTTCACGGCAATGCCCAAGATCTCAGTTATCCTTCCCGTCTACAATGGTGAGCGGTACATCGTTCAGTCCGTCGAGAGTATCCTCAAGCAGTCATATCGTGATTTTGAACTGGTCGTGGTAAACGACGGTTCCACTGACCGCACCGGGTCACTGCTCAGGGGGATTTCCGATCCCCGCATCGTTCTCGTCGAGCAGGAGAATCAGGGCCTGACCCGGACACTGAACAATGCCCTGAAAGTGATCAAGGGGGAGTACATCGCACGGCAGGACGCTGATGACCTGTCACACCCTGACAGACTTTTACGCCAGGTGGAATTCCTCGATACCCGCCTTGACGTAGGTCTGGTAGGATCTGTCTGCCTCTGCCTGAATGAGGAAGGGGAGATTATCGGGAAGACCCCGCCGCTCACTGATCCTCTGAAGCTCAAGAAGATTCTCAGGGAGCGGGGCAATCCCTTTGTCCACGGGTCAGTGATGTTCAGGAGAGAGTGTATCGGCAAGGTTGGAGGGTACCGGGTGGAGATGGACAGGGCAGAGGATTATGACCTCTGGCTCCGGATTTCCGAATACTACGAGATTGCCAAGCTGAAAGAGCCTCTCTATCTCTGGAGGTGGAGCCAGTCAGGTATCTCTTTGACGAAGATGGAGTATCTGGAGAAAAAAGCGGAACTCGCCCGCAAGCTATCAGAAGAGAGGAGAAAAAAGGGCAGGGACTCACTTCAGGCGGGCTTGCAGGAGGAGTTTTTCCAGCAACAGATGAGGGAAGATCTTCCTGCTTCAAAACAGAGCGAGAGGAAGAGGCAGGCATACTATTTTTACCGCCTCGGTCATGCCGCCTACTACGGCAGGCTGTATCCAAATGCCAGAAAGAACCTCTTTCATGCTTTGAAACTCAATCCCCTCGATCCCAGGGCCTGGTTCTTCCTGTTTGCCTCCTGCTTAAAAATATAACATTTCTCACGTTGCAGAGGTCTCTGAAAAAACAGGGTTCCTCGTTGCTCAACAACATTTTTTCGACAATTCTAAATGGGCAGACACAGGGGTCTGCCCCTACAGGGCAAATTCGAAAGGGCGGGATGAATCCCGCCCCTACATAAGACCGAAGGCCGCTCCTGCGGTAATTCTTCCGGGCGAGGCACCGCCTTGCCCCTACAAAAAAATTGTTACCGAAAAAATCTTCATTCGCACTCGGAATCCTGTTGTCGACTTTTTCAGAGACCGCGTTTCAGTTTTCTTGCATTTTTTATGGAGGGATGTTAAATGAATGAATAATCGAGTTCGGGAGTAAAGGAGTTCTGGAGTGTTGGAGTTGAGGAGTTCCAGAGTTAATCAATTCTTTTTAAACTCTTAAACTCTCTAACTCCTTAACTATTATTGATATGGATAAAAACACCCTGGTTCTCATACCGGCATTTAATGAAGAGAAGAATATTGAGCACGTGATCTCAGGCATTGGGGAATGCTCTCCGGGGGTGCATATCCTTGTTGTAAATGACGGATCTCAGGACAGCACTCCCCTCATCGCGCGGAAGGCAGGGGCGGAGGTTGTGAGCCTCCCTTTTAACCTCGGCTATGGCGTGGCTTTGCAGGCCGGTTATAAATATGCCCTGGAGAAGGGATATGAGTACGTCGTCCAGATGGATGGTGACGGACAGCACGACCCTGCGCATATCGAAGACCTCCTCACCGTGGTGAAATCGGGGGGGGCTGACGTAGCCCTTGGATCAAGGTTTAAGTCTGGGGAGAGAAAAGGGACCTACAGGGCAGGGCTTGTTAGAAGGGCGGGCATGAAATTATTCAGCCTCATTACTTCCATCCTCATCGGACAGAAGGTTACCGACCCGACGAGTGGCTATCAGGCCCTGAACAACAAGGTCTTGAAATTCTATGCGAGCGATATCTATCCCTTTGATTTTCCGGATGCAGATGTGCTGATCATGCTGCACCGGGCGGGCTTTACGATTAAAGAGGTGCCGGTTGCCATGCACCAGAGCGGGAACAACAAGCCCATGCACCGCGGCCTGGTTCCCTTTTATTACGTGTTCAAGATGTTCCTCTCCATATTTGTGGAGCTGCTGCGCAAAATGCCGGGGAGGGAAGTACATTAATAAAAGTCATACGTCAAACGGTTGCGCAGCTGGTATCGGTAGACGTAGAGGGTTATGGGTCCACGCAACCGATTAACGATAGACGAAACGAGCATCGCAACCGATTAACGTATAACGAATGAAAGGTTGGGTCCAACGGTTGGGGTTACGCAGCTGGTATCGGTAGACGTAGAGGGTTATGGGTTAACGCAACCGATTAACGATAGACGAAACGAGCATCGCAACCGATTAACGTATAACTTTTAAAAATATGCCTATTCGCCAGAAGATCTTCGCCATCCTGATCAGCATTGCACTCATGATATTCATTGTTGAGCTTGTGCGCAGGCGGAAGCTCAGGGAGGAATACTCCTGGCTGTGGCTGCTCACCGGCGTCATCATCCTGATCCTGGCAAGCTGGCATGACCTGCTCATATACGTAACGCACTTCATCGGGGCAGCCCTCCCCACCTCAACGCTTTTCTTCCTGGGCCTGGTCTTCCTGTTCCTTATTGCTGTCCAGTTTTCCACGAAGATTTCCAGGCTGACAGATCAGGTCAAAAACCTTACTCAGGAGAACGCCCTGCTGAAAGAGAGGGTTGAAAAGGTGGAAGAGGAAAAACAGAAAAAGGAGGATAAGAAGGAAGGGGAAAGTGAAAAGTAGCGTTCAGCTCTCAGCAGGGCAGGTTAAAAACCTGCCCCTACATAATTCTAATTAAGGCTGAGAGCTGACAGCTATATACAAGGAGCAACCAATGGAAAAGAGACTGAGCAAGAAGCAGATGAAACATCTGAGAGAGAGCTATCAGTTTAAATCCGATGAGGAGCTTGCCAGGGAATGGCAGACGGATAGCGATACGATCCAGAAGGCGTTGAAGACCATGGGCCTGAAGAGGACGAAGGCAGAGCACAGGCAGGTTGCACGGATTGCTGAAGCAGAGAGCAGGAAGGAAATCAGAGTTGAGGCAGGCAGGGAATGGCTCTGGACTCTCCTCTCCCTGCTCTCGATCATCGTGGTGGGCGCCATGGTATATTCCAACACCTTCAATGCGTCCTGGCATTTCGATGATTCGGTTGTTATCACTGAGAACTGGGCGCTCCGCGACCTCGGAGGACGTTTCGCCGACGTGTTTAAGGGAAACCGCGGTGTGGGCTATCTCACCTTTGCCTTGAACTACTATTTCAACAAGCTGGACGTCACCGGCTACCACGTCGTCAATATCGCCATCCACATCGTGAACGCCATCCTCGTTTACTTCCTGGTTATGTTGACCATGCAGACCCCGGCCATGTCGAAGAACAGGCTTGCCCGCCATGCACGTTTCCTTGCCCTTGCATCGGGCCTCATCTTTGTCTCCCATCCCATCCAGACCCAGGCAGTCACGTATATCGCCCAGAGGTTTACCTCTCTCGCCGCTCTGTTTTACCTGCTCTCGCTCATCCTGTTCATTAAAGCGCGCCTGAAAACGGTTCAGGGAAAATCCTTTCTTTCACCCCTTCACCTCGTCTGCTACTGCCTGTCGCTCGTCTCTGCTTTTTTTGCCATGCACACCAAGGAGATTTCTTTCACGCTGCCGGTTGTAATCATCCTCTACGAATTCTTTTTTATCGACTCCTCCTTCGCATCCCTGGGAAAGAGAATCGCCTACCTCCTTCCCTTTATCCTCACCCTCGTTATCATACCGGTCAATACCCTCGACCTGTTCGGCAAGGGAGGAGCGAAGCCCCTCGGTGATGTCATCGGTGAGATCAGGGAGCAGGTTCAGGAAACCCCGCTCATCTCGCGGGGAGATTACCTCCTGACGCAGTTTAGCGTGATCGTTACCTACATCCGTCTCCTTTTTCTGCCCATGAATCAAAACCTGGATTACGATTACCCGATTGCCCGGGCTCTTTTTCAGTTCCCCACCCTGGTCTCCTTTTTATTTCTCCTTGCCCTGTTTGTCCTAACTGTCTATCTTTTTATAAAAGGCTATCGCCTTATCTCCTTCGCAATCATCTGGTTCTTTGTCACGCTCTCGGTTGAATCGAGCATCATCCCCATCCGTGACGTGATCTATGAGCACCGCGTCTATCTCCCCAGCGTTGGGTTCGGGATTCTCATGGCAGTGTTTCTCCACGAGGCAGGCGAGAGTTTCAGCGAGAAGTTTCTGCGGAAGACACCGGTGGACAGGAGATCTCGGTAGCCGTTAACGCTGATGGACAACACTCCCTCTTGGCTCTTCCAATGAGCGGTCAGCTATCAGCTATCAGCCGCATTCTCGCAATATTCCTTGTGCTCACCGGCTATGCCCTGGGTACTCTTTCCCGCAATATTGTCTGGCGCAGTGATCTCAAACTCTGGATGGATTCTCTTAATAAGTCACCGCGCAAGGCGCGGCCCTACCGTATCTATGCAGATAGCCTGAAGAAGGCGAACGACCTTGACCGGGCAATCATGTACTACCGGAAGGCCATGCAACTGGACTCCCAATCGCCCATGACTTATAACAATCTGGGCGTGATCCTCGAGGATAAAGGAATGCTGGATCAGGCTGCATCTCTCTACCGGCAGGCGCTCTCTATCTGGCCGGATTATCCCGATGCCCTGAACAACCTGGGGAATATCTGCCTCAAGCAGGGGAGGATTGATGAGGCAGCTTCTTTTTTTAGAAAAGCAATTAAGCTGAAGCGGGACCCGGATTACTACTACAACCTCGGCAGCACTTCCCAGCGTGAGGAGCACTGGGACGAAGCCATAACCTGGATTACCAGGGCACTCGCGCTTCGGGATGACCTGGAGTATGCCCACAACAACCTCGGCGTCAGCTACTGGAGGAAAGGGTTGAATGAACAGGCGCTGTCAGAGTTTAAAAAGGCTATTGTGATTAAACCTGATTTTTTCGATGCCCATGCAAACCTTGGGCTCCTCTACTACCGCGTATATAAAGATAATACTCAGGCCCTCTTCCACCTTAACTATGCCCTGACCATTGCCCCCGCTCATCCCCAGGCGGGAATGATAAAGGGGGTGGTGGAGGAGATACAGAGAAAGGGTCAAAGGGTCAAGGGTAAAGGGTTCAAGGGTCAAGGGTAAAGGGTTCAAGGGTTCAAGGATTTTATGTTATTCCACAATCCACAATCCGCAATCCGCATTCCACAATCCGCATTCCGCATTTCTTCTGACTCCTGGCTCCTGACTCCTGAATTCGCCTTATTGTCAGTATCAGTTTTACTGTTATCCCTGCTTGCTTTTTCCCGCAATTTCATCTGGCAGGATGATGTCTCCCTCTGGTCGAGTGTGGTGGAGCAGAGTCCGCGCAAGGCACGCGGTTATAATATGCTCGGTTTTTCTTACATGGAGAAGTCTGCTTATGAAAAGGCCCTGCCGTATTTCTTTACCGCGCTCAAGCTCTGGCCTTCGTACCCGGAGACACTGGTCAACCTGAGCAGATACCACATCCTCAAAGGGCTGTATGATGAGGCAATCAGGGAGTGCAGGACAGCCCTTGAGAAAAGACCGGAGTACCTTGATGCTCATCTTAACCTCGGCGTGGCCTACCTCAGGAAAGGCTTTACGGATCTGGCAATCAGTGAGTATCAGGATGCACTGAAAATAAAACCCACCTATGCCGAAGCCCTGAACAATCTCGGGCTGCTCTATCAGATCAAAGGACAGTATAAGGAGGCAGTAGAATACATAAGGAACGCCCTCAGGATTAACCCCGATTTTCCGGAAGCCCATTTCAACCTCGGCGAGGCGCTGAGCAAGACGGGACTCATGGACGAAGCCATCAGCGCATACAGGCAGGCGGTTATCCTGAAGCCCGCATACTGGGAGGCACAGTACAATCTGGCAAATTTATATGCGGTCAGAAAAGCGTATGGGGAGGCAATTTCTGCCTATCAGTCCGTCCTGAAAATCACCCCCCGTTTTTCTCCGGCATGGAATAACCTGGGTAATATATATTTAATAATGAACCGGATTGAAGACGCCAAGAGCAGCTATGAGCAGGCGCTCCGGTATGACCCGGGCAATGTGCAGGCAAGGAACAATCTGGAGATGTTAATGAACAAGGAGTAGGGGCGTAATTTATTACGCCCGTAGGGGCAACCCCCTGTGGTTGCCCTGATCAATGAGCACAGAGCAATGAGCGATCAGCAGTCAGCAATCAGCAACCCGAGACCCGAGACCCGAGACCCGAAACCCGAAACCCTTATTCCGCACTCCGCATTCCGCAATCCATCTTCTGGCTCCTGGATTCTGACTCCTGTCTCTCTCTTCTTGGTATTGTTCTTACTGTTGCTTCTCACCTTTCACCGCAACCTCACCTGGAAAGACGACTTCACCCTCTGGATGGATGTGGCTCAGAAATCTCCCTGGAAGCTCAGGGGCATGGTGAACCTCGACCAGTCAGAATATGAACAGGGAGGAAGGGCAGAAAAGGCCCTCTCTCGTTTTTTAAAATTGTCCAGTGCCTATGATATTGCGGAGATCCACAACAATGCCGGGATGATCTATCATAAAATGGGAAATCTCATGATGGCTGAATATTATTATGGAAAAGCATTGAAGGTGAAGCCCGACCACCCCAAGATCCTCTATAACCTCGGCAACCTCTATATAGATAAAGGGCTGATTGACAAAGGGATTGAAACATATCATGAAGCCCTCAAGGTAAATTCCAATCTCTGGCAGGTGCGAAACAATCTCGCCACCGCCTACGGGAAGAAGGGCCAGGTCGAGGAAGCGATTAAAGAATACCAGGCAGCAATCCGCATCATGCCGGATTATCCTGACCCCTATAATAATCTGGGAGTGATTTATAAAGATAGAAAAGAATTTGACCTCGCAGAAAAATATTTCAGCAATGCCATCAGACTAAAACCAGACTATGCTGAGTCACACTATAATCTCGGAAGCGTCTACCTGATCCAGAAAAAGCCTTCCCTTGCAGCAAAAGAGTTACAGGAGGCAATCCGGCTGAAGCCGGATTATACGGATGCTCACTTCACCCTTGCCCTGGTTTGTAGAGACCTCCAAAAGTTCAATGAGGCGATTCAGCATTACCGGGAAACAATCCGTCTTGACCCTCAATACTACCAGGCCTACTTCAACCTCGGAAACCTCTATTTTGACCGGGGGCTTCTTGATGACGCAATGTCTATGTATGAGAAGACCTTCTCGGTGAAGCCGGATTGCGCTGAAGCGGAAAACGGAAAGGGGAATGTTTACCTGAGAAAGAATGAGCTCGACCGTGCTATTGCTTCTTTCAAAAGGGCGGTTCAGAAGAAGCCGGACTACGCAGAGGCATATATTAATTTAGGAGCTGCCTATAAATCAGAAGGGCAATTGAATCTTGCTCTTGCCCAATATAAGAAAACTATCAAAGTTGACCCGGCGCGCGTCGAGGCGTATTTCAACCTGGGGAACACGTACCGGGCGCTGGGCAGAAAAAAAGAAGCGATAGAGAGCTACCAGATATTCATTAATGTGTGGAAGGGCGATGCAGCCTACATCATGCAGGCAAGGGAAGCGATGGAGGAAATGAAATAAGCTTTCAGCTTTCAGCGATCAGCTTTCAGCGTTCAGCTGTTACAGGAATTTATTTAAATATTTAAAGATTAATAGAGGCAAGAATGAAGGATTTTAAAAAGTTAAGCGTGTGGCAAAAAAGTCATCGATTGACATTAGCTGTTTATAAAGCTACTGTCACATTCCCCAAAGAAGAAATGTATGGACTGACGGGTCAGATTAGACGTGCATGTGCTTCTATCTCTGCTAACATTGCTGAGGGATGTGGAAGAAGTACGGATGCCGAGTTAGCTCGTTTTTTTGATATAGCTATGGGTTCTGCAAGTGAATTAGAATATCATTTATTACTGGCACATGATCTTGATTTGCTAAAAGTTTCTGACCATGATCGGCTTTCTATTGAGGTGAGAGATGTGAAGCGAATGCTCACCTCATTTATTCAGAAGCTGAGAGGTGAAAGCTGAGAGCTGACAGCTACTAACAAATAAAGCACGAGTGTGACGGAAGTCACAGTAACTTTTCTTGTTATATAATAAAGCTGAGAGCTGAAAGCTGACCGCTGAAAGCTGATAGCTAAACACCGAGCGCTAATATGGTTGCACGACTAAATTTAATGATGATTGTTCTCGCAGTCTCACTGTTGTCATTTTCCCGCAATGCTGTATGGAAAAATGAAGTCACGCTCTGGAAGGACTGCACATTGAAATCCACGCAGAAGCCGAGGTCGTTCTCCAATCTGGGGCGCGCCTATTTCTTTGCCGGCTCCTTGGATAATGCCCTTATTAATCTGAACAGGGCAATCCGCCTGAATCCCCGGTTCTCTGACCCGTACAATCATCTGGGCTCAATCTACAAGATCAAAGGGAACTATAATCTATCTGAGATGTATTATGAAAAGGCAATAGAGTCGAATCCCTTCAATGCGGAAGCTCATAACAATCTGGGCGTGATCTACCGGGAAGAGGGAAAGCTCTCGCTTGCTGAAAGGATGCTTGAAAGGGCAAAGGCATTGAAACCCGACCTGCCCGATGCCTATAACAGTCTGGGCGTCGTCTTTATGGATGAAGGGAAGTTAGACCTTGCAGAAAGAGAGTTTGCTTCTACCATACAGTTAAGGCCGGACTTTGTGGAAGCATACAGCAATCTGGGGACGGTCTTTTATCGCAGAGGCCTCGTGCAGAAGGCGGCTTCCTTCTTTGCACGGGCGATTGAGATCAATCCTGATTTTACCTGGGCGCATTTTAACCTCGCTGCCACCCTGTATGACCGGAAAATGTTCAGGGAAGCAATTTCAGAGTATGAGAGGGTTCTTTCGCTTGACCCGGGTTTTGTCCTCTCTTATTTTAACCTGGGGGAGGTTTACCGGGCGCTCGGTGACAGAACAAAGGCTGTTGAATATTACAAAAAGTTCATTGCTTCAGGGAAGGGGGAAGAGAAATATCGTATAGAGGCTTATAATATGATAAAGGAATTAACGGGAATACAGTAATTTTAGCCTTGACAAAGATTTTCATAGTAGATATTAATTGAACGGACTTGGGGAATCAAACAGGTTTTCAGCCGTGATGGTAAAAAGCATTACATCATTAATAGTTACTGACATCAATGAGAATGAATTTTCTCTGAAAAAATGCTTGACAAGCATTTGTTGGTTTAGGTATAAGAGGTTAAAAGTAGTGGGTGGGTTCTACCAAGAAAGGTAAGATAAATAAACTAAATAAACATCTTTCGCATAAATGAGGAGGTGATGGAAGGGACCGGGGACACAGATAAAAATAATTAGTCACATGGCATGTTTAGCATCTATAGTTTTTATGAGTTATTTAAAAAACATCAAATAAAAAGGGAGGTGATGGTTGCTAAAAGAAAAGGGGATAGGAAATTGTGGGTTGTTTTTAGAAGTAATTTCAACAGCGCTTTTTGAAGGTTCAAGTTGACAGGTGGAAAGGTTAAAGGTTTCTTCCATGAAACTGGTTGACTTTGAAACCGCAATCTTGAAAGGAGAAAAGGATGAAAGTGAAAAATAAGAACTTCGT
>Ga0315282_10001892_pt1 | contig 39090 bp, 29 predicted proteins | sample YL17G07_20_MG_FD_203693 | JGI IMG/M metagenome (GOLD analysis project Ga0315282, IMG submission 203693) | Sediment microbial communities from Yellowstone Lake, YNP, Wyoming, USA - YL17G07_20 | ecosystem: Environmental > Aquatic > Freshwater > Lake > Sediment | place: USA: Wyoming | collected... | reverse complement strand
CTTCACGATCGCCGTCGCCGGCTGCATGATGCTGATCGGAAACTACGCGCGCGTTCACGGGGTCCCCTTCGAGGACCCGGCACAGATGGCCGATGCGCTTTTCGAGCTTACAGGCAACACTGTGCGGATGGGGATTCTGCTTCTGATGATTAACGCCGCGCTGCTGGGCACTACGGCGATTTCACTTTCCAGCGCCTGGGCTTACGGCGAGGTCAAAGGCTTGCCCCACAGCCTGGAGTTCGGCCCTCGCGAGGCGCCGGGCTTTTACATGGTCTATCTCGTGTGCGTGATGTTCTCGGCGGGAGTGGTTCTTATCCCCGGCGCGCCACTGCAGCTCATCATTCTGAGCGTCCAGGTTCTGGCCGGAATCATGCTGCCGTCGGCAATCATTTTTCTCCAGTTGCTCCTGAACGACCGGGAGTTACTGGGCGAAACATTCGTCAACAAGCGATGGAACAACGTTGTGAACTGGACGATGATCGTGATCTTGTTTGCCTTGTCGCTGGTGCTGGCTGTCCAGGTCATAGCGCCCAACTTAGTCCCCACGAATATCGGCTGAGGATTTGATTCAAGAGGAGCAAATGATCATGACGCTCTTTAGAGCTATTACAAATCTTAATGGGCAACTAACGAACGGCGAGCGGACCAATCGTTATGTTGTGGTTCATCCGCTCGACGATATCGCGGAAGCGAAGGTCGAGACATCGGGACTCGGATTGATACGAATGACGCGGAGCGTGCGGATTTCGCTCACCGCCCTGCGGGCTTACCTGATCGTGATGATGCTGCTGCTCCTTTACCACGTGCTCGCGCTGGCGGGATTATTCGGCAAGCACGCCCATTGATTGTATCGCGGGCGTGAGAGAGGAAATGGAGGATATGAACCGCATAACAAAAACAAGGGAAGAAGCCATGAAAGGAGAACAGGGCCATGCTGATCATGAAATGGAAGACGAACCACGAGGACCGCCTTGTGGCGGCTTGGGAAGAATTGCGGGAATTTCGGACCACGCTGACTTCAGTCGGCTCCACGCCCGCGTATACACAGGCCGATCCTTGCAGGTGGAACAAGGAGCGGCTTGGGTCTCAGCGTAGCCTTGCTGCGAAAGACAGGACAATGAGATGGATCAGGCCGCCAATGAAAACCATACGATGGTTTAGAAACCCGTGGACCGGAGTGCTACTTCTAATGCTTTCGAGATGTCTGCCGGTTTACGCTCAAGATGTCGGCCAGGGTGCACCGTCCCCTCCTGAGCAAAGGTGGAATTTTCATTTCCAGTCCACGCTCATCGGCCAGGGCGTGCTGCCTTTCCGGGCGGAATATTCGGGTGTCAATAGTCTCGAGCCTCACGGCGAGGTCAAGGACTCTTTCTCATTCGATATCACGGCTCATGTGCGTTTGTGGCGCGGAGGAGAGTTGGTCGCGGACGTTTTGTCATGGCAGGGTTACGGCCTGAGCAAGACCACCGGTCTTGCTGGTTTCCCGAACGGTGAGGCGTATCGAGTAGGCAAGACCTACCCGGACGCCTTTGTCTCCCGCGCCTACCTTCGCGAAACGGTGTCCCTCGGGGGCGGGGGAAACCCCGGAGTGGACGCAAACACGCCCTCGGACGGGTTAGGGAGCGCGCGGCGTTTGATCATGATGGTGGGCCATTTCCCCGCCACGGACGTCTTCGACAAAAACTCCTATGCCAACGACGCGCGAACCCAGTTCATGAATTGGGCCTTCATCAACAATGGGGCGTGGGATTATCCGGCGAATTCGCTCGGCTTCACCAATGGCGCATCAGCGGAGTTGCACCTGAGTTCGTGGGCGGCGCGAGCGGGTATCTTCCAAGTCTCGCGCGTCGCGAATGGCATTCGGATGGATTGGAGCATCGGGGACGCGTACTCTCTCACCGCGGAGGTCGAGCGCCGCTATGCGCCTGGCGGACACACGGGCACCCTTCGTTTGCTTGCCTACGAGGAACGGGCGCATTTGGGAAGCTACCTGGAATCTCTCAGCGATCCGCAAAAGATTTCGGTCAACGGACAGCTCGGCTATCGCTCGAAGTACGGTTTCGGGATCAATCTTGACCAGCAAATTCGCAAAGACCTGGGAGGGTTCATGCGCTTGGGGTGGAACGACGGCAAGAATCAAACCTGGGAATTTACGGATGTAGACCGCACTGCCTCGGCGGGCCTGAGCTTGAAAGGCGAAGCGTGGCGGCGGCCGGGAGATACCGTGGGACTCGCCGCAGTGGTGAATGGCGTCAGCGCCGCTCATCAGCAATTCCTCGCCCGTGGCGGCCTCGGAATTACCGTCGGCGACGGCAAATTGAACTACGGGAAGGAAGAAATCCTGGAGGCCTATTATTCCATTGCCAGCCGCTGGGGCGTTTCGATCTCACCCGATTTTCAGTTCGTCGCGCATCCTGCCTATAATCGTGACCGTGGCCCCGTTTCCGTCTACGCGGTGAGGTTCCATTGGGAGAAATAGGGAGCGTTTACCAAGACCACCTATACGCAGGTCCAAAGCCCTCCTGGGTCCTAATTTCAGACCTCCATGCGGGATCCCGGTGCAAAGCGGGTAGATTCTCTCTTGCTTGTAAAGGGTAAAAGGTGTTTAGACGCATAGGACCTCCTGGGCGAGGGGCGAGAGTGCAGCGACCGGACGGTGGGCGAAGACCTTGGTGCCGTCGAAGAGTTGGTCGTGCTTGAACATGCCGAAGATGGCGTGCAGGAGTTTGCGCATGACGGCGACGAGGGCTTGCATTTTAGTTTTGCCGCGCGCCAGGAGGTGCTGGTAGAAGCCGCCCAGGTGCGGGTCGTGTTGCGAGGCGACGAGGGCAGGCATGTAGAGAGCGCGGCGCAGATGTTTGTTGCCCGCCTTGCTGATGCGCGCTTTCTTATGGACGGAGCTGCCCGAGGTGTAGTGGCGGGGATCGAGCCCGGCATAGGCGACCCACTGACGAACCTCGAGGTCGGGAGCGAGGAGGAGGAGTTCCGCCAGCACGTGCAGAGCGCTGGTGGGGCCGAGGCCCGGGATGGAGAGCAGGAGTTCGTAGCGGCGCGCCAAGTCGGGGTCATCCAGAATGAACTCTTGCGCGGCTCGGGTCAACCGTTCGATGGCGCGCTCCAGGGTTTCGAGACTGCGCTGGACATCGCGGCGCAGGATCGCGGGCAGAGCGGCGGAGAGGGACGCGGCGTGGAGACGATTCTTCTCGGCGGCGTGCATCTCGCTGAGGTCTTCCAGCCGGCGCGCCACGGCCAGGAGCTTCAGCGCTGCGGGCGAAGGTGGACGCCAAGGCTGGAAGGGCAGGCGCGCCGCGTACTCGGTGAGCACCGCGGCGTCGAGGCGATCGGTCTTGCTGCGCTTCATCATGGCCTGCGCGAAGTGGCGGACGGCGCGCGGATTGGCCACCATCACGGCGACGCCGGCTTGATGTAGGCCCAGGGCCAGGTCCAGACCGTAGAGGCCCGTAGCCTCCAGGCAGACGCGCAGCGCGCGGCCCGCGCTCTGCAGCCAGCCCAGCAAGGCTTGATGACCCGCTGCGGTGTTCGCGAACTCGCGCACCGCATCGGACTGCCCCGGTCGACGCCGCTCGACCAGCAGCGTGCGCGCGCTCACTTCAATACCACAAGGATCAGAATCCAGGGACTTGTTCATGACTGCCTCCTGGAGTAGGCTGGGGTTCCGGCCCCTTGACCCTGTGCATTCTCCCGCCGGGCTTGTGAATGCAGGCTCGGGTGGCCTGAGATTCTTCCTCGGCGTGGGAGAAGAGGGCGGGGGGCCGATCTACCCGACAGGCTCTCGATCTCGATCCGCTCGAGCCGGGCCTCAGCGCAGAACGGCCTCCCCGAAACCTCACAGCCCCATCGAAGAAGGTTCTCTAACACCGCTGGCCAAGATACAAGCGCGGACCTGCGCCGTTCAGGTCCGCGGCCCTTCCGTTAATTTGTTTCACGGTCCAAACCGAGTCGGCACTGTGCGGCGTCAGGTTCTAGCGCCGCGGACCTCAAACCCGAAGGTCCGCGCTACCTTGCTTGTTGTTCACTGTCACGCTGAAGGCTATCAAGCCCGTGCCTTGCGTCGGGGTCACAGTAAGCAGGCTTCCCCACGGATGGTACCCGAACACCTGACCCCGACTGTGCTACTCGGTCGTCGCCTGGGAGCGCGGAGCGGCGTGCAGGGGTTGGGCCAAGTCAGAAACAACGGACCTCAATCAACGGTCTCGTTTTGGCTGAGGACAAACGCTTCTCACTCTAGCACCTCAACTCCGCCAGCTTGTCAGAGGCCCATCGGCGCTGCCGACGTGTCACCTGGGCTCACGGATGCGATGAACCCTCAGCCGCCTGTGACTAGCAAGCGCAGTGGACATCCGCTTTGAGGAGTCCGTCCGCCGTCGCTATGAGTGAACGGCCTGGCGGACAGCGGTGACGATGGCGGGTGCAAGCGGTTCTGGGTGATGGGTGGCCAAGATATCGCGGGCCTTGGCGGTCGCCCGCCCGATAACCGACACGCGCCCCGCCGCCTCCCAGGCTGCGAAATTGTCGTAATCGAATGTCCAGGGTTCCCAGATTTCATTGCGCATGTGGCGCGCGGTATGTGGGTGCGAAGCGAACTTGAGCTGGGCATATTCCGGATCGGTTGCCACATCCTGTGCCGCCTCGAGCGCCAAGGTCTCGGCAGAAATGACGGGCCGCCGGTTGGCCGCCAACACGTAACCGACAATGTCGTTGTCGATCACCGCCTGAACGAAACTGGAAAGCATCATGTGGTCCATGTGCGAGGTCGGACCCTGGAGGAGGTGCGCGCCGGCCTCGATTCCAATCTGCAATTGCACTGCCCGTTCGCAGGCCGCCTGTGGGTCCGGCGCACGCGCGTCGGTGAGAGCCACGCTGTAAACGGGGAGGTCATAGAAGCGCCCCATCTCGATACCCACGCGCAGAAGCTGCAGGGCATGAGGCGTCGAAGTATTCACTTCGAGAGTGCGGAGGTCCGCGCCGCCGCAGAATGACGTGTAACAGATGGGGGCCTGCCGCCTCACGGCTTGGGCGAGAATGATCGCGACCATCTGCACCGCGTTCAGCAGAACCACCGCCCCAGCCACGGTCACCGGAGCGGTGGTGCCCATCATGGAATAGTCACCCAGGCTGACTGGCAGGCCCGCCGCAGAGGTTGCCATGAGCGCTTCCGCCACATGCTGGGAGATGTGCAAGGGCGGTTCAGCATTCAGTCCGATCATGAACAGAGGCTGCTCGACGAGGGCGGCGCACGACCCGCGAATCGCAGTGCCCATTCTTATCATCGCGTGCACATCGTCGGCGGAGGGCGCCTGGAAGCAAATCGGCTTCGTACACCCGATGAGCATCTCCGCGGCCAGCTCACGGTAGAAGCCCGGGCCGACGTGCTCCACAGGATCCACTTGGTTGATGTGCATGTGGATATTCGGCAGCGCATCGAGCAAGAGATTGAACTGGCGCAGATGCTCCCACGATGACGGTTCGTACGTGTTGTCCGTTGTGAGGACCCGCAGCGAACCTCCCCCAGACATCACGTTTACATGATCTCCCCCCATTACTATGGGCCGGTCCCGGTCTGGACGGCGTCCGTGGATGGTCATGCAGCGGGGCACCACAGCCAGGGCCTCTTCGACATGCCGCGCCTCAGGGAATACGCGCATCGTTGAGCTGTCCGCGCATACGCCCGCACCGGCCAGAACATCCAGTGCCCGTGAGGAGGCGACCCTGACCCCTGTTTGTTTCAGCAGGGCGAGGGTGGCTTCGTGCAAGGTCTGTAGATCTCTCTTTGGGGTGCGGGTCATGCCTCTGCCCTGATCTCTTTCATTCTGGCTTCTGCCCGGGAGCTGCCGGAGACTTTGTACCATCTGAAGTGACACAGTCTACATCACATCACCTGTGATGTAGACTCTCATTGCCATTGGTGCAATAAAGCGGTCAGCTCAGATTGATCCGCAACTCTGAGGCGGGTGAATGAGTGATTATCACAAGGTGCATTCACCCCGCCGAGGACACTATCCCGCGAGCATTTGAGAGAATGGGTGGAGATCCAAAACTGGTCACTGATGGCGGTCACCGCTGACTTGTGGATTTCTTCAGTTTGTCCGTAACCTCTTGAGGAATCATGGGTTGCAGCTGCCCGGCGCGTGATTTGACATAGTTATCCATCATTCGGGGCAATTCCGCATTCATGCGGGCCACGAAATCGTCCTGCGCCTTCTTCATCTTGGCATCCATCTGGTCCTGGGCTTGCTTCATCTTGCCGTCGATTCCCGCCGCGCTCTGGTTGAGCGCGTCCATACGCTTCTGCAATTCCTCCGCCTGGGTGAGGGCGGTCCCCATCATCTGTTTCTGGAGAAGCAGGCGCAAGCTGGCGAGCTCCTGGCTGTTGCGGTCGAGTTGCTGGGCTACATAGAAGCTCGCTCCTGTGGCTGCGAGACCTACAACCAGCACCACGTAGAGAAGATTGCGAAGCGTCGAATATCCGCTGTCCATGGTGACTCCTTTGACGATGGGTGCCGAACGCTAGGTGACGTCCTTGCGCTTCATGAGCAGCAGGACTGCCAGCGTCAGCACCAGCAGGTGGACGGTCAGAATGCCGAGATAAGGGCCCTTATCGTTCCAAAAGTGCGAGGGCAGAGGGAACGAACCGGACGCCGCAAACGCTTCCGGAGGCGCTTCCAGGCCCGCTTCGAGCTGCTCCGGGTCGCTGGGATGCATCGAGATGTAAACCGTATTGATGATCTTGTAGGAATAGTCCTGGATGGAGTGCGGGCCGTGAACGCAAAGATCGGAGAGCGCCTCCAATCCCCAGCGCGAGGCGGCCAGCATCGAAAGCCAGCGGACGAAGGTGGGCATCCCTTCCACGGGCTGTGGTGTATAGCGGTGGAAGGCCTTCTCGACGGCGGGCGACGGTGCCATGGCGCCCGCCACCTGGTGCGCCGCTTCGCCTTGCCGGGCGGTTTCCTCGGCCGCCTTTGTTTCCGCCTCCGCTTGCGGCGTGGGTGCTGGCTTGCCCGGCGTGGGAGGATTCACCATTTCCCGCGCCTTGGCCTTGGCTTCCGGCTGGGCGAAGAGGCGGCCCTCGAAGAGCTGCTCCACGGTGATGGGAATGATCGTCTGAATCCTGCGCACGGGCAGGAAAAGCCCCGAGAGCAGCAATTCGGGAATCAGCACCAGCGGAAAGAGCGTCAGCGCCTTTTCCGGCGTGTTGACGAGGCTCGAAATCACCAGCCCGATCAGTGTGCCGTTCACCGCCACCAGGAACATGATGCCAATCGCCCCCAGGATTTCCGGCGGGCTGAGTTCCAGGGCGTGGCGGACGAAAATCAGGAGCACCACCACCGAAGTGCACTGAACGAGAGCGATAAAGGCCAGCACGAAGAGCTTGGAGAAAACATAGGAGGGAATCTTGAGACCGGTCTGGCGCTCGCGGCGGTAGATCGTCTGTTCATCGACGATTTCGCGCACGGCGTTCGAGCAGCCGAACCACAAGGCCGCGAACATGGCCATGAAGATGGTTTGAATCTGGTTGGGTTCGCCGGCCATGAGCGCCACCAGCAGGGCGACGAGCGGCGCCTGCAGGAAGAGCAGTGCCGTCTGGGCGCGGTCACCGAATTTCAATTCCCAGTTCCGCCGCACCAGGACATTGAACTGGTGCAGGCTGAAACCCTTCTCGCGGGCCTTGCTGTGAGGCGCGGAGGCGGCGGGCTTGGCGGCCGTCGCGGCTGATTTCAGCGGCTCGGCGACCTGCTCCGTGTAGAGCGCCGAATCCTGGAAGCGTTTCTTCAGTTCCTGGGCGTAGGGGACGGTATTGTTGTCCGTGAGGTCGTCATAGACGTCGGCGGGGGCACTAGCCTTGAAGTACTCCAGAAACTTCGTCCCCGGCCCGTAGAACGCCAGGCGGCCCTGCGCCAAGACGACCACCTTGTCGAGCACGCCAAAGGAAGCGAGGAGGTGAGTGGTGATGACGATCGTCGAGCCCTGATTGGCGAGCTGGCGGAAGAGCATCATCATCAGGGTTTCGGTGCGCGGGTCGAGGCCGGCGGTGGGCTCGTCGAGGAAAAGGACGCCGGGCTTGGAGAGCAGTTCGATGCCGATGCTCACGCGTTTGCGCTGGCCACCGCTGAGCGTGGCCACGGGATTGTCCCAGCGCTGCGGATCGACTTTGAGGATGTCGAGCATCTCCTCGACGCGGCGGTTGATTTCCTCCTCCGAGATATCCACCGGCAGGCGCAGCTTGGCCGCGTAATAGAGGCAGCGGCGGACGCTGAGCTGTTTGTGCATGATGTCTTCCTGGGGCACAAACCCGATGCTGGTCTTCAGGCTTTCGAGATTCTCGTAAAGGTCCGCGCTGTTATAGAGGACGCTGCCGGCGGTGGGCCGCGCGAAGCCGTTCAGCACATTCATCAGCGTCGATTTGCCGGCGCCGCTCGGCCCCAGCAGGCCGATCAGTTCGCGCGGCTTGACGACCAGCGAAACGTCGTCGAGCAGAAGCTTGGGCTGGCCGGTGGAGCGGTCGGAGACTTCGAAGCTGACGCCCTGGACGTCCAGCCGGATCACCTGCGCAGAGGGGGCGTGCGAGATGCTGTTGCCCGTGAAATGCAGTTCCGACGGCCCTATGACGATCCGGTCGAGTTCCTGAAGGTGGTGGCGCTTGACCTTGATACCGTTGACGAAGGTGCCGTTGGTCGAGCCCAGATCAACAACGTAGAACTTGTCCCGCTCCTTGACGATCTCGGCGTGAAACTTGGTGACCACGGGATGGTTGATCACCACGTCGTTCGAGGGGTCGCGCCCGATGCGAATGCGGTCCTTGGCGAGGCCAATGGTTTCGACCTTGAGCTGCGGCTCCAGTCCGGTGCGGAAGATCAGCGACTTGCCCGCGTAGCGCCCGAAGGTGATGTAATCGCCGTCCGCGAGTTCGCGCGATTGGACGCGCGCCCCGTTCACGAATGTTCCGTTCGTCGAACGGTCAGTAATCACCGCCTTGCCGTCGCGGAGCTTGATTTCAGCGTGCAGTGCCGAAACTGACGGATGCTCCATCAGCACTTGGCAGCGGTCGGCGTCGCGTCCCACGTTGAGCCCGGGATCGGGCACCTCAAGAGTCTTAACGGCGTACTTATCGACAATAAGCTCGACGTGCGGACGGGCCATCAAATCGGTCAGCTTGATGGCCACGGTGCCGCGCTGCTCCTTCTCTTCCGGCTGAACCGCAGCCATCGCCGCCGTCAGCGGCTGAGGCGAGACAACGGAGGTGGCGCCGCCCAAGGGGATGGAGGGGCGCGGAGCCTTGCCGGGGGAGGGGGACGGGGGAGCGATCGTCTCGATGCGAAACAGGTGCCGCCGGTCGAGTCCAATCGCCAACTCGTCAGTGGGCCGTAGGACACGCTCCTGGATACGCACTTGGTTGACGTACGTGCCGTTAGCGGACTTGCGGTCGCGCACCACGACTTGGCCCGTTTCGTCGAATCCCACCCAGGCGTGGGCGCGCGAGACCTCATCGTCGGCCAGCACCACCTGGCAACTGGCCGGATCGCGGCCGATGAGCAGACCCTGGGGGCCAAGGGTGAAGGTCCGGCCGATGAGCAGCCCGGCGGTGGCGATCAGACGATAGGTGACCTGGGTTTCGGCGAGGGGAGGGGGTGGGGGAGCGGGCTCAGGGGCGGCCGGAGGCGGGGAGATCGCCATCGTGGGGGCGCCCGAAGCCACTCCGGCAACAGGGGCGCCGCAATTACGGCAGAAGCGGAATCCCTCCTCGTTGATCTTGCCGCAGGCAGGACATCTCATGCCGGACTAACCCCGCCGGTTGATTTCGTTTCCCATCCAGGAAAGAGGCCGAGGGCCCTGCAAAAACACTACCGGGAGGGATCCACTCCCGGCTCGAAATCCTCTTCACGAAACTCCTGGTATTCCACGCTCGCGGTGGTTTCCGCGGGCGGCAGCCCGCGCCCCTCGACCTGGGCGAGGATCACCGTGATGTTGTCCGCTCCCCCGTTGGCGTTGGCCCGGTCAATCAGCATCTTGCATTTTTCGGCCAGCGGAGGGTCGCTGTGGAGGACTTCCATCAGCTCCGGGGATTTCACCATGTTGTACAGCCCGTCGCTGCAAAGCAGCAGGCAGTCGCCCCGGTGCAGCCGAGTGTAAGTCACCTTGACGTCGACGGATTCGCTGCTGCCCACCGCCTGGGTCAGGATGCTCCGGCGGCTGTCCTTCTCGGGATCGGCGGGCAACTCCGCGCCGATCTCGGCCAGATAATTCAGATAAGTCTGGTCGCGCGTCAGTTGCACGAGTTTCTGGTTGCGCGCGACGTAGGCTCGCGAATCCCCCACTTGGGCGACGAACAGGTTGGTGCCAAACACTGCCGCCGCCGTGGTCGTCGTGCCCATGCCGCGAATCCCGGGGTCGGATTCCGCTTTCTGAAAAATAATCTGGTTGGCGTATTCCACGGCCTCGCGCAGCAGGAGAACGAAATTCGTTTCGCGCACGCTGCCCAGCGAAAGCAAGTTGTCGCGCAGGCGTCTGGGAACGGTGGTGACGCAGATCTGGCTGGCCACTTCGCCGGAAGCCTCGCCGCCCATGCCGTCCGCCACCATGAACAAGGTTCCTCGCGGGCCAAGCTGATGCCTCTGCAGAGATTGGGTCAGTCCCACCTCGCCGGTCGTCAGGTTGCAGACGGCGAAGTTATCCTCGTTGTTCTTGCGCACGCGGCCCACGTCCGAGAGTCCGTAGACTTCGATGTGGATGGCGCTCGCTCCCGCTTCAGGTCCCTGTCCCACTTTTTTCAGTTTCCCCTTTTCCACCTGGCCGTTCGGCCCGTGCTGCGGCGGTCAATTCTGGGTCCTTTCGCGGCCTGGCGGATGTCCGCGAGGAGGAGGGCTCAGTCTCCTCGCGGGTTCAGCGCCTCGCGGCGGCTCTCCCGTCTTCGCGAATTCCGGCTTCACGTGGAATATCCCAAACCAACTGCCCATTCTTACCACACCCGCCCGGCGCTAGCAAGCCGAAGGCTCGGCCGGGCCGTTGCCGCCTCAGCCGGTCCTGCTGCAGAGTTCCGCAACAATCTGCCGGGCCACGTCGCGTCCGCGCGGGAGGTCGCCGGGCGGCAGCGAAATCGCCGCTACCTTGGCGTGTCCGCCGCCGCCGAAGCGCTCGCAAATGCTCGCTAGATTGGCCCCCTTGGGCGCGCTATTCCAGGGGTTGCTGCCCACAGCGATCTTCGTCCGCTCGCGCGAATGGCTGAGCGCCACGCTGTACACCGCGGCGGGAAACAAATAATACGGGATGAACTTGTTGAAGCCTTCCGAGTCCTGGTCCGCAAGATCGAGGAAGACTACGCCGTCATGGATTTCGGCGCGGGCGCGGATCAGGTCGATGGTCTTCAAATGCTGCGCGTAGAGCTGCTCAAACGACTGGCGAATGTGCGGGAGCGCGGCGATCTCCCCCAACGGCTTGGAGACCAGCTCGGGAATCAATTGCGGGACGAAGTCCTTGGTCCGCGTCCCCTCGATGACCAGTGTGATCTGCATCGCCGGATGCTTCATCTCCACGGCGGTCTGCGAGTCGGGATACTGCGCCCCATCAATCAGGTCGGCCCAGGAGACGAGCTCTTCGAGGTCAGGAAACCGGACGTTGAACTGCGTGGCGCCGACGTGGGCGATGAATTTCGTACAGGAGCGGAAATCGGGCCCGTAGAACTTCCTGCCGCTGCGATCGTTCTTGAAGTGCTGGGCGTCGGCCTCCGTCAGGAAGGCGCTCTGATGATGGTCGAACCACCAGGTCAGACGGTCGCTGCTCGAATACTTGAAATCGACGATGACGTTCTCGTCGGCGTCGAAGATGTCGGGGTCGAAAAGCTGACCCGCGCGGTGCATCAGCCCGCGGTACCGTACCTCGGCGCCGGGAGCCACACACTCGCGATAGAAGCGCGTGAACACGGCCGCCGAACAGGCGCCGTCAAAACACTGGTCGTGGAAACAGACTCGAACCATAGCAATTCAGCGGCTCGCGACGAACGCTTCCTGCGGCAGGGAACCATCGAGCGCGAAACTCCCTAAGTTGCTCTGGCAAGGGGAAATTGTCAAGAAAAAAGGGGATGCAACAGCCGTGTAGCGATGGCTCCGTTCGATGTAGCGGCGGCTTCACGCCATCTGTCAAGGAATGGGCGAAATAATATCGTCGCCCCGCGCCGGCGCGGTAAACCCGCCGCTACACCGACGTCGCTGTCGGGGGAGCCATGCGTCTATTTCGAGGCCTGCTGGTCGGCGAGCTTGCCGATCACCGGCAGCATAAACTTCTCGTTGTTGTAGGCCTTGTACATCGTGAAGATCACGACCACAAACAGTGACAGCCCCAGCAGCGGGATCAGCAACAGTCCAATGATCCAACCGATGACGGGGATTACGGCGACGATGCTCAGGGCGAAGAAAAGCACGAACGACGCCGCCGCCAGAAACAGGCACTGGAAGGCGTGGAACTTCACGAAGCGATCCTTGTTGTAGGGTTCCATCACCAGAAAGATGATCGCGGGAATGATGGTGAAATAGGCGAGAGCTCCCGCGACGTTCGATGCTAAACCACTGGAGGTGGAGGCGCTGGGAGCGCCGCCCTGGGGCGCGGCGGCCGCAGCCGTCGGAGCGCCGCAGGAACCGCAGAAGGTGGCTCCCTCCATGAGGCTTGCTCCGCACTTCGCGCAATTGGCCATGATGAGTTATCCTCCCTTGTCTGTGGGGCCGAGATTATCCCGAGATTCTCTCCCACGTCTCGCGCGAACGCGCCGCACGAGGAACGAATCGGTTGCACCCGAAAGCGGGGTAATGCATACCACAAATGCGCCAGCCTGACAATGGCCCCGAGAAGGATTCCGGTGGATGGTGGGGCGCTCCCGAGGGGGCTCGGCAAGCCGCTCGATGGCGATTTGGGAGGCAGGAGTCGTGAAACGATAATGTCCGGGCCACTGGAATTCCTCTCTTCGGCGAGCCGCGCCGAACGGCGGGCGCTCCTGGCGAGCACCTTGGGCTGGGCGCTCGACGGCATGGACGTGACCCTCTATGCCATGGTGATCGCCACGCTGATGCAGTCGCTGCGCCTTTCGGCGGCAGAAGCGGGGCTGCTTGCGTCGGTGACGCTGGTGGCTTCGGCGCTGGGCGGGTTTCTTTTTGGATTCCTTGCCGACCGCGTCGGACGGCGCAAGGCGATGATGCTCAGCATCCTGGTCTATTCGGTCTTCACTGCCGCCTGCGGGCTGGCGCGCAACGTTTACGAGCTGGCGCTATTCCGCTTCTTCCTGGGACTGGGTATGGGCGGGGAGTGGGCTACGGGGGCGGCGTTGGTGGCGGAGACCTGGCGGGCCGAACACCGCGGCAAGGCGCTGGGCCTGATGCAAAGCGGATTCGCTGTCGGCTACGCGCTCGCCGCGCTGGTGGCGGCCGTAGCCCTGCCGCGCTGGGGCTGGCGCGCGGTTTTCTTTGCCGGAATCTTGCCCGCTCTCCTCACCCTGTGGATTCGCCGGGGGGTTGAGGAGTCGCCCTTGTGGCTTGGCAAGCATCAGACCAACCGCTCCGGGCCGCTGCCGGCGCAAAAATCGCTGCTTGCCTCCCACGGCAGACTCTTGCTGTTGACGCTGGCGATGAACAGCGCCGCGCTTTTTGCCTGGTGGGGGCTGTTCACCTGGATACCTTCCTATCTCGCGCTGCCCGCAGCGCAGGGCGGCCGGGCGATGACGCTCGCGTCCTCTTCCCTCTGGATTGTCGTCATGCAGGCTGGAATGTGGTTGGGCTATGTGACGTTCGGCTTTCTGGGCGACCGCTGGGGCGGCAAGCGCAGTTACATTGGCTACTTGCTGCTGGCGGCGCTGCTCGTGCCGGCCTACGCGCACGCCGAAACCGCCGGGAGCCTGCTCGTTCTCGGTCCGCTCGTGGCCTTCTTCGGGACGGGACATTTCACGGGCTTCGGCCTCATCGCCGCCGAGCTCTTCCCCACGCCCTTCCGCGCCTCTGCCATGGGATTGGTGTACAACTTCGGGCGCATCTTCAGCGCCGTCGCTCCCTGGCTGTTGGGGAGACTCGCCGGGCAGGGAGGCATCGGTTCGGCGTTCTGGATCTGTGGGCTTGGCTATCTGCTGGCGGGACTTCTCGCCCTGCTTCTGCCCGACACGCGCGGCCGGGAACTTGCCTGATTCGACGGCGCTAAGACACTCGGGGGTCGCGCCGGCCGATGGCCGGCGTGGCACGCGCGTCCCGCGCGTGCGTCACGGGCGAGACGCCCGTGCCCCGTGGCAATTTCATCCGCGACGCCGGTCACCATTAGAAAACAGAACGGGGGAGCAACCCCGGCATCCCCCACTGGGCTATCCGGATTCCGCTCCCCCGAAAGGTTATCGAACCCAACCTACTTCTTCTTGGGCTTGGCTTTCAAAGCGGCCGGCTTACGTGGCGGCCTCTCGCCCAGGAGTTCCCACGCATCCGGGGAACTGTAAGGGAAGAACCGCGCCGACTGCTGGCCGGTGGTGCTGAGCGTTACGTCCACGCGCCGGTTGTTGGCGAGGATGTACGTCTTGATCTTCTCCAGTGCTTGCTGGCGCAGTTCCGGCGTCAGGTTGGGGTCTTTCTCGATCAGGTCGCGGACGGCGGCCTCATCGAGGTTGAACTCCGCGCCCAGGCCGCGGGTTTCGATGGCCGACTCGGGGACTCCTTGAGCCACGAGGAAATCCTTCACGCTCGCCGTGCGTCGCTCGGAGAGTTCCAGGTTGGATTTCTTGCTGCCCCGCACGTCGGCGTGGCCTTGCAGGATGAGCCGCGCTTCCGAGCGCAGCTCGCGGTACTTGCTGAAGTCCGCGGCCATATCCGTCAGGCGCCGCTCCTGGCTGGAAACCAGGCCGCTCTTCTTGTCCCCCTTGCGGGGAATGGCGGTGGGAAAGTAGATGCTATTGATTGCCAGCCGCGTCTCGAGCGTTTCTTCCGTGATACTCTTGGCAGCGGGTTCGATTGCCCCGGCCAAGTGCAGCGCCACGGTGCGTGTCTCGGACCCGCCGCAAGCGTTCGAGGCGGTAAGCGTGTAGTTCACGGTCTCATCGATCGGCCCAACACCCGTGCGCTTGGGGACCGGTTGCACGCTGCGGCTGCCGGTCGCGGCGAGTCCGTCCTGGCCGTCCAGGGCAATCGTGCTGGCGTTCGAGACCGACCAGGCGAGATTCGCCGACTCTTGCGTCACCACTTTATCGCCTTGGCGGCGATAGCGGATTTCGCGCGGCGATACGTCGAGCGAGGCTTGCACGGCGTTCGCCACGTTGACGGTGGCGCTCGATTTGTGCACCCCCCCCGGTCCCGCCGCCGTGAAGTTGTAAGTCGTGGTGGATGTCGGGCTCACCGTCTGCTCGCCCGAGGCTGCCACTTTGCCGACTTCGCTGATTTCCGTTGCCACCGCTCCGCTCGATGACCAGGTGAGCTTGGTGGATTCGCCGCAGCCGATCTGGGATTGGGCGGCGGAGAACTGTCCGCTGACCGGCGCCACCGCCACCGTGGCGCTGGCGATGCCGGCCGTGAAACGCGGCGAGGAATTGTATTTCGACGCCTCCGGCCAGTCCGTCGTCCGCTGCGCGCCACCCTGGCGCACGTCCACGATGACGCGCTTACCGGCCGGGACGTCGACTGACCCTGACCAGACGGTCTCGGTGCCGCGCAGGAGCGTCAGCTTGTGTGTTCCCGGCGGGACGAGCAACTGCTGCTTCCAGATGATGTTGTGGTTGAACTCGTCGGCCTGGCCCACAGTGAATTCCGGCGTCGTGCCATTGAGCAGCACGGCGTCGTGACCGTCGCCCTCAATCTGAATGCGGCCGAAGGGGCCGGAAACTGTCCCCGTCACCGGCTGCATGGTGACATTGAGAATGTGGGTTTGGCCCTCCGCCACGGTGACCTTCTCACTGACAGGAACGTACCCATAGTTGTAAATGTCAACCGTGTGTTCTCCTGGGCTCATGTTTCTCAACAGCAAATGGCGGCCGCCGGAGAGGCTCGCGCCACCTTTGGCAACGCCATCGACGTAGATGTAGGCCTGACTGGGCTGGACGTGAATCGAAAGCCGTGCGTCCTTCGCCCCCGCCGCAGCGGCGATGCCCAGCAGGGCGAGCGCGACCATAGTAAGAATGATCCGAAGATTTCTCATTGGCATGTTCCCCCTCCACTCGAAAATGTGAGCGGTCTGGATCGACCGCAAGCGCCGCAATTGTTCTGTCTTAATTTATCAAGTCTACAATTGCTTGGCCCGAATATCAAACGCCTACTGCAAAGTCATGAGGCATAGAAAATGCCCAGGTGGATAACTCCAAGACAATGAATAGACTGGCTCAATGCGGCGCCGCTTAATCGGGGCGGGGGAGCGGAGCCAGCGGCTGCAGTCGGAGGTTGGAGCAAATCTCACGCAGCAGTTGTTCCGTCGACGGCTCGAGCGACCAGAACTTCACGCCCACACGCCCTTCCCGGCTTTTCCAGATGATTTGGGCGGGAAGGCGCAGCGGCTTGCCATTCCACTCGGTGTTCAGATCGCACGACTGACCGGCTTCGGGAGCCTCCGGGCCCGTCAGGCAGCCGCCCAAAACGGAGAGCGTGACCAGCCGGACGTTGCTGGCTGCGCCGGTCGTGACGTTGGTGAGGCGGGCGCGCAATTCGCTGACGTAACGGGGAACGCGGCGGCGCTCGCGCCGAGGCACGGGTGAGGCCGGTTTCACCGTGGGCAGCGAGATGACGACCGGCCCGGCGGTGGGCAGCGTGGCAGTCTCCGGCGACGGCAGGGGCGCGTGCTCGAACTCCGGCGCCGCAGCCGTCGGCGGCCGCAGGCGAAGCGCATTACACAGCTCGCTCAGGCGCTGCTGGCTCTCCCGGTCCACCGAGACGAATCTTAGTCCCAGCGTTCCGTCCGCCTCTTTTGCCACCACCTGCGCCTCAAAACCCAACTCATTCCCTTGCCAGTCCAGGTAGAGCTCGCACTTCCTGCCAACTTCCGGGTCCTGCGCGCCTTCCAGAGAGCAACCCTGCATGCTGATGACGTTCACCACGACGCTCGTGCCCACGCCGCCGCCCGCCGGGTGCAGCCGGCCTTTCATGCCAAATTCGTAACGGGGAACCTTGCGCCGCTCGGCCATCAGGGGAGAGTTTAACCGCGTGGCGCGGCGAACGCAAGCCGCCGCCGCCCCGTTCTTCAGCAACCGGCTAAACGCCTGGCAACGTCACAGGCCTTCCTTCGCGGGCGGAGTCTTCCGCAGCGATAATCAGCCGCGTGTTCAGCAGGCCATCCTTGCCGCCCGTGAAGAATTTTCGAATCCCGAATTCCTTGGCGGTGGCCGCGGCGCGCTTCCGCTTACGCCCGGCGCTTCGCCATTTGCCTCGCGCCCCATTCGATTCTCGCCTATAATGCCAGGGCCCAGGACCCCCATCGCCCTCGCCGGGGGGAAGACATGACTCATCGCGAACGCGTGCTCGCGGCGCTGCGGCGCCAGCCATCGGATCGCGTGCCACTCGACCTAGGAGCTTCGGCCTCCTCAACCGTCACGGCGCGTTTCCATGAGCGCCTGCGCGCCCATCTCAATCTGCCTGCCGAGCCGCCCCCTGTAGCGTATGCCCGGCGCAACTCCACCGTCATCCCGGACGATGCCATTCTCGAGCGCTTCGGAGTAGATACGCGCCCCGTGCTTCTGGGCACGCCTGATGCGCAGCTCGAACGTGAAATCGATGCCGACAGTTTTGTGGACGATTGGGGAGTTACCTGGCGGCGGCCCGCCGACGGGCACTTCATCAACTACGACGGACCGTTCTACAAGCTCACCGACCCCGCGCCCAAAGACCTGGAGCGTTATTCCTGGCCCGACGTGAACGATCTCGGCCGCTATCGCGGCGTGCGCGAGTGGGCGCGGCGGCTGCGCGCGCAGACCGATTGCGCGGTGGTTCTGAACCTGCTCGCGGGGCCGGTCCACCAATCGCAGTGGTTGCGCGGTTATGAAGCGTGGCTGGAGGACTTGCTGCTGCGTCCGCAGTTTGTGGAAGCGCTGGCGGAGCGCATCACCGACGTGTGGGTGGGCATCGCGACGCGCGCTCTGGAGGAAGCGGGGGAATTCATCGATCTTGTGACCTACGGCGACGACATCGCCATGCAGCGCTCGCCCCTGATGCGCATGGAGCTCTATCGCCGGCTCATCAAGCCCCAGCACGCGCGCATGGTGGCTACCGCCCGGCGTTTCGGCAAGCCCGTCCTCTATCACTGCTGCGGCTCGGTCTATAACCTCATTCCTGACCTGTTGGAGGTGGGAGTCGACGCGCTCAACCCCATTCAGGTGGCCGCTGCGCAGATGGATACCCAGCGCCTGAAACGCGAATTCGGCCGCGACCTCACCTTCTGGGGCGCGATCGATACGCAGCGCGTTTTGCCGCTGGGCACGCCGGAGGAAGTCCGCGTCGAAGTGAAACGGCGCATCGCAGACCTGGGGCCGGGCGGCGGGTACGTCCTCTGCCCCGTCCACAACGTCCAGCCCGAAGTTCCACCCGCGAATATCGTCGCCATGTTCGAAGCAGCCCTGGAATTCGGCCAGGCTTGAGTCCCGGCGGGAGTATGGGTCGTCCGGCCCGCTGGGGCGACCCGCGAGCTAAGCTGGGATGCAGCGAGGGATCTCGTCGAGGACAAAATGGCCCGAGACGAGTGAGACTCCGAGGGGGTATTTCGTCGCGTTTTCGACCAAAAGTGTTGCTTTTTGGAACACTGGATTTGAAGGAAATTCTCCCCCCTGAACCTCGAAGACGGGGCCCGTAGCGCAAGACTCACTATTCAATCTTGCGGCTATTCCTTCGCCGGACTCTGAACTACCAACCCCTTCCACGGATTTTCCACAGACGACCACCTTATCAGTTGAAATGCCAAGGGGTTAGCAGTAGACTGCGCGAGAGATGGACCAGCGACCAGATTCGCGGGAGGGGCAGCCCTAAGAGAATGTCCAAGGCCGGCGCGGGGTTCGCCCGGCAGGACGCAGGCAGATGGAATTCCGTTTTCCGGAAGATGATCGTTCGGCGGTGCGGCGCATTGCCGTGCTGCAATACCTGATCTCGGCTATCTTTCTAGCCCTACTGATTGGCTACTGGCGGCTGCAGATCGGACAGCACCGGCAATATCTGGAAGCGGCGGAACGCAACCGCATCCGCAACCTCCCGGTCATCGCCCCGCGGGGGAGGATTCTGGACCGCGAAGGGCGGATCCTGGCCGATAATTTCCCCGCCTTCAGTGTGCTGTTAACGCGCGAATCGCCCGACGCCTTCACGCCGCCCCGCATCGCGGGCATCGCGCGCGGGCTGGGTATCGACCCCGGCGACCTGCAGGCGGAGATTCAACGCACGGCCAAGCTGCCGCGCTTCCAGCCCATCGTCCTGAAACAGTCGGCGACGATCGAGGACATCGCCTTCGTCGAAGCCCACCGGGTGGAGTACCCGGAGCTCGATTTGCTCCAAGTGCAGCAGCGCTCCTATCCCAAGAACACCCTTGCCGCGGCAGCCCTCGGGTACGTCGGCGAAGTCTCGGAGGAAATGATCGCCCAGTCGGGCTCGCCCTACCGGCCTGGAGACGTGGTGGGCAAGTTCGGCGTCGAACGGACCTACGACTCGATCCTCTCCGGGCGTGACGGAATGCGCCGGGTGGTGGTCAACAGTCGGGGCCAGGAGATGGGCTCCATGACCACCATTAACGCCTTGCCCGGCAATGACATACGCCTGACGCTCGACATCGATTTGCAGCTCGCGGCGGAGGCCGCGCTGGGGGGCCGGCCGGGGGCCGTTGTGGCCATCGACCCGGCGACCGGGGAAGTGCTGGCCATGGTCAGCCACCCCTCCTTTGACCCCAACGATTTCGCCCGCCGGGTGGACCGCGAGACCTGGCAGAAGCTCACTTCCGACCCCGACAAGCCGCTCATGAACAAAGCCATTCAGGCGCATCTGGCTCCGGGGTCGGTGTTCAAGATCTTCACCGGCGCTGCCGCCCTGGAGACGGGCACGATCAAACCGAATTTCACCGTGAGTTGCCCCGGCGTGATCACGATCTACGGGCATACTTACCACGACTGGGTCTGGGGGAAACGCGCCGGCCACGGCAGCATGGACCTGCACAGCGCCATCGTCAACTCCTGCGACGTGTACTTCTACACCCTGGGAAAGATGCTGGGCATTGAGAAGATCGCCTTCTTTGCCAAGCGACTGGGGCTGGGCGCCCGCACCGGAGTCGACCTGCCGGGCGAGGACGCGGGCCTGGTTCCTTCGCCGGAGTGGGCGCGGAAAGTCTTCAAGCGGCGGTGGTGGGCGGGGGAGACGATTTCGGTGGCGATTGGCCAGGGCGCTGTGGCCGTTACTCCTCTGCAGCTAGCCTACTCCATCGCCGGAATCGTTTCGGGAGGAACCCTGCGGCGGCCGCACCTGGCTTTTCAGGGCCAGTTGCTGGCGCTGGGCGGGGCACCGGAAGAGAAGAACGTGCGGGAATTTCCGATCAGCGAAGAAACCGTCGATGCCCTCTCGAAAGGGATGTGGGGCGTGGTCAACGAAGGCGGCGGGACGGGGGCCGCGGCGCGCGAGCCAGGCCTCGACATTGCCGGCAAGACGGGCACGGCGCAGGTCGTCAGCGCGGAGCTGCAGGCGGCTCAGACGGGAACCTACAAGAACAACGCCTGGTTTGTAGGCTATTCCCCCAGCGCGAAGCCCGAGATTGTGGTCTGCGCGCTGGTGCTGCGCGGCGACCATTCGACCGTGGCTGTGCCCGTTGTGCGCGACGTCATCAAAGCCTTTCTGGAAAAGAAGGGGAGTCGGCGGCCGCCCCCCAACCAACTCCAGACGCAGGTGCGCGTGCTGAGCCAACTCCAGAACTCGCCCGCCACTCCGGTGGCCAGCGGGAGATAGTGGATCGAACGCAATGAAGCGCAGACTCCGATTCCGGGATGCTGGCTGGGTCCTCCTGATCCTGGCCTTGATGATTGCGGCGGTCGGCATCGTGGAGATCTACAGCACGACGGCGCATACGGCGCTGGCGGGGCAGGCTCGAAGGCAAATCTACTGGATCCTGCTGGGTACCTTCCTGGCCGTCCTGGTCAGCCGGCTGGACTACCACTTGTTTGTCGAGCAGGCCATCTGGCTCTATGCTTTGAGCGTCACCTCCCTCGTGGTCCTGCTGGTAGTGGGACCGCGAATTGGCGGGGCTAGGCGCTGGTTTGCCCTGGGGGGGATGACTTTCCAGGTGTCGGAGATTGTAAAATTGGTTATAATAGTGGGTGTGGCGGCGTATTTCGCCGACCGGCCAGGCAAGTTCGTCGCCTGGACAGACATTGCGAAAGTGGGAGCCTTGGTTGGCCTGCCGGCAGTGCTGGTGGCCCTGCAACCCGATCTGGGCACGGCTTTGACATTTTTCCCGATTGCTGCCGCGGGGCTTTTCCTCGGAGGAATTCGAGCACGGCAAGTTGCTGTGCTGGCCCTGTTGGGCGCCCTGATGCTCCCGGTCGGCTGGCATTTCCTGAGACCTTACCAGCGTGAGCGGCTGACGAGTTACGTTCACCCCAAGCAGGACACTCAGGGGTCCAGTTATCAAGGCACACAGGCGCGGATTGCCATCGGCTCAGGCGGATTTTGGGGAAAGGGGTTCGGAAACGGCACCCAGAGTCGATTGGGATTTGTTCCCGTTTCCCACGCCGATTTCGTATTTGCCGCCTTCGCGGAGGAACAAGGTTTTGTCGGCACGCTTCTGGTTCTGCTGCTCTACGTGGCTTTGCTCGTGCGGCTCCTCGATGGAGCGCAGTCGGCGGGTGATCGTGCCGGCATGTTTCTGATGATCGGTTTCGCGGCGATCCTGTTCTTCCAGATCGTCGTCAATGTCGGAATGATGATCGGCTTCTTCCCGATCACCGGCATTCCGCTGCCCTTAATGAGCCAGGGAGGCTCCGCAGCCGTATTCGTCTTCCTGGGGCTGGGGTTGGCCATGAGCGTGGAGATGCGGCGATTCGTGAATTGAACACCGACCCCAACTGGGATTTTTGAATCCGCGGGGTCTGCGGGGCCCGGCGGAATGGACAAAGTGGGTCCGGATCGTCCTCCTAAGAAGAGGGCGCGGTCCAAGCCACTTGAGATTGAAATTACCGGCGTCGAGCGATGCCGTCCCTGCGGGGACGTGAGGTGGCGGCCGGAGGAACTCGTGGCGAGTTGATCTCCGTCGGTTGACGGATGGATCCTGCGATGAGCTCCTAACAAGGAGTTTCCCATGGCAAAAGAGTTGTACGTTTCCTCGTCTCCCCACGAGACGAAGGTCGCCGTGCTTGAGGACGACCAGCTCGTCGAGGTGTATTACGAGCGTGAATCCGATACGGGGCTGGTGGGCAGCATCTACAAGGGCCGGGTCAGCCGCGTGCTGCCGGGAATGCAATCGGCCTTCGTAAATGTCGGCTTGGAACGCGACGCATTCCTCTATGTCTCCGATTTCGTCGAGGACGAAGAGGAGTACGACAAGATCTTTACGGAAGCGGAAGCGCGAGCCACCCGCTTCGTGGAGACGGGCCAGGCCGCACCGGCCGAAGCCGCCCCAGCGCCTCCTCCTCCGGTTGTCGTGGCACCTGTTCCGGCGCTGCAGCCCCTACGTGCGGAACCCACTGAAACTCCGGCCGCGGCGGTCCCTGCTCCGCCGGCTGCCCCCGAATCGGGAGAAGCTCTGCCTCCCCCCCCTGCCACTTCCTCTTCCCTGTCCTCTTCTGCTCCGCCTCCGCTGCCTACCGGAGATTCGCGCGAATTCAGACACTACGACCCGCGCCGGGGTCGTCGCGGCCGTCGTCGCGGCGGACGGGATTTCCGCTTTGTGCCCAAGCCTGCGCCCGGGCCGGCACCGCAGGACCGGCCAGCCCCCACCGAACATACTTTTGAGATTCTTCCCGGCGAATCGCTTGCGAAGTACCGCGATGGGGCAGTTTCGTCCACCTCGTCGGGAAACCACGACGCGGCTGCAGAGCCCGCAGCGGCCGAACCGCCCAGCGAGCCGACCTCTGAGAATTCCGAGGCCCGTGCCGAAGCGGAAATGGAACCAACCAGCCCGCCGACTGCTGAGGCTGTTGCACCTGACGTCGCGCCCGCCGAAGCAGTGGCGAGCGAAGCACCTGGTGCACCCCCGGAACAGGTAGCGCCCGTCGTAGAAACTCCGCAGGAGGCTCCGGCGCCCGAAAGCACGCCGGCCCTGGAACCTCCGATAGCTCCTCCCGCTGTGGCCGTGCCCACTGTGCTCAAGGATGAATCAACTGCGATCTTCTCCCCCGGCTTTATCCTCCGCGCCTTGGGTTTCAAATCCCAGCCCCAGCCGGCTGCCGAACCAGCCGTCCAAGCTCCCGCCGAATCGGCTCCCGTGCCCACCCGAGCAGAGGGTGCCGAGCCTCCGGTCGCCGAGCGGGCCATGAGTTCGTCGGAGCCCACCGAGGCAGTTTTGCCGGCAGAGGAAGAAGCTCCCGACGAAGAAGAAATGGAAGCCGGTGCGGACGAAGAGGGTGAAGGGGAGCCAGAGCTGGCGGAGGCCGGCGAGCCGTCCACAGAACAGGCTACGACTCCACCCTCCGTTGAAACTCCGGGTGCGCCCGAGGAGAAGCGTTACACCCTGCGCGAACCCCACCAGCGTCCGCGTTTTGCCCCTCGCCACCGTCGTGGACGGCGCGGCGGGGGTGGCGGGCGCCGTCCGGAACGCCTCGAGCCCTCACGACCCGGCAATAACCAGCCGGTCCAGATCAGCGATCTCTTGAGAGAGGGCCAGGAGATCATCGTCCAGGTCGCCAAAGAGCCCCTGGGCACTAAGGGCGCGCGCATCACTTCGCACGTCGCGCTCCCCGGCCGCTACCTCGTGTACATGCCGACGATCACGCACATCGGCGTCTCGCGCAAGATCGCTTCGGAGGAGGAACGCTTCCGCCTGCGCAACATCATTCTGGAAAATCGCGGCTCGCTCACCGGCGGGTTCATTGTACGCACGGCGGGTGCCGGGCGGTCGGAAGAGGAATTTAAGGCCGACCTGAAGTTTCTCGCCACGCTGTGGAACGATATCCGCGCCAAAGCCGAACGCGTGAAGGCTCCGGCGTTGCTGCACCGCGACTTGACCCTGTTGCAGCGCATCCTACGCGACATCCTTTCCCCGGACTTCAAACAGGTTCGCGTGGACAGTGAGAGCGAATACGAGCGTTGTGTGGAATTTGTCGCCCAGTGCCAGCCGTCGCTCGTCGGCCACGTCAAACTCTACACTCGCCGGACGCCCCTCTTCGAGGAGTTCGGCATTCAGCAGGAGGTCGATAAGGCGCTGCGGCCAAAGGTCTGGCTGAAGTCCGGCGGCTACATCGTCGTCAACCAGACGGAGGCTTTGGTCGCCATCGACGTCAATACTGGCAAGTACGTTGGCAAGACCAACCGCTTGGAAGACACCATCGTCAAGACCAACGTTGATGCGGTCAACGAAATCGTCCGACAGATCCGCCTGCGCGACCTGGGCGGAATCATCGTCATCGATTTCATCGACATGGACGAGCGCAAGAACCGGCAGAAGGTCGTCCAGGCGCTGGAAGAAGCGCTGCGCCGCGACCGCGCCCCGACCAAAGTCCTCTCCTTCAATGATTTTGGCCTGGTGGCCGTAACCAGAAAACGCGTCAAGCAGTCTCTGGAAAGGACCCTCTCGCAGCAGTGTTCCTATTGCTCGGGTTCCGGCTGGGTGAAGTCCGTCACGACGGTCTGTTACGAGATTCTGGACGAAGTGAAGAAGATGGCGCAAAACCTGGAAGGCGACTCGATTACCCTGCGCGTGCACCCCGACGTCGCGCACGCTTTCAAGTCGCGCCAGAGTGCGCTGCTTTCGGAGATCGAAGCCCTGACGCACAAGGATGTGATCATCAAAGGCGACGCCAGCGTGCATCAGGAAAGGTTCGAGATTTACTGATTCTCGGTGGGGGCGCGGAGCTTCCCGCCCCCCTTGCCTGCGGTTGCCCGCCCGTGTCGTTGCTTGGCCCTACTCTTCCACAACCAGCTTGCCCTTCATTCGCCCGTGCCCGAAGCCGCAGAACTCTGAGCACTGGAATGGGAACGCGCCGCTCTTGTCCGCCATAAACTCGATCGTCTCCGTGTCTCCTTTCTTCAGTCTCTGATTGATCCCGAAGGCTTCCAGCTTGAAGCCATGGTCACGGTCGAGCGCCGTGATGAGAAGCCTGACACGCTCGCCCTTTTTCACGGTGATCGTGCTGGGATCGAATTCGTACTTCTTGGCGGTCATTTTGATTTCATGCGCCGTGCCGGCCGCCGCCGGCTCCTGAGCCTTTGCCCCAGTCGTCAGCAGAAGCAGCACCGCGCAGCTCGCAAGGCATGCGTTCCTTGTATTCATGACCCTCTCCTCCTGTTCTCTTACCATCGCAGCAGCGCAGTCTCCGCGGCCATTCCCGGACCGAGCGCGATCATCACGCCCCAATCGCCGGGGCGGGGATCGCCGTTACGAGCCACTTCGTCGAGGACGAACATCACGGTCGCAGAAGACATGTTCCCATAATTGCGGTACACCAGCTTCGAGAAGCGGATCTGTTCGTCGGAAAGTCCCAGCTGCACCTGAACGTTGTCGATGACCTTCCGCCCGCCTGGGTGCGCCACCCAGAAGCGGATATCCTTCGCGGTCAAGCCGTGGCGTTTCAGCAAGGCAGCCAGCGATTTTTCGATCAGGGGCGCGGCAAGGTCGCGGATTTTCGCCGCCAGAATGATTCGCAGCTTTCCTTCCCGCTGCTCGAAGCCGACCTTGTCGAGCTGCCCGGGATCGAGGAAAGTCTGAAAGTCCACGACTTCCGGCAATCGCCGGTCACCGCCATTCTCGGTCGAAACCACGAAGGCGGCGGCCCCATCTCCGCAGATGGCGTTGCCGACCACAGTCTCCAGCGAATTGTCGATGTAGTAGCTGGCCGAACAGATCTCCACCGCCAGCATCAGAGCCTTGCGGCCGGGGCGGGCGGCGGCAAAATCCCAGGCACGCTGCAGCGTGGGCATTGCGCCCGCACAACCCAGACCGAGCAGCGGCGCGCGTTCCACATCCTCGCGGAACTTCATGGGTCCGATCAAACGGCTGCCCAGATCCGGGCAGAGGTAGCCCGTGCAGGTGCAAACGGCGAACAGGTCCATCTCTCGCGGCGTGAGACCGCCCGTCCTCAGGCAACGCTCGACGGCACGGCATCCGATTTCCATCGCGCCACGCAAGTAGCGCTCGTGAAGCTGATCCGGCGTCTCATCGCGACTGAAATTCTGCGGCTCGATGTAGAAATGCCGGTAGTCGATGTCGCTGTTCAGAAAGACGTCGAGGACTCGCTGGCTCTCATAGCCGGCCATCCGGTAGGCATCCTGCTGACTGAACCGATTCGGAGGGTTGGCCGTCCCCACCGCGAGGATTCGTGGGTTCATCTCACCCCTGTCCCGTTGTCTTGTTCAATGCCCTGACACCCGTAGGATGTAAAGTATAGCACCGCCGTTTCTGCGAGGCTTCAGGGGATTGTCAACGGATGGCCAAGGTTTGGTTTCCCTTTCCGGGTCTTCTCGCATACAATCACGATGGAAGAATCAATGGTTGGGGAGCCGTGTATGGTGACTACTGAAGAAGTCTTTGGAGCCCTCCGGGAATGTTACGACCCGGAAATCCCCGTCAACATTGTGGACCTGGGCTTAGTCTATGACGTTGCCATCGATGAGGACCACGTCAACGTGGTGATGACGCTCACCGCTCGCGGGTGCCCCGCCCACACCTTCATCAGCGAGTCAGTCCGAGCTCGCGTGGCGCAGATCCCGGGCGTCAAGTCGGCCAGCGTGCAGGTGGTCTGGGAGCCGCCCTGGGACATCAGCCGGATGTCGGACGCCGCCCGGAAACGCCTGGGATTGGTGTGATCCCGCCCGGCGCGTAGGGGCCGGTCATCCGACGACGCTGCGGCTCTGGTCGCGGCGCGATTCTGAATCTTCCCCCTTAACCCCAAGCAGGTGCGTATGAGTGGAATCACCGAAAAGAGAACCGAGGAGTACATCTACTCCCTGTTGCCCCGGCGCGATGCCGTGCTTCGCGGGATGGAGTGCTACGCCGCTCGCCACGACGTGCCGATCATCGGCCCTGCTTGCGGACGCCTTCTCCAGCAACTGGCAAGATTGATCCGGGCGCGCCGCGTCTTCGAGATGGGCTCGGCGATCGGCTATTCCACGGTCTGGCTGGCGCGCGCCGTGGGGCTGGGAGGGACCGTGTACTACACGGACAGGGATCCCGCCAATGCCCGCCGCGCGGAAAGTTATTTCCGCCGTGTGGGCGTGCTCGACCGGATTCAGATCATGATCGGCGACGCGCTGAAAAGTCTGGAGTCAACGGCGGGAGAGTTCGACCTCATCTTCAACGACGTGGATAAGATTCATTACCCAGCTGTCTTCAAGCTGGCGGTGCCGCGCCTGCGCGTGGGAGGGCTCTTCATCACGGACAACGTTCTGCGACGAGGCCTCGTGGCACGCCCCGCCCGAGCGCGTGATACCGCGACTCGCGCCATCCAGCGCTTTAACCGCATGCTCTATCGCTCCCCGCAACTTTTCACCACCATCCTTCCGCTGCGCGACGGCTTTGCAGTGTGCGAAAAGATCAGCCAGTAGCAACGCGCGGAGCGCTCGCTCTATCCCTTGAAAAGGTTTCGCAGGAGGAAGAACAGGTTGGCCGGCCGCTCGGCGAGGCGACGCATGAAGTACGCGTACCACTGCTTCCCGTACGGGACGTACACTCGCACGCGATAACCCTGCTCGACGAGCCGGCGCTGCAATCGTCTGCGGATGCCGTAGAGCATCTGAAACTCGAACCGGTCCAGGCCGAGTTCGCGCTGGCGCGCGAATTCCCGCGTGGCGGCAATCATCGCCGGGTCGTGCGTCGCGATGGCGTGAGATGCGCCACTCGCGAGCAGCCGCTTCATCAGCAGGACGTAGTTGCGATCCACCTCCGCCTTGTCCTGCAAGGCCACGCTTGCCGGTTCTCTGTACGCGCCCTTGCACAGGCGAATTCGCGCGCCGATCTGGAGGAGTTCAGCCACATCCTTCTCGCTGCGGTAGAGGTAGGACTGGATGACAATTCCCAACACATCGCGCGGCGCATTCGCGGCGCGGAAGAGGCGCAGCGTGGCTTCCGTGTGGGTGGAGTTTTCCATGTCAATGCGGACGAAGGTCCGGAGGCTCGTGGCGCGCCCGGCAATCGCCTGAAGGTTTCGAGCGGCGAGCGCTTCGTCGATGTCGAGCCCGAGCTGGGTCAGCTTGATGGAGATATGGGAGCGCAGCTTCTCGGCGGCGAGGCGGTCGAGAATACTCAGGTACGCGCGCGTTGCTTCCTCCGCTGTCGCGGGATCGTGCACGCTCTCGCCCAGGTAATCGAGCGTGGCTTCGAAGCCCGCGTCGTTCAGCCGCCGGACGACGCGGATGGCGTCATCGAGCTCCTCGCCGGCAATAAAGCGGGCGGCGAGCCGCCGGCCGAGGGAAGACTTGAGGAGCAATTTCTTGGGGAGTTTCCGCTCGGACAGGAAGAGGAGGAAGGAACGGAGCATGAAATCAGGTTTCGGGTGTCAGGTTCCAGACAGATCCGCTGAAACCTGCCCCCTCTTTCTCAATGTTCGGCGTCTAGAAAGCGCTCGGCGTCCATCGCCGCCATGCAGCCGGAGCCGGCGGCAGTGATTGCCTGGCGATATACGGGGTCCTGCACGTCGCCCGCCGCAAAGACGCCTGCGACACTCGTCTTGGCGCCGCCGCGCGTCACGATGTAACCCACCTCATTCATTTCCAATTGTCCGCTAAACAGGCGGGTGTTGGGGGAGTGACCGATGCCAATGAACACCCCGTCGCAAGCCTTCAGCGTTTCGTCGCCGGTTTTGGTGTGCCGGAGCTTCACCCCGGTCACTTCACCCTTGGCCGGATCGAGGATGTCCGTCGGAACGGAATTCCAGACGAACTTGATTTTCTCGTTGCGCCGCAGGCGGTCCTGCATGATCTTCGAGGCGCGCAATTGATCGCGGCGATGGACCACATTCACCTGGGTCGCGTAGCGTGTCAGGAAGAGCGCGTCCTCCGCCGCCGTATCTCCGCCGCCTACCACCACCACTTCCTTATTTCGGAAGAAGTAGCCGTCGCAGGTGGCGCAAGTCGAAACCCCGTGGCCCAGCAGCTTGCGTTCCGACTCCAGCCCCAGAAGGCGGGCGGAAGCGCCGGAAGCGATGATCAGCGTCCGCGTTTCGATGCGTTCCTCTCCCAGCTCGAGAACGAACGGCCGCTGCGAAAGGTCCACCCGTGTCACGTTGCCTTCCTTGAACTCGGTGCCAAATTCCTCCGCCTGCTTCCGCATCATTTCGATCAGGTCCGGTCCCTGCACACCCTTGGGAAAGCCGGGGAAGTTTTCCACCAGTGTGGTCAGTGTGAGCTGGCCGCCGGCCTCCACGCCCCGGATGAGCAACGGCTGGAGATTCGCCCGCCCGGAATAAATCGCCGCCGTCAGTCCTGCCGGGCCCGATCCGATGATCACGACATTTCGCATTCCTTCTGCCTCTTTCACCGTGAGCGTGTGAATTTGAGCCGTCTATCTTACTCCGAAGCTCCGAGGTTCGTACAGAGAGGCCGGCCGTTGCTCACGCTCTCGATTTGATGCTACAAGAGCGTTGTCGGATTCCAGGCCTGAATCGTTGGCGACTGGGATCGCCCTTGCCTTGGTCACCGGATATTTCTTCACGCCTCGCTCGACGCGGCCGTCTCTGGTCGAACTGCTACGCTGGCTGCGGTACACGTGAGGGAAAAAGTGAGCCGCCGCAGTCGTAAACCGGCGTTACAGTATGCAGCGTGAAGCCGCCGCTACCGCTAGACGCTTGACACTAGCGCCGACGAGACCGCAAGCTGGATCGGTATGATACTTGCTCCGATTACGGTGGCCTGTCCGACGTGCGGGTCGAGCGATATTCTCTATTCCTGCAAGCCCGAGTGTTGTTTCAATCACGTCTGCAACCACTGTTACACGACATTCGAGCTTGGAACCGAGCGCGTGGGCGAGTGCGACGCGCCCTTCGATACGCCCCCCGAACCTGATTCGACCCATCCCACCGCGCCCTGCGCGCGCTGCCACGAGTGCCGAGTTTTTGCCATCAGCCGTGACGCGAGCAGCTCGTCCACCTGCCTGTGCGTTTCCTGCAAAGCACTGCTGAGGATTACGATCACCAACATTCAAAAAGGTTGAGAGGACCGGGGGTCAGGGAAGCCGGCAACGACCCTGGGCAGGGCGCCGCCGTCTTCAGTGCGCGGGGCAGCAGGCGCCGCGCGGGATCGGGGAGCCATGCGGACAGGTGCGGGGATGATCGAGGAAGCTGCAGAGTTTTTCCGTGACTTCCGGCCCCAGCGTGTGTTCGATGCGGCAGGCGTTCGCGTCGAGCAGCGGCTCCTCCAGCCCGAAGGTATCGGAGAAGAGCCGCTCGGCAAGGCGATGGCGGCGGATGAGGTCGCGCGCGCGGGGCTCGCCCTGACGGGTCAGGGTGACCGCGCCGCCGTCAAAGCGCACCAACTGTTCCTGTTCCATCAGCAGGAAGGTGGCGCGGTTCTTCTCGAACTCCGGAACATTGCTCAGGGCGACGACCTCCTGCCGGAAATCCTCCCGCGCGTGCCACACCGCTTTCAGGAGGTTGTCGATCAACTCCTCCTCGCCGGCCGGAAAACCCGCCACCTCTGCTAGGCGACCGTGGTGGAGCTCGATGCGCCGCTCCGCCATGCGCCCGATTTCCGGGTCGTGCGTGACCATGACGATGGTGTGCCCCTCGCGATGCAGATCTGTGAAGAGCCCCATCACGATGGCTTCGTTCACTTCATCGAGGTTGCCCGTGGGCTCATCCGCCAGAATCAGGTTGGGCTGGTTGATCAGCGCCCGCGCCACACAGACGCGCTGCTGTTCGCCGCCCGAGAGTTGCGAAGGCAGGTGGTCCGTTCGGTCGCCCAGGCCCACGCGACGCAGGGCCTCCGCCGCCTCGGCTTCATCGGCCAGGCTGTGAAAGTACTGTGCCAGCATCACGTTTTCCACCGCCGTCAGGTAGGGGACGAGATGGAACTGTTGAAAGACGAATCCCACCTTCTCCGCCCGGAAGCGCGCTAGCGCGCCGGCGGAAAGCTCAGCGAGATTCTCGCCGCCAATCGCCACGCGTCCTTCGCTCGGCGAATCCAGGCAGCCGAGGATATTGAGCAGCGTGCTCTTCCCCGACCCCGAGGGCCCCATCACGGCCAGCCACTCGCCCTTCTCGGCCGAGAGCGTAACGCCCCGGAGCGCTGCGACGGAGTTATTGAACCTCTTCGTCAGCCCGTCGATTTCGATGAAAGCCAAGATCTAATCTCCCTTGAGAACCGCAGCCGGCTCGACGGTACGCGCGATTTTGACCGGAACCGCAGTCGTTGCGACGGCCAGCGCCGCTGTCGCCACCGAGACCGTTGGAAGCGTCCACCAGGCCGGACTGATCGCTACTTCGAACAGCCGCTGGCCGAGCGCCCGCGCTGCCACAAAACCCAATCCGAACCCTGCCAGTCCGCCCAGCGCGCCCAGCGCGGCGCTTTCGCTCAGAAAGAGTCTGGCGACCAGGCGGTCGGTCGCGCCCAGCGCCTTCATGACCGCGATGTCTCGCTTCCGCTCGAGCACGATCGTGGTCATGGTGGCCATCATGCAGAGCGCGACGATTCCGATAATCAGCGCCGTGAGCGAAACGAGCAGCCCGCGAATCGTGCCCAAGACTTTCCCTTCCGATTCGACCACACTGTGCACGGCGCGCACTTCCACTCCCGGCAATACCTTGCCCAGCGCATGGATAGTCTGCTCGATCTCCGCCGGTTCGCCGGGAACATTCAGTTCCACCAGGCTGACCCGCCCCGCGAGGCCGGTCATTCGCTGCAGCGCCTGGAGCGGCACGAACACCTGATCGTCCTCCGCCGCGCCGGTGGAAAGCGTGCCGGCAATGCGGAAAGCGTGCGGCGCGCCCGGGGCGTCGCCAGCGGGCGCTTCATCGGGCGCGATGCGAATCGTGTCGCCCGCCCGCGCGTGGAGCCGGCGAGCCACATGCGCCCCAATCACGCAATCTGCGCTTGCCTCAGACTCCATGCTTCCCTCGATCCGCCAGCTGGGATAGATAGCTCGCAAGACGCTGAAATTCGTCCCCACGGCGACCACATTCTCAAATTCCGGCAAGCGGGGGTCGGCGGGAACTGTGCTCACCCGCATGACAACGTGGAGCAGTGGCGCCACGGCCATGCCGCCGCGCTGGCCGGGCCCGGCGGCCAGGTGTTCGAGGACCGCTTCGTCCATCAGCGGGGCGCTTTCGGAAGCGCCCGCGGCGCTGGTCGGCGCAAGGACTACGTTCGCGCCGTACGACCGGAACTCTTCGGTCATCTTGCGCTGAACGCCGCTGTGAAGGTTGAGCAGCGCCGCCGCAAGAGCCGCTCCCACCAGCAGGGAAGTCAGCGCCAACGCTGCCTGGGAACGCTTCCCGGCAATGGAGCGGAACCAGATCCGCCAGAACAGCGTGCCGCCACTCGAATGCCTTGCGTCTCGATTACTCATTGCGCAGAACCGTCAAAGGAGTGAGTTTCAAGCCGCGTGCCAGCGGCCAGGCGCTGCCCACAAGCGTCACCAGAAGCGCCAGGGCCAGCGCGGGCGGCAGAATAATCCAATGGAATCCCGCCGCCGTGCCGAACACCTGAGCCGCCAGGTGCCGGGCCATGAGACTCCCCGAAAAATAGCCCGCCAAGCCTCCCAGCAAGCCCACCAGGACGGCCTCGAGGAGGAAGATGGAGGCCACGAGCGCGTTCGTTGCGCCCAGCGACTTGAACAGGCCGATCTCCACGCGCCGCTCGAGCACCGTGGCAAGCATCGTGGAGGCAACCGCCAACGCCGCGGCCATCAGGGCCGCCCCGCCGAGAAGCGCCATCAGGATGCCGACGCGGCCGAGAATGCGGCCCTCCGTCTCCGCCACGCGATAGACGGGCCGCGCCTCCGCGCCCGGAATCGCCTGCTGAATCTGATAACAGATGGAGCTCACGTAGGGTGTGCAGTACCAGCGATCGAATTCCTGCGCGCTCAGCCGGGTGACGTCGGAGCGCGCAAAATCGTCCTCGGGCTTGGTCAGGGCGCTCACTTCCGCCCGGCGGAACTTGCCCTCCAGATGGGCGAGTTCCTGCGCGGTCGCAAGCGGAACGAAAACCTGGTCATCCTCTTCGCCGCCCGTGGCCAGCACGCCGCGGACGGCCAGCGCCATTGCCGGCTGCTGCAAAGCGCCGGCGGATTCGGGACCCGTGGGCTGGGTGGAGTCACCGGACGGCTGGAAAGTGATCTCACCGCCCGGACCTACCTCCAGCGCTGCGGCCAGTCGGCGGCCCACAAGGCAGGCCGTGGCGTCCCCGTCTTCGGGCCAGCTTCCCTCGACTTTCCAGGTGGGATGGAGTTTCCTCAAGCCGGTGCGCAGCGACTCGGATTTGTCCACTGCGATTTCCTTGTCAAACCACGTCCCGACAAGCGCCGCCGGGCGGCCGCCAACCCTCCCGCGCAGATCGAGCCGGGGAGCAAACCCTAGGATGTTATTGCGCCAGAAGATTTGCTTGAGCTTCACGAGGTCCGCCTCCGCCAGGAATGTCCCTGAGCCCGCCGGGCGATAATCCACGCCACCCACGGAAACGCTCAGGCCGTCGCCCGCCGAAGTGAGCGCAATGTTCGCGCCGAAGGAGCGCAGTTCCCGGCCCACGCGGTCGCCGACGTCCAGGCCCATTGTGGCTACCGCCGTCGCGACCGTGATGCCCAGCGCCACGGCCGCGAAGCTCAACAGCTTGCGGCGGCGACGGCGAACCAGACTGCGGTTGATGATGCGAATCAGCATCGGGGTCACTGGAAATACTGGGCGCCGGTGGCGAGCGCCTCTTCGGTGATGATCAGGGTCTCACCCTCGACGCGATAATCGATGTGGATGGGATTGCAGCCGCCCACCAGGCCGATGGTCGGGGCGTGGATCGCCGCAGCGCAGTGGCGGCAGATGACGTTGGCTCCGTCCTGGTAATAACCCTGGTTGCCGCAGATCAGGCACGCGTCGAGCCCTGCCCGGACGCTGTCCGTGCCGTCGAGCAAGGCGATGAATCGCACGCTCTTTCCGCCTGCCTGGGCAACGAAGCGATGCAGCTTGTGGTCGGCAAGGCGGCCAACCGAAACTCGAAATTCGCCGGCCTGAACCTCCACGATTTCGGCCGGCGTTAGCGTCTGCGCGGACCGCGAATAGACAAACTCCGCGCTGATGGTAATGATGGCCAGCACGCCCACGGCGAGTCCTGCCGTCTTCCAAAACCGCTCACGGCGCTGCTCGGCGAGACGCTTGCGCCGTTCGGGCGCAGAGATCAGGCCGGTTCCGGTAACCGCCGTCGTTCCTCCCAGCCGCTGCGCCGCGATGAGGAAGAGGGAAAGAACCACGACCAACACAAAGAAGAAAGCATCGTTGTTGACGATGGGGCCGATAAGAGCCATCTCGCGCGGGCTGGCGGGTAGAACGCGCGCCTCCGAAAGCTCGTGAATGCCGGAAACGAAGAGTTGCGCCGCCACCAGCAGCAGGACCAGCGTCGTCACGGCGAAGAAGCGCCGGAAATTGACTCTCAAGCCGCCCTTGAAGAGCGCCACGCCCAGTCCTACGGCGGCCGCCAGACCCAGAACGCCTCCCAGGAAGTCGAGCAGCTCGCTGGTGCGCAGAGAAACTGCGGCGAGGAAGAGCACCGTCTCCACTCCCTCGCGAAACACCATGAGGAAGACGAAAAGAAAGAGTCCCGCGGCCGCTCCGCGCGAAGGCGCCGCGGCGAGTTGAGTGAGCCGGGCTTCAATGTCCTTCTTCAGGTGCTTGCCGGTGCGCCACATCCAGAGGGCCATGCTGGCAACAAACAACGCTCCCGCCAGCATCAGCCAGCCTTCCATGATGTCTTCGCTGATTTCGGTTTGCTTCAGAAAGTAGGCGCCGGCCAGGCTGGCCAGGATGGCGCCGGCCAGAGCCCAATAGACCATGTGGGCCCAAGCCGCCCGCCCCGTCTTCTGAAGATGGCTGAGGACGATGCCCACGATGAGGGCCGCCTCTACCCCCTCGCGCAGCGTGATGACGAATGATTGAAACATGAGTTCCGTATGGGCCGGGCCGAATCCGTTCCTAAGCTCGATGTTGCATGAGAATGCTAGTCACCCGAGGTTCGGCTGTCAAGCTATCGAAGAAAAATAAGGGGTTAGCGAAGCGGGCTTAAGTTTTAGTTGCAACGGCGTGGCAACTAGTTGCAAGTAGACGTGACCCCGTAGAGGGTCGAAACACGTCAAATTTGTCCCTCCCGGCGTGTGGTGTTTGATCCCCGCGGTTTCAACGCGCCACTTGCGCGGCGCTGCCGGAGGGGAGGAATCGGAAGGAAGCGATAATCTTGTTGAGCACCGCCTGCTGAAACTGCAAGTTCTCTGCGGAGGTCAATCCCACCAAGCCGAAGACGGTGTTGCCCTGCGCGACGCGCAGCGAGATGCCTCGCCACTCCGCTCCGTCCAGGACACCGCTGAACTCGCGGCGCAGGGCGGGGTGGCCATCGACCTCCAGCGAGGATTCGGAAAGCAGTTTGTAGTCGCGATAGGTGCTGCGCAGGTTCGCATCCGTGGCGTCGGCCTTCAGGTTGGGGACGCCGCTCCAGACTTGCCGCTCCGCGAAGAGCACGGTGTGCTCGTCCTCCGGTCCGAGGGCCACGATGGCCCGGCCGGTCTCGCGCGCGGCGTTCTCGTGAACTTTCCATCCCGGCGGTTTGTAGAAGCTGAACTGAAACGTCTCGTTGATGTAGGCGTTTCCCTCCACGCGTTCGCGGACTTCGGTGGGAAGCGGTTCGTCAAGCGGCTGGCTGACGGGCGGAGCAGGCGGCGGATTCGGAGCGGGCTTGACCGCAACGGCAGCGGGCGAGGACGGCGCAGAGGGTGCAGCCTGGGCGTTGGACCGTTCGACCGCTGCGCGGCTGGCGGCCTTTGCCGCGGGATTCTTGTTGTCTCCCGCGCCGAAGCTTATGGATTTGACCGCCTCGCGCTTGATCAGCGCGAAACCAAAATCCGTCTCCACGCGAAACATTCCGTTATCAAATCCCACCACCGTCCCGGTGATCTTCTTCCCGTCTTTGAGCGTAATCTCTTCCGCGCGCAGCCCACCCACCGCCGCCAGCACGAGACACACTCCCAAGAATCTTCCGACCGCCCGCAAGCGCCTCACCGCCGCCGTTCGTGGTTCCGCCGTCGCCATCTTTTTTCGATAGAGGGTCTTGAGCTTTCTGTATCCCCACTCCGTAATCCCGAATCCCGCCGTCTAGTATTTTCTCAGAACTCCAATGACTCGTCCCTGAATCTTGACTTCGCGCGCGGGAAGGATGATGGGGTCCATCTCGGCGTTGGCGGGCTGCAGGCGGACTTTGCCGCCGGGCTCGCGGAAGAAGCGCTTGAGAGTGGCGTCGGTGCCGCCGGTGAGCGCTACGACGATCTCGCCGTTCGCGGCGGTATCGGCGCCCTCGACGAGGATGTAGTCGCCGTTGCAGATGTGGTCTTCGACCATGGAATCGCCCTTGACATGCAGCACGTAGATGCTGCCCTTGCCACGCGTGAAGTCACCGAAGGAAAAGGTCTCGGGGTTGGGAATCGCCTCGACCGGCTGGCCGGCAACGATGTGCCCGAGCAGCGGGAACTCGATGTGGCCGAGGAGTGCTGCTGGAACCTCGCTCACCGGCTCGGCGGTTTCCCGCTTGCTCGCGACCCTGCGCGGCGCAAAGGGCCGGAGGGCGGTCTTAGCGAAGGGCACCGAGCCCGGCACCGCCACCACCTCCACCGAGCGGCTCTGATTGTGCCCGCGGCGGATGAAACCCTTCCGCTCCAGCGTCTGCAGATGCTTGTGCACCGTGGCGAGCGAGGAGAGTTCCAGCGACTCGCCGATCTCCTCAAAGCTTGGCGAGTAGCCGTGCTTGTTGATGAAGCCGACAAGGAAATCCAGCACCTGCTTTTGACGCCGGGTCAGAGCCATGAGTGCACCTCGAATTCCGCGATAGCTCGTTGCGCTGAGAAGAGTTCCAGGCCGGGCCGTCTCGCCCGCCGCAACATATCTTAGGCGAATAAAAAGCGAATAGCAAGCAAAAAGCGGGATTATTTACTTGATGTGCCGTACGCGGCGGTTCTGCAGAAAGTGAGCCTTTTTGGAATGCAGATGCGATCCCGACAGCATGCTGACTCGACGTGACTCCAGCAAGTTCTCGAAGGACTCTAAAGTACATGGGTAGCTTTTCCGGACCCCTAACGAGGGTTTTGGCATTGGAGCGATAGTACTGCCAGAGTGAATTATTCAGTCCGCATTAGATGGAAATGCAATGAACCGGAAACATCCAGTCGATGGCGACATTTCCAGCCCGCTTGCAGGCATCGACAAAATTGGTAGGGTTATTCGTTGAAATTGCCTCATGCCAAGATTGCCGCAGTTGTTCGTTTGGCCAAGGCTTGGACGTACCGAGCCAGTCGATGTCGAGGTGGATCCAGCCTTCGTTGCGATGCAAGCATTGGCAAAACGTTGTCTTGCCCGTTCCTGGGATCCCTGCCACAAGTAGAAGCCTGCGGGTCATGACGGCAACTCCTCTGATGTATCAGAATCGCTCAAACGTTGAAATCTACAGGAGTTTCTCGAGCTGGGCCAAGTGGGTCCTAACTATGCCAAAAATGTTAATGCAGGTGAGCTTCTAACTTGCAGATATTTCTCGGCGCGCTAACGATCCGCGGGCTTTGTCAAAAACACACGTTTATGAATCACTTTTCGGCTGGCCGACATCAGGGCGCTGTGACAGCCGACATCCGAGGATGAGCCGCAAGGCGCAGGGGTAGTTTCCGAGTTGGCGACCATACGCCTAGAATCGGTCCAACGCGCAAGCAAGCGATAGCTAACGAGTCCAAGCGGCCACTTCTACAGTTAGAACGGACACGACCAAGTAAACGGCGCAGTGCGTCGGAGAGTTATCTGTAGCAGGGCGGCCCGAGAAGGCAGGACCGATCTGTCGCATCGGGGGCGAATCATTCTCGCGAGGGGCATTACCGGCGCGCGATTGTCTGAGACGGCTGGTTGCCGGCAAGCTCGGAGCAACGACTGAGAAAAACGGTGGCCGGTTGGTCAAGCACGCCCGGTACTACTGGCTGTTCCTAGCGGAGAGTCATCTGACACGACGGCTCTTTGGAGCCATGCTGTGCAGGGTCGCGGCGCTACCCTCGCCAGCAGGAAAGGCGAGCTGCAAACCTGAGCAGGTTTCATCGACGAGGGAGGCAGCGGAAGAAAAAAGTGTCTGAGGACAGGGTCGGAAAACGGCACCTTCAGGCTTTGGGATTCTCCCGAGGGGTGAAACTGACCCGTTCCGTAGTCCATGGAAGGACCCAGCGCAGAAAACTCGACAGGACTATCGCATTCGGAGGCAGCTACATAAAAGCAACCGGTCCGTCGAGAATTGAAAACAGAAATCTTGGTTCAATGCTCCTTCAGCACGCCTCATCGATTCTACCGATGGTGAGTAGGCTATCCGCGACCATTCATCGGGTTTTGTGTGTCTCGTGATTTTCCAAGGTTAAGTGCATGTCCAGCTCCGAGGGCGCCGCCACGTCGATGGATTTGGGAACTGGTGGAACGGCGGCGAGCAATGCCGCCGCTGGCAGTCGCGCATCACTCGTCCGGTGGTGGTGACCAGAACTGCAAACAGCAATGTCGTTTCGTGGGGGCCGTGATCCTGCGTCCAGTACTGCACGTGCCCGGGGCTGAAGGTGGCGTGGGGTACTCAGCCTGGCCCGGGCCGTCCCGTCCATATATTGCCCAAGGCCCAACTCGGGCAGCACAAAAAAAAGGCGGAACAGCGAATAGGGCTGTTGTTAGCACGTGAAAGTGTCCGGTTTTTGTAGCACATGATCTGTCCGGTTGTATAGTTTCATGTTCTGGCCGTTGGGGCGCTAAGCGAGGGAGCCCGTAGGGCGACTGAGGTTAGCGCCCCC
>Ga0315282_10001891_pt1 | contig 39091 bp, 32 predicted proteins | sample YL17G07_20_MG_FD_203693 | JGI IMG/M metagenome (GOLD analysis project Ga0315282, IMG submission 203693) | Sediment microbial communities from Yellowstone Lake, YNP, Wyoming, USA - YL17G07_20 | ecosystem: Environmental > Aquatic > Freshwater > Lake > Sediment | place: USA: Wyoming | collected... | reverse complement strand
TTGAGTCTCACCTTGTTCGAGAAAATGCCACTTTTACAGGCTTTTTCGCACATAAACTGTCAAAATGAACTGGACCTATCGTGTAACCAACTCGATCTATTCGACTTATGACCGGACAGTACTGGCCTCTAATGCCTAACCATTTACAAGCCATGCGTGCCCACCACCCCTGGCCTCCTCCTCAGAGAGGAGGGGAGTTGGCGAGCTGGCTCCCCTGCTTTGTAAGGAGGGCTGGTTGTAAAGAATTAGCCGGGACGCCACACTAGAACCTCCTCGGGACTTCCGGCCAAGCCTGCCAGGGGAAGTAGAAGTTCCAGTACGGCCCGCGCAGGAAAGTCCCGATGATGGTCAAGGTCACGATCAACAGAGTGAGGAGCAGGAAGACTTGGTTCTGCCTTCGCCGTTCCTTGGCGAACCAGATTCCCACGGCATACACAGAACTCTTGTCAACGAATGGCCAAAGAGCCAGCAGAAGAACCAAAACGCCTGGAAGCAAGACCCCGCCGACGAGCGCGCCGTTGATCGTAAGGCCGAAGATCCGGATGGTGGTGTCCGAGACCAATTCCTGCAGCCACAAGAAGTACCAGGGAGCCTTGGCGGGGTTGGGAGTCACCAGAGGATTGGCTGCTTCTTCCAGAGGCGCTCCAACCAGCACGGCCAGCAAGACAGTCACGGCAAGCGTCGCCAGCATCACCAGCAGGATGCGCCGGGTGAGGTTAGGCGAGGAATCCACGGTGTATTGATCCTCGTTCACCAGGCTGGTTTCCACGTGCACCGTTCGCCCCCGCGTGATTCCGAGTAGGGAGTACGTCTTCGCCTTGATCGGAGCAACCTTCTCGGAGTTTTGTTGGAGCGCCAGCCGATCCACGCAGGCCAGGCCTCCGTCCTTGCGGATTCGCCACACGTGCCAGGAGAAAAGAAGGAACAACAAAACCGGCAGGAAGAAGCAGTTGAGCACGTAAAAACGCAACAAGGTGCTCTGGCCGATCTCATTTCCGCCCAGGAAGACGAAGCGGATCTGGCCGCCGATCAGCGGCGCCGCGCGGGCAATGTTGGTGCCCACCGTGATCGCCCAATAAGCGAGCTGATCCCAGGGCAGCAGGTAGCCAGTGAACGAAAGCAGCAGCGTGCTCAACAGCAGCACCACGCCGATCACCCAGTTGAGCGGACGATTCTGGTTGGCCGCTGTGCCGTTCTTGTAGGCGCCTGTCAGAAAAGCGCGCCCCGCATGCAGAAAAACCACCGCGACCATCAAGTGGGCGGCGATGCGGTGCAGCGACCGGATGAACCAGCCAAACGAGACCGTGAACTCGATATCTTTTATTGACGGGTAAGCGCGCTCAACTGAAGGCACGTAAAGAAACATCAGAATCACGCCGGTGAGAGAAAGGATGAGGAAGAGCACGGCAGAAATTGTTCCCAGCCACAGCGAGTAACGGAAGCTCAGGCTTTCGTGGCTCACCTTGGCGGGAAACCAGTGCAGCAACAGGTTCCGCACGATCGCGTCGCCGCTTTCGCGCTCACTTTCCGGCTTCCATGTCCACATCAATTGCTGCCAACTCTTTTTCAACGCTCCCATGATGTTCCTTCCTGCAAGGGCGGTTGCGCAGGGCTCACTCCAGAGCCGGTCCGCGCGCCCGATCGCGGAGGCATCCTAAACCGTCAGTCGAAAGTTCTGGTTCACCGGCTGCGAGAAATCGACGATGAGCTGCCCATCATCAGGCGAAACCTCGAGCTTGTACCAGGCAAGTGGTTTGGGCGCCGGACCCGAGTAGTTCGTTCCGTCGCCGTAATACTTCGAGCCGTGGCAAGGGCAATGAAACTCCCGGCGCTCCTCAACCCACTGCCCGTTGATTCGCACCTTCTTGGGTGATGTAAGACTGAGCATCTTCACAGTGCAGCCGAGGTGCGTGCACACCGCGGAGATGGAGTGAAGTGTGTTGCGCTCCCGCACCAGGAAGAGACGGTGATCCTCGAGGTACGTCGCCCCTTCAGGAAACTGGTCAGGAGGACCGACCTTAAGCCGCCGGGGTTGCTCGTAGAGAACATTCGGCACGAGCGAGCGCAGCAGGGCATAGCCCTGGCTGCCGAGAGCGGCCAGGACCGCGCCCGTTCCCAGCTTGGAAAAAAATGACCGCCGAGTCTTGATCGCTCGTGGGGAGGTGCCAGGCTCGAGTTGCGCCGCCTCAGCGGACGGCTTCGGACTCTTCATAGAAGAAAACCTCCATGGTCATCGCGTCGGTCGGGCAACGGATCGCGCAAAGCCCGCAGCGGATGCACTTCTGCTCGTCCTTGATCATGGCGGAGAGCGGCGTGCTGCCCTCCCCATCGAGCTCGTAGTGTCTCAGGAGCCCTTGTTTCTCTCCCTCCTCGAGATCAAGCTGCTCGAGCGGTACGAGCTTGAGGCAGTACTCCGGGCAAACATCGACGCAGCGGTTGCACAGGACGCATTTCTCCGGGTCGTATACGGTTTGGATGTGGCAGTACAGGCAGCGCTCGGCTTGAGGGCGCGCTTCTTGCTCAGCGTAGCCCGTCTCAACTCTCATAGCTGGGGGCCCGGCGGTAACTCCGCGTGGGGATCTTCTCGACCATGAGATGCGCCACGGGCTGGGCTGTCACGTGACGCAGGTAGTTGTCGATACTGAGCGCCGCGCGCTTGCCCTCAGCGATGGCCACGATCAGGGTCCGGGGGCCGAAGGCCACGTCGCCGCCCGCGAACACGCCTTCCTTAGTGGTGGCCAGAGTCTCGCTTTCAACGCGCAGCGTGCCCTGGGGCGTCAGTTGGAGACCGTCCTCGGGCTTGAGGAAGCTCAGATCGGCGCGTTGGCCGATGGCCAGGATGAAGGTGTCGGCCTCGATGCTTTCGGCGATCTTCGGATTGTAGACTGGGGCGAAGCGCCCGGCCTCGTCGTATGTGCGGTCGACCCCAATCAACTCCGCAGCACGAACTCGCCCACCTTCCCCCACGAACCGCCTGGCGCCACGCTGCGGCCGGAAAACGATTCCCTCGTTCTTCGCCTCTTCGAACTCTTCCCGGCCCTGCGCGGTGCGCATGAAGGGCATTTCGCCGAAGGACTCCAGGCTGACCATGTGGACCTCGGCGACGCCGCTACGCAGCGCGGCGCGCGCGGCGTCGAGCCCCGCCACCATGGCGCTTTCCGACGCTGCTTGGTCTGCCTGCTCTGCGAGGGCGGCGCGTAGGGCCATTCTCGCCGCGTCGAAGGCGACCAGGCCGCCGCCAATCACCACCACGCGCTTGCCGAGGTCCACCCGATAGCCGCGGTTAATGTTAAGCAGGAAATCGATGGCCTTGATCACTCCGTCGAGGTGCGCGCCTTCAATCTGCAGGTCGCGACCGCGCTGCGTGCCAACCGCCAGGAAGACTGCCTCGTAGCCTAGGTCCCGTAGTTCCCGCAAGCCGAATTGCGCGTTGAGTGGGGCATTGAGCTTGAGTTCCACACCGAGTCCCACGATCTTGGCCGTCTCCTTCTGGATGATCGAGCGGCCCAGGCGGAATTCAGGAATGCCATGCACCATCATGCCGCCCAGCGCGTCGGTGGCTTCAAAGATCGTGACCCGGTACCCCATCAGGGCCAGATCGTGCGCGCAAGAAAGCCCTGCCGGGCCCGCTCCAATGACAGCTACTTTCTGCCCGCGCGCGGCGTGGGCGCGACTCTTGGTGAGGAGTGGAAGGTGCCACGGGGTCTTGTTGCCGGGCTCAGTTTCTCCCGCGACTAGCCGTCCCTGCGTGTCGGGCTGGAGCGACTCGACGCCGTACTTCTCGTTGACAAACCGCTTCAGCGCGCGGATACTCACCGGAGCATCAATGGCGGCGCGCCGGCAGAGGTCTTCACAGGGGGCTGCGCAGACCCTCCCGCACACCGAGGCAAAAGGGTTGGGCGAGCGCGCGGTCAGGTACGACTGCTCGTCCTTCCCCTCGGCAATCAATTGCACGTATTTGCCGGCGTCCGTATGGATTGGGCAGGCCGCCTGGCAAGGAATCATCTGCTTCCAGAAATCGAAGTCGGGTACGATTGCTCGGTAATGTGGATGTTTATCCACGGAAGGGTTCCTGTCCACTAATCCTCAGCCCGGCACTTTCTTTTGAAAAATTTGCCCGCCTACGAAGAGGGAGGAAGAGTTTCTGAGCAATCTGCCAGCCCTGCTCTGCTGGCACGTTTCTTTCCAGAGCATAAGCCCACTCGCGGCGGACCCGGGCTTCTCAAACGGGCGAGGAAACGACTCGCGGACCGTTTGTTAGGTTGAAGCCTAACACCAAGCTTGCTGTACTTCCAGCATTAAATTACGCGTTCACAAACATAACGCTCTTGCGGCAGGGTGTGCCAGGCTGAAGGGCGGGCCCTTATGCATACTCCCGATCGCTATCTAAGTCCGACCACGTGCGTGGTGCTTGACGCCGCTCGGCGCCCTTCTGGTACGCCGCGTTGTGCGGCTTGATTAGCCAAGGAATCTTCCATGCCCTCGTTCCAAGAGCCGGGGCGGGGTCTGCCAAATGCGATCCGACGGGGTCAACGCTTTAATTGGTTCGACCAGGCCGCTAAGACTGTCAAACAATACGGCATGCGCTTCGATGATAACACTCTGACCAGGGACGAGGAGGACATCGACAGATACCTCGGTGCAGCTAAGGGAAATATGAAGGGTTACGCCATTTTAGCTCTCGACACCGGAGCACGTCCGATGGAGCTACTCGCTCTGCGCAAAAATGGTGTACACTTGGTAGAGGGCTATGTGAGTCTGCCCGGAACCAAGAACGTGAGGGGCAGGCGAGACGTGCCGCTGACCGGTGATGCGAAGGAAGTGCTCGAATGGTGTATCGCCAAATCGCCCAATGGTTACATCTTCCCGGTACGCAGACCGAAGACGAAACACAAGGAAGTGCAGCACATTACGAGCCTCAAGAAAGCGCATGAGCGAATTATCGCAGCCCATTTCGCGGATGACCCGTGCACGCCCTACACGTTCCGGCACACCCACGGCAACAGGCACTCACAAGCGGGAATGGAGTTGCCGGTGCTGGCAGAGCCGATGGGACATTCAGAGATTCAGACCGCGATGATTTAGGTCCATGCTGCACGCAAGCAGAAGATCGAAGCGACCGCGAAGCTGTAAGCTTGCGTCGAGGGAGCGCGGAGGGCCAAGCAGCTGTAGGAAGAGCGCGAGGCCGAGAGTTGGAAACCGCAGGAGGATGAGTGGGGTACTCCGATCTACGAGGATGAACCCGAGTCCCCACGAAATCCCCCACAAGAGGCAGAACCTCCGGATGTGCCGTTTTGAGTAAGTTGCTTTGTTTTGAGTATTGTGCGCCTGTAGCTCAGATGGATAGAGCGGTTGCCTCCGGAGCAACAGGTCGCAGGTTCGAATCCTGCCAGGCGTACCATCTTAGCCCCCGTTGGCTCACTGAATTAGATTACTTCCTTTTACTACAAGCTCCTGCCCCGAGGGAACATTTGGGAACAATCAGCGGACCAGCAAGTCGCGCGATGGCTTGACAGGACACTTACGAAGTTCATCCCTCCGCCGCCTCCAAAGGGAACCCACGGTATCAGCGCCTCTCGCGCCCCGGCCAACAACAGTCGCGCGTGGACTCGCCGGTCATAAACCAGCGTGAAAGCCAATCCCAGCAGCGAAGCCAGGCGAGGCGGTTATGCCTGGATTTGGCGTCTGCGCCCGAGCAGGGCAATCGCGAACAATAGGAACGCGGCGACAAGGTAGAACCGCAACACGTTCCAGGAAAATGACTGGGCCGAGGTGAACATGAAGTCGAGGTTCCGGTCGTGATGCAGGGGGCCGATGTACCACCAGATGATGTACAAAGCCTCAAACAACTTGCTGGTTCCACTCCAGACTCCCAGCGCCAGCGCGAGGCTGGAAATAAAGACGGCGCCGACAACAAAGCCCAGCAAGCCCGCCCACTCAGAAGCCAGCAGCAGGCGCAAGGCGACGCCGGAACCCATTGAGACTGCCACGATGACGCCCGCGAGCCACGCCGCAGGGAACTGCCGGCGAAGTGAATGGGGGGCGGAGAAGATGAGTTCGTCTGTTTCATGGCGTGCCTCGCGCGTGCCCATGGCCGACCAAAGGAGAATCGGCCATACCCATAGCAAGGGCAGCAGGTCTCGTCTCGCCTCTTGGGCCGGACTGACCAGACTGGCGATGAGGAGCCCGGCGGCCACCGCATACCACCACCAGCGCTGGCGCTTCAACATCAGCCGCAGCTCGGCGAGAAGCACCGCAGCAGCGCGGAACCGTAGCGCAGCGGGGTTGAGAGGCGATAGGTGAACTGTCGGCTTGGGCGCCACGGCGCTGTTCATTGCGCCATTCCCGTTTGCATTGGCGCTCGCCGCGCGCTTGCGCCAAGGCGCAAGAAGGTGCCACCACGAAGGCCCCGCCGAGGTAGGACGGACATGGAAGAAACCGCGCGCGGGATCGAAGCGGTCGAAGAGCCCTGCGGCCAGTAGGACGATGGCCAGCGCTACGGCGATCCAGTAGAGCCGCAGCGAAAGCAGTTCGGGCGACCAACCGAAGCCTTCCCACACAAACGTTTCGACGACCTGTTCACCTGAGTTGCCCAGAGCCGTCCCGCCCCGGTAGTTGGGGAGCTTGGCAAACAACCAGATCTGGAGGTGCGATTCCATGGCGCCGATGCCCACGAAGTCGGTGAACGCCGCGTGTGTCTCGAGGCCATTAACCAGGAGGAACATGTAGAGGAGAAAGTAGGCCACGTTGCCAAAGCCACCGCGCAGCCACGGAATGGTCTCAAAGAGAACCGCCAGGGCAGCCACAAAGGCTATCACCGGCACAGCAAACAGCAGGAAGGGATACAGCAGCGGCCAGAGCCTGAACCGGTAGTCCTCTCCGGCCCAAAACTGGCCGAGCGCCGCCGCCACTGCTAGGACGGCCACCGCCACGCCCAGCACTGCGAAGTTACTGAAGGCTTTGCCCAGTACGTAGTCCAACCTGCCAATCGGCGTCGTGGCCAGTATCTGGCCGACCCGCGTCTGAAGGTCGCGATCCACGGTGTTCTTCACGATGTAGAACCCGACCAGGGACACTAAGAATGCGGTGGTCATAGCCATCTGAAGGCCGACCCAGGCGGAATTGTTCACCCCGCGGTAGCATGCAAAGTGCAAGCCGAAGTCACCCACGATAACGGCATAACCCAGATACAGGGCCCCAACCAGCGTGAGGAGGAAACTGTACCGCCGCACACGTTCCAGGAAATCCGCGCGGGCGAGATGGTAGAGAACGCGAACCGTGTTCATGCGGATGCCGCCTCGCGATGGGCCGAGATGCAATCCAGATACGCGTCTTCCAGTGTGGGCGGGACGGGCGCGGCGTACGGATAGGGAGACTCCTCGTGCACCACGCGCACATGGATGCCGTCGCCGCGGCGAGTGGTGGCGCTGAGGAGAAAGGACTCTTTGACTTTGGGCAAGGCCGTGCTCGGGATGACCCACTCCCAGACCTTGCCCTCCACGGACTTCAGCAGGGCTTCAGGCGAGGTGTGCGTCACCAGCCGTCCGTGAGAAATGACGGCCATCTGCGTGGCAGTGGCTTCGACATCCGAAACAATGTGGGTGGAGAGGATGACAACGCGCTGGCCGGAGAGTTCGGATAGCAAGTTGCGGAAACGCACACGCTCTTCGGGGTCGAGGCCGGAGGTGGGCTCGTCCACAATGAGCAACTTGGGGTCGTTCAGCAGCGCTTGGGCGATGCCAATCCGCTGCTTCATGCCGCCGGAGAAGCCACCCAGGGGACGCTTACGCGCTTCCACCAAGTTGACCACCTCCAGGAGTTCGTCGATGCGGCGGCGGGCGAAACGTCCGGCGAGCCCCCTGACGGCTGCCAGGTATTGAAGGAATTCGATAGCGTTCAGGTTGGGGTAAACGCCAAAATCCTGGGGCAGGTAGCCGAGTTCGGCACGCAGCGCGTCCGGGGAGCGTGCCGCATCCACGCCGTTCCAGGTGACGCGGCCCTCCGTCGCACGCGTGATCGTTGCCAGGATGCGCATCAGGGTGGTCTTGCCCGCTCCGTTGGGGCCTACGAGCCCCAACACACCTGGACCCAGTTCCAGGCTGAACTGCTTCAGGGCCCAGACCTTGCTGTTGTACACCTTGCTCACCCCTTCAACCGTTAACCTCACCGTTTACCCGCCGTGCTCTGCTGCGCTGCGGCGGCCTCCACATGAGAGAACGAAGTTGAGCTTAAGGAAGTTCCGCGAGCCCTGCGAGTGAAACGAGGAACGACGCCCTTTGGCGCCCGGGTGAGCGGTGAGGCAAAGCAGGCATGTGCTGGAACCAGCCCCAAGCGCGCGGTCGGCGGAAGGACGCCGAAGAGTGGCTGGCCTGGCACAATCTGGGCTGGGCGCCCAATCCAAGGCGGGGTGAACTGGGTGCCAAACCGTAGACCAATACCCAGACTTGCAGGTCTTCGGTGGACAACCAAGGTTCGATCTGGGCAGGGGACCCATGCACGCACCTCCTGCCTCCATTTTCTAATGCCCTATGTTTGATGTCGCATTTGTATAACATCAATCGGCTGAAGCAGGCAGCGTATTGCCCGCCTCCGCCTTTGTGCGCCTTCCCGAAGAGCAAGAAGTCCGCGAACAATACCCGACGTCTCACAGGGTTCCAACCCCGTGACAGGACGGCAGAGGGCAGACGTACCAACTCAACGCATATCCCTGCTCCAATTGTGTGGCGCGATGAATCGAAGCCGCTTGTCCAACCACTGCGCCTCGTCCTCAAACCCCTCCTTCTGGTGGAAGTTCAGAAGGCGTCGGTAGCGCTCCACCACATCAAACCCGGTGCTCCATTGAAGTTTGCGGAGATCCACCGGGCAGAGGTGCAGCGGCCTGGCATCAGATTCGACGAGGTGGCTCGACCCGTTCATCAGGCAGCGAAACCAGACGCAGTGCTCGATGCCAAACATATGACACGTCTCGTGCGCCAGAACTTTGCAACTGCGCCGGAGCATCAGCTTGCGCGAGTCCGCAGTAGGAGCCTGGCCATAGAACCTCGGATCGTAACGGGTGAAGCTGTAAACGCCCACCCGGTCCCGAGGCGACGCCTGGCCAAAGACAAAGTTCCAACTCGGGTCCGGATAGAGATCCATCATCGTTATGCCCAACAGCACCAAAGCGCCTTTGGGTAACCGCGCCTGAAGCGCGTTTAGGATGTCGCCTGTGATACCATTTCTACGTCAACCGTAGAGCTTTAATCCAGTCGAAACAAGTGAGTGATTTAACTAGTTCCGGCTGGCTGTCCAGGTAGCTCAAGCCTTGGCAGAGGCAGTCCACCACGGCGCGCAACGAAGGGAAGACGCGGTTGCCAAAATAGTTTTCGCGCAGGTGGTCCCAAAGGTGCTCAACGGGATTCAGTTCCGGACTATATGGGGGCAGGGGGAGCAACCGCAAGGTAGGAGGAACACGCAGGGCCACAGCTCGGTGCCAGCCCGCCCCGTCAAGCAGCATCAAGCAGTATTCGCCGGGGAAATCAGCCGAGGTTTGTGCCAGGAACACCGACATCGCCTCGGCATCCACCCAGGGCAGCACGAGCGCAGAAAACTTGCCGTCCTGAGGACTGACCGCCGCCAGTCCGTAGACATATTCCCGGATCACTTGTTGTCCTACCACGGGCCGCGCCGGCCAGGGAGCCCAACAACGCCGATGGTCGCTCAGACGCCCGAAACGCGCCTCGTCCTGGAATAAAAGCCGCACCGGCATGCCCGGCGGGCGTTCCCCTAACGCTTCCTGAAGGAGCTGGGGGAGTTTTTTTTGAACTCCTCTTGCCGCTGGCGGTCGGCCTTGACGTGCCGGGGACGGGGTCCGAGCTTTCGCCAACGGTGCCGGTGGAGCAAGCGGTACACATAGGCCAGGGAAACCTTTTTGCCCGTAGCTTGGCAGAGTTGCTGGTGCATCTGCGGTGCCGTGAGGATTTGCCCTTTCTGAGCACGTTCCTCCAGGCCAGCCAGAAAGGCCTCTTCCTGCTCCCAAGAAAGAAAGGCCCAGCGGCGTCCGCCTCGCCCGCCTCGCTCCAAACCCTCCGGCCCCCGGTGATTGTATTGCCCGACCCACAGCCACACCGCTTGTTTGGAGACGCCGAGTAGCGTGGCAACGTGATGAGCCGGATAGGAACCGATGAAGGTGAGCCAAATCGCCAAGCGTTTTTGGTACTCGTCACGGCTGCTTGCTTCCCGAACCCAGGTCTGCAAGTCCTCGGCCGACAGCCAAGGGTTGATCGAAGCCGGTCTTCGCATCCGTTTTGCACCCCGGTCGGATCATAGTATACTCTATGTTTGATGTCAAGGTCGTATGAGCAACTGTCTCTGGCCGGTCCAGGGGTTCTGCCGACTGGTGATGTGGTCCTGGGCCAAGTCCGAGGGTGGCAGGACAACCACCTCCATCATGAAGAAGGCCGCGGTGAACCGCCGCAATTGGTCGAGCGAGGGCGCATCGCTTTCGTTGAATCTGCCCAGCGGCTGGAGGTAGAGTTTAGTCTGGTAATTATCCGGACGGTTGGGCACGGAGCGCGTGAATTGGTCAAACGTCTGCCCAGCCTCGGCGTGGTTTCGAAGCCAGTCGCTGGGTTCGGGCTCAGGTATGGGCTGGAAATCGTCTCGAGGCTCCAGTGCCCGCTGAAGGGGCGGGGGTAGCGCTGTCGTTAGGCCGATTGCAGCAAGCTGCTGTGCGCGGGTGGGAGGCGTAAATCGCGAGGTCATGGCCGGTAGCAGTAGAATAGCCCCGGGTGGGATCAACATACACAAGGCGGTCGAGGCAATCCGCATAATTGAAAGCACAAACCTGATTGGCCTTAACTCGTCTTGAAAGATACCCTTATACGGCAGTGGCGAGGCACGCCGATATGAAAACGGGCGCCGAAAATCATAGCCTTCCGTTCCGAACGAAGAGATGAGCGTAAAGCGAACACACATTACAGAAGATCTAGGCATCCAACTGTCCTCGAAAAAGGAGGAAGAGCTATTCAAATGGTTCCTGGCATGCCTGCTTTACGGCAAGCCGATTCAGCAGCAGGTCGCGGAGCGGGCTTTTCTAACCCTGGCGACGGCTCGACTCTTAAATCCCGATGCGATTCTCCGTGCCGGGTGGGACGAACTGGTCCGGCTGTTAGATGAGGCCCACTACGTTCGCTTTGATTTCTCAACCGCGACCAAACTCCTACACGTCTCGAAGGAGCTGAAGGACCGCTATGGCTCGCTGACCAACCTTCTTGCAGAGTCGAAGACTCCTGCGGAGCTGTCTAAGAGGCTTAAGGAGTTCAAGTATATTGGTCCAACCACTGCGCGGATCTTTCTGCGGGAAGTGCGTCCCCTATGGTATCCGTCTAGCGTGGACGCGAAAGGAAGGTAGCCCGCTTGATCACGATTAGTAGCGAGTTACAGTGCCTAGCGGGCACTCTCGTCATCCCGACTTTTCGGAACTCCCCAGAAGGACAGCCCTATGAGTTTCTCAACAAACTTCTAAAGGGGTTTCCTTCGATGTCGTGTGGTACGGTGCAATCCCGGCCTTATGGCGTCATAGGACGTGGGATAGCTTGCTCGCGCGATCAAACAGAGGTACTGTTTGCCATTGAAGAAGTGACTTAAGGACGAGGATCCTTGAACCCGAAGCACGAGGTACGGCGTTGCCTTCCTGATCAAGTGTGCTCAGTTTGCCGCCGTAGGTCGCTGCTGATCAGTGCGGCTTTGGCAGTGTGTCGCGACTGCATCCGCGTTTCTTCCGACAGGGCGATCAGCATTACCTCGACGCTTCATGGTAAGGCGCGGAAGGCCTTCGACCTACCAGTCTCCCCTCCCCGGGCGGCAGAGGGCGTGCGATGCGCCTTGTGCGTTCGAGAGTGCATGATCGGGGAAGGTGAACGTGGATATTGCGGCTTGAGAACTGCGCGGCAAGGTCGGCTGGTGCATCTTGCCGGCACTCCGCAACGTGGCGTCCTGGAATGGTACCGCGATCCTCTTCCCACCAACTGTGTGGCCGACTGGGTCTGCGCGGGGAGCCGGCAGGCTGGCTACCACAACCTGGCGGTGTTCTATTCGAGCTGCACACTTGATTGCCTGTTCTGCCAGAACTGGCACTTTCGGAAAACTTCGCCAACGGCCGGGGATGGCGTAAGCGCAGGCGAACTTGCCGAGGCTGCTAATTCAAGAACTTTCTGTGTCTGTTTTTTCGGAGGGGATCCAGCTTCTCAGATGCTTCACGCTCTTCGAGCGGCTGATAGGTTGGCCGAGAAGGGAATAGCTATTTGTTGGGAGACAGCCGGCACGTCAAACTCGAGATTGCTTGACCGCGCGGTGACTCTTTCCCTCGAGACGGGCGGCTGCGTCAAATTCGACCTCAAAGCTGGCGACGAGGCTCTGCATTTGGCCCTGACAGGCGCATCCAATCAGCGCACGCTCCAGAACTTCGCGCGGGCAGCGCGGCGGTTTGGCGAGCGCCCAGACCCACCGCCGGTCATCGCTAGCACCCTCCTGGTGCCTGGATACGTGGATCCGCATGAAGTCGCTCTGATCGCCAGATTCATCGCCAGCCTGAATCCGAACATCCCGTACGCGTTGTTAGCTTTCGCGCCGCACTTTTACATGCGGGATCTGCCGAGAACCTCGATTCGCCATGCACAAGCCGCAGAAGCAGCGGCCCGCGCGGCGGGTCTTACCAACGTTCGCATCGGCAACCGCCATTTGCTTTCGAGGGACTACTAACGAGGTTGGAACCTTGTCGAAACCGCGCGCCACCCGTGCCTGGTCAGGAGAAGTCGAGAGCATTTTCGTGCGCGAGGCACTGCTCCAGGAAGCCATGGACGGTCGAGTCCGCTGCAATGCGTGCGAGCGGCGGTGTACGCTCATTCCGGGCGGTTTTGGCTGGTGCCGAACGCGTCAGAACCGCGGTGGGAAATTAGTCACCCTGATCTACGGCTCAGTTTCCTCGCTAGCGGCGAACCCTATTGAGAAGAAGCCTTTCTACCACTTTTATCCAGGTACCAAGGCGCTCACCGCAGGCAGTTGGTCCTGCAACTTCGGTTGCCCGTGGTGCCAGAATTGGGACATCAGCAAGTCGCCCCCGCCCGCAAAAGGTGATTATCTTTCTCCGCAGCGCTTCATAGACTCCGTTGAGAGAACCGGCTGCCAGGGAACCTCCATTTCGTTTAACGAGCCCACGCTGTCGCTGGAGTGGTCAGTGGAGGTGTTTCGCCTGGCCAAGCAGAGTGGTTTCTACAACACCTATGTGACCAATGGCTATATGACGCCCGAGGCGTCCTCCCTGTTGATTAACTCAGGTTTAGAGGCGATGAACGTCGATATCAAAGGCGATGCCCCGTCCGTGAAGAAATTCTGCAAGATGGTCGACGTCGATCGGGTGTGGGCTGCCGCGAAGCTAGCACGCTCGCGTGGCGTGCATATCGAAATCACCACGCTGGTGATTCCCGCCGTGAACGATTCCGATTTAGTCCTGCATGGGATCGCAGAACGGATCGCAGGAGAATTGGGCCGGGAGGTGCCCTGGCACGCTACCAGCTACTTTCCCGCATATCATTTCACTGCCCCGCCGACACCGATGCAAACCTTGGAGCGCGCCTGGCAAATCGGCAAGGAGGCAGGACTGGAATTCGTTTACCTCGGGAACGTGGCCGGCCATCGGTATGACAACACATATTGTCCAGCGTGCGGCACGCTGCTGATTCGCCGATTGGGTTTCGAAGTCGTGGAGTACAGGCTGGACGCCGGGAAGTGTCGTCAATGTGGGCGGTCCATTCCCGGCGTGTGGGGCAACAGGTGACACGCTGAACTGTTCCGAGGGATAAGGTTCCTGCGGAGGCACGTTCATGGCTGGGTTGAACCTGCTCATAACCGGAAGGCCGGGCGTTGGAAAGACCACGCTAGTGATGAAGGTTGTGGAGCGGCTGCGCGGCTCGTTGCGTCTCGCTGGCTTCACCACGGCTGAGGTGCGCGATCCTGCTGGGGAGCGTACGGGTTTCCAGATACTTACGGTCGAAGGGAAGCAGGCCGAATTGGCCCGGGCAGGATTTCGTAGTTCAGTGCAGGTGGGCCGGTATGGCGTCAATTTGGAGGCATTCGAACGCCTCGCGCTTCCAGAATTGGCTCGACGCGACGTAGACCTGATTGTGATCGACGAAATCGGCAAGATGGAGTGCGCTTCACAACGCTTCTGTCGCACCGTGGAGGAGGCGCTGGATGCCCAAGTGAGTGTCTTGGCCACGCTGGGAATCGCCCGCCTGCCATTCCTGCAGTCGGTGCGGATTCGCCCTGACGTGGAACTGCTCACTTTGACAGAGCGAAACCGTAACGTCTTAGTGGCGGAGTTGCACTGCCGCTTCCATCGCTCGCCACACTAACAGGCTGTTCGCTGTTGGAAGACTCGAAGCATGCTCTGGAAGGAGGTCCCTTGAGCCGTGAAAACAGCCTTAGCGTTTTCCTGCTCGCTTCCTTGGCTAGTGTTGTGATGTCTTCAGCCGTGGGTGCCGCTATGATCCAAACAAAATCCAGTTCTGCAAGTATCCTGCGACTGCCGGCGCCGGAGGAAAAGGGGAAGATGTCGCTCGAAGAAGCCCTGGCCCGCCGACGGTCGGTCAGAGAATTCACGCGTGAGGCCCTGACTGAACGGGAACTGTCCCAACTGCTCTGGGCTGCACAGGGCATAACCCATGCGGAGGGGCTGCGGACCGCTCCCTCCGCGGGGGCACTTTATCCGCTTGAGCTCTACGTCGCCTTGGCCGACGGGTTCTACCGGTACGAACCACGCCCCCATCAGCTTATCCGGCTTTCCGACCGCGACCTGCGAGCGGCCATGCGCCGCACCGCGCTGGATCAAGAAGCCATCACCCAGGCTCCTGCGGTGTTCGTGATTGCTGCGGTTTATGAGCGTACATCACGCAAGTACGGTGCCGCGCGGACTCCTCGTTATGTCCACATGGAAGTGGGCCACGCCGCGCAGAACCTGCTTCTGGAAGCGGTGGCACTTGGGTTGGGTGGGGTGCCGGTCGGAGCTTTCGAGGACGATGCCCTTCAGAAGACCTTGGGGTTGCCTGTGGATCACCGTCCGCTTTACCTGATTCCCATAGGGCACTCGCGCTAATCCGCTACCCTTCCGTTCAGAGGGGGGACGACTCATGCCTTTAGCTCGTAACGAATACGGCAGCTGCACACCGCATCTTATAAAGAGGCTCCCGCCAGTCACAACTCGCATCACGCTCAATCCTGGAACAATCCGAGCTGATTCGATGCTGTGACGGGACTTGATGGCCTGCGGGGGTGCTTTGTGCCTTTGGATCGCTTCGTATTCCATACCGAACATCAGGAGCTGCGTTACCACGGCCGGGATCGCGGCTACCGGGTGGACGACCACTTCCGGCACAGTTCCTGCCGAAGGTTCGGTTTCGACTTCTGACGGTAGAGTCTCCGCTACACGTACTCCGAATACCTCCGCCTGCTGCCTTTGCAGTTGCTTCCAGACAAGGTCGGCGCTTTCGCCAATGCCCTTCTCAGTCACTAGCTCGCGCGCCATCGCCATCAAGATGTCATCACCCTCGTCGATCGCTTGAAGACCGTCGCTGGCAAATTTCCCTCCCATCGCGAGTGAAATCAGGAGCTTCTTCCCCATTAGCCGCAACCAGGCTTCCTGCATGGTGCTGGTGTAGAAGAAGAATTTTACGTTGACGTTCGACCGCTGTCCGATCCTCCACGACCGTCGGCTTGCCTGCCGCAGGGTGTAAATGGAATAACCAGTCTCGTAGAAGAAAATATCTGGGAAGGACAAGAGCCCCGTCTGGACCAGACGCGGGGGTGCAATCACGACCTGAGCGCCGGCTCGTAACCGCCGCTCGTACCAGGATTCCCGCAGCTCCGGGGCACCTCCCTGGTCAGCACGGCCACCCGGATGCCTTCCTTGGCCAGCATGCTCTCTTGCCGGCGTGTTACATCCCGTTTCTGGGTATAGAGCGCATAGGCCTGTACCTTTCTCCTCCGCTCCAGCGAGGCTTTCACTTCCTCCACTAGCCGTCGTTCTTTGGCGTAGACAGGGTCTTGATCCAGGTCGCGAGTGGCTGCGAACGGGAACGGCTCGCGGTGCAAAGCGGGGAATCTCGTGGCCATCCGCCTGCCAAAGCGCGCTGTAGAGAGGCCGGCGGGCGTGATCATCTGCCTCGACTTGACCCAGCATCTCGCTGAGCTTCACCTTCTGGAAGTCCATGGCCAGCAGGCGCTCACTCTCGGTGCCGACGTAGACCGGAGCGCCGCTGTCAGGATTGACGACGCTGCCCTGATAGCGCCCGCAACGAGCGACCTGGTAGGCGTGACGCCAGAAGTACCCGAGCTTGGCGCGGTCTCTTCCGACCACGAAGATTGCAGACGAAGCGCACTGCGAATCCCAACGCTTGCGGGCCGAGGGTAAGGTCTTGCGCAGGCGCAATTCACTCAGGCCGGTCTTCAATCCCTCGCGTACGATGCGTCTGTTTAGCAGCTTCACTTCATTCACGCCGTGATGACTATTGGAATTGGTCGGCGTCCGCAAGCCGTCGATGATGAAGACACGGACACGCGGCAGCGTAAGGAATGTTTCTCGGCACCACTTCTCCACAAGTTGCGGCGGGACCATGGCGAGCGCGGCATAGGACCGGCTGGGAAGAGTAGGTTCGGAGGTAATCCGCGATGGCCTTGGGCAGAGACACAGTCTTCTCCTTTCGCTGTGAGTTCAGTCCTTGAGCGCAGTTATTGCGGCTTGGGTGCGGTGCCAGCAGGTGAGTGATTCTTGGTGGGGTCAGACGCGGGCTGGCGGTAGTGGGTCACTTTGAATATCTCTCCCTATCTACATGTCTGAGTTTTCCGGGGAGGTATTTTTGCCTACGCCACACCCGACTTCGCGGTAATCCCGACATCATGGAACCCCGGCGAGCTGGCCGTCTTCGGAAAACCGGAATTCTGGCCCGATGCCGGTGTCAATGCAACGCGAGGCTTGCGATACTTGGGGACGAATGCTACTGTCTACAGCATGCTGGTTGGCCATGTTCAGGAATACGTTCGTCAGGCTTGTGAGCGGAAGGAGAATGTCTTCGGTCCCTCTTTCTTCCGTGAACGCCTGGGCGCCAACGTGGAAATCGCCTAAGGGCAAATGAGTATGTGGTCCATTTTCAAGCGGCTGCATCTGGGATTGGTTCTCATTCTGCTCGCTTCGGCGGTATTGCTGATTTCTGACTGGCAGCGGCGCGATAGCAACGCTGGCCGTGCCGGAGCGAACAGAAAATGGGTGGTGAATCTGCTGGAGTACGTGAATGTGGCGGATTCGGAAGAGTCAGAGAAAGGGATCGTGGAGGGCTTACGGGAATCCGGTTTGGTAGAGGGGCGTGATTTTGAATTGACGATCCGCAACGCGCAAGGCGACATGCCGACGTTGAATGCCTTGGTCGATGCCGCGCTTACTGCCAAAGCCGATTTGCTCATGACGCTTTCGACACCGACACTGCAAGTGACCATACGCAAGGCCCCACAGTTGCCCATCGTTTTCACTTATCTGGCTGACCCCATTTCCGCCGGAGCGGGCCGAAGCCTTACTGACCACTTACCCAATGTAACCGGGGTGCCTACCGGCAGCTCCATCGAGGAAGTACTTGCTATCCTTCGCGAATGCCTTCCGGGCGCCCGGCGCATTGGGACGATCGTCGTGCCGTCGGAAGTGAACACGGTTTACAACAGGGATCAATTGGCGATGGCGGCGCGAAAACTGGGAATCGAACTGGTGTCGGTCCCCGCCAGTACCAGTTCGGAATTGCCGGACGCGGCTCTGGCTTTGTGCAACATGAAGATTGACGCTGTGTGTCAAGTCGCTGGCAATCTTACCGCCACTGGCTTCACCAGCATCGCGCGGGCGGCACGCGGGGCCAGACTGCCGGCATTTGGATTCATGAGTTCCCAGGCGGAGCAAGGGGCGGTCGCGGTGGTCGCGCGTGACTACTATGACGGTGGCAAAGAGGCGGCACAACTCGCGGTTCGGATCATGCACGGCGAAAGTCCAGCCTCCATCCCGTTGCAGCCGCTGAGCAAGAACAAAACAATTGTGAACCTCGCGGCCGCGCGGGGAGCGGGACTGGCCATCCTAGAGACCTTGCTGAGGAAGGCCGACAAGGTGATCGACAAATAGGTGGGAGAACAGAAGCTGCACGCGTGGACCAAATCATGGAAATCACGGCTGACATGGGGATTGAGTTTAATATGACTCGCATGATTGTGTGTCTTCCCACTCCGCCGGGACGGAGGCACCTTCTTCGCCTGTCTCCTGAGCTTTCATGTCGTCCAGGCCGATATCACTAAGGTGAAAGAAACTGTACGACAAACTCCGTCGGACCGATCCATTGCTTTCGGGAAACGCGATCCGCTTCTGCCTTAACGCCCTTCCAATCCATTTCAGGAACAGTTTCCTTGACCCTCTGACCAGCACAGGAGAACATCCCAGGCCCACGATCGCTTGGATCATCCCATGCCGGGTGAGTTCCTCGTTGAACCAAGTCGCCCACTCTGGCACGACGGGCAATCCATATCGCTGCGCAACGCGGTAAAGCACGAAGACCGGATCGTTATCACATAGGATGGTGCGCTTGCCTTCCGGGTCCATTCCCGGACGTGTCTTGGCCAGCTCTGCCGAGATCGCGACCAGGTGACGGATGGGTTTGCGGCCTGCCTGCCCGTAGGCCGATGACTGCGGGAGGAGATTCTCGATCTCGTCAAGTGGAAGTCCACGATAGACCAGCTGTGCTGGCCCGCTTACGGGCACGTCGTATCCTGCTTCGGGCTCTGCAGGCAGGACCGGAATTTAGGATGGGTTTCTGGCCCGACTTGCGTAGTGAAGTCGCGCGCGAGTGATGTCGCTGTCTGTGAGGCGTTCCCTCTCCCGTCGGGACCTTCGCACTCCGATGACAACCACCTGCTTGTAGCGGACACACTCCGGCGCCTCAAGACGGAAAACCCGGAAATCGCGAAAGTGCGAGGCGAGAATCTGACTACACTCGGCCAATCTCGCGCCGAGGATGACGAACACGAGTATGCCAGCGGGCTTCAGCCAACGATAGGTGTGACTTAGGAAGGCCTGCTCAGTGCGGCGACTGTCAGCCGGCCCAAGGGCCCAGTCGTAAGGGGGATTCCAATCCAGAAGACCAAACGACTCGACAGCGCAGTGCACTTTCAGTGTATTGCCCTGGATGGCGTTGGGAACCCGCTGCTGGGCCTGCTCGGCGCGGTAAGCATCAAGTTCAATGCCGTAGCGATGCACCTCGGCACCGCTAGTGATTACCTCGAAGGCCAGGCCATCGCCGACACACGGGTCAATCGCCGGCGATGGCTGATTGGGAAACAACAGAAATATGCGAATCCGCTGGGCTTCGGACAATGGCACGGGGTAAAAGCCGAGTCGACTCTTGCCGACAAAGCGCAAGGGGAACCTGCTTTCTGCTGGCGAGTTCGGACTGCGACTGGAACCATAACTTTGCCGTTCTGGACCCATAACCTTGCCGTTCCGGGGTGTAATGGGGGTCTATGCCGGGCTCCGTAGGTCGTTTTGCACTTCCATCAACGGATCAATTGAGCGGCGCACGACCACGAGATAGGAAGCTGGGGACAGAACGGGTGAATCGACTGAGTTCTGGGTTGGTTAGTTTCCGCCAGACAACAAGGGATGAGTCTTGACGAAACAGAAAAGGCTCTATTTCAGTCCGAGAAATCGTCGCGCCCTCTTCACTGATCGCTGGAGGGCGCGCCATTCCTTGACGGAATCCCTGCTCATTAGCAATGCAATGCGAGTTTGAGTTGGATTTTGGCCACGAGCCCGAAGGTCGCCTGCGATTCGGCGAACTTCCTCGTCGAGCGCCTGGCGTCTCTTTCGAGTTCTCTCCTTTTGCCATTGGGCGTGCCGAGCACTGATGGCGCGACAAAGCTCCGGGCATCGCTCGTATAGGGTTGAGTGCGAGATCTGCAACCTTCGGCAAACCGAGCTCAGCGAGGGCGCAGGCTCTTCACTGAGGATGGGCCGTAGCTTGCCCCGCAACCTCTCGGTAACCTTTTCTTTGTGGAGTCGTCGGCACGCCAGCAGCTCATCGCACTCTTCCGGAAACTTCTCTCTTAAGGTGGAAGAATTCCGAAAGCCCAACTGGGTGCTTATGGCGTGCAGGGTCGGAGGCGGGCCCGCGGCGCAGACACTCTCCAATGCTAAACGCATTTTGTCCCATCGTTTGGCCAGTTGTTCCTCGAGTCGACAGGCGATGGCATGGCAGAGATCTGGGAATTTTCGATGGATGTAGCCGCCATTGGCATATCCAGCGATCGCGGCGATCCGGCGAACAGACGTAGGTGTTTCCTGAGCGAGGGATTTTTCAAGGAGCCGTCGAAGTGTCTTTTCATCACAAATTCTTTTGGCTCCTGGCTCCCTCCACCAGTGAGTTTGGTGATTTCTTCGATGTCTCGCCGTAATCCGGTGGCAAAGCTCTCGGTCGGCCTGATAGAGGCTTTCTGCCCTTTTGTAACCCAACCGACTGGTAAGGTCGCGAAGGCTGGGGCAATCGTTTTCCCGCAGCGCCGCCACCAGGAGCTGTCTTACTTGCCCAGAGGAACGGAGCGTTCTGGTTGAATGCCTGTCTGGTGGAAATGCAGACTTGACCGCCTTCCAATCGACCGTTTTCTCCAGGCGGTCGTTCAACAGCATGGTGGCGGCAGAAATGTGAAGGCGCGAGCACAGGTGCAAGACCATATCGAGACGGGGATACATAGCTGCTTGCAACCAGGATGAAATCGCTGATTCACTCACTTGGGTGCGGCGGGCGAAGGCTGCTGCATTCCCCGCCGCTAAACGTTTGACGCAGATCCGCAGATTCCTTCGAAAGCTTGCTGCGGGAACGCTTCCCGCAACACTGGTCGTGGCGAGTATTTCGCCGACCGCCGATGCTTGGTGTAACTCATTTCGGAAATTTCTAGTTCGATTCCCCGACTTCGGACTTATCTCTGATGATGGTTCTCCAAGCCAGTTTCCGCACGCTGAGCAAAAACCGGGCCTCGAGCTCACGGCCAAGGCTGGCTGTTGTCGATGGCAAAATGGGCAGTGCTCCTCCAGAGGACGCAAATGGAAGGGACAGACAGCAACGATTTTAATGCCCCACTGAAGGCGCTCGTACACCAGCCCTGACTTTTCGTCTTCATGGTAACAAGACGGGCACCACGCCCGGCACCTTCGCAATAGGAACATGCCTGAGATGAGCTTCGTGAGTGGAACCAGGGTCAGCCTGCAAAGATCTTGACGATGGGTCGCCTCCTGAAAAGTGCCAATCCACTTGCATGCTTTCCGGCACATCCCATTAATATCGTAATCAGCAGCATGAAAAGCGTGGGACTTGGGACGAGAGCGAAAAAATGTAGTGCGTTTGTACAGACCACTGCGGCCGTTGGTGAATGGCTTTCGCCCGACAAGATTCCCAACAGAAAGATCATGCGCCTCCGCCAAACGCGCGACGTAACCACTGAGACTCTCGACTTCGGGGGTCGCGATGCCCACAGGCTTCAAGCAATAGAGGAGACTCCGCTTTGGAATATCGGGCATCTCCAGGTCCCAATGATCGTAGAGCACATCAAGAGGCATGGCCAAATCCCACGTTGCCGACCACGTCTCGGGTGGGCGATCGCTGCCCCGGCCGCCTATTCCTCCACCTTCGGGAAGCGCCTGCCTGTGGCACAACCTGCGGTGGAGCTGAGCGCTCCACCGGAGTCTTCAATCCCAGTCGAGCGCGCAAGCGACGTCGGCTCTCGCTGTTTTCGGTCATTCGCATTTCCCCTTCGATACACTCGGTGAGCATCTTGTCGCATTGCGAGACGGACAAGGCGCACGTCTCAAGGTCCACTCGTTCGAGGCCTTTTTGCCCTCGCCTGAGAGCACGCGACAGCGCTCTCACCAACCATTCTTTGAGAACGCCAACGCACCCGATGCTCCGCTCGTACAGGTATTCCCAATCTTTCGTCAGATCAATCGCTTTATCTACTGGCAACTGCGCTTCGAAGGACCTCACCACGTTGAGGAAAATCGCCGCTTCATTGGCACGCTCCGCCCGGTATCGCCCGAAATGCACGTCGGTACTGCGGCGGCTGAGTTGCCCATTCAGGTTGCGAAAAGCCAGAAGGTCATAGGTGCCCAGCAGAACGTGGGGTATGCCGCTTCGGTTGGCGAGTGACTTGATGACATCCAACTGGTCCAGAAGTCTGCGTCCGGAGTTCATCTTTGACAGGTGCTGGGCTTCGTCAATGAAGACAGCCGCCGGCCTGCGGTAGCGTAAGGCGAGTTCGACGGAGTGCTGGTACTCAGCCCCCGCCCCTCGAGCGGACGGGTCGAAGGGGAAGACGGGCCTTCCCAAACCCCAAGGTTTTCCCTTTCTGCTCAGCTTATAGTCGATCGCCGGCTCGCGCATTGCTTCGAGTAGACGCTTGAAATGCTCTCTCCAACTAAAGTTGCCGGATTCAGGAGCAACAGCCTCTACGCTGACCACCGGAAGGCGCTCGTAATCCTTCTCCAGTTGCTTGGCGAGTCCCACTGTGAGCTCCTTCTCAATCTTGGCACGAAGGGTTGTCTTGCCCACTCCCGTCGGGCCCAAGACAAACACGAGAGAATTTGGAGCCGAATCCAATAACGTGGTCATCGGTTGCTCTTTCGCAGCAACCAGGTGCGGGTGGGCGACAGTGAAGGCCCTGAAATTCCGCAGCTTGGCTTCGCCCGATTCAACCGGATGATCTCGCGTCAACCCTGGCTCCGACGTCATCAGAATGCTCCGTAGACCTCCGGCGGCGCATCCGCGGGGGAGAGCCCATCATCTTTGTCGGCTGTTGGGATACTCTCTTGCCCCGCACATTCGGGTGGAGACGCACAATGACCCTCCCGCATCCCTACCGTTTCGCGGTCGCGAAGCCGCTGCAGCAACAGCGCCTCTTCCGCCTCCACCGATTCCAGGAATATGGCCAGCGTCTTGGCATTCAGATTGAAACGCTGCTTCGAGTGTTGCTGATGTTGCTTATGGAGTTCCTTGGTCGCCAGCATCACCTCTTTTTCCGAACGGCCCCGGAACACGGCGTAGTATTCGGAATGGCATTCCACCCACTGATTCTGGCAAAAGGCGTACGCCGTCCCGGCGTCAAAGGGGTCGTAGCGGACCGCGAGTTGCCGCTGCTCAAATTCGGGATCGCGAAAAGTATCTGACCAATAGTACACGTGGTTGATCTTCACACCTCGACCTGGAGAGATCTTCGCCGTCCCCTTGGCCGTGGTCGGCATCGTACACATCACGAAATCCTGGCCGTAACGGATCATTCGCTCTGGCCGAAAGCCGCTCCTTTCAAGGCCCATCTCGAACGCCTCCTTCGGGCTCTGTCCCAGGGCGGGGTGTTCCATTCGGTCGTAAACTTGAAAGAGGTACTCCTCGAGACGCTCATTTAGCACACGTAGGGACCACGTCGCCATTCCTCGGGGGTCAACGGATTTAGTGACCTGGCGCACGTTCCGCGTCATCTGCGTGTTACCGCGGAGGTTATAGAGGAATTGCGAGCTCACTGTACCGAAGAGTCGTTCGCAGACCGATCCAAACCTGGGCTTCGCCGGCGGCCTGGTTTTCTTCGTGCAGGCGTACCGGGCGAGCAGAGTCTCAAAATAGGTACTCTTGAACTCGGCTCCCCCGTCCACAACAACCATCTGTGGAAACCGACCGTGGCGCCTGACGCAATCTCGCAAGACCATCATGCAGGAACGGTAGCTCGGAGGATCGAAAGTCAGGTACAGGCCGAGAATCCGCCGCGAGAAGGCATCGATGAGCAAGGTGGTCCAGGGACGACCCAAGGCGTGGCCTGTCGACAGCGACCGTACTTCCACATCCAGTTCCGTGTGATCGATATGAGCAATCTCGAAGGGTCGATCACCGTGGCGCGGCGTCTTCATCTCCAGATCCCAGAAAACCGGCTCGTATGCGTACGCGGCGCGTCGGCCTTGTCGCTTGAGAGTCTGGGAGAATCGATCACGTTTTCTCACTGCCCGGCCGAAAGTCCGATAGCTGGGCGCTGCGATTGCCCGCTGTTCGCACACATGCTTTAGGGAGATCCACGATGAGTATTTCGATTTTTGCTTAAGGGTTTCAAAATTATTCTCAATGAACTCGGCCATCAGCGCCCGCGCCGGCTCAGGAAGCCGCGCTTGGCGATTACCTCGATAGCGGATCCGCGGTAGAAGACCGAGATACCCGTCGCCGAGTGCCACTTCTGCCTCTCGGAAGCGCGCGGCCCACAATCGCAAGGTTCGCGGCGGCACTCTTTGACCATCGTTTCCACGTAAGTGAGATTCCACAGCCGCGAAGCGCTCGTTGGCCACTCTCAAATCGCGCTCGCTGGCAGCCGCCAGACGCGCCTCTTTCAGGCCACTTATCGTCGCACGAAGTCGCTCGCTGGCTGGCCCAACACCAACTTCGGAAACGCGGCTTTCCGCTGACCCCCTGTCGGAATACACGCGCACCTTGGCAGGTTCCACCAGCGGCGCTGCCTTCAGATCCACGTAAATCGCACCCTGGGCAATCATCGAATAAATGCAATCGCGCGACGCCAGACCCCGAGTCTTATCGACCAAATCTTCAAGAGTGATGCCAGCGTTCTTGGACACGCAAGTCGCCGTCAAATCGCGCACTTGCGAATCACAACCGAGGCCTTCATTGCGAAGATAATCTTCCAGGAACAGAATGTTCCGTTGAAATACCCAGTCTATTTCTTGGGAAGAGCGCACGCGATAGTACAGGCCCAACGCCTTGGCGTATTCTTCTCCCGGATTCGAGTGCCACTGTCCACCCTTAGCGCGACGGTAGCGATTTGGATTTTTTTCCTCAAGCCGCACTAGCTCTTCCTCCGTCTTCCATTCTTCCCAGCCCGCCGCATCCTGGCGAATCAGGAAGAAATCTGGGGTATGCATCACCGTCAGGCGGCGACCCGCCGCACTGAAATAGTCCAGCTTGATAGAAGGTGGTTGGTCGTAGAACTCCAGCACAGAGTGGTCGTGCTCCATCTCGTAAATGCCGGCGAGTTCGACGCGATGGCTCTCGAACTGGATCGTGAAGCCCATTTTCCGGCTGGGGTAGCGCCCGCTCACGTTCCGGCAGCCGCCGCCGACCTGCCTTGCCGGCGGCGAGGAGCGAACTTGCTCGATTACGGAGCGAGCCAGCGACGAAATGTGTAGTCGCTCATACCAGGCTGAGAGCTCCGATTCATTGAGCATCGACACGCTCCTGCTGGCAGCCGACTAGCCCTTCGACTTCTGCTGCTCCTTAAGTGCCATCAAGTAGCGGATACCTGCTTCGTTGATCAGCTCGTGCAGCTGGCGGCCATTCCGAATGGCCCTTCTCACCTCCGGAGCTAGCCTCTCAGGCACATACATCGAGAACCGCCGGCTCCCGCGCCGGCCGTAGAGTGCGTAGTTGGTGTGAAGTTTACCGGCCGCGCAGGCCGGACAATTCGGTCGAATGCAGCGGCCTCTTCTCAAGGAGAGTGACCCGATGGCCACGGGCCACATCTGTCGGATGGCTCCTATAAACCAAGACCGTACATCTTCTGGTGTCTCGCGCCTCATGTACGCATGTTAAAATACATTTATACATTCGACCTGTCAAGCACTTTTTCGCTTCCAGCGGGACCGTCCCGAAGCTTGCCCGCCAAGCTTTGGATCCGAAGTGCTATGCGTTGCAAGCGGCTGACCGAGTACGCTTTCGCGCCTGTGATAAGCTTGGCAGGGATCACATGGACGTCCAACCCATGCTCGCGCAACTCGAACGGAACGAAGGCCACTTTCCTAAAGCCGCCATTCGTGAAGCCATCGCTCACCGTGAGGAGATCATCCCGCCACTACTCGAAGTTCTTGAGGCCGTGGCCCGCGATCCTCAATCTTTCGCCGCCGACCCGAAGCGCATGATCCACATCTATGCCATGTATCTGCTGGCTCAGTTTCGGGAAACGCGGGCCTATCCGCTCCTGGTGCGAATCTTCTCCACTCCTGGCGAGTTGCCCATGGACTTGGCTGGCGATGTCGTAACGGAGGATCTGGGCAGCATTCTGGCGTCAGTGTCAGACGGGGACGTCAGTGGCATAACATCACTTGTGGAAAACGAGCAGGCCAATGAGTTCGTCCGCTCCGCAGCCCTGAAGGGTCTCGTCGCGCTGGTAGCTTGCGGCAGTCGCAGTCGCGACGAGGTGATGGCTTACTTCCGAGGTCTGTTCCGGGGGCTGGATAGGACCCCGGGCCTTGTCTGGGGTAGCCTGGCCAGTTGTTGCGCGAACTTGTACCCGGAAGACGTCGTGGAAGAGCTCCGCACGGTCTTCGATGAAGGCCTGGTTGAGTCGTTCTACATGGGATGGGAGAACATCGAAGACGCGCTGAAAGCTGGCAAGGCAGCTGCCATGATAAAACTCCCGCAGTTTTATCCGCTCATTGACGATGTGGAGAAGGAAATCGCTTGGTGGGCATGCTTCGAAGAGAATAAAAAACGGAAGTGGGACCGGCCGAAGGTCCGATTCGTTCCACCGCCTGCCAAAGCTCGGGTCAAAGTAGGGCGGAATGACCCGTGTCCCTGCGGGAGCGGAAAGAAATTCAAAAGATGCTGCGGCCCGCACAGAAGCTGAGGCTGAGGCCCCTCATCAAATCAACCCCTGCGCTGCGCCGGACTTCAGGATAGCTCGATCACGATCTTGTACTCCCGGCCAATTTATGGATCCACTCTGCACTCCCGGCCACTTTATGGTTCCAACTGGCCAACTACTCCCCCAAAGCCCTATTGAAAACAAAGGGGATTCTTACGTGCCGCGGCAAGCTTATGGTTCCAACCGCGGCAAAGTTATGGGTATAGTCACACGGACATGCGATTTGAACGATAAGATGGCAGTAATGGAAGGCTAAGGTGGCATCGGTCAGGAAACCGGAGTCGTTGCACATTTTCCGGTTCGGCCGTGATCCAGCAACCATGACCGAAGGGAAGGCGTGGTCCCTGATCGTCGAGATTCCTTTTAGCAAACCCTCTACCCGGTGTGGCAACTCTTAGTTCACTTCAGAACTCCGGGAGGGTGGTCGAAACTCAACACCGGGGGCCCTTGATAAATCGGTGAGAACCGCGTTCCTCCTATCGAAAGCTGGTTGTTGGTCGACCCCTTGCCGGAGTGCGTCTGACCCGGCACCGATAGCAATAGCCCGTACACCGCAAAAACAGACCCGTCCGGCAATGCCACTGCCTGAGGGTAGCCATCGACAAAGGCGCTCCCGTTGTCACGGATCATGGCCTGATGTTCCACCTCCCAACTTTGTCCGCTGTCCCGACTTACACAGGCATACATCCCCGTCGTCGGGAATAGCGTTGTTGAGCGGCGGCTGTACACCGCTACCACAAGACCTTTATGCGTGGTGACGACCCACGGCGTCGAACCACGCATCCCCGAGTCGCGTGGAGCCGACCAGGTTTTCCCATCATCCTTGGAAATGGCGGTCCAGAGTTCTTTCTGGGCTGTTGTCCGCATGACGGCTACCAGGTCGCCATTGGGCGCCTGGGTGATGGATGTTTCGTTGAAGTCAAAATCCTTTGCCTTGGCCACCGTTGCGACCTCCCAGTGATCTCCATCATCTATGGTTCGTAGAACCAGGCTTGAAACCCACTTCGGTTCCTTCTTCAGGTCGTGAACGCCCCAGGCGGGTTGAATGTAGGTCCCGTCGCTCAACACTATGGCACTGCCATAGAGTGCGATTTCCGCCATGAAAGGAAGTTTAATGTCCTTTGTTTCCCAAGTCTTTCCGCCATCACGGGATCGGCTCATGATCACTTTCCTGATGACCGACACGATCCCCGGAGCGTTGCCTCCCTTATGATCAAAAAGATAATAGCCCTCTGCGCTTAGCTTCTCCCTTTGCGATTCCGGAAAGTTTTCGTATCCGGCTGAAGCCGTCGCCAGCAGGGTTCCGTCATGAAGTCTAAGGGCGCGGGGGTGAATCTGGTCTGTTGGATAATCATGGGAGTCAATGGGTAAAAAGTCGGTCGGTCTCTTCTTTAGTGGCTCCCAGGTAATGCCTCCATTGTCGGAAACTAACCAAGCAAATTTAATACCTTTGTTGACCGCGTCGGTGACGTATTTGTCCAGAGGAACTATCACCAACAACCGCCGATTGTCTAAGAGGTAGAGCTGGGGGCCGTTCATGATGTAAGTGCCGTCAGGAGCGGCAATATCCACGCTGAAACTCCATGACTTCGAGGTGTCCAGCGCGGCGGGAAACTCCTGCGCGCTCGCTGAAATTCCAATCAGTAAGAAAGCCAGAACGCTCAGCCACTTGAATCTAGTCATCTTTACTCTTCTCCTAAATAAGATTGCAATCCCCGAGACCACTCCCCGAATAGCCGCGCCCCCATTCCCTTCGGGAAAGGGCCAGCCTTGGAGAATTTCTGTGGATTCGCATTGGCGCGTCCCACCGGCTATCATAAACCCTTTGTAACGCCGCAGTGTCTACCCAGCCACTCGGCTGGCCCATCGGTCGTCATTCCCGCGGTGCTTCCCTTAGTTTTGATGCATTTGTGAACTGCGCTTGCTGAATCTCCGCGTTCGTTTCCAGTACTGCGGAACGATTCTTAGCACGGAGGTCGCCCCAGTTGCCAGGTTGGTGAAGCCGCCATGATAGCTGATTTCTCCATAGCGAAACAGCCGGGCCAGCAAGGCCAGGGCGTGCTGCGCTAGGGTTGAGTTAATGAATGGTTCCTGTCTTTCCAGGGCAGCAGCGGGTCATGGGCGTGGAAGGCTCTCTGGAGCCACACGCATGCTTCTTGCCGCTCGCCCAAACCTGCATAGCTGGTTGCTGCCCAGTACGGCACGACATACGTTTGTCCGGATAGCGCCTTAAGTTGGTCGAGAACCCTGTTGACTCCGTCTCTCTTCCCCGCAACCGCGTAAGCGCGGCCGAGGCCGGCCAAAGATACAAGAGAGCCGGTTCGCTGGTTCACCACCCTCTGAAGCTCGGCGATGACCTCTTGGTCCATTCTTTTTTGCAGGCAGACCCAGCCAAGGTAGTCGGGCGAGATCTGGTTGTTCGGTTCAAGCTCCAGGGTTTTCCGCAACTGCTCAATGGCCACGTCATATCGCCGCGCGACATACAGCACCCCTCCCAAATTGGCATTGAGTCTGACGGCGAGAGGGTCGAACCGCCAAGCTTCTTCGATTTCTCGGATGGCCTCGTGGTTTCTGTCAAGTTGCGCAAGGGACAGACCGCAAAAGTGGTGCGCTGTCGCAAGGGTGCAACCACGCTGAAGGATAACCTGGTGGAGCTCATCGAGCCAATGCCAAACCGCGCGGAGGCTGATCTCCTCGCGCTGCGCAGTGATAACCAGAAACCAGCATGGGACGATAGACTCCCATGCCCTAAGAATCCCCGTCCCTAGGGGGCGGAATCTTCACCAACGGAAAACGCTTTTTCTCCATTCCGACCCACGCTTCCAAGATCTCCTGCGCCGCATGAACTACCCGCCGTAGTTCAGCGCTAGTCTCGTTCAGGCCTGGTTTCGTATGCAGTTTCCTATTGACTTGCTTGTGGCGGCGGCTTAAGATGCGGGTCAAAGAAGGAGGCTCCCTCCTTATGGTCGGCACGACCGTGTCGCACTACCACATCCTGGAGAAGCTCGGCGGGGGCGGCATGGGCGTGGTTTACAAGGCCACGGATACTAAGCTCAAGCGCACCGTCGCCTTGAAGTTCCTGCCTGAAGAACTCTCCAAGGACCGGCAAGCCCTGGAACGGTTTCAACGCGAAGCGCAGGCCGCTTCCGCGCTCAACCATCCCAACATCTGCACCATTCACGACATTGACGAGCATGAAGGCCAGCCGTTCATCGCCATGGAGTGCCTGGAGGGGCAGACGCTCAAGCATCGCATTCAAGGCAAGGCGGTGAAAGTCCAGGAGGCGCTGGAGCTGGGGATTCAGATCGCCGACGCTTTAGCAGGATGATGAAAAACCCTTTTTCGGGTTGCTAGGAATATAGCCTAGGCTGAAAACAAGGAGCTTACGATTGCTGCAGTACGGCAAAGTAGGCGTCTTTTCGACTTTTTCATCAACCTGTTAGAGGCGGCGCACGAAAAGGGCATCATTCATCGCGACATCAAGCCCGCGAACATTTTCGTGACCACGCGCGGACAGGCCAAGATTCTGGATTTTGGGCTGGCGAAGCTGGCACCGCGGAAGCCGGGGCTGGGGGCTAGGGACTTGGGGCTGGCAGAAACCGCAGCGGCCACGCCAGCAGAAGCGTCGCTGACCAGCCCGGGCATGGTGGTGGGGACCGTCGAATACATGTCGCCCGAGCAAGTGCGGGCCGAGGCCGTGGACCAGCGCACCGACCTGTTCAGCTTTGGTCTGGTGCTCTATGAGATGGCCACGGGGCGGCGGGCGTTCGCAGGCGAGTCGCTGGGAACAATCTTCGACGGCATCCTGAATCGCGCGCCCATCCCGGCGCTGCGCATCAATCCCGAACTGCCGCCAGAACTCGGGCGCATTATCAGCAAGGCGATCGAAAAAGACAGCATGCTCCGCTACCGGACGGCCGCCGAGCTGAAGGCCGAGTTGGCACGTCTGAAGCACGAGACCGAGGGAAAAGCGGGAGCATGGCTTGCGCTGCGATGGTGGGCGCGGCGAGCCACGGCCCTACCGAAGCGTTGGCTGCTGGCACTGGGCCTCAGTGTGCTGTTTGCCTGCCTCGCCGTGCTGGTCGGGCTGAACGTCGGTGGCCTGCGCGACCGGCTGCTGCGCGGAGCCACTGCGCCGAAGATTCAGTCGCTGGCCGTGCTGCCCCTGGAAAACCTGTCGGGCGACAAAGAGCAGGACTATTTCGCCGACGGAATGACCGAAGAGCTGATCACGACCTTGGCCAAGATCAGCGCCCTGAAAGTTATTTCGCGCACCTCGGCGATGCTGTACAAGGGCAGCAAAAAGCCTTTGCCGCAGATCGCCAAGGAGCTGAAAGTCGACGCGCTCGTCGAAGGTTCGGTGCTGCGCGAGGGCGGCCAGGTGCGCATCACGGCGCAGCTCATTCAAGCCTCCACCGACCAGCACCTCTGGGCGGATAGCTACCAGCGCGACATGCGTGACGTGCTGGCCTTGCAGAGCGAGGTGGCGCGGGCCATTGTGGAGCAGATTCGGATCAAGCTTAGTCCCCAGGAGGAGGGCCGTCTGCTCACGGCTCGCACGGTCAAGGTTGATGCGTACGAAGCGTATCTCAAGGGCCGCTCCTTTTGGGACAAAAGAGACCGCGAAGGAGTAATGAAAGGTTTGGAGCAGTTCCAGCGGGCGGTCAAGATAGACCCAACTTATGCGCTTGCCTACGCGGGCATCGCTGACTCGTACGTGATCATCGGTGGCGATCATTGGCTTTCTCCCGGCCAGACTTACGACAAGGCGAAAGCGGCGGCGCTGAAGGCATTGCAAATTGACAACACGCTGGCCGAAGCCCATACTTCGCTGGCACTGATCAAGCAATCCGAGTGGGACTGGGGCGGCGCGGCGACGGAATACAAGAACGCCCTGGCCCTCAATCCCGGTTATGCCACCGCTCATCAATGGTACTCGCTCTTTCTATGTGAGACGGGACGGAACGAGCAGGCCGCGGAGGAGGCTCGGCGGGCTGGGGAACTTGATCCACGGTCGCGCATCATAAGCTTGCATATGGGACAAATCCTCTATGCCGCCCGGCAGTACGCAGAAGCGAAGCGAGCCATTCAGAGGACTCTGGAACTTTCGCCGGACTTCTTTCCAGCCCGAGAATTCCTCGGGCTGGTCTATCTACAGGAACACAGGTTTGAAGAAGGCGTGACGGAACTTCGGGAGGCGGCCACCTCTTCCTCTAAAGAGGACTCAGTGATGGCGGCGCTGGGCTATGCATATGCCCTGTCCGGCAGGGAAGGCGAGTCGCAAGATATACTCAATGGACTGAAGGAACAATCAAGAAGCAGATACGTGTCTCCGTTCCTGATCGCTTTGATCTGTGTAGGCTTGGGCAAGAAGGGAGAGGCCTTCGAGTGGCTCGATGAGGCTTACAAGCAGCGGGACAGCGAGCTCCCTTGGATTGGCGTGGAGCCCATGTTTGACTCCTTACGTTCGGATCCGCGTTTTCATGAGCTGCTGCACCGTATGAATCTTCCGGCCTAACAGGATGCGGAAAAACCTTTTGGTCATGTCATTCTGAGCGAAGCGAAGAATCTCGCCAGTTGCAAAATCAAGCAACTGCGGAGATCCTTCGTCGTCCCGATCAGATCGGGACTCCTCGGGATGACAGTCCGGGAGTTTTTTAAGAACCTGCTGAGGCGGGCGCCTTCATAAGTTTAGCGAAGGACGCCACGCTTGACGGCAACCGGTCCGTTCGATGCCTTGGGCAGTGGAAGGAACAGTGAACATGGAGAAGGTGAAGCAAAGGAAGCTAGAGCCCTCGCTATCCACGATCAAGAGCCTTCCTGCGGCGCTTCGTCAGGCTGACGTGCTCCTAATCGTCCCTGCATTCCACGTGTTGAATTACCCCTCTTTGGCTGTCCATCTTCTCCAAGCTTGTGGCCGGGAGGCTGGATTTCGCGTGCGGGTCCTCTATGTAAACATTTTGCTGGCCGCGCTGATTGGGGAGGAAGCCTATGCGAAGATTTGCGATGCGCCTGCGGGATCCTTCGCTGGGGAACGCTTCTTTGCCCGCTGTGCTTTCGGGCTTCCACCGCTGGGCCGCCGGTCCCGCCAGATGTTCAGACCCGATTGGGTGATCGGTCCGAACAAAGAGTGGGAAATCAGGCCTGACTTTGACTGCTATGACTGCAAGCAACCGATCACACTACAGGAGTTGCGTCGTTTGGAGAGGTACGCTGAGGGCTACGTAGTCGGCGTGGCAAGAGCGGTTAGCGAACGACGTTACAGGATCGTCGGTTGCACGACGATCTTCGAACAAACGGTTGCCAGCCTGGCCCTGCTGAGCCGGATCAAAAATCTGAGCAAAGACACCCTCACTATTCTCGGGGGCGCCAATTGCGAAGGGGAGATGGGGCACGGGATCGCCTCGCTCCCCTCGAGTGTTGACTACATTTTCTCGGGGGAGAGTGAAGCCAGCTTTGTCAAGTTCGTTCAAGCCATTCTGGCTGGCCGGCGGCCCGCAAGCCGCCTCATCTATGGTGAGCCGTGCAGAAATATGGATGCTTTGCCGACACCTACGTACGAAGAGTTCTACGAGCAAAAGCGACGGTTCCTTCCCATGAGTAAAGTGCCAACAGGGCATACTCAAATCCCCTACGAGACGAGTCGGGGGTGTTGGTGGGGACAGAAACATCAATGCACGTTTTGCGGGCTCAACGGAGAGACCATGGCCTTCCGGCAAAAGTCACCTGACCGGGTAATCAGAGACCTCCGCACTCTCTTAAACGCCCATCCCACTCGGAGAGTGATCATGACTGACAGAACCATGCCGCACATATACTTCAAGACCCTTCTCCCCCGTCTAGCCGGTAAATTCCCGGGGGTAGGCATTTTTTACGAGAGCAGGGCCAACCTTTCGTTGCCGCAGGTTCTCGCACTCAAGCGGGCAGGGATCAGGTGCATCCAGCCCGGCATTGAGTCGTTGTCGCCTCGACTTCTAACCCTGATGAGGAAGGGTGTGCAGGCACGACAGAATCTGACGCTCTTGCGGTATGCCCGGGCCGTAGGTATCAATCTCGACTGGAACCTTCTCTGGGGATTCCCCTGCGACGATGTGGAAGTGTATGAGCAAACCTTAGCCATTCTTCCTTTGCTCCATCATCTTCAGCCCCCATGCGCCATGATGCACCTAAGCATCGACCGTTTCAGCCCGTACTTTTCCAAGCCGGCTGAATTCGGCGTGCGAAGCATAAAGCCACTGGCGGGAGTTTACGATTTTCTTCCCAAGGAGGCCGATGCTGAGCGGATGGCCTACCACTTTACCGCTGAGTACCCATGCGGCGCGCATGACCACCCTGAGGTGATCCACAAACTCTGGCAAGAGGTAGCCCGGTGGCAGGCTGCATGGAGCCATAAATGCCGACCACCGCACGAGGACTTGAACGTTTTTCGGAAACGCGGGTCCTATGTAGTGGTTGATACACGTGCTCTCTGGATGAAGAAAAGGCTGTACTCGCTGGATGAAAAGGAAGCATCCGCTCTGGTTACCTCGCGACCTTATTCTGGAAGTGAGTTTGAGACGTGGGCGCTGCGGGAAAAGCTCGCCCTGACGGCAGACGGGTGGTTCGTGCCGTTGGTCGTGGCTGATCCGAAGATTCTTCTGGATCTGATGGGAAAGTACGACGAGGGCCAGCTACCGACCACCAGAGGTCTCCACCTGTTCGGTTACGCGCCAGCTGTGGGCCGAGAGGGGGAGACTGTCGAATCGACAGACTGCGCTGAGAGCTTCGCGCGCGCCATGAAAGGGGGAGAGCGAAGACTTTTCTGTGAGCCCTAACTTTGTCGTGGCTTGCAAGCCCGTCTTTTCGGCGTTTAGGCGACCATGAGATGCGTGCTCCTATGAAGTAAACACCAAACGGATGTTGACTGCTAGTACTTGGTGACGAGATTGGCCGTTATTTCAAGCATCACCAAAGAAATGATTTAGGCTCCGCCGATGTAACGCGGACTTACGGCACTAAGTACTAGTTGAGGAGGAATGTTGCGATGGCCAAATGCAATGTATGCGGGAAAACGTTTACCACAGCAACTGCGCCCTGCGGACACACTGTCCCTTTCAGGCCAATTGGCGCAGTCAAGTTAGTAAAGAGAACATCGAAGGCAAAGTCTAGCAAAAAGAAGTAGGGCAAGACTTCGATTCCTGCCGCGGAGGTCTCCAAGCTGCTGGAGGTGAGGTCTGTCTGGCTTGACTATGCCTGCGCTGCCTGTCTCCCCGCATGAACTTTTCGCCGTCGCGCTGCTTGTGCCAAGGTTTGTGATCTCCGCCGCAGCGGAAAGGATCCAAATGCGGTCAATTGTCGATGGGATCGAATTATGGCTCGCAATGTGATTTCCCGCTCCCCGGTTCTGCCGCCGTCGGTAGAGGAGAGGGCGGTAACTACCGACTACCGGCCCTGAAACAAGAGAAATCAAAATACGTTCTTCCCACCTGGTTGCTATAGCTTTCCCGGCACCGATTCTTGGGCAAGACAGAATATATTTGGCTGCTCGATCAGGGCCAAAAAGCGGAGTGCCGGACTGAACTCTTGCGTGTCGCTCGGGCAACACTGGCGACAGGGCAACATTTCCAGTACCGGTTGGGAGAATCTCGGGAACGAGCGAGGGAGAGGCCACGGTGTCCGAGGAATCGCGCGGAAACGGGTTGAGGTGTTGGTTGAGTCCATCCGCAAGGGGTACCGGTGGTTCCAGGAGGGCGGGCGGCGTCTCGCGAGGGAGATTGTAGTTGCGGACGAGCGGGTGAAGTGTATACTTCGGAGCGGGTTATGCGCCCACTGCCGGCAGGATTCTCTTTTATGAGGGGAAGCAAGTTCTGCGTGGCGTGGCGCAGGGAAACTTCTAAGCCGCGAGCGGCGGCGTTGTGCGACGGGGCAGTTGAGCGAGGTCGCAAGGGCCTTGCAGCCGGAGAAACCGCGCTTCAAAATCTAGGCCGATCGGAGGAGGAAACCGATGCGTCGCAGATCCATTAGGAACAAGATTCTGCTATGGGCCGGACTCTGCATGTTCGGCACGTTGGGCATCGTCGTGGCCTACTCGTCCGTCACCACCCGCGCCATCGCCCTCGACAGCGCGCGGCAGAGCGTCTTCAGCATTGCCAAAGAGGATGCCGATGAAATCGCGCTCGTGATCAGCGGTGCCCTCGACGCGGCGCGAACGCTGGCGAACGCGCTCTCCACCATCAAGTCGGCCCGCGCCGTCCTGGCGCGTGAGACCGTGGATTCCATGCTGAGAACGACCCTGGAGAGGAACCCGGACTTCGTGGGCGTCTACACCGCCTGGGAACCCAACGCCTTCGACGGAAAGGACCAGAGATTTGTGAATAGTCCTGGATCCGACTCGAGCGGCCGGTTTGTTCCCTATTGGAGCCGGAACAGGGAAGGCAACGTCATAGTGGAACCCCTATTAGGGTACGAGGACGCGACGCGGAATGAAACGGGGGCGCGCAAGGGGGATTACTATCTCCTGCCCGGGGAGAGGAAGAGGGAGTGCATCATCGAGCCCTACGTCTATCCCGTACAGGGAAAGCCCACGCTAATGACATCACTGGTGGTGCCCATTATGGTCGGCGACACGCACTATGGGCTGGCGGGCGTTGACCTGCCGCTGGATTTCCTGGAGAGCTTAGTGGATAAGGAAGATATCTTCCACAAGACCGGCAAGGTCTTCATCGTCAGCCACAAGGGATTGGTTGCGGCGGTCAGCGGGAATCCCGGGATCATCGGAGAGCCCTTGAAGGCGGTGTTCGGGGATGCGTCGGAGGGATACCTGGAGACCGTCCGGGGGGGCCAGGAAGTGGTCAAGACGGCCGGGGGCATGGTGACAGCTTTTGCGGCCATTACCCTCGGTCAGACCGACACGCCTTGGTCGGTGATCATCCAGGTCCCGGCGAAGGAGGTCGTGGCGAAGGCTTCGACCATGATGTGGAGGCAGATCGCCCTGGGCATGGTGTTCACCGCAGTTGTGTTGCTCGGTCTCTGGGCGGTTGCGCGCGCCATTGCCAGGCCCATCGGCCGGACGGTTCAAGTCGCCGAGTTGATCGCCCGGGGTGAGATCGCCCATGCGAAGCAGGCCATCCCCGCTATCGAGAAGGACTTGGCGGCGATGAACCGGAGGACGGCCTCGCGGTCTCCGGGGGATGCCGCCGTGCAGCAGGATGAAACCGGGCAGTTGCTGAGCGCCATCTCAGTCATGACGTCAAACCTGGCCTCGCTCCTGGAACAGGTGCAGAACTCGTGCGCGCAGTTGGCGTCCGCTTCGATCGAGATTGCGGCCACATCGAAGGAACAGGAGGCAACAGTCAGGAAGTTCGAGGAGTCGACATCCCGGGTCCTGGCGGCGGTGAAGGAGATCGCGGCCACGAGGCAGGAGCTGGCCAGGACGATGGAGGACGTCCAGGGTACAGCGGAGGGGACCAGGCAACTGGCTGACAGCGGGCGGGCGGGGCTGGGGACCATGGAGGGGACGATGAAGCACTTGGTCGAGGCGACGACGTCCATCTCGTCGAAGCTGTCGGTGATCAGCGCGAAGGCCGGGAACATCAACAGCGTGGTGACGACAATCAACAACGTGGCGGACCAGACTAACCTGCTGTCGCTCAACGCGGCGATCGAGGCGGAGAAGGCGGGGGAATATGGCCTGGGGTTTGCGGTGGTGACGCGGGAGATCCGGCGCTTGGCGGATCAGACAGCGGTGGCGACGCTGGACATCGAGACGATGGTGAAGGAGATGCAGAGTTCGGTGACGGCGGGGGTGATGGAGATGGACAAGTTCAGCGACGAGGTAAGGCGGGGGGTGAGGGCGGTAGGAGAAATCAGCGGGCAACTGGGGCAGATTATCGAGAAGGTGAAAGAGGTGACGGGGGAGTTTGAGAAGGTAAACGACGGGACGAAGGCGCAGGCGCACCGGGCGGAACAGATCCGGGAGGCGATAGTGCAGTTGAACGAAGGGGCGAAGCAGACAAGCGAGTCGGTGAAGCAGTCGAACGAGGCGACGGAGCAGCTTCGCGAGACTGCGAGGGTCTTGCAGGCGGAGGTGGCGAGGTTCAAGTTATAAAGTTCTAACGTTCAGGAAGGGCGACGGTTCCTTATTGCAGGGTGGTGTATGCTTTTCGTCCTTTGCGGGCCTGCGCAACCGTTCGTTTTCGCCGTGCGTCTTGAAGAAGAATTCATCCGCGCTCAAGCGCTGGGCAGCGGGGGGCAGATTCACCGACAGCTTTGCGTATGGGCCCCCCACTTCGTCCAGCAGCACGATGCCTCGGTTCCGGTCCGCGTACCCCCTCTCGACGACCGTCAACGTGCCCGCGGTAACTCCGAACTCTGACCCAAGTTTGATAACGCCGATTGTTCTCTCCATTGATTGTCTCCATTAAGTCCGCTTGAGTGTCCCTAACCGCCATCTGACCCCCCCCGTATTCCGGAAGCCCACTTCAAGCTAGTGGCCTATAACATAGGTCCATTGCGAGGACTTAGAGATATCGGGGGGGTAGCGTTCGAGATCCTAACAGAGAGCCCCTGACGCGCCTGGCAGCGACCCTCAAAGAGTGTAGCCGGTTGAATGTCGCTTCGATCTCAGGTGGCGAGAAATCTTCAGTTTAAAGAACCAGCCACGATCAACCGATAATTACCATAGGCAGAGACGAGCGTCGCTTAACGAAACACGATGCCCGCGACCAAGCGCGAGTCTCAAAGAGGTGCGCCGTCCTCCTGCGGCCAGGAGCCGGGCAAGCGCCCCTGACGGAAAGGCAATGGTGACAGGCCAGGATTGGGAATCCTGTCAAGCCGCAGTCAGTCCCCAGATAAACACCCTGGGGGGCGACTTTCCTGACCTGCATTCGAGGAGGTTCTCATGTCAGTCCACGAGGTAGTCACAAACCATGAGGTTGACGCCAAGCGCCTTCTGCGGGTCCTGACGGCCGCGTCCAAGGGCGACTTTTCACAGCGCTTGCCCGCCGAGCAGGTGGGTGTCGTGGGGAAAATTTACGACTCGATCAACGAGATTGTGGAGTCCAACGAACGGCTGGCCCGCGAGCTCGAGTACCTCGGCGAAGCTGTGGGCAAGGAAGGCAAGATCAGCCAGCGCATCGAAGTGGGGCCGGCGCGCGGCCGGTGGGCGGACAGCATTCGCGCCGTAAACACCCTTGTCGGCGACCTGGTGCAGCCCACCGCCGAGACGGCGCGAGTGATTGGAGCGGTGGCGAAAGGCGATCTGAACCAGACGATGGCGCTGGAGCTGGAGGGCAGGCCGCTCAAGGGGGAGTTCCTGCGGACGGCCAAGGTCGTCAACGGCATGGTGAAACAGTTGAACGCCTTCGGCTCCGAAGTGCCC
>Ga0315282_10001890_pt1 | contig 39094 bp, 34 predicted proteins | sample YL17G07_20_MG_FD_203693 | JGI IMG/M metagenome (GOLD analysis project Ga0315282, IMG submission 203693) | Sediment microbial communities from Yellowstone Lake, YNP, Wyoming, USA - YL17G07_20 | ecosystem: Environmental > Aquatic > Freshwater > Lake > Sediment | place: USA: Wyoming | collected... | reverse complement strand
CTGGGCAGATCGAGGGTAGTTTCGAATACCATCCCCCCACGGGGACACGCGGCTGAAAAAAAGACTCTCACGGTTGAGAGTCTTTTTTCAGGCGGGGAGGGCGGGATTCGAACCCGCGGCTGAGTTATTCCCCAGCACTCACTTAGCAGGCGAGCCCAATCGGCCACTCTGGCACCTCCCCAGTCAATTGTTGATTTTAGATTTTTGATTGTTAACCAACAATCTAAAATCTTCAATCAGCGGAGAGAGAGGGATTCGAACCCACGATGACTTTCGCCATACCTGTTTTCAAGACAGGCGCCTTAAGCCGCTCGGCCATCTCTCCCGAGGGTTTACCTCTTAGAGCGGTGATTCTATCATATTACCTCACCCTGGACAAGGAGATGTTTTGGTGGGGTGGCTTCCAGTTCTTCTCCCGAAAATTGAAACGTACCCCAATTTTTTCCTTTGACGAATCGCCGGTTTGCCGGTATAGTTTAAGCAGAGTGATGACAATGACCCAGGCAACCATTGTAATCATCGAAGATGACAATGACAATCTGGAGCTGGTGCGCATCCTGCTCAGCCAGGCTGGCTTTATCAACTATGGCGCCCCAGATGGCCGCGTTGGCCTGGAACTTATCCACCAGTACCATCCCGACCTGGTGCTGCTGGACCTGACTCTTCCCCAAATCGATGGCTGGCACCTGGCAAAGCAAATTAAATCTGATCCGGAAATGGCGTCCATAAAGGTAATCGCTTTGACCGCTCACACCCTGCCAGGCGACCGCAAGCGCGCCCTCGAGGCCGGTTGTGACGGCTACCTGACCAAGCCGATCAATATCCCCACCTTTATTCCCGAGATCAATTCCTATCTGGGGAAAAAATAAACCACATTAAAGGCTCATTAGGGATAACCGTGGGGGCTCCGGATAAATCCGGCTATTTCTTATTCCGGTAAATAGATAGTCACCGCATCACCCACATCGTAGGCCAGGCAGGTGGCAGGTTGGCGCAGCAGCCAGTAAACCACCGCCAGGTCGCCAATGGCTCCGCTGGCATTCAACACCATGAAGCTGATCAGCGCTACGAACCAGCCGGATGGGACAAACAACAAAATAAAAAACCCCAAAACCGTGAGCACCACCAGCGGCGCCAGGCCCACAATCATATACTGGTTGCGTGGAAAGAACCAGCCGGGCGCGGCTGCACTGGCATAATAGCCGCGGAAAGCAAATACCGGCCGGGAGCGTGAATACCACCACAGGAAAATCCCATGCGCGCCTTCGTGCAGCACGATGACCGCCGCATATATCCCGACTACCGCCAGCAGTACTAATAACATATCCGAAAAGCCAACCAGGGTCACCCCCAGATCGCTTAATAGCACGTCAGGCCGCAGCCACAAGGCGACCCTGAAAAAAAGTGGACCCAGCAAGACCAGCATCACAAAGCCAGCCACGTTCAACAGGATCAAGGCGCGTTTTCCCTTGGTGAGGTCAAGCGTACCGGCTGAAACATAACCAGGCGGCAGCGATTTGGTTGCCTGCAGGTTCATAGTTCAATCACCATCTATGGCTGAAAGGCAGGTATTTTCACCCTTAATCCCCACAAAGGCGCCAGAATTTACCAGTTCCTGGGCCTCTGGATGCACAATCAACCATTTGTTACGGGCAAAAAGCAGCGCCGATTCCCCGGTCCTTGGAGGAACCGTTTCGAGGTTGGCATTCGTGCCGCGCGGCAGGGCGATCAGGGTGCAGAAACCCGTTTTGGCATAGACCTGGATGGGAGCGAAGTGCAGGCAGCCGGCATAAAATTCCACCACACTGCCCTGCGGCGCATAAAAAGCCTTGACCTGCGAGCTGTTATATGAAGGCGCAGGCTCCCAATGGAGGTCGTCGAAGTGCCCCACCAGCACGATCACATCCGTCACGGCGAAGAGCACCTCGTTGCCCTTGTGATATTCCAGCCCATCCAACCGGCTGTTGCGCCCATAACACCAGCCTAACTGCACCGGCATCCCGCCGTAGACCACATTCGTCAGCCAGGCCATCAGGGCGGCATCGGCCTCTAACCCGGCCACGGCAGGCTCATAGACCACACCGCTGCCTGGCAGGGCATGCGTTCCGGCATAGACACTGGCTGGTTCTATTGGTCCATCCAGCAGGCGGCCAAAACGTACAAACGCCGGGTGCGAAACAGGCAAGATTTCGATAGCGGGATTATACTTTTGTATAAGGTCTAGGGTGTGCATCATTTTTCCTCTGGATACCTGGGATCTGCTATGGATTTTACCATAATGGGTCCGTTTCAGTTCCAGGGGAAAGGTAGCGAATTTAGGGGAACGTGGGTGCGAAGCACCCACGTTCCCCTAAATTCGCCAGTTCCTCTCCCGGAAATTGGATCACCATTTTAACATAATTGCACCTTGACAAACTCGGGTATTATTGATTTAATTATTAACATAAAGTAACTATTACTTACATTAAGTAAGTAACCGGCAATCTTCCCCAAGCACGCAATCCGGATCTCCCAAGAGGCTGTAAATGCCGAGAGACATGCGCTGGCTCCATACCGTCACTAATGTCGATATGAAAGCTATTAACCGCACCGCCATCCTTGAGATCATCCGGCGCGCCGGGCCGATCTCCCGCTCCTCGATTGCAGAGCATCTGCAGGTCAGCCTGCCAACGGTGATGCGGATTGTCGACGAGCTGACTGGAGAGGGCCTGGTACGTACTTGTGGTGAAAAACAGTGGAGCGGCGGCCGCCGGCGAGCCCTGATTGAATTCAGCGGCGAAGAGCACTTGGTGATTGGCGTGGATTTGGGCGGGACAAAAATCTATGGGGCCGTCACCGACCTGTGTGGCAATGTACTCTATGAAGTGCGCGTCCCCCACCACAACACCCACGATGAAGAAAGTTTCAAACTGGTGGTCGAAACCATCCAGGATCTGCTGAGTTATGCCCAGGGAACGGGTTACCTGATCCGCGGCATCGGCGTGGGGGTGCCCGGGGTAACCGATCCGGAGGGTGTCATTAAATATGCACCCAGCCTGGGCTGGTCTGATTTTCCCCTCAAGGGACGCCTGTCCGAGTACTTCAACCTGCCGATCGTAGTGGAAAATGACGTCAACCTGGCAGCTTTAGGCGAATCGTGGTTCGGCAGTGAAAACCACCGCGAAAACCTGATCTTGATCGCTATCGGCACCGGGATTGGGGCGGGTGTGCTAATCAACGGCATGGTCTATCCAGGCGTGCACTTCATGGCAGGAGAAATTGGTTATCTCCTGCCCGACTGCTCGCATTTGCAAAAAGACTACCGCGGCTTTGGCGCCCTGGAGCAGTTGGCCTCAGGCACCGGTATAGCCCAGCGGGCGCGGGTCATCTTGAGGGACCAATGGCCTGAAGACCAGTTAGCTTCCCTGACTGCTGAAGACGTGTTCAATGCCGCCCGTGAGCACCAGCCCTGGGCCGAAGCCGTGCTGGCCGAAACGGTCGATTACCTGGCCCTGGCCATCGCGTCGATCAGCCTGGTGCTGGACCCGGAAGTGATCTTGCTGGGCGGCGGTGTGGCGAAATCAGCCGACCTGCTGATCGAGCCGATTCTCAAGCGCTTGAAAGGCAGCATTCCGATCCTGCCGCGCATCGAGGCTTCCAACCTGGGATATCGCGCCGCCGTCCTGGGCGCCATTGTCAAGCTGCTGCGCATGACCTCAGACTATTACTGGCTGCAGAAATATTCCTGACCAAAAACTGCAAACCACAAACCTTCCCAATCTAGAATGGAGGTGATGATAAAATAAATTTGACCGGTAGTTCGTTCAATCCAAATGGATAACCTTTTCCTTTTTACTAGAAAAAACAGGAGTGAATCATGAAAGAGAAGAAACTATCAAGACGGCAAATGCTCAAGGTAATGGGCCTCGGCACGGTTGGACTGCCGCGGTATTGAGTGGCTGCACACCGGCGACGCCGTTGCCGCCAACCAGTACCCCCATCCCCACCGTTACGGCTGCACCGACACAGACTGCAGTCTCGGCTCTTACCATTGGCAAGACTGTCGCTACCATTGAAGAAGGACAGGCAGCTTACGGCTGGTACCAGGAATGGCACCCGACCACCCCGGTTGAAATCCTGGCCTGGGGCTATACGGGCCCTGACTCAGATCCTTTTATCCAAGCGACGAAGGCCATGATCGATCGCTTCATGAAGAAGTATCCGGAGATCAAGGTCACCATGGAACAGATTCCAGGGAATGACCTGGATGCCAAGATAACTGCGGCTCTAACCTCGCGAGAAGGACCGGATGTCATCGCGGAATGGGACCGCGAAGGCCAGTTCGCCCGTGACAAGGTCATCCGCCCGATTACCGAAGACATTCTGCCGCTGGACTACATCAAATCGCACCATTTCTACGAAGTGCGCCCGCTGGATGACGGGCTGCTGTACTGGGTGCATACCGGCGCTATGGGCCCCATTCTGTATTGCAACAAGGCCCTGCTGGCCGAAAAAGGTCTCAAACCTTCAGACACCCCCACCACCTGGGCTGATTTCGGCACCTTCTGCCAGCAGCTCACCAAGATCGATAATGGCCAGATGACCCAGGCCGGTTTCTCCTTCAACAAGTATGCCCGTTACATCTGGAACGACATGCTCTACCAGCAGAAGGTGCACTGCTACAACCAGACCAAGAGCTTCATCGATACCCCCGAAAGTGCAAATGCCTGGCAGACGCTGGTCGATTTCTATGATAAGTACAAGATCAACGACCGCGCCTTCCTGGCCTTCGATGAAGGCTTTGGCAAGGGCAAATCCGCCTACACCCAGGTCTGGACCTGGTTCGGCAACACGTTGGAAGCCAACTATCCGGACATCGACTGGGCGCCAGCCATGTACCCGACCTTCACCGGCCAGGGTCCCTACGGACGCCACGACTACGATGGCAATCTGTGGATGGTGACTACCTTCGCACAGGGCGACAAGGAAAAAGCCGCCTGGGAATTCTTCAAGTTCTCCACCCATGAATACCAGTGGGAAGTTGAAAAGTTCAATACCGGCGGCAATATTGTGACCACCTGGCCGCATCCCGATTATCCGGCGCTGTTCGATGAGGTTGCCAAGAAAGATAAGCCCACCCAGCTCGATCGCCGTTTGCAATCCTTTGCGGTGCTGGCCAAGCAGTTCGAAGGCGGCATGGTCTTCCCCGGTGAGGTGGCTGCGCCGTTCGACAATATGTGGCAGAAGATGGAAGAAGCCATCCTCTACAACAAGACGCCGATCAAGCAGGTTCTGGTGGATTACCAGAAACAGTATGATGAAATGCTGGCTAACACCCACTTCTGGATCACTCCCGAAGCGTAGCCCTCAAAGCTGTAACGAGGGTAACCCCGGAAGCTTCTACCGGGGTAAACCCATTTCGAACTGACGTTATCCAACGAAACTGGTTATGGGGCAGCCAGGCTGCCCCATAACCAGGGCTAAATTATTAATTATCAGGAGGTGCCCATGACCGCAACCACTGTTGTTCGGGAAGGGGAAACTGGTGCAAAAACACCCAGGAAACGCCAGCGTTTTAATCCCTTTGTGCTCTGGCTGGTACCGATCATTGGGTTAATGCTGCTCTTCTCGGTAATTCCGATCTTTGCCTCGTTTTTCCTGAGCTTTACCGATTACCGTTTGAACCAGGCCATAAAATTTATCGGTTTTGATAATTTCATCTATGCCTTCACGCGGGATGAGGTGTTTCTGCGGACGATCGTTAACACCATTTACTATGCCTTCGTTTCCGTCCCGGTGGGTATGGCCATCTCGCTGATAGTCGCCCAGTTTATCTTTAACCGCAAGCACCTGCAGTCTCTCTTCCGCACCATGTATTTCTTGCCCTATATTACCCCGATGATCGCAGTGGTGGTGGTGTGGCGCTTCCTGCTGCAGCCCTCCCAGTTCGGCATCCTCAACAGCTTCCTGGCGGCTTTTAAGATCCCTGCGCAGCCCTTATTGAACTCATCCATCCAGGTAATCCCATCGATCATCCTGATTACCACCTGGGCTTCGGTCGGTTACAACATGGTGTTGTTCCTGGCCGGGTTGGGCGGCATTCCTTTTTCGTTCTACGAGGCCGCCAAGATCGACGGCGCCAATTCCTGGCAGTTGTTCTGGAAGATCACCTGGCCGCTGCTTTCACCCACCGTGCTCTTTACCACCGTCACCGGATCGATCGGCGCCCTGCAGATTTTCAGCATCCCTTATATCCTGACCCAGGGTGGCCCGGAAGACGCCAGCCGTACGGTGGTGATGTGGATCTATCAAACCGGCTTCAACCAGTTCCGCATGGGTTACGCTTCTTCGCTGGCAATGGTCTTTTTCGCCATCATCATGACCCTGACAATTATACAACTGCGCTTCTTGCGCACGCGCTGGAGCTACTAGGAGAAGGAGGAAGGACACAATGAACTCAGGTAAAACGGTTACCCGCTTCAAATCGGCCTATTTCTACCTGTTCCTCTTCGCCGGCGCGGCGATCATGTTCCTGCCTTTTTACTGGACCATGATCACTTCGATTATGTTCCCGGAAGAAACCAACCATTTCCCGATCATCTGGATCCCAACCCGGGTCACGTTGAAATGGCTGGTCCAGGCCTGGAGTGCTAAATTCCCGCTTTATTACATGAACTCCATCATCATAGCCGTGGTGGTGGTGCTCAGCAATGTCTATACCAGCGCCCTGGCGGGTTTCATCTTCGCTAAATATAAATTCCCGCTTAAAAACTTCTTGTTCATATTGATTTTGGCCACGATGATGGTGCCGGGTGCAGTTACCATTATCCCGGCCTATTACATCGCAACTGTCATCATGCACCTGAAGAATACCCTATGGGCGATGATCATCCCGGCCTTGATCAGCCCCTTCGGCATATTCCTGATGCGCCAGTTTACCGAGTCGATCCCGGATGAGCTGCTGGATGCTGCCCGCATCGATGGCGCCGGCGATTTTCGCACCTTCTGGCAAATCGTCCTGCCGCTGTGCACGCCGGCCCTCTCAGCCAACGCTATTTTCCACTTCATCTGGATCTGGAATGACTTCCTTTGGCCGCTGCTGGTGACCGATTCGGATAAGGCGCGCACCTTACCCGTCGGCCTGGCGCTGTTTGCCAGCCCGCGCTGGCTGCAAACCAACCTGGTGGTATCCGGTTCTCTGCTGGTGCTGTTGCCAATGGTTATTATCTACTTCATCTTCCAGCGCGCCTTTGTCCAGGGCATCGTACTGACCGGATTGAAATATTAAACCAGGGATTTTTCATTATGGTTTTACTTTAAAAGCTTGTAGATGAAAAAACCATTATGACTACATGAACACCACGAAAATTGTTTTTATCGGCGCCGGCAGCATGTCTTTTGGGGTGAGCATGTTCAGAGACCTGTTCGGCACCCAGGAACTGGCCGGCTCTACCCTGTGCCTGGTAGACATCAACCAGGAGAACCTGGACCGCATGACTGCCCTGGCGCAGTTGCTGAATAAAGAGACCGGGGCTGGTTATAAGATCGAAGCCACCACCGACCGGCGCGCCTCCCTGCCGGGCGCCGGCTTTGTGGTCAACAGCATCGTTGTCGAGCGCAACCGCCTGTGGAAAATGGATTTCGAGGTACCCAAGAAATACGGCATCCGCCACACCCTGGGCGAAAACGGGGGACCGGGTGGGCTGTTCTTTACCCTGCGCACCATTCCACTCATTCTGGACATAGTGCGAGATATGGAAGAGCTCTGTCCCCAGGCGGTTTTCATCAACTTTTCCAATCCCGAGAGCCGGATCATCCTGGCATTGGGTAAATACAGCCAGATTGCCTGCGTCGGGTTGTGCCATGGTATATTCATGGCGCAGGCGGATACCGCCAGGATCATGGGACTGCCTAAGGAAAAGGTGGACGTGTGGGGCGCCGGTCTCAATCACTTTCAATGGCTGCTCCACATCCGCCAGCATGACACCGGTCAAGACCTGTATCCGCTGCTGTGGGAGAAAGAGCAAACCTACGACCCGGCTTTTATGCCCATCACCCGCCGCTTGTTCCGCACCTTCGGGAAATACCCTTCCTGCAGCGATGACCACCTGGGCGAATACCTGGCCTACGGTTGGGAGGGCGGCGAAGAAGGTTATGATTTCAAGGCCGATGAGAAGTTTCGCCTGGTTTTGAAAGGGCGCATCGAAGCGGTCCTGGCTGGCACAGACCCCCTGCCGCAGGAGGTGTTCGAGCCTTCTGGTGAGCGCGGCGTGGCCGTTATCACCGGCATGCTGCACAACAAGAAAACCTTCATTGAAGCCGGGGTCATCTACAACCAGGGCGCCATCCCCAACCTGCCGGCCGACCTGGCGGTCGAGGTGCCGGTCGTGGCGGATGCGGCCGGGATACACCCGGTTTCACTGGGAGCGCTACCCGGCGGCATTGCTAAACTGCTGTCGATGCAGGCCAGCGTCCAGCAGCTGGCGGTCGAGGCGGCGGTGCATGCCTCGAAAGAGTTGGCCATGCAGGCCCTGCTGATCGACCCGGTAGTCAACAGCGCCGCGGCTGCCGAAAAAATTTTGGATGAGTTATGGGAAGTGAACAAGCCTTATATCCGGGAGTGCATTTAACAAAGGGTGGGAGAAGCCCGCACTTATAAACCAAATTTTCAATACTCAAAAAGCGAGTACCTTACTCAAAAAGCGAGTACCTTACTCAAAAAGCGAGTACCTTACTCAAAAAGCGAGTACCTTACTCAAAAAGCGAGTACCTTAAGGAGACCTCTTATGTTACCAACCAAAATCGTTGTAATCGGCGCCGGCAGCGCCAGCTTTGGCCTGAATACGATGGGAGCGATCATGCGCTCGAAGAAACTGGCAGGCAGCCAGCTCGTGCTGGTGGATCAGAACGCCGAAACGCTGGCGATTGTCCGCCGCCTGGCTGACCGGTTGAACCGCGAATGGGATGCAAAACTCATCATCAGCTCCACCACTCACACCGAAGAAGCCCTGCCGGGGGCCAGGTTTGTTGTTTCTGCCATCGAAGTGCCGCCCCGTGAGCGCCTGTGGCGGATGGACTGGGAAATCCCCCTGCGCCACGGTGTGCGCCAGCCCTATGCTGAAAATGGCGGCCCCGGTGGTTTTGCCCACGCCGCCCGCAATATCGGCCCAGTGCTGAAAATTGCCCATATGATGGAAGAGGCCTGCCCGGATGCCTGGTTCATTAACTACACCAACCCGATGGTGCGCATCTGCGACGCCATCCACCGCTACAGCAAGATCAAGGCGATCGGGTTGTGTCACCAGATTTTCGCCGGTTACGGCATGGTCGGCTACCTGCTGGCTGATAAACTTGGAATTGAAGTACCTGCTGGCCCGGTCAGCACCCACGCCGACCCGAAATACTGGAAGTTGTTGCAGGTAATTGTCCACAAAGCCAAGCAGACTATCGATATCAAGGCTGCCGGGCTGAACCATTTCACCTGGATGCTGGATGTGCGCGACACGCGCAACGGCGATGACCTCTACCCGCTGGTGCGCGAGCGCTGGGCTAAAGCAGACCCTTCTTTCGAACCGCTTACTCACCGCCTGATGGATGCCTTTGGCCTGATGCCGATCCCTGGCGACGGTCACCTGTGCGAATATCTGCCCTGGGTCAGCGATCCGCTCACCAAGCCCTGGGAAAAATATGGGCTGCAGCTTTACGATTGGGACCGCGCCGAAAAAGACCGCAACGAAGGCCACAAGCAGATTGCCCTGATGGGCGAAGGTAAGAAAAGTATTGCTCCGTTGATCAAGGCTGACAGCGAAGGCGCCCTGGAGATGATCGAGAACATCGCCGGCGCCGGCAATCACTACCACCTGGCGGTCAACCTGCCTAACGACGGCCACATCACCAACCTGCCGCAGGATGCGATTGTCGAAACACCCGGTTTGATCAGTGGTTGGGGCGCGCGCGGCTTCCCGATTGGCGCCATGCCTGAAGGAGTCGCCGAGCTGCTGCGCCAGGAGCTGGTGCGCGTGCGCTTCAGCGTGGATGCTGCCGCTACGGGCGACCGTGAAGCCGCCCTGCAGTGCCTGCTGCTCGACCCGGTGCTCAGTGATATCGAAACCGCTAAGGCCGTGCTGGATGATTACCTGGTCAGCTACCGGCAGTATCTGCCGCAGTTCTGGCAGTAAATATCTATCCGAAAATTTGGGAGATTTCGCTTTTTTGAGTGTGTGCAGTTTTGCTGCACACACTCAAAAAAGCGGCTCTCTAAGAAGGAAAACGATGCCCAATTCTCCTTTTTCAATCCATGTCACCCCTGACTGGCAGGGATTCCTGAAATGCCTGCGGCGTGAAGGCACGCCGGAACGCGCCCACTTTATTGAGCTGATCATCGATGGCGAAGTGCAGCATGCCATCTGCCAGCGCTTTAGGGTATTGGAAGGATTGGATACGGGCGATCCTTTCTTTAAATACAAGGCCCAGATTGCGGTGCAGAGCTTCCTGGGTTACGACTACGTGGTCGTCCCGGGCAGCGTCGGCGAGACGCTCGATGACGGCCTTGCACACAACACCCTGGTGACTGAAGATACGGCTGACCTGCAGCGCAATGGCGGGCGTTCTTTTGTGAATGAACACCGCGGCCCGATCACCAACTGGCAGGAGTTCGAGGCCTATCCCTGGCCCGCCCCGGCCTCTTTCAACCCGCGTGCGCTGGAGTGGTTCCAGAAAAACCTGCCATGCAACATGTGCATGATCGGCGGCCTGGTCGGTTCTATCTATGAGAACATCTCCTGGCTGTTGGGTTACGAAACCCTGTGCATTGCCCTTTACGAACAGCGCGACCTGGTAACCGCCATCAGCCAGAAGCTGGTCGAGTTGTACCGCCGCGAGTTGGAAGTCATCCTGCAGTTTGACCGGGTGAAGGTGGTGTGGGGTTCGGATGACCTGGGGTTCAAAACCGGGACCCTGATCAGCCCCAAGGACCTGCGCGAATTGGTGCTGCCGGGGCATAAACTGTTGGCCAGGATGGCCCACGACGCCGGCCGTCCTTATATCCTGCATTCGTGCGGCAAGCTGGCGCGCATCCAGGAAGACCTGATTGAGGATGTAAAGATCGATGGCAAGCACTCGTTCGAAGATACCATCGAAGATGTGTGTGAGGACAAGCGGCAGTTTGGCAATCGCCTGAGCCTGTTGGGCGGCATCGACGTGGACTTTCTCTGCCGCGCCAGTCAGGCTGAAATCCGGCAGCGCGTGCGCCATACGCTGGAATGCTGCCTGCCGGGCGGCGGCTATTTCCTGGGCACAGGTAACACGGTGGCCAATTACATCCCGATTGATAATTACCTGGCAATGCTGGACGAAGGCCGCAAGTTCAGGCTTTAAATGGGTGCGTTTCAATTTCCGGGAGAGGGATTGGCGAATTGAGGGCTTCCCTCAATTCGCCGCATTACCCCTGGAACTGAAACGCACCCCTGTAAATAGGTGACCTCATGGATTTCACCGAGCATAACGCAGAAGTAGGCCGGGTGTGGCAGGCTTACCGGGCAGGCAAACCGGTACGGGTGCCGATGGCGCTGTCGGTTGAGCAGCGCTGGTGGGTGTTGGACCCTGAGCTGAACAGGTCAGGGATCACCTGGCACGCCTACCTCAACGATCCTGAGACCATGTTCCAGGTTTGCCTGAAATATAAATACGACCTGGCCCACCGTATCGCACAGGATGTGGAAATGGGCATCCCGGCTGGCGCCTGGGAGATCACGCCGCATTTTGCCAACATCGTCGATGAGGCCTGGTTGGGAAGTGAGCTGGTGGAAATCGAAGGGCAAACCACCACCACCCGTCCGGCCTTCAGCGGGGAACATAAGTATGAAATCCTCGAACGCGGCATCCCGGACCCGTTTGAAGGCATCATGGGGCAGGTCATGGAATATTACGAGTATTTTAAAGAGCGAGCAAACGGTTATGAGTTCTTTGGCCGCCCGGTCAATGTGGGTCTGCCGCAAACCCAGAACAGCGACGGTCTGCTGACGGTGGCCCACGGGTTGCGCGGCCCTGAATTGTTCGAAGATATGCTTGCCGATGAAGACTATTATCACGCCTTGATGGACCTGGTAACTGAAGCCATGATCCTGCGCATCCTGGCCTGGCGCGCCTATTTTGGGATCGAGCCGCACCCAACCCGGGGTTGGTTCGCCGATGACGCCATCCAGTTTATCTCGACTGCTGCCTACCGTGAAAAAGTGATGCCGTATCACAAGCGCTTCATGGCGGCCTTGTTCGGTGAAGGCCCGCACGCGATGCACCTGTGCGGCAATGTCCAGCGCCACCTGCCGCTGCTGGTTAATCAGTTCAATGTCAAATCGTTCGACACCGGTTTCCCGCTCAACTTCAAAACCCTACGCGATGAGGTGGGGGAGGATGTGGAAATCCAGGGCGGGGTGAAGGTCCCCGACCTGTTATCCTGCACCGCCGACGAGATCTATGCGAAAACCAGGGACATCCTGACCAGCGGCATCATGCGCGGTGGAAAATTCATCATGAAAGAAGCCAACGACCTGGCCCCGCGGGTGCCGCTCCCCAACCTGGAAGCCATGTACGCCTCCGTCAAACAGTTTGGCAACTATTCGGATAATTGCAGATAGCGTAAAAAAATGAACAGTAAAGAAGTGGTCACGCGTGCGATTGAGTTCAAGACCCCTGAGCGGCTGCCAATTGTCTTCCCGCGTTACGGCCTGTGTGATACTCATGGTGTGGGCTGGAACCAGATCGGCACCGGCCCACGCCACCTGAAAGAAAGCCTGGATGAATGGGGCTGCCTGTGGGTGCGTTCGGAAATCGACAACATGGGTCAGGTCAAGGGTCACCCGCTTTCGAGCTGGGCAAATCTCGAACACTTCCGCTGGCCTGACCCCGACGACCCGGCGTTCTACGCCGGGATGGAGCAGAAATTCGCCGGCTCAGAGGGAAAATATATCTCGACCGGCATCTTCATGTTGTTGTTCGAACGCATGCATGCCCTGCGCGGTTTCCAAAACGCCCTGGAAGACCTCTTTATCGAGCGCGAGAAAATCGATATGCTGGCTGATCGCATCGTCGAGTTCGATCTGCAGGTCATCCGCAACATTTCTGCTCGTTTCCCTGGCCAAATCCAGGGGTTCAGCTACACCGACGACTGGGGTACCCAGCAGGATACGTTCATAAGCCCGAAATTGTGGAACGAATTCTTCAAGCCGCGCTATAAAAAGATCATCGACCTGTGCCACAGCGTGGGTTGGCATGTCTGGATGCATTCGTGCGGTAAAATCAATAAATTCATCCCCGGTCTGATCGAAGTCGGGGTTGATCTGCTCAACCTGGAACAGCCGCGTGCCCTGGGCATTGAAGAGATCGGGCAGAAGTTCGCCGGCAAGATCGCCTTTGCCTCGGGCTGCGATATCCAGCACACCCTGCCTTTTGAAGATGAATCCGGCATCGGGGCCGAGGCCAGGCTGCTGTTGGACTGCTGGGGGACCGACCAGGGTGGTTTCATCCTGCAGGATGACGAAAACGACCAGGACCTGGGCACCCCATCCGACAAGAAAAGCATGGCCCTGCGCGCATTTTTAGATTTTGACCGTTGGAAGAAATAATTTCATATATGGATATTAAAACCCGCCTTCAACATACCTTCGCCTTACAAAAAGCCGACCGCCCACCCATCCTGGGAGGTTGGCTGGCTGCCCCCAACCACGTCCAGGCGCTGACCGGCTGCTCCGAGGATGAATATTACGACGATCCCTACCGCTGGGGGATTGCCGCCGAGCACATGCTTGGCTCGGATGCGCTGGTGGGTGTGTTCGAGCCCAAAGTACGCGGCGGGTACCGCATCGTGGATGAAGAAACCCTGGCGGAGCGCGCCCTTTATACGGTCGAATCCATGCTGGAGGGTATCCGCCAGCAACCGGATGTGGATGAAATCCGCGCCAGTTTTGATGAAGAAGCCGAATATGCCTGTTTCGCGGCTGAACTGGAAAAGCACCAGGCCGACTGCGGCGAAATCGTGTGGTGCCCGGCTTATTGGGATATTATCCCCATAGCTCTGTGGTATGGCACTTATGGCTATGAAACTGCTTTTTGCGCCCTGGCGCTGCATACCGACCAGTACCGCAAGCTGATCCGCACCAGCGCTGAGACAGCCCGCCAGAAAGCCACCCTGCTGGGGCGCGCCGTGCGCGATGGGCTGCACCCCGCAGCAGTTCTAACCGGCGAAGACATCTGTTCGCAGCGTGGCCCGATGGTCTCACCCAAATTCTTACGTAAGGAATACTGGCCGCTGATTGAGTACGCCTGGGAACCGCTCAAAACTGCCGGAGTCAAAATCGTCTGGCACTGTGATGGCGACGTGCGCCCGCTGCTGCCCGACATCCTGGCCAGCGGCGCCGATGGCCTGCAGGGTTTCCAGCGTGAGTGCGGTCTGGAGCTGGAGTGGATCGTCGATTTGCGCACGCGGACCGGTAATCCGCTGCTGATCTTTGGCCCGATGGAAGTGGTGACCAAATTCCGCAATGGCACCCCAGCAGATATCCGCCAGGAAGTCCACCATTCGATGGAGCTCTGCCGGAATAAGGCTGCCCTGACCTTTTTTACCAGCAATACTATTACCCCCGACATCCCCTTGGAAAACGTTAAAACCTACTGGCAGGCAGTTCACGAAAGCCGGTGGTAAAATTATAAAAATATAACTGCTCAGGCCTGGCCTTTGCAGCGTAAAGTAATGCGAAAAAGGTGTGCGTTGGGGGCGTACGCCCCTCGCGAAGCACCCTGCGGGCACGCACACCTTTTTCGCAGGCTTTCCAGCCCAAGCAGTTACAAAAAAATACTCTAAATTCTATTGTGGGAGACTAAAATGCCTGAGAAACCTGAGATGGAAAAAGCCGCATATAAAAATAAGAGCCTGACCCCGGCCGAGCGCGCCGCCGATCTACTGGGGCGCATGACATTGGAAGAGAAAGTAGGCCAGTTACAGGCTTACATGCATACTGTCGAGCTTTCGATTTCACATGCCTGGGCCGGTTGGTCCATTTATGGGGCCATGAGCACAGCAGAGCGCCGGCAGTTCACCCTCTCGCGTGACATAGCCAAACAGGTACAGGCCGGCATAGGTCATTTCACCGTCTTCCTGCGTGACCTGGAACCCGGAGATGCCGCTCAAATGGCCAACCGGGTCCAGCGTGAGGCGATCGAGCACAGCCGCCTGGGCATCCCGGTCATGATCCATGACGAAGGCCTGCACGGGCTTTTGGCCAACCGCGCCACCAGCTTTCCGCAATCCATCGCGCTATCCAGCACCTGGGATGTAGAGCTTGTCGAAAAAGTCGCCGGGGTCATTGGCAAAGAAACCAGCTCGCGCGGCATCCGCCAGCTGCTCAGCCCGACCATCAACATCGCCCGCGACGCCCGCGCCGGGCGCACCGAAGAGACCTACGGCGAAGATCCTTACCTGACCTCCCGCCTGGCAGTGGCTTTCGTGCGCGGCCTGCAGGATCAGGGCGTGGTCGCTACCCCCAAGCACTTCGCTGCCAATTTCGTCGGCGATGGCGGGCGCGACAGCCATCCTATCCATTTCTCAGAACAGCTCCTGCGGGAGATCTACTTGCCGGCCTTTGAAGCCGCCATCCGTGAAGGCGGCGCCCTCTCCATTATGGCCGCCTACAACTCGATCGACGGCACCCCCTGTTCGGCCGATCACTGGCTGCTGACTGAGCTGTTGAAAGAGGAATGGGGCTTTAAGGGTTATGTGGTCTCGGATTACGGCTCGGTGGAACACATCTATACCAAGCACAACGTGGCTGCCAGCTTTGCCGAAGCCGGCAAGCGCGCCCTGGAAGCCGGGCTGGACGTCGAATTCCCCAACGTGGTGGGTTTCGGTGACGGTCTGATTGACGGTCTGAAGCAGGGCGCCGTCTCGGTGGCGGCGCTGGATGAGGCTGTTCGGCGCGTGCTGGAGACCAAGTTCCTCATCGGCCTGTTCGACGAGCCCTACGTGGATGAAAAACAGGTCAACGAAGTGAACCACACCGATGAACACCGCGCCCTGGCCTTGCGAGCGGCGCGTGAGAGCATCGTCCTGCTGAAAAACACCGGCGAGGCGCTGCCCATTCCACCTTATGGTTACTCGATCGCCGTTATCGGTCCGCTGGCTGACAGGCTTGCCCTGGGCGGCTACACCTGGGACCGCGTCCCACGCCAGCAAGTGGTCACCCCACTGGAGGGTATGCGCGCCCTGGCGGCTAACACCAATATCTATTATGCCGAAGGCTGCAAGCTGACCAGGGCTATCCCCAATGGGATTGAAGCCGCCGCCAGCACGGCGCGCGGCTGTGACCTGGCGGTTGTTATCGTCGGCAACAGCAGCGAGACCGAAGGCGAAGGGCGGGACCGTTCCGATCTTTCGCTGCCTGGCGTGCAGACCGAGCTGATCAAGGCCGTGGCAGCCACCGGCGTCCCCACCGTGGTTGTGCTGATCAACGGCAGCCCCATCATCATGAAAGATTGGATTGATACCGTCGCGGCGGTGGTAGAAGCCTGGTATCCCGGCGAGCAGGGCGGCACAGCCATCGCCGAGGTGCTCTTCGGCCAGACCAACCCCTCCGGCAAGCTGACCATTTCATTCCCACGCAACATCGGGCAGTTGCCGTTGTATTACAATGCCAAGCCCTCCGGGCGCGACCAGGGTTATGCCGACGAAAGCGGTACCGCCCTCTTCCCGTTTGGACACGGGTTGAGCTACACCAGCTTTGCCTACCGCGGGCTGAAAATCACCCCCACTAAGGGAAACCACTTTACCATCCGCTGTAAGGTTGAAAACAGCGGCGAACAGGAAGGGGATGAGGTTGTTCAGCTCTATGTCCATGATGTGCTGTCGACCTATTCCCGCCCGGCGAAGGAGCTCAAGGGCTTCCAGCGCCTCCACCTGGAGCCAGGCGAAACCAAAAAAGTCAGCTTTGACCTGCCAGCCAGCCAGCTGGGCTACTATACTCGCCAGGGGAAATACGTGGTGGAACCGGGTGTCTTCGGCATCCTGGTAGGCAGTTCTTCGGAGGATATTCGTCTGGCAGGGCAAGTCACGGTCAAATAGCCCGATGGCATGGTTGCAACCAGGGACACGATAACCGCCTGCGCCATCCTGGTGGGTAATAAGACCGGTGAAGGCGAAAACAAAAGCGCCCATCGTTATGGGCGCTGGTTGCTGTTGACAGGCTCGCTTATTTCTATCGTATTCGAATATTTTGAAAGGTAAAAAATAAAAGTCGTCGTCTACTCGAAACTCATCTTCGCTGTGGCGGTGTGGGGCGCGTCTTTTATAGCGACAAAAGTTGTGCTGCGCGATGTCTCTCCCGCCACGGTAGTCTGGATGCGCTTCTTAATCGGGGTCATCATCCTGGGGGCGGCGGTCTTCAGCCGCAAGCAGATGGCCCTGCCCAATTATAAGGACCTGGCCTACTTCGCCCTGTTGGGCTTTATTGGGATCACTTTTCACCAGTGGCTGCAGTCGACTGCCCTGCAGACCTCGCAGGCCGGCACCACCGCCTGGATCGTGGCAACCACCCCCATCTATATTGCGCTGTTGGGCTGGCTGTTCCTTAAAGAAAGGTTGGGTTGGCTGCGGGTGGCGGGCATCGCTCTGGCCACCCTGGGTGTTTTACTGGTGGTTACCAAGGGCTACCTGGCCAGCCTGGTACAGGGCTCGTTCGGCGCGCCGGGGGATATCCTGATCCTGCTCAGCGCTCTCAATTGGGCTGTTTTCTCCGTTATTTCCAGGCATGCGCTTAAAAACCACCCGGCGGCGCGCATGATGTTCTTCGTCATGCTGTTTGGCTGGCTTTTCAGTTCCATCTTGTTCTTCAGTGGACCGGGGCTGCGCCAGGTCAGACAGCTCACCCTCAATGGCTGGCTGGGGATCGGCTTCCTGGGCATCTTTTGTTCCGGGCTGGCTTACATCTTCTGGTACGACGGGTTGCAGGTCATCCCGGCCTCGCAGGTGGGCGTTTTCCTTTACCTGGAACCGCTGGTGACGGTGGTGGTGGCCGCCATCGTGTTGGGCGAGCCGCTGCTGCTGGCCACGCTGTTGGGGGGCGCCATCATCCTGTCGGGTGTGTGGCTGGTTAATCGATAACAAAGAGAAATGCTTTTTTGAGCGCCTTAGGCAGCTTTGCTGCCTAAGGCACTCAAAAAAGCGGACTCCCCAAATTTTCGGATAGGACCTAATTTAGTTGTATGGTTGACCTGGCGTTCATCAAGAGGTCGATCACCATATCCGCCGAGATGACGGCTGTGCCAGCCAGGCGGTCACTGTCGAGGAGATGGTCATGTTTCCAGCAGGACCCGCACACCAGCAGCTGCCCACCCTGGTCCAGGTAGACTTTGAGCATATCCTTGACCGGCAGGAATGGCTCGCCGATATCCATATCATCCACGTAGCCTGTCTTGCCCACTTGAACGCCGTCCAGCAGCAGGATGATGGCGGTCTTGTAGCCTTTTTCCAGGCTCTTCAAGCCAAGCGTGAAAGCCAGCGTGACATGTTTCTCATGACTTTGATTATGCGCTAATGTAATCACGAATTCCGGGAAGTCTGGCATAAAATCATCTCCTTGAAGAAAATTTTTGATTTACAGGCATTGTATTTTCAGCGTTTTTCATTCAACCAGCAAAAAAGCGTAGCGGTTCATCGCTTGCGAATAGTCATTCAGCACATTAATTGGGAAACCACACTGGCGGACAGTCGAAAAGACATCCACAGCCATTCCCTCCGGAGACGGGCGTGCCAGTTTTGGAATCTTACATTCACTTTTTACACTCGCGCATTCGGCGCACAGGCCGCATGAGTCCATGAAGAGCAAAAAGGCCTTCTGATAACCCGACAGGAAGACTTCACTTTCCATTTTTAACAGGGCGCCGTTTATTTTTTTCGACCAGCCCTTGCGGTCTTCAGGCTTATCAACAACCTTTGGGAAATGGAATATGACCGCAGCCCGGTACTCATTAAAAAACTGCCGGCATTCCGCAACCGAGGGTGTGTTCGGTGGACAAGACGCATTTTTCCCGTAATCCGGGCAGCCAAAAGCGCATTTCATGCGCACCCATTGGGCAACCACGATATTGTGGGGCTCGATCCATTTAAAATCCTGAATCCCGTGTTTGGCAAAAAGCATTTCCAGGTCTTCATATGGTTTCATTTGTACTCCATTTTCCAGTCTCCAAAGTATAATCGAATGTGTAAAAACATTTAGCACTTTTTAGAATTTATCTTATGACCGAGACCACCCAATCCCACGCTGAAATCACCATCAATCAGGATGGCGCGTTCTGACATCCGATCTCGATCGATGCAGACATGCAGGTCACCAGGTCGATCTCCCCGCTGGCAGATGCCGTCCAATGCGTCCAAGAACAGCGCCAGATCATTGGCACTGGCGGCGAGCCGCGCATTACATTTATATGAGGGTAACTAAACCGCTTCCGTTGGAAACCGGGGAAGAATTTGGCTAATTAGGATTTACCGTGGAAGGCAGTGGGGAGGGATTGTGGAGGTTACCTTACTTCATAAACAGCTCCAGCGAATCCATCGCCAGGGTTGAGCCATCCGCCGCGCTCACATCACTCAGCTCGAAGCGGACCAGTAACCCTGCCGGGATGGCGCTCAAATCGATCGGGTTATCAAATGTGCCGGGGCTGACTGCACCGTCCGAGCTGACACTGAACGGACCGTTAGCCAGTTCCTTGCCGGTGGCATCGTAAATTTTATAGGCCAGGTTATTCTCGAACGGCGAAATGCTAACCGTTCCCTTGACCCTCACGGAGCCGGATACCTGGGCGACGTTGGCCGGGCTTTCGATCGTAATGGCGCGCTCCGCCCCGTCAGGCGTTTTGGAGGTCTGGCGCATCCAATTTAACCCGCTCTTGTTAAGATTATAAGTCCGCAGGACCGGAAAGGAAGGGCAGCATATGCCGTCCTTTGGGCCGTGCACGACGGCATCCAAAACAATCTGGCGGTTATCGATCTGCAAAGCGTTAATTTTCGGCCGGTCACCAATCAGTGTGGCAAAGCTGTCAAGCAGGGCGCCACTTCGGTTCAGGAACACGACCAGGTAGGTAAAATCGCCCGAGCCGCCGTAGTTTTCCCCCACCACTGCCGCGGCATCCACCATCCCATCTCCATTCAGGTCGCCAAAGGCCATCTGCTCGCCCATTTGGATGGATATAAAATCGGTCCCCGCGCCAGTTTCATACACGCCGCTGTTCAACTGGACCGTGCGCGGCGCATTGGCCGCGTTTACCGTATATTGGGCGTTTTTGATCATCTCAGCCGTCAAGCCAGGCAGCATGGGTGTGGCGGCCGGGGAAGAACAACCAGCCAGCAGCAGAGAGAATATGAGTAGAATAATAAAAAGCTTGCGAACCTGGATGTGCAATTTTCTTATCTCCTAAGCGAACTATTTAACATTCACATTATTAATCGCAGGCCAAAAAAATCTCTAACCTACCACAAAATTGAGCGTGCGGCCTTTTACATAGATCGTCTTCTTGACCGTCCGCCCGGAAAGCGCCCTGGCCAGGGCTTCCAGCGCCCGGGCCTGTTCGACAATCATTTCTTCGCTCTCATCCGGCTTTACCTCTATTAACCCTCGCAGCTTGCCATTGACCTGCACGGCGATCTTCACCTTCTCGACCGCCGCCAGGGTCGGGTCGTAGGCCGGCCAGCGGCTGGCATGCACGCTGCCCGCCGCCCCCAGCTTTTGCCAGCACTCCTCGGCCTTGAAAGGGGCAAAGGGCGCCAGCACCTGGACCAGCGTGCGCAGGGTAGCATGGTCGATGGCACAGCCGGAATCCAGCAGGCTGTTCAAAGCCTCCATCTGTTTGGCCACGGCGGTATTGAATTTAAAGACCTCGATATCCTCGCCTACCGCTTTCACCAGCCGGGCAGCAATGGCCTGTGCCTGCCGGTCAGCCTTACCGCCCTGCCCGGCATTTTCGTTGACAAACGCCGTTAACCGATCGAGGAACCGTTTAACGCCCAGCAGGGCGCGTTCGTTCCAGGCCAGGGTGGAGTCGAAAGGCCCCATGAACATCAGGTGCAGCCGCAGCACATCTGCTCCATAGCGCTCAACCAGCTCGTCCGGGGTGACCACGTTGCCGCGCGCTTTGCTCATGCGCGCCCCATCTGGCCCCAGGATTACGCCGTGCGAGTAGCGTTTTTTATACGGCTCAGGTATCTCGGGTGGCACGACGCCCAGGTCACGTAGAAACAGGTAGATAAAACGCGAATACAATAGATGCAGGGTATTATGCTCATCACCGCCGATATATACATCCACCGGCAGCCAGTAGCGCATTTTCGAAAGATCTGCCAGGGCGTGGTCATTGTGCGGGTCGGTGTAGCGCAGGAAATACCAGTCGCTGCCGGCCCAGTTGGGCATGGTATCCGTCTCGCGCCGGGCTGGTCCACCGCAGCGCGGGCAGTTCGTCTCCACCCATTCCGTGATATTGGCCAGCGGCGATTCGCCCGTATCGGTCGGTTGGTATTTTTCCACCACCGGCAGGCGCACCGGCAGCTGGTCTTCTGGCACTGGCACCCAGCCGCACTGCTGGCAGCACACCATCGGGATGGGCTCGCCCCAGTAATGCTGCCGGCTGAAGATCCAATCCCGCAGGTGATAGGATGCCGCCGCGCTGCCCAGTCCTTTTTCCTCCAACCAGCGTAGCGTGGCAGCAAAGGCTTCTTCAGGGGTCATGCCATTGATAAAACCCGAATTGATCATGAAACCGGCTTTACCGCTGTACGCCGCCTGGCCGAAATCCCACTCCTCTGGCGGCTGGACGACCGGCACGATGGGCAGGTCGAACTTTCTGGCAAAGGCATAATCACGCTCGTCGTGGGCCGGCACCGACATGATCGCTCCCGATCCGTAAGTCGCCAGCACAAAATCCGAAATCCAGACCGGGATATCGGCGCCCGTGGCCGGGTTGATGACTGCCAGCCCGCTGTTCACTCCGTCTTTCTCGAGCGCCAGCTCGCTGCGCTCCATATCCGACTTCTTGGTTGTCCGCTCTACATAAGCGGCAATGGCAGGGTTGTCCATCAGGCCTGCCACGAGCGGGTGCTCAGGCGCCAGCACCATGAAGGTCGCACCCCACAGCGTATCCGGGCGGGTGGTGAAGACCTCGATGCTTTCCTGCCGGCCCTTGAGTGGGAAGCGGATGCGCGCACCCTCGCTCCGTCCAATCCAGTTGACCTGTGACACTTTAACCTTGTCGATAAAATCAGTGTGCTCCAGCCCTTCGATCAACTGGTCGGCATAGTCCGTAATTTTTACCACCCACTGGCTGATCAGGCGGCGGACAGTTTCGGTGCCGCAGCGTTCGCAGCGCCCGTTGATCACTTCTTCATTCGCCAGCCCAACCCTGTCCTTCGGGCACCAGTTGATTGGCATTTCTTGTTTGAAGGTCAGACCTTTTTCATAAAGTTTGATAAAGATCCACTGGGTCCAACGATAAAACTCTGGATCGGTTGTGTTGATCTCACGCGTCCAATCGAATGATAGACCCAGGCGTTCCATCTGGCGGTGGTAGGTTTCCGTGTTATCGCGGGTCACATCCTGCGGTTTGCGGCCGGTACGGATGGCATAGTTCTCGGTCGGCAGGCCGAAGGCGTCCCAACCGATAGGGAACAGCACGTTCTTGCCCTGCATGCGCAGGTAGCGGGCATAGATATCGCCGCCCGTGAAAGAGAAGGCATGCCCGGTGTGCAGCCCCGACCCGGAGGGATAAGGGAACTCCACCAGGATATAGGCTTTTTCCTTAGCACTCGAATCGACTGCTTGATATATTTTTTCCATACCAATATTTTATACCAATAATTCGATCCCTTTTCAGCCTGGCGCACCTATTCAACCGGGGACAGGCGCACCGTTCCCGCAGCGCCGTCGACGGTTACCACCTGCCCGCTGTGGATGAACCGGGTAGCCACACCCGTGCCCAGCACGGCTGGGATGGCATATTCACGCGCCACGATCGAGCCGTGGCTGAGCGGCCCACCCACGTCGGTGACGACTGCTGAGGCCATGGCAAACAAAGGCGTCCAGGCCGGGGTGGTGATGGGAGCTACCAGCACATCGCCCGGCCGCATCTGGTCGAAATCCTCCGGGCCGGTCAGGACGCGGGCAGTTGCGGTGACTTTGCCTGGGCTGGCAGCGTAGCCATGGATCGTATTGCCTTCCCCTTGTTTTGTGCTGACGCCCAGGAAGACATCCGGGTTGATGCCCAAAAACTTGGCCTTCGCCGGTAAATGAGCAGGCGGCGCGGCGCGCTTGAGCATGTTCCAGGTAGACTTACGCGGCTGCACCAGGCCGGTCATATCCTGGCATGACTCGCCGCGTTCCAGGGTTGCAACCGCTTGCGCCGCCTCGCTATATTCTAGCCAGTAGATGTCTCCAGCATTTGAAAGGATGCCTGCCTGTACGAAACGCCGGCCCAGCTCACCCAGCAGCTTGTTGATGACCGGGTAACCCAACCCGATTTCAGCAATGCTGTCCTCGCGCAGAGGGCCGTATCTTTGCGCCCAGCCAAGCGTTTTCTTAAATGCCCAGGCTTTCAGGCCCTTCACCCGGGCCTGGGCTGCCTGGACAGCAGCCTCGCGCCGGTTTGCCAGGGATTGCAAGCGTTCGGAAGGGTTCTTGCCCTGACCGGACAGGTAGAGCTTGATGGTTTCAAGTAGCGGAGCCGGTTCATCCATCGGCAGCGGGCTGGCGAAATCCAGGTTGTAGATCGAGTAGCCAAATTGTTCCAGGTAGTTGTGGAAATGGGTCTGCCAGGCAGTCCAATCAGACGGATCGATCCCCTGCGGTGTATCATCATCCTGCATGCGGGCAGAAATTTCACGCGCTGGGGTGCTGCACAGGTATGCGGATAAAGCTGCCTGTTTTTTACACCCACCTGCCAGCTCATACAGCGCGATCTCCGACCGGATAGGTATGCTCTCAAAACCCAATAAACAGGCAGGCGCTGCGGCATCTCCACTGCGCTTAGCCAGCTTATCGTAAACCACGGTAAACAGCCCTTCGGAGCCGGGTGTGATCCCCAGCGTACTGATCTGCAGCGTGGTCAGATGATCGGTGACGGCGGTGAACACTTCACTTAAACCGGCCAGCAACTCGCTTGGGGTGAGACTCGGAATATTCTTGGCGCCCCAGCGTATGGCTGTCGCACGATAGTATGGCAGTATCTCGTCCTGCCAGTAAGGGATGCCCATGCGGATCATTTTCTTCATGGCCGGCATCATATAGAGGAGCGTTTGCAGCCACTGGCGGGCTGAATAATTGACTGAAAAATAGGCGTAGTGGTTGATGGTCGTAAAGTAATCTACAAAGAGATCCAGTTGGTGACCGCAAAACTGGGTCACCACCTTATCGAAGCTTTTATTTGCCGAGGGGATAAACATTGACTCGAACAAGGGGGTCAGCGGGTCGGGCATGAAATCGACGATGCTGCCGCGCATGTATTGTTTCTTTGCATCCGGCAAGCGCCATTCGATCTGAGGAGCTGTTTCCGGCAGCGCGGTGATCGGACGGGCCTGAAGGATGGCGAACTTCTTCTCTGCCCGCGCCCATTCGATATCCATCGGCAGACCGTATAACTGCTCAATCTGCTGTCCCAGCCGCGCCAGTTCTGCCGCCTCACCATCGCTGAGAACAGAAATCCGGCGCATATCTTCTGGCAGCGCCTGTTCGCGTGTGCCGCTTTCCAGGCGCACGGTCATCACCTGTTTTTCGGCAATCTCACGCTTGATCACATGGCCGGTCAGCTTATCCACGATCAACGTGTCGGGGGTGACCAGGCCGCCGACCACCGCCTCGCCCAATCCCCACGAAGCCGTGATCATGACCTGGTCGCGCCGCCCATCGACCAGGTTGGCGGTGAACAGGACGCCAGCCGCCTCAGCCGGCGCCAGCAGCTGCACCACGACTGCCAGGCTGACCGCCTGCTGGTCGATGCCATGCTGTAGGCGGTAGCCAATCGCCCTCCCGGTCCACAGCGAAGCCCAGCAGCGCTTGACTGCATCCAATACGCCCATGATTCCATGAATATTAAGATAAGTGTCTTGCTGTCCGGCGAACGACAATTCGGGCAAATCTTCAGCGGTTGCAGATGAGCGCACTGCCACAACGGGTTGGTCTCCGGGCAATCCGGCATAGGCCCGGGTAATGGCTTCAGCCACATCCGGGGGCATCTGCGCCTGGGTGAACAGCGCTTGAACCGTCTTCGAGACGGTTTCCAACGTATTGGGTTGAGCTGGATCGGCAAGCGGCAATGCAGAAAGGATGCGGTCCTGCAGGTTGTTCTTGCATATGAATTTCCGGTAGGCAGCGGTGGTTACATGGAAACCATCCGGGACGGGTAAACCGGCATTCAAGAGACGCGCCAGTGAAGCTCCCTTGCCCCCCACCCGGTTGAGGTCAGCCCGCGGGTTAGACAAGGTGAGAATATATTCGTGTTCCATGTTGTTCTCTATTTCCAGATTAACCCCCCTGCTCGTCCAGCCATACGATTATGAAGGCAGCCACTTCTTCCCAACCCTTCTGCCCGATGATGAAGTGAGTTCGCCCGGCAAACTCCTTGAAGCTGGTTACTGAGGATGACTGCTTATATTTGTCATAGTTGGTCTGGTTGAGCGAAGCCGGGATGACATGGTCAGCCGAACCGGCGACAAACAGCAGCGGAACATGCGGCTTCTTAAAATCAATCCTGGCGATGCTGCCCAGCGATTCGCGCGGCACCCGGCGCGACTCGGGCACAACGTAACGATCATAGGCGGCGCGTTGTTCCTCCAATGGCAGCGTATTGACAAAGGTATATTGAAAGCGTTCAAAGCTCATTTCGATAGGGTTGTTTAGGGAAACGAAGGGGGTAATATGCGGCCAATTGGACTTTAGGAATGACCCTTTTGTAGTAAATACGCCGGCGGGTGGCGCTGAATCAATCGCCACGCCTGCCGCGGCGATGTCTTTTTGGAGTAGAAGTTGTACCATCAGCCCGCCCATCGAGTGTCCGATCAGGATGGGCTTTTCATCCAGGGTTTTAATAAAAGCAGCCAGGCTTTCAATCACTGCGCTCAGCGTAAGTTTACCCAACTCGGGGTCCGGGTGATTTTTTCGCAAAGTCTCAACCGGTTTATATCTGCCTGGCCAGGTGGGGGCCAGACATTGATAACCCCTGGATCGGAAGGTTTCGACCCAGTGTTCCCAGCACAGCGGGGTCATGTACATACCGTGTATGAATACAACTATCTTGGATTTCATCTCAAGCTCCTTTTTATGAATATTATTGTCTTGGGACATGTAAGCAGATAGATTTCTTTGTTGAACCGGAGCATGGTCATCCAGCTTTTCGGTAGTTTATCAAGTCTTGAGCGTGGTTCTATTAAATTCAAAAATCCAGGAAGTCGGGCTCTTTGAATTTTGTACGCAATTCTATGATCCGCTTGTCTTGCTTGTCCGCGCATTGAATCCAAACGTGGTACCCCGGGCCCCAATCTATGAGTAGCTTGCCGACCAGGTCGCTGAGTCTCTGTTCGAGCGTGAGATCATAAATATCGCAGCTACCTGCCTTAATCACACCATCCGTTTGGGGCATTGGGGTGTCTTGTTCTAACAACCTTCGATTTTTCACGCTATAGATCCCAACAAATAATGTCTCATCGCTGGGCGTACCTATAAAGGATGCCCAATATGGCGCTTCGAGCTTGTTCCGGTTTCCAAAACTTTGGGTTGCCTGGTACAGGTCGAATTGTGGACGGTTATCACGCCACAGATCGTATGGGGTACGTCCCTTGGCGGCTCGCTTGTCCTTGTGCCGCAGAAGACGGACATCGGATAAATTGAAATCGGCCGCAAGCAAGATCGTATTGAACATAATCGGCATGGGTTTCTCCTTTTAGCGGGATCGCATGGGGCTGTATAGGCGGACCAAATCTTATATAGATTGAAAGACGCCTTTATCCTTAATCTCATTATAGGCATGGCCTTCTTGAAGTCAACCACTTAATCTAACCTTAATTTATGGTTCTCTGCGGGCATGCTATGGATAACTTGATTATATTGGACTATGATTAAATAGCGGGCTTCAACGAAACAGTAATGGGCACAAACCAGCCCGTGGGACCAGCCATACTTCCATTAGGAGAGGAAATAGAATAGATGGGCAAGAGGCGTTCTGCTGGATTCTTTTACTGCTGGATGAAGATGTTAAACCCGCGCATTTCGCAGAACTACCAAAAAGGCATCGGGCCGACCAGGATTGTCATGCTGCTGACCACCACCGGGCGCAAATCCGGTTTGCCGCACGTGACGCCCCTGCAGTATGAGGAAATTGATGGGGTTTATTACATCGGCTCTGCCCGCGGGGCGCAGGCTGACTGGTACCGCAATATCCAGGCCAACCCACAGGTTGAGATCCAGATTCGCCAACGGTGCTTGCATGCCATCGCCGAGCCGGTCAGCGATGCGGGACGCATTGCCGATTTTCTCGCGCTGCGACTGAAACGGCACCCAGTTTTCATCGGCCTGCTGATGCGGTTAGAGGGGCTGCCGCTGCGCTTCTGCCGCGCCGACCTGGAACGCTTCGCAGCCACGAAATCGCTGGTAATCATCCGGCCTGATCTTCAGGCGTGATGGCAGATTGGTGACTAAACTACCTCAACCTCCCATGTCATGTTTCGGTCGAGGGGATAAACTGGCCGGTGGACGTGTTCCCAGTGCATGGTTGGGAAGTCCAGGTTAGCCGCCCCAGGGCTGAGCAGCAGGATGTGCCGTTTGGCAATTTCGGCGATCTCCGGCACCAGGTAGCCCAGCTTGATCACATAGATGCGGTGCGCCTGCGGGTCAATCCCCAGCCGCTGGTATTGGGCGCGCTCCATGATGCCAACCCGCCGGGTGTGGAAGGTGACGATCACCCCCTTGCAGCGCAGGCGCGCCCATTCACCCTCGCCCGTGCCCAGCGCTTCGACCACGGCCTCGACCGGCAAGGATTCGGCCGGCAGGCTGCGCTGCTCGGCGCCGATCTGCAAGGTCACCTTCGCCCCAATTCCTGCCGCCTGGCACTGTCGGACGGTCTGCGGCGCCCAGATTCCCGCCACCACGGCATCCTGTACATCCTGCGTAAGTAGCTCCTTCAGCACCACTGTGCTGTCGCCGGTCGCCCCGGCGGTGGTATTGTCTCCGGAATCGGAAAGGTATAGCGGGCGTTCAGAAGCCGCCAGGGCGCGCTGCACGCCTTGCTGGATCGAGGCGGTTTCCATGCTCAGGACGAACTCCTTGCGCCGTTGCCAGATGCGCCCGGCCAGCTCACCGGCTGCTTTGGCAGCGATGGTGGGGTCAGACTGGTGGGTTGCCACCACCCCCATGCCACTCCATGGGCGGTCATTCCAGGCAAAACCAACCATCAGCAGCATATCCAGTATGCCTGGGATGGCGTCAAACTGCTTTAAGGAGGCATATAACGAGTACGCCGGCTCCTGGCTGGTAACCGCCTGCTCGCCGGCGATCAGGATCGGGATATAAGCATAAGCGTTGTGCGGTTTTATCCCCTGCTGCATCACCGCCAATAGGTGATCCGCCGTGCGCCAGCCGGTTTCGAAGTGGTCAACATGCGGCGCGGTGCGCAGCGCATCGTAGACTGTCCCGGCACGCACCATTTCGGCAGTGAGGTTGCCGTGCAGGTCGAGGGCGATGCCCAGTGGAACGCGCGCGCCGACTGCCTGCCTGACTGCACAAATAAAGTCCGTCTCGCCGTGCCTCGCCAGGCCTTCCACCTCCATCGCCCCGTGACCCGAGACGAGCACCCCGTCGAAAGGTCCCTCCGCTTCCAGGCGCGCCAGGGTTTCGCCCTTCAGCCGGGCATAGGCGCTGGCTTCCACCGCCCCATTGGGCAGCGTGCTGGCCCAAACCAGCGGGCACAGCTCCACGCCCGGCGCGTTCCGCATGCGCCCGGAAATGCCCTTGATGAAGGATGGAGCCTCATCTAGAATTTGTTTGCCGCGTAAAATATTGAAATCCTCGTACTGCGCCAGTACCGGCGAGCGCTCCAGGCACTCAATCGAAATCCCTACAATCGCAATCCGTTTCATGCCGCACCTCCTTGGGTTTGACTTTTATCCGCGCAAAGATTTTACCCTGTCCATAAAGTCCCTTACCCGCCTTTCATCGACATGGTTCTCGAATTTTTCATCATATTTAAAGGTTGTCCCGACCACCGCTCCATCGGCGATGCTCAATTGGACCTCGACATTTTCCAAACGCACTCCCGTGTTAGAGAAGACCGGGATATCCGGCACGGCATCTTTCACCTTGCGCAGCGAACTCGGGTCGGTTTGAGAGCCGGCTATCAGGCCGGATACACAGATGGCATCGGGCCGGTGGTTGAAAACCGTCGACCTGGCAATATCGGCAATATCGCGCTCCGCCAGGTATTTGGCCGCCTCGGGGACGATGTTAAAGAGCAGCTTTACATCTTCTGCGCCGATGGCATGCTGGTGGCGGATAATTTCACCGCAGTCCGGGTTCCACAAGCCAAAATCGCTGGCATAGACCCCCGAGAATATTTCGCGCACGAACTTCGCCCCGGTGGCGGCGGCTAAATCCAGCGAGGCAGCCGGGTCCCACAGGACGTTCACCCCAAATGGGAGGTGGATTTCAGGCAGCAGCTCACCGATCAGGCGTGCCATGCAGGCTATGGTTACGGTATGCACCCTGGTCAGGTAAGGCATGCTGAACTCATTGGAGAACATCACGCCGTCCACTCCCCCCTTCTGCAGTGCGTTCAAATCTTTCCTTGCCAGGGCGATGACCTCCTGCATGCCGCGCTCTTTATCGTAATAAGGGTCACCCGGAAAAGCCCCCAGGTGGCACATGGCAATCACCGGTTTTTTTACCCCGAACATGTCTTCAATCCAATTTGCCATTTTTACCTCTTTTGAGATTTGTCATGCGAGAAAACGGGATAGCTAATACCCTGTCAAATGAAGGTACTCGCTTTCTGAGTATCGGACAGCCTGTGCATGATGGGCCAAGTGCTGGTGTATAAATCACGGAAGATTTGATAATTGACTTCGTACAATTTGCCGGTCTCAGGATTGGGCTTGATCACTTCTTTGGTTTTTACCCACTGCTTGATTTCAGACAGGCTCTGGTATAAACCAATCCCCCGGGCCGCCAGGAAGGCATCCCCATAGCTGGCGCCGATCTGTTGTTCGGGGATGGTCAACTCGACGTTGCATACATCGGCCACGATCTCTAACCACAACCGGTTCTTAGTCCCGCCGCCCACTGCCAGGATGCGCTCAGCGGTCACCCCTTCCTCGTTCATCTCCTCAAAATTGTGGCGGACGCCAAAGGCTACCCCCTCCAGGATGGCGCGGTAGATATCACCTTTAGTATGTTTGAGGCTCAGGCCAAACCACATCCCTTTTGCCTTGGGGTCCTGCAAAGGCGTGCGCTCACCCTCGAAATAAGGCAGCGCGATCAGACCTTTCGAACCAACCGGTGAGGCGGCCGCCAGCTTTGCCAGCTCGGTGAAGGCATTTGCGCCGCCTGCCTTTTCTTTTTCCAGCTCCGCCTGGGCAAACTGGTCGCGGAACCAGGTGGTCAGGCTGCCGGAAGTGGACATCCCACCCAGGAATGCGTAAGCCCCTTCTTCAAAAAAGTTGGAAGTCCAGAAGTGGCGGGTATGGATCAAGCGGGTAGTTTTCATGATAAAGAAAATGCTGCTGCCGAACATCAGCATCATGTCGCCATAGTCTGCCACACCGGCGCTGATCGCCTCGGCAGCCGCGTCAATCGTCCCTGCTACCACCGGGGTGCCGGCGGCGAGCCCGGTTTCCAGGGCGGCGGCGGGTGTTACTTCTCCGACGACCGCATGGCTCCAATAAGCCCTGGGCAAACGGTCGACGGGTGTGATGAAACTGGCAGCTTTTTCTGACCATTCCCGCTGGTAAACATCGTATAAAGGGTCATACCCGCCGGCTGAGTAGATATCGATGGAAGCTTTTCCGGTCAATTTATAAACCAGGTAAGCTTCACTGGTCAGGAACCAGCGTGTGTTTTTATAGACATGCGGTTCATTATTGCGTACCCACAAAATTTTTGGTCCGGCGGCCTGTGAGCTTAACGACGAACCGCTTATCCTGGCGATTTCATCTTTGCCCAAAACGTTTTCGAGGTATTCGATCTCTTTGATGGCGCGCGTATCAATCCCATAAAGGATTGCCGGGCGCAGCGGCTGGCCTTTTTCATCGATGGGCAGCACACACGGGCCGATTGCACTGGCGCCCAGCGCCAATACCTGCTTCGGGGATATTCCAGTTTCCTGGAACAGGGTTTTTACGATCTCGACAAAATCGTGCCACCAGACCCCGTCGGCGTCATGTTCAAAGAAGCCCGGAGCAGGCATCGCCATAGTGTGGGACGCCACGTGGCTGGCGATCAGCGTGCCATCCGTTTTGACCAGCACTCCCTTGGAGGAATACGTGCCGACGTCGACCCCGATCAGGTAGTTCTCTGCCATTCGATAACTCCTTTTTCAGAAATTATAGAAGCATCCTGCCGTTCTTGAAAATGAGCTTGCCGTCAGTGTAAATCTCACCCTCCTGGCGCATATCTTTGATGATATCCCAATGAATGGCTGATTGGTTGGTGCCACCCACTTTGGGATACGCCCGGCCCAGGGCAATATGCACCGTGCCGCCGATTTTTTCGTCGAGCAGTATATCTTTACAAAAGTATTTCACCTCTGGGTTGGTGCCGATGGCAAACTCACCAACCAGGCTGGCGCCGGCATCGCTTTGGAGCACAGACCGCAGGAAATCCTGGTTGGTGGAGGAGGTGGCCTCAACAAATTTGCCGTTTTCCCAATGTAAGCGAATATCCTGCATCAGGCGGCCAGCCAGTACCCCCGGGAATTCGAAATAGATCGACCCATCCAGCGTGCTTTCGACCGGGGCCGTCATGATCTCGCCATCTGGCATGTTGCTGTGCCCATCTGCCACATCCCAGGTGCGGCCTTCAGTTGAAAAGGTTAAATCTGTACTTTTACCAACCAGGTGAATTTGTTTGCCATGGTTGAGCAACGTCGCCCAGCGCTGCCACTCCTGCCGGACGGTTGGCCAATCCAGGAAGCAGGCATTGAAGAATAGTTCCATCAGCGTCGCTTCATCGATGCCGGCCTGCTGCGCCAGGGCAGCATTGGGCACCCGCACCAGGCACCAGCGGGTTTTCTGCCAGCGCAGGCTGGAAATTAGGCCGGCGGTTTTGCGGAAACGGGCCAGTTTATCCGCCGGGATATCCCAGAATACATCCAGGTTGTGGGCGCCGCGCAACCCAAAATAAACGTCCGCCCATTCCATCCCGTAGGCCTCGATCTCCGGCGCCCAGCCAATCTGATCCGGGTTACCGTGTTTAAGCACCAGCCGGTTCAGCTCTTCGGAAAGGTATTGCACTTGCGGGAAGGCGCCCGCCAGGATGCAGGCCTGGTAAACCGCCTGCACCAGGGGATAGCTCTCCAATTCAACAAAAGCGATCATGACCTTTTCACCGGGTTTGACCGCGGCGGAGTAATTAACCAGCAAATCCCCAAGCCGTTCCCAACACTTATCGATGATCAATGCTCACCTGCCTTCCCTCCCATGCAGATTGTAACATGCAATGCGAGGGGAGAAAAAGTCTGGGTGCGTTTCAATTTTCGGGAAAGGAATTAGCGAATTGAGGATTACGTGGGTGCGCAGCACCCACGTAATCCTCAATTCGCCGCCTTTCCCCTGGAATTGAAACACAACCAAAAAGGCCAAAAGTTATTGACTTTCTAGAACAAATATGCTATAAAAAGATGGGAAATTTTCATGTGAGGGAGATCATTATGTCACAACGCAAAACGAAAGCTGTGATCATCGAAAAGCTCAAGGCTGAACGCCGCCGCCTGGAGCAAAACCTGGCGCAGCTTACCCCTGATGACCTGTTGAAACCCGGGGTGGTTGGCGAATGGTCTATCAAAGATGTCCTCGCTCACCTGGCAGATTGGGAAGCTCACATGCCGGTGTGGCTGGCGGCGGCCCGCCGTAGCGACCCGGTAGTCGAGATTGAAACCGGCCTGGATTGGAAGCAGTTTGACGCCTTCAACCAGCGCATCTATGAACGGCATCGTGACCAGCCGCTGGACGATGTGTTGGCTTACTTCCATGACACCCACCGCCAGTTTATGAGCATGGTCGAGACCATGCCCGCAGACGAAATTCTCGAACGCGGGCGTTACGCTTTCATCGGCGAGGATGCGGTATATGGTTGGCTAAGCGCTTATGCCGGTCATGACCGGTGGGCCAAGACCCATATCCGCAAGTGGATGAAGCGATTAGAGTAACCTGTAAATAAAGGAGTAGATACGATGATTGAGCTGCCTGAAGCCACGACCATTGCGCGGCAGATCAATGCCGAGCTCAAAGGTAAACGGATTGCCGGTGGCAACCGCGGCAACTCGCCGCATAAATTTGCTTTCTATAACCACTCGCCCGAAGAATATGCTGCTATTCTAAAAGACAAAACGATGGGCGAAGCGACCGTCAATGGCCCGCTCATCCTGGCAGCCATTGAACCCGAACACACCCTGATCCTGGGTGGCGGTGGGGAACGCATTGTGTACCAGTGCAGTGCCGCCATGCTGCCAAAAAAATACCAGTTTTTGCTTCATTTCACCGACGACACCTCCCTGACGGTCAGCGTTCAGGGCTGGGGATCGGCTTTCGTACTGCGCCAATCCGAGGTGGCCAGCCATCCTTTCGTCAACCTGCGCAATCCACCGCCGCTGAGCGACGGCTTTACACTGGATTATTTTCACAGCCTGTTTTCAGCCCTCGAAGCGGACGATTCTCGCAGTGTGAAGTTCTTTATGATCAGCAAGCCGGGCGTGCTGGGGGTGGGTAATGGCTGCCTGCAAGATATCCTCTGGCGGGCAAAAATCCATCCCCGGCGGCGCGCTGTTGGGGTGTCTGCAGTTGAACAACAGGCGCTGCATTCTGCCATTCGTACCACGTTGCAAATGATGATCGAAGGCGGCGGCCGCGATGGCGACTATGACCTGTTCGACCAGCCCGGCGGTTACCGCCGCATCATGTATAGCAAATCCGCTGGCCTTCCCTGCCCCGAATGTGGTACGCCGATTGAAAAAGCTGCTTACCTGGGCGGCGCAATTTATTTTTGCCAGGAATGCCAGCCTGCCGCTTGTGCACAGTGGAAAATATTATCCATAAAATACCGTAAGGTTTGTATTCCGCTAATAGGAGAATTCGATGAATACCTTAGAAGCCATCGCGGCGCGCCGCAGCATTCGTAAGTTCAAAAGCGACCCCATTCCGGAAGACATCTTGAGCACTATTTTGCTCGCCGGCTGTCAGGCGCCCTCTGGCAAAAATCGCCAGCCATGGCGCTTCATCATCGTTGGAGAGGATCAACGTTCTGAGATGGTACGTATCTTACGCGCAGGCATCGCCAAAACCAAAGCCGATGGTGACGACCCCGGCAGCAGCGAATGGACAGCCAATATCATGGAAAAGGCGCCCGTCACCGTGTTTATCTTTAACCCGGATGGCCTGTCCCCCTGGCTGGCGCATTCTACCGACCAAAATTTTACCGAACTGGTCGATACCCAATCGATTGGTGCCGCCATTCAGAACATGCTGCTGGCGGCGCACGACCTTGGCATCGGCTCACTGTGGATTTGTGACATCTTCTATGCCTACGAGGATCTAAGTAAATGGCTCGGTGAAAAAGGCCAGATGATCGCTGCTGTATCGTTTGGCTATCCTAATGAGAGCCCCGCCGCCCGTTTGCGCAAACCGCTTACGGAATTGGTCCGAGTAAAATAAATCAGATGAAGATGCGCCCCTGGTTGTAACTAAAAAAAGCGGAGCGGGCAATCGCCCGCTCCGCAAAGTAATTTCAACAACCAGCGGATCAGATAGGATGTGCCTGGATATTGCTGGTTGCGGCGGTGTTGCATGCACCACCGGTGACCAGGAACCCGGGAACTGCTGATTATTTACTTTTGAGAACTGGAAGTCCGTTCTTGCTCTCGGATACCACGTATCCTTGTGGAACTGCGTCTAATGCACCAGTTTTGACGGTTTTTGCAAAAAAGTAAAGGTGCTGTTGTTTACCACTCTTGAGCGTACGGGTGGTAGCATGGAGAAAATAGGTTTGACCTTTCGAATTTTTAAAGCTGTAAGCCATAATTGAACTCCTTCTTTTTATGATTAGCATGATTTGAAAAGTGAACTCCACAACGTGAACAACTAAATGGTACATCATTTATCTGAATAATGCAACGTCTGAACTCGAAAAGGGTGCGTTTCAATTACCGGGAGAGGAATTGAAACGCACCCTGGGGGTGGAGAAACTTGATTGAATGCCAACATGGATATACAATCGTTTCAATCTTTGATTTTAATTGAAGGCTCTGCCTGAGGCTGAAGAATCCGCAAAAAAGGTGTGCGTGTGGGGCGCACGCCCCACACGCACACCCTTTTTGCGGAAATATTCAAGCAGTTACGATTTCAAAAATAATAAAACAGGGAGCAGGGATGACGAACGATAATCTTGATAACGCCAGGGCTTTTGACCTGGTATTACGGGGCGGACAGGTGATTGACCCCGCCAATAAAATTAATCAACTGATGGATGTGGGCATCGCAGCCGGAAAAATCGCCCGGGTCGCCCCCTCTATCCCGTTGAACGAGGCCGTCCAAAGCGTAGATGTAACCGGGCTGTGTGTCACGCCGGGCATCCTCGATATCCACACTCACGTTTACCCATTCCATCTCACACCTAAAAGTTATATAGAGGGGTTGAACCCGGATGCCCATTTATTCCCTGCGGGCGTAACCACTGCCGTGGACGCCGGCACTGCCGGCTGGAAGCATTTCCTTGACTTCAAGGAGAACACGATTGACCGGTCCAGGGTACGCATCCTGGCCTTTCTCAACATTGCCTGTAATGGGATGGTGGATGCCGAATCAGAGCAAACGGTGAACGACCTGAATTCTGAGATCGCGGCCAGCCTGGCGCAGGCCTTTCCTAAGACCATCGTTGGAATAAAGACGGCTCATTATTGGACTCGCCTGCCGTGGGATGCAGACCACCTGCCCTGGACTTCGATCGAGCGGGCGGTCGTAGCCGGGCAAATGTGCGGGAAACCGGTGATGGTTGATTTCTGGCCACGCCCGCCGGACCGGCCCTACCCAGACCTGCTTTTACGTAAGTTGCGTCCGGGTGATATTCACACCCACGTTTTCGCCCAGCAGTTTCCCATCCTTTCCGCAGCCGGCAAAGTGAATGATTTCATGTTTGAGGCCCGCCAGAAAGACATAATCTTCGACCTGGGTCATGGGGCTGCCAGCTTTTGGTTCCGCAACGCCGTTCCAGCCTGGCGCGATGGCTTTCCGCCCGACACGATCTCCACCGACCTGCACATGGGCAATATCAATGGGCCGGTAATCAGCATGCTGAACACGATGTCGAAATACCTCAGCATGGGCATGCCGCTGTTTGAGGTTATTCAGCGGTCAACTGCTCTGCCGGCACAGGTGATCCGCCGCCCTGATTTGGGAACGCTGAGCACCGGCGTCGAGGCGGATGTGGCCGTCTTCAAAAAATTACAAGGAGCTTTTGGTTTCGCTGACTGCGGCCGCACCAGGATGGCAGGAAACCAGAAACTGGAATGCCTGCTAACCATCCGCGCCGGGCAGATCGTCTACGATCCCACCGGATTAAGCATGCCGGATTGGGAAGATGCGCCGGCGGCATAGCTGACAGAAGAGCGGTTGGCCTACAGGTCACACGATACCATGGCTGACCCGCTGGAGGTCTTACGCTCTCCAAGGGTGCGCCTTTCGGCAGTTTCTCCCCTCCCGTTAACTTCTTCGATAACGTAGAATGCGGTGGCGGTGACGGTAGCTGCCGCCATGTCCGGCCAGGTCGACCAGGAAGGCCACCCCCAGTACGATCCATTCGTAGCCCACGATACCGTTCGGGAAGAGAAAGAGGTACGCCAGGGTCGTCCATGGGATAAAAATGCCGCCCAGCAGCGTCCAAACCCAGGCAGGGACGGCAAGGCCCGGCAGGGTCTACATGAATAATACAAAAGCCAGATTTTGTGCCTGCATGCACACGCTGTTCCACTTCTTCGGCGATACGGTCGGCCTCTTCAATCGATGTTCCCCGCTGGACCTCTATATGCAAGCCGGCGTGCACTACATCCGGCCCGATATACTCTGCTCGAACATCATGGACACCAAGCACGCCTGGAACCGAACGTGCGGTGGTTTCAAGTTTAGCCAGGTACTCCGCTCCCGGGGACTTGCCCAGCAGGAAAGTGAAGTTCTCGATGAATAGTTTGACACCATTGTAGGCGATGATGGTAGCCACGATGATGGAGGCAATCGGATCAGCGATGGGGTTGCCCCATATGATGAATAGAGTGCCGACCAGTGCGGCAAGCAGGCCAAACTCGTCGTTGATCGACTCCAGAAATTGGGCTTTAGCGGCCGGTCCGCGCTGTTTCTGCAAAAATAACTTTATTAAGGGGATTGCGGCCAGGAGCATGGAAGCGACGAGCACCCCAATCGCAAGCGGCAAGTTCTGGTAGGTTCCTTCCCCGGCTCGGAAGAGGCGGGGGATGGACTCTTCGTAGAGTTTATAGCTGGTGAACGAGATGAATAGCGTGGCAGCCACCATGGCGGCCACGTTCTGCGTTCGTCCGTAGCCAAACATATGCACCTGGTCGGCTGCTTTCCGAGAGTAATAGGCGGACATCAAGAGAAAGCCGGAGACAAGGATATCGCTCAGGGTGTGGAGTGATTCGGCCATTAGGGCCATGACGCCAGTCGTAAAATAAACGCCTAACTTCAGGGCAAAGACGACGAAATAAACGGCAAGAGATATCTGCAAGCTGCGAATGTCATCCCTTTCGTTCATGTCCACAACTCCTTTAAGTTCCCTGGATTTGCTGCTCTAGCCATTCGGCGAACTGTTCCAGGTGGTGATGAACATCACGGCCAACGGTTTCCTCCACTTGTTCGAATTGCTGGTACAGGGCTTGCTGCTCCTCTGGGCTTAGGACTTTGTTAGTTAGCGGGAACAGCAGGTAGTCTTCTTTCCAAATGTGGTTGGGATAGAGTTCGGCAATCCCACGCAGGGCCTGGATCACAGCCTGTTTTCCTCCATGATCGCCCTTTTGGTAGGCTTCTGCTGCATCTGCCAATCCCTTGACGAGTATTCTGCCCTTACTATGCTCCATCATAAGCACGCCGACCGGACAACCTTGCAACGGCACGCCTTTTTTCCCCAACAATGGAAATAGCAGTTCCTCTTCCTTGCCATGATGGCACTTGTCAGCGAAGGTACGCATGAATTCGACCACCCCCTGCAGCGTTTCCACATCCATGGTCTGGCCTGCTTCCAGCCGGTCAGCCAGCACGGGAGCCGCGCCGACCACTTTGGCAATGACGAGATGTTCGTCCTCAAGCATCTGGATTGGGCTGTAACTCATTATTTTTGTTCTCCTTTCGGTTCCTCATATGTATGTATGTCAATCCTGCTGCGATCACCAGCGGTACAACGCCGATAGCGGTAAAAATGATATCGCCGGGCAGACGCGCCCATTCGATGGCTTTCATCAACCCTTCGCTCATGAATGCTGGGCTACGCGCGTGCCAGTAGCCATTGTTGATCGCATCCAGCAATTGGAGTACACCACCAGGAAATAAGTTGGTAATCACCATCAAGGCCAAGCCCGCATTCAGCCCCCAAAAAGATACCTTTATGTACTTCTCGATCTTTGCCCATCGTTCGTCCGGCAGGACCTCCCGCATAGCGAACACCACCAAGGCCACCGCCAACATCCCGAAGACGCCCATGAAAGCTGCATGCCCGTGGTTGGGCGTCAGCATGGTGCCGACTTCGTAGTAGCTGATGATGGGCAGGTTGATCAGAAACCCAAAAATGCCTGCCCCGACAAAGTTCCAGAAGCCGACCGCCATCAGGAAGTAGAA